>Ga0196964_10000468_pt1 | contig 24850 bp, 35 predicted proteins | sample S1_10metaG_FD_148615 | JGI IMG/M metagenome (GOLD analysis project Ga0196964, IMG submission 148615) | Soil microbial communities from Anza Borrego desert, Southern California, United States - S1_10 | ecosystem: Environmental > Terrestrial > Soil > Desert | place: USA: California | collected... | reverse complement strand
CACCCCGGAGCCGTGGGAGCCGCTCGATCTGCGCGAGTCCGATCCGAACTCGCCGGAGCCGGAGCGCAACGATCCACGCCCCCCGCTGTCCGGCGCTTCCCGCGGCGGGTTGCCGCTCACCCCTGCCCAGGGCGAGGTGAAGAAGGGCCAGCCGTCCACCGAGATCGAGCCTCCCCCGCCGGACCTGCTCGGTGAGGCGGTCATCCTTGAGGCCGAGCAGCAAGCCGACCTGGAGACGCCGCGCCAGGAGTGGGACGAAGACCTCCTCGGCAGTGACGTGCTCGATGCTGATCCGGTCGAGCTGGAGCAGGCGAACTTCCAGGACGCCGCCGATGCCGTCAGGGAGATGCAGAAGCGTGTCCAGGTGCAGACCCAGACCCGCAAGTTCCCGGACGACCGCTGGTATCGCGAGCAGCCGATGCGGTACAGCTCGGGGGCCTACGGCGTCTCTGCTCCGCAGCGGATCCGGACCCTGACCGGGTTGTACTTCCGCAAGCTCGCGATGAAGCAGTACCCGAATACGCCGATCTACCTGATCCCGCGTGAGGCACGGACCGCGCTGACGAACGAAGCGCAGCGTCGTGCGGAGAACAAGGTGATCGGGACGGTGCTGTTCAGCCAGCAACACATGAACTTTCTGGTCGAAAAGGATCTGACCGATCAGCTTGAGTGGGCGAAGGGCCAGCCGGACCTGTCCGACGCCGAGATGAACGAGCTGATCGAGGGCGGCGAGCCGGATCCGTCCAGCCGACTCTCGACCTGGGACCGGCGCTGGCGCTCGATCCAGGCCGTGTTCCGCGGCACGTTCCGCCCCTCTGGCTACACGGTCCACCACCCGGAGCCGGTCGCGCGCCGTGAGAGCACCCTGTGGTGGATGACGCGGGCCTCGAACTATACCGCCTTTCACTCCTGGTACTACGACCCGAAGATGAAGTGGGAGTTTGGGGGCACCCACGGATTCGGCGGTGAGCGGCATCTCGAAAAGATCGTACTCGAAGGGTACACCGTCCACGACGATCCGAATGTCGATCGGATGATCCGAGAGCACCCCTTCATCGCCGCGACCAGCAGCCCCGTCGGCTACCCGTTGACGACGCTGCGGGCGATCGCTCGTCTGATGCGCGAGAACAAGATCGCGCCGATGACGATGTACGAGATCGATCAGCGCCTCGCGACGGTGACGGTCGGGTTCGCAAAGCTGTGGTTGCTCGCCACCGAGGCGGACGTGCTGACCCTCGGTCTGGCCCCCGTCGGCGCGGCTACCAAGCTCGGCAAGGCGGCCAAGCTCGCATCGAAGCTCGCGCCGGGCGCGACCGTGGCCCGCTTCATCGACGAGGCGGACGAGATCATTGCCAAGAACCCGGCGGCCGACGTGGCCGCGGACATGGACCGGCTGATCTACAAGCACGGCGGGACGATGACTCCCGAGCAGGTCCATTGGGAGGCGATCAAGCTCAACGCTGCGCAGCGGATCGGGAACCTCGCGGCAGATCCGGGGCAGCAGGTCACCGGTCCGATCGGTCGCCTGATGAACGCGCGGGCGGATTGGGGGAAGGTGACCCTTGAGGTCAATGACGACTTCCTGAAGGCGAACAACAAGCTGTTCAGCGAGCAATCCAACCTCGCGCAGGCACAGGCCACGCTGGCGACGCATCAGGCAAGCCTCGCGTATCAGCTTGCGCTACAGAAGAAGGCTCCCGGTCGCCAAATCTATGCGCAGAGGATCCAGCAGATCAATGGTTTGATCGCCGCGGAGCAAGCGCTGGTCGTCCACTACACCCGCAAGATCGCCGAGGCCCAACAGGCGCTCGCGGATGCGACGCGACAGTACGTGGCGATGTCGCAGGCGAACCGCGTCCTGTTCAATGAGCTGGAGATGCAGCGACAGGCGTTCGCTCGCCTCGACGAGATCGAGCGCGGCACGATCGCGCGTGCCCCCTGGGTTGCGGGAGACGGGGTGATCGAGCAGTCGTTCAAGCACACCGGCACGGTGTTCCGGGCGACGATCAAGCTCCGCGACCTGAAGCCGGCGCTGGCGGCGCGCTACCCGACGATCGCGGCGAACGGTGATCTCGACAAGATCATCGCCTCTCCAGTGGGTGACGCCTATCGCAAGGTGATGAGGTCCAACTCGAACGTCGGCGTCGAGACCTTCGACGACCTCAAGAAGTTCGAGGAGGCGTTGCACCGGCAGGAGCAGTTCATCAAGGTCGAGAAGCCCGCCAGCCGCGCGGTCGTGCATCTTTCGACGCTGGCGCACGGGCGGACCCAGGTGTCGGTCCTCAACCCGGCGGATGTCGTGCGCTTCATTCGCCAGCCGATGCTGACGAAGGCCCGGTTCCTGACGCCGATCTACCAGATCCTTTCGCGACTGGAGCGGAAGTCCACCCTTGTCGGGGGCTCGGCGCTCGGCAAGCACTCCCAGGAGGTGCAGGAGGAGCTGGAGCGCCTCTACGGGATCTCCCACGGCGTGGATCGCGAGCTGGCGGATCTCGCCATCAACTTCGAGAAGTACGGATTCAACTCCGTTGAGGAAGCGTTCAACGCCTACCTCAAGACGACCAGACCGATCGGCGACCTCGTCTTCAATCAGGTCGGTGGGATCCCTCCGGCGCAGAAGCTCCTGAACCTGCTGCGGGCCCTCTCGAAGGCAGGGGATGAGGCTTGGGCCGAGAGCGTCGTCGTCAAGGCGATGGCCGCCGCGCCGCTGCCGAGCAACGTCGCCTCGCCGAGTACCTTTGGGCTGTCGTTGCAGCAGCTCCGCCGCCAGATCGACGACCCGAACACGACCGCGCAGGACGTCATCAAGCTCGCCACCGACGCGGTCAGGCAGGCGTACCTGATCGGAGTGAATCGCACTGACGTCGATCCGGTGATCTTGCGCAACATCGTGCGTGCAGCGATGTTCGGGGCCGCGCAATGGGACGCCTTCCGTTCCGTCATGCGCCGCACCGGTCCGGCCGCGAACGACGAGGTGAAGGGCGTGCTCGACTTCCTGTCGGTGCCTGACGCCATGCACTTCCGGGGCGCGACCGACGAGTCACTGGAGGGCGCGATCGACACGGCCGCGCGCTGGGGGATGCCGGTCCACCAGCTAAGCACGGCCCGCGGGTTCCTTCCGATGTGGAAGAAGGCGCAGGCGGTAGACAACCAGCTCAAGAAGCAGGCGGTCGGCGACGACTACAGCTTCTTCGTACCGCAAGCGTACCAGGACGCGATCAACAACGTACCGCAAAGCCTCGCGAAGGAGCTGATCGAGTTCAACCGGAGGCACGATCCGAACCCTGTCGATCCCGAAGGGTGGATCGATACCTACAAGAAGCTGCTTCAGCTCTGGAGCTTCACCAACGTTCACGGCTTCTGGCTGCCCCGCGCCACCTTCGCGGTCGATCAGTACGCGCAGGACATGAGCCAGATCGTGATGATGGAGGGGCCGCACGTCGCCGCGAAGGTGTCCGCCCGCACCATCGGCGGGAACCTCGTCGGGGCGGCGCAGTCGGCGACCCGGTACGTCGCAGAGCGGGTCCCGTTCTACGGCCCGAAGCTCGAAGCGCTCGCCGACAAGATGTCGCCGCTGAAGGCGCTGACCGATCCCTTCGTGGAAGACCTGCTGCGCGGCCGCGCGAAGGACATCATCTACATCCCGGGCGTGGGGCACATGAGCAAGGGCGCGCTGCGCGCCGAGGCGCACGCCGACGGGGTGTTCACCAACATCGCCACTCCGGAGATCATCGAGGCGCTGCATCGCCGTCCCCGCGGAGAGTGGTCGATCGGACTTGACGTGCCGCAGCGGATCATGGATTTCGCCAAGATGGCGGAGTACGCGCAGATCCGCCGTCGAATGGCGATGTACGGCGAGATGAGGCTCAAGGGTGTCCCCCGTGATGAGGCGCGCGGCCGCCTGATCGACGCGCTGTATGACTGGACGACCGGGGTTCCCGAGTCCGAGCTGAAGATGATGCGGGTGATCGGCCTGTTCTGGCGCTACCGCCGCAACCAGATGCGACAGCTCGGTCGCGCGCTCGGTCAGTCGATGGAGTGGAGCCCGACGAACGCCCTGCGGATCGCGACCGGCAATACCACGGTCGGCCGTGCGGTCAAGCTCGAAAAGGCGCGCGAGGAGGTGACCGAGGAGATGCTCTGGCCGGATGGTCAGCCGGACCCGGAGAACACGATCGAGGAATGGGGCAAGATGCACATGCCCTGGTGGTCACGGGCGGCGACGACCCTTGCCTCCTACGTCCTGTCGCCCGAGGATCGGCGGTGGTGGATCGATCACGCCGGACGTCGGGTGAACTTCGAGGACGTGTACCTCACGACGCTGACCACCACCGATACCCTCTGGAAGCTGAACCTCGCCATTCAGACGGCGATGGCGACCTCCTCCGCCCTGGCGAACGCCACGGGCCTGGAGACGGGCTACACCCACGCCCCTCCGGAGGAGATCGGTCTGCGGGTCGCCTCCGAGGTGGGGGACTTCTTCGCGCCCGGTACGGCCGACATCGTCGAGTCCTCGATCCTTTCCGCTTTCTCCGCCCACAAGCCTACGAGTACCCGCAAGGGGCAGCTCGTCCCGAAGCACCTTGCGATCCCGGCGGCCTTCCTGATGGAGCGGATGAACCTCGGCGTCATCGAGCGGACGAAGGACGGCGAGATCCGCGTCGATGGTTCTCTGTGGCCTGCGATCGGCTCTGCGATCCTGATGACTCTACAGGCGACACCGATGATCAACGATCTCGGTCGAATCACCTCGTATGTAGTCAATCCAGGATGGAAGGACTCGGCCGGTGAGGGGCTCGCGCGGATGGTCGCGATGTACTTGGGGATCGTCCGCTTCGCACAATGGGACCCCTTCGAGAGTCGCGATGACGCAATCCGCCGGCAGGAATACCAGCTTCGGAATGCCGAAGATCGGATCGAGGCGGTCGTGAACCCCACGCGCAGGCACGACCCCATAGACTGAACTGGTGTTCAGGGATACACTCGCGGCATCCAGTCGAGGGGTGATCCATGTCCAGCGACATCCGAGGCCGTGCACTCAAGCCCGGTCTCATCAATCCGGTCTTTGCTCTCCGCAAGGTGTACGCCACCGAAGCCATCGCGAAGCACGACATCGTCGTGGTCACGGGGATCGTCGGCGACACCGCGGGTGGCGCAGTCGCGAAGGTCGCGAAGGCGAGCAACGCGACCACGGCCCTTGGCCGAGGGACCCTGCTGATGGCGAAGCACGCCATCGCCTCCGGCGCCTACGGTCACGCCGCGGTCACCGGCGTCAACTCCACGTTCGCTACGACCGGCTCGACGATCGGGGATCCGGTGTACCTGTCGACCGCTGGCGCGTCCACGCTGACGGCCACCGGGTACCGCCGCCGGGTCGGAACCGTGCTCATCGTGGGCGCTGCCGGCACTGGCGCCTACCTCTTCGACCCCACCTCCCTCGATGCGGAAAAGCAGTTCATCACCGGGACCGCGACGGTCGCGAACGGGGCAGCCACGGCCACGATCGCTGCGGCAACCCTCGGTGGCTCCTACGGGGGTTCGCCGGCCTTCGCCACGCTGATGGAGGCGGACGGGACCCTCGTGATCCGGCACGCCGTCTGGTCGACCAACGACCTCGTCATCACCCTCTCCGGCAACGCGACGGACGATCGGACCGTCTCCTACATGGTCGTGGTGTGATCTCTTGGCCCACAACCCGACATGCAAGGTGTACTTCACCGTCTCGGGGACCGGGAGCACGACCGGCGTGGCGACTCTTGTGGGAGGGACCACCCCGTTCCAGAACGACCTCGGTACCACGATCACTGCGCGGGCAGGGCGAAACGGCAAGGTCACCTACATCCTGATCCGTCAGGACGCAGGTGGCGGCGCGACCTCCTGCGACTACAAGATGATCGACAACCAGCTCGCCACGAATACGGCCTATGCCTCAATCAAGGACGAGTATATCGTGAGCGAGGGCTCATCGATCGCGTTGACTGCCTCGGCCACTGACGCCTCGCTGAACAGCCCGATCGATGCGCGGCCGACCTTCCAGAGCAACCTCGCCATCGTCTTCAACGTCACCGCCGTCGGCGCCTGGACGCTGACCGGCTTCGTCACGCTGGAGTTCTGATGGCGTCGCAAGATCCGGCGATCATCATCCCTCCGGCAGACACCGTCGGCAGCGCGGAGATCGAGAACGACTCGGTCGCCAACGCCGACCTGCGGAACTCCGCCGGCCTGTCGGTGATCGGGCGCTCCGCGAACTCGACCGGCGACCCGGGCGACATCGTCGCAGCGAACGACGCCGAGGTCTTGCGGCGCGCCGGAACGACGCTCGGCTTCGGCACCGTCGCTACGGCCGGGATCGCCGACAACGCCGTCACGGACGGCAAGCTCCGCGACTCGGCCGCCCTCTCCGTGATCGGGCGCGCGGCGAACAGCTCGGGCGACCCGGCGGACATCGCCGCGGCGAACGACGCCGAGGTGCTGCGCAGGTCGGGCACAGCGCTCGGCTTCGGCACCGTGGCGACGGCCGGGCTCGCCGACAACTCGGTCACCTACGCGAAGATGCAGGACGTGACCGGGCTGTCGGTCGTCGGCCGCGCCGCCTCGACCGACGGCGATCCGGCGGCGGTCACCGGCACGGACGGCAAGCTGCTGACGGTGCTCGGCACCGCGCTCGCGTTCACCTTCGGCGCCCCGGTCATCAGCATCGGCACCGCAGGAGCGACCACCACCGACGGAACCACCGGCGTCTCGACCGGGATCAGCTTCTCCGTGGTCGCGGGCGCAAAGTACCTCGTGTTCGGACACCTCGGCTGCACCTCGGCCGGGGCGGGCAATGCCCCGGCGTTCGCGTGGCTCCGCTCCGGAGGGGCGACGCTGACCTACGTGAACCTGCTCGCCGAGGTGATCGGATCGGCTGTCGCCGGACAGCCGGCGAACACGACCTCGACGGCAGACGGCTTCACCGCGCCGACCTCCGGGCCCGGCGCGACCGAGCGCCCGGTCATCATCTCGTCGCTGCTCACGATCGACGTGGCAGGCACCCTCACCCTTCAGATGCGGACGACCTCGGCAGGCAATGCCGTCACGATGGTTGAGGGCGCGTGCCTCCTGATCCGGATCGCATGAGGAGACTCCATGATCACCGTGCTTCCCAAGCTGTTCACCCTCGCCTTCTCGATCTACACGGACGTCCGCGCGGCAGTCGATGTAGCAAGCGACAACGGCAAGAAGATCACCGCCCAGGAGTGGGGCGAGATCCTGGCGAACGCAACCGCGAAGCTCGCGGCGCTGCTTACCGAGGTCTTCGGCAAGGATCTGGACCCAGCGGCGCAGCGCCTCTTCATCGCGAACTAGGCGGTGTACCGCCTCTGGTCCATGCTCTCCCCCCGCTGCCAGTGTACGGGGGCAGGGATCGCTGGAGCCTTGTTCGGGCTCTCTGCGTCCGTTTACGCGCAGACCCCCGACATGCTACCCCCGACCTCGGACCCGTTGCTCGACGCGCTCCTGCGACTCGCCAGTGGCTCTCCGCTCGCCCTCGTGATCGGGCTCATCGCCTGGATGGCGCGCGGCGCGATGGCGAACGGGATCCCGATCCAGTTCCAGCTTCAGCCCGTCGACCGCGAGGCGCTGCTCAAGGCGGCCGACGCGGTCCGCGCGATCGAGCGCCTGGACGAACGGGTCGACGCGCTGCACAACGAGGTGATCCGGCTCCGCGACCGCGCCCACGAGCAGGCGACGGAGCTACAGGCCGTCAAGCTGGCGGTCACCTCGCTGCGCCCACCGCCCCGAGAATGACCGGCAGCCACCCGTCCTCCGTCATCGGCAGGTGGTCGGCGAGGCGGATCGACGGGAGCTTCGGCGGCTGCAGGCGAACACCACGCGCCCACAGCAGGTAGTCGTTCCGGATCCGCTCCCACAGCACAACGACGGCGAGTGTACTGTTTCGGATCGCGAGGAAGGACAGTCCCCCCATCAGATGTGTCTGCTCCAGATCGAACGCCTGATGTCCGGGCAACGAAGAGAAGGCAAAGGTGTTCCGCCTCGTCTCTTTCGCGTCGAAGCAGACCGTGCGCCCCCCGCGCAGGGTGCCCTGGAAGTCGGGTGGCCCCTCCTCCGAGAAGACCACCCGACCGTCTCCGACAGGGGTCGCGCCCGGATGACACCGGACGATGTGGGCAAGGCCCTGCTCACCGTACTGGATATGCCACCGCTTGAGCCGCAGCTCCCAGGCGGCGCCGGCTCTCACAGGGTCCGTACCCGTTCGTAGTCGGCCACCATGTCGACGACCTCCTCCAGCGAAATCTGGAGGTACTTCGCGATCGCCTTGAGGTGTGGCGAGGACGGAGCGACCTGCCCGTTCTCCCACTTGCCCAGGGTGGAGAACTTCACGCCGAGCATGTCGGCTGCCTCCGTCTGGGACAGGCCCAGCCTTGCCCGCCGGGCACGCATCAGCTTTGCAAACTGCGTTTCGATCCGCATCTCCGCCTCCGGGTGGTGGGTCACCCGTCATCCCCATAACATGGTACGTGTTACACATGCACAGGAGACCGGGTGGGATACGCGAAAGCCGGCGAATACAGGGCAAAGAGGGTTGCGCTCGGGCTGTGGCCCCACGAGCTGGGGCTCCCGACCGAGCTGATCGGGCAGCTCAAGGCGGTCGAGGACGACGGCAAGGTACTGATGCTGGATCGTTTTCGGCCTGTGCCCGACGGGGACAAGCTGATCGAGGAACTGCTCTGGGCGCGCTTCCTCGAACGGATCCGCGTCGAGCTGGAGGAGTTCCGTGATCCGGACGCGATCCGGCTACCGCCCTGGAAGTGGTCCGAGGTCGAGCGTGCGGTCGCGCAGATCCGTGCCGACCCTACCGCCGGGCGCCCCGTCCCGATCCCCCCGCTCCCCCCGCCGCCGGCCCACCGGTCCACCTACCGGCCCTTCCGGCCGCGGAAGCAGCCGCACTACGATCCGTCGGACTTGTGATGTAGCGGTGCAGCGTCCGGCGACCGCATTCCCGGCAGGGCGCCCACGGCTCGCCCACCTGGCTGAAGTCCTCTCGCCCCCCGTCGTTGACCCGCCTGCCCCGCCGAGGCGGGGGGTCGAGGGCGATGATGCGATCGTAGTTCATCAGGCCCGCGAGCAGGCACTCCGGGCAGATCGGGACGGTCACGGATCCTCCTTCTCCGTGCCGAGCGCGGCGGGGAAGGTCAGCACCCGAGGAAGAACCCACGGATCACCTCCTTGATAAGTCGGGGTAGCGGGCTGTCTGGGCCGAGCGCGAGGTCCAGGCTCTCGCGGTAGCGGTCGACCTGCTCTTGCAGCCGCTCGACCTTCGCCAGCGCCTCGTCGCGCTCGCGCAGTGCCTTCAGCTCCCGCGCCCGCGCCTCGTCGCGCTCGAGGACGACCGTCTCGTGACGCTCCAGCGGTACGCGAAGCTCTGCGAGCCGAAGCCCCAGATCAGCCTGCGCTTCCGCCTCGTTGCGCTCGCGCAGCGCCTTATCGTACGCCTTCCGCAGCCGGCGCAGGTCCTCGGGGGCGTGGGCGATGAGGTCGGCATCGGCTTCGCAGAAGAACGTGACCTCGTAGTCAGGCACGTAGGTCGGCCCCTCGACCTGCCACCCGTCGCGGGCCTCGCTACCATTGTAAGCCGCGCGTTCGTAGCGCCGCAGGGCCCACGGCCCAGGCGTCGCCGCCGCGAGCCGCGCATCAATGGCGGCGAGGAAGTCGGGGCTCACCGCTCCACCTGCTCGCCCGTCCCGAGCGCGGCGCGGACGCGGGCGTACAGTTCGTCGGACACCATCTCGCCGTCGCTCCGTGGGGTGTAGATTTCATCGAGCAGTTCCCGCAGCAGGGCGCGCAACGACTCGACCTCCGCCAGCGCTTTGTCACGCTCGCGCAGCGTCTCCAGCAACGGCTCCCGCAGGGTGGCGTCGAGCACCCCGGCGTTCGCCTTGAGCCGCTCGACCTCCGCCCCCAGCCGCTCGACCTCGTCGATCGCCTCCGCCCACAGCCGCTCGGTCTCGTCGAGCGCGCCGTCGAGCGCGTCGATGAGATCGTAGAGCCACCAAGGCACGTCGGCCTTCTCCAGCCGCGCCCGCACCTCGGCGATGCGCTCGCGGCTCACCGCTCCACCTGCTCGCCCGTCCCGAGCACGGCGCGGATGTCGGGGACGAAGTCGACTCCCCGAGCCTCGCTGTTCGCGATGTCCCGCAGCAGGGCGTGGGCCTCGTCGCGCTCGTGCTCGGCTTTGCCGGTCCGCAGCACCCACTCCGACGACAACAGGCCGTCGCGGCTCATCACGTTGAGAGCATCGGCGCGCTCCTGGCGCAGCCGCTCGACCTCCGCCCGCAGCCGCTCGATCTCGTCGAGCGCATCAGCGAGGTCGTCGGTCACGATCCAAGCGCCCATCTTCCGCGCCACGTCAGTCACCGTGGGGTGGGAATCGCCGATCTGTCGGCGGATCTCGGCGTCGAAGGCCCTGCTCTCCTCCAGCCGCGCCCTCGCCTCGGCGATGCGCTCGCGGTTCACCGCTCCACCTGCTCGTCCGTCCGCCGCAGCACCGGCGCCGTGCCGTCGATCCACAGGCGCACCGACGGGTGCGGCGTCGGGTCCGGGAACGTCCCCTCCCAGCCGTAGGGATCGACCGCGTCGCCCGCCCCGGTCGAGGGGTTTGTGACCTTCGTGACCCCGAAGTGGAGGTGCGGACCGGTGCTGCACCCGCTGTTCCCGGACAGCGCGAGCTGCTGACCGGCGGCGACCTTCTGGCCCTTCTGCACGTCGATCCGATCGAGGTGCATGTACAGCGTGCTGTACTGCCCGCCGTCGTGGAGCACGCGGACCATCTTGCTCGGCCGGTCCTCGGGCTCCATGTTCGGGCAGTGGTCGATCCCCTCCGCCGCGATCGTCACGGTGCCGGCTGCGGCGGCAAGGATCGGGGTGCCGATCGGCATCGACCAGTCGTAGCCGACGTGCTTGCGCTTCCCCTTCTGCACGACGCCCGTGTACACGAGCTGCCCCTGCTCCAGCGTCAGATCGTGGTTGAACCAGTTCGGCGCCCCGTGCTCTCCCTCGAACGGAGCGCGGAGGAGCTGCACCCCGACCGGCGCGGGCGCGGGGGGCTGGACCGGCGCGGGCTCCGGATCCGGCCGCTCCTCGGGAGGCGGGGGCTCGGGCACCTCGACGACCACCGGAGGCGGCGGGAGGGGGCGGACGCCCCAGCCGGTGAGGATCCCGATCAGCAGGCCCACGAGCCCGCCGGACTTCTGCGACCACAGCCACGTCTTCATCGTTTCTCCAAGGTTTCAGCAATCGCGACCAGCGTCGCGTGGAGGGCGGCGCCTTCGGAGGGCTGCTCCGGTAAGTCCGGAAGCGGCCCCCCTGCGAGCATCTGGAGTGCCGAGACGACGAACCAGTCGTCCACCACGATCTCCACCGGCTCCCCAGGGTACACACCCTCACGCGGGATCGTGCTACACCTCGGCTCGATGGTCAGGCCGGGGTCCCCGCTCGCCTCTCGCGCCAGCGCGAGCAGACACCCGCGCGTCGCCGGGTCCGAGAGGTCCGGATCACCGAAACCCTCGGCTCGCTCCCAGTCGCAGATCTCTGGCGGGCACAGGTCGTAGTATGTGCCCGTGTACCTCGGGACGAGGCAGCTCCAGCGGGCGCCGTGCTGCACGCTGTGATCGAGGAACACGCGCATGGTGTGGAACTTCATCCCGTCTCGCCATGGCGACCGGATCCGCCCGGCCTTGTGCAGCGCGACGAGCGCCTCGGTGAGGGTCATGGGGCCTCCGCCAGCGCGATCAGTGCGGCAGCGATGGCGGCGCCGAGACGAGCCATAGCCTCGTCGTCCAACGTGAACGGCGTGCAGTCACAGAGCTCGTCGAACAGGCTGTCGACGAGCATCCCGCGGTCGGCCTCATGGAGGACTCGCGCCCCGGCCTCGTGCCACAGCGCGAGCAGGCACCCGACCGTCGCCGGATCCGAGAGGTCGATCGTGAGGCCGAAGACATCGTCGTCCGGGTGGGTCTCGGGCGCCGACTCCAGCCGCATTTCGTCAAGGCTGTGGAAGGTCAACCCGTTGTTGGTGATCCCTTCGAACACCACCTCCACCCAGCGCGCCGAAGCACCGAGGCCGACGTAGCGGTTCCCGGCGCCATCCCGCATCCCGGGCAACCACGCGGATCGGATCCGGCCCCGCTCCTGGAGCGTGCGGAGGGCGGCAGAGAGGTCACCCACCACCCACCTCCGGCAACCCCAGCACGGCGCGGACGAGGCTGGCGATGTGAGGCTTCATCTCCTTGGGCGTGCACCCATACTCGTAGGCCAGAACCGCGACGGCCTCCGCCACCCGCTCGGAGTCGGCCTCGTCGAGCCGCGCCTCCACGTCTCGCAGGCGGGCGAGGGAGGCGATGGCGGAGTCGCGCTCGCGTACGACTACCCCCAGCTCGTCGCGCAGGGCGTTGAGCTTGTACCGCAGCGTCTCGACCTCGGTGCGTAGGCCGTCGCGTTCGCTCGCCAGCCGCTCGATGATGGGCTCGTAGTGCCCGCGGACAGAGTCCAGCATGTCACCCACGCTCGCCTCCCTCGCCGAGCGCGGCGCAATCCTCGGCCATGCACTCGGAGCAGCCCGCGGTGCCCAGCAGCACGCAGCCAGGGCAGAATCCCGCCTCGCGGAGAGCGGTCCGCAGCCGCTCGATCTCCCCGTTCAGCATCCCGACCTTGTCGTGGTTCCACTTCTGCTGGGCGGCGAGCTGGTGCTGGAGCACGTCGCGCTCGCGTTGGCAGGCCGCAAGTGTCTCCTGCCACCCCTGATCCTCCGGGCAGTGGGCGGCCTCCTCTTCGACGCGCGCATCCAGGTCGGCCAGTGCCGCGTCGCGCTGGTGAGTCAGCCGGTCGACCTCCGCCTGCGCCTCGTCGTAGGCCGCCCGCAGCCTGCGCAGGTCCTCGGGGGCGTGGGCGATGAGGTCGGCGTCGGCCTCACCCTCGCGATCGCCCGCGACCATCGCGACGGCCTCACGGTCGATGCCCAGCGGTGGACCCCAAATCCACCAGCGGTGGTTGAACGCCTCGACCGCTCCGAAGGACGCTTCCCACGGCCCAGGCGTCGCCTTCGCGAGCCGCGCGTCGAGGGCGGCGAGGAAGTCGGGGGTAAGGTCGCTCACGGCGACCACCCCCATTCGGACAGCTCCTCTCGCGTCGGGGGGTGGTCAGGGCACAGCGTCCGCTTTCCGAGCCACCACCCATCGCAGCCGTAGACGGATTCGACTGCTGCTCCGTTGTGCTCCACGCCCGTGGGGACGACGGTGCTGCCGCATCCCTCGTGGTCGCAGGTCACAAGGATCGTGTCGTAGCCGTAGCGCCACTCGTGGCGGTGCGCGTTCCAGAAGAGGCGACCCATGATCTTGATCATCCCGCCCTCCCCACGTGCCGGGCGCGAACCTGCCGGTCGAACTCCTCGGGATCGAGCGCCAAGAAGAACACCGGCAGACCGGCTCGTTGAGCTTCGCGATCGAAGCACCGAATGCAGCGCAGCCCGGCACCGTTGCGGTGGCCGGTTGAAGCTTCCCAGGTCCACCGGTCGAGGCACCACCACACGGCCTCGACGCGGGCGCCGCAGCGGAAGCAGTGCTCCTCGTTACAGCGGAACAGGTGTCGGTCGATGGACGCCCGCAGCCAGGCCCACCCGGTGAGGTAGGTGGCCCCGCTGTACCAGCGGAACGTGTCGCGGAGGCGGCTCCACTCCTCGCGCAGAGCCTCGATCACGGCGCCCTCCCCACATGCCGGGCGACGGCGGCCCAGCCAGCGCGAACGACCCAGGGCGCTCCATCGACGAGCAACCGGTCATCGTCAGGGTCCAGGTCCGCCGCCTCGGGGATGGTCAGCATGACGGGGAGGGCGAGACCGAAGACGGCGACCACGCCGTCACCGTAGAGACGCAGCCGCGGGCACGAGTCCTTCACACGGCTCCGCTTCCCACCCACCCACCGCGCGACCGCGTCGGCGGTGCGGGGGTCGGAGAGGTCGATGACCGCATCGCTGCGATCCCTCTCCTCGGCGTGCCATCCATAGTGGTAGAAGCTGTACGCGATCGACTCCTCTACGGAGGAGAGGCAGATCCCGTGCAGGATCGTCTCCTTGAAGGAGATCGGCAGCCCCATCGGGTCGAAGCCGGGCAGCTCCGCCAGCGGGATGCGGAGCCGCGCGAGGTCGTCGGGGGTCAGCTCTCCAGCGCCGCCCGGTTCAGGACGACGCAGGTCGTCCCCGCTCCCCCGCGCACCGGGTTCCGTCCGGTCTTTCCATTCAGGACCAGCCATCCTCTCCCCTTCCACGACTCGTATATCACATGGTAGTCGAAGCCGCAAGATTCGAGATGATGTTGCAGCTTCGCGGGGACGAAAGCGATCTCTCGCCAGGCGAAGCTGCCGTCCCAGAACCCGAGCCACCCCTGGTGCGGTTCCATCGCCGTCGGGTCCCGGCCCTGGAACTTCCGCTCGTTCGCCACAGCCCAGGCATAGGTCGCCTGCACTGCCTCCTGTGCTACGTCACGGTACGCAGCCTTGTAGGCGACGTCGATCAAGTAGTTGATCGGAGCGTCTACAGATCCGGGCAATCCGAGTCGATGCAGGATCGAGCCGCCCATCCGCACGACCGCCCCGAACACCGCGCTGCGGGTCGATTGCGTCGCGAGGACACCGGCGGCCTTGCGCATCACGCCCAGGTGGTCGGCGAACTGACGGCGCAGCTCCTCCTCGCCGGTTTCCATCAGGTACCGGACGACCATCGGCCCGGCGATCCCGTAGTGCTGATGCAGTCCTCGCTCGAACGCGAGCGCGACCTTGCCGTTCTCGTCGCTCTTGGGTCCGAAGGGCTCGCCCCACAGCGAGAGGGCGCGGCTGATCGCGCCGAGGCGATAGTCGCCCGAGGTCATCGCCCGCTCTCCGGTCGAGATCGTGATCAGCTCCCAGGTCTTCGCCTTATGCGTCGAGCCGTCGACCTTGCCGCGGGTCTTCCCCGCCCCATCCGGCAAGCAGTAGGCAGCGTTCGACAGCGTCTCGGCGTGCGCCACCTGGGTCTCGTCGAGCAGCAGCGGAAGTGACTGCATGAACCATGCATTGTGCTCGATGCCGGTGATCCGCTGGTTCCACTTTAGCAAGGGCCCGCGCTCGAAGGACGGCGGCCCCCATACTGACGCCGCTCCCATCAAGGTCGTCGTCTTTCCGTGCTGGCTTTCGCCCCAGATGTCGACGATGAAGCCGGGGACGCCGAGCATGTGAAGCATGGGCGATGCGACACTGGCGTAGATCGCGATCATCGGGATCGGAAGGTGATTCACTTCAGCGACAGTCTGACACCACCCCTGCCATGAGCCGTCATTCCGGATCCGTGCGAGACGATCGATGTCCGCCGCGTCGTCCGGCTGCACGCACACGTCGTCACCGAGGACGAGCTTGCCGCAGATGAAGGTGTCGCGGTCGATCCACCCCATCCGGCGGCAGAGTCGCTGCACCGGCAGGTCGTTGCCGTCCTTGAACTGCGCGAGGTACTTCACGACCGGGAGTGCGTTCGCCGAATGAATGGGGGCGTCGTACCCAGACAGTTCGAGGATGTCCCGAGACGATGCGATCACCGAGGCGGGGAACCATTGCCGCTTCCAATCCCCCTTCACGGTCCAGGCCAGCTCCAGGTATGCCTTGCCGCTGTCCACGTCGAAGGCACGGCCGATCACCACCAGCGGGCGGGTCGTCACTCGGTTGCCGTCGACCGAGATCCCATCCCTGTCGACCTCCCATCCATAGGGCGCGTTCAGCCCCCGGATCCCGAGCGGTCGCAGCAGCACGTCGAGGCTCTGCGTCTCCGGGTCCCGCCTCAACACCTCCCGGATCTGTGTGGCTTCCTTCGTGAGGATCTGACGCAGCAGCTTCGCCTGCGCCCCTGCGCCCCGGATCGCCTCGAACGTCCCGATGATCGACAACACGTCGGTCTCTCGCCCGATCAGGGCGTGCGCCGCAGCACGGCGGAACTCCTCGTCCTGGTGCGCACCCATGATCAGACGGCAGATGTCGGCTGCTGACTGTGCGCGTTCGACCTCCCCCGCAAGCTCCTGCAACCGCTGGAGCCCGAGCATCGCCGCCCTCGACAGGTCGACTCCCACGACAGGCTCCTGTGTATCTGCGGCATCCATCAGATCCTTGAGGGGGATCCCCGCCTTCTTCGCGTCGTTCAGGTCCATCAGATCCCCAGCCTGTCCATGAGGGACCGCCGCTGTCCGAGCAGCCGGTTGTACTCGACATGCGCGAGTACGGGTGGAAGCACAGGGATCACCTTGATCCCAGCACGCTCACAACGAACGATACAGTCGAACGTCCCGATCGACCCTGGCATCGGGAAGGCGAGACACAGATCGGCGCCGAGATCCACCATGCGCTGATTGCGGATCCCGCCGGCCGGCTTACCGTGCTTCTCCCAGTCCGTCGGGTGCCCTTCGGTCGGGTACCCCAACGAGCGCGCGATCATGTCGACGAGCGAGTCAGCCCCGCGAGCGGCGCCGTGAACGTAGACCGCCTCACCCTGCGTAGCGAGCGCCCGGTGGATCAGGCCGCGGTACTGCCAGTCCCTTGAGCCCGTCGTCAGGATCCGCTTCATCAGCGCACCATCGGGAAGGGGCGAACGGGGGTGGGGTACAGCGCCTCGGCGATCTGCTTTGCATAGCGACGGCCGGCGGCGTCAGGGTCGGTCGCCACATACCACCGCTGCCCCTTCTCTTTCGGCACGGTCGACAGGGCGGGAGGAGAGCCGGAAGCGATCCCGAGGATGGCGCAGTCAGGCAGCTCGGTCGAGGCTGTGAGGTAGTCGGTCGCGCCCTCGACGACGACGACTCGCTGCGGAGCAGGGGCCTGACCGGAGAGCCAGCGACGGGTGCTCGCGCTCGCGAACAGCAGCCCGCCGTGTTGCCCGCCCTTCGGCCACGTCGTCTTTCTCGGGGCAGTGTCGATCGCAATCCCGTGCATCGACTCGATCCTACCGCGCCCGGTGCAGGCGGGCAGGATCACAGGCCAGTGACGAGCGAACCCGGGCCACCACTTCGACCAGAAATCCGGCAGCCACCCAGCAGGTGCAGACGAATCGATCTGTCGTGATGTCAACCACGCCACAAGTGATGCATCACGAACACGGGAGAGCGGCACCGCCAGGGAGAGCGCGGGGGATGGGTCGATCCGCGCGTCTTGATGATTGGGAGGAAGATCAGTCTCCCGTGGCGGGCCGCCGTGGATCTCCCGAAGGTAGCGCACCACCCGAAGGTAGACCTCGCCTCGCGGCTGGTCGGTTCCTTCTCGGATGATCGCGGCGATCGTTACCGCATCCCCCGTAGCCGAGCAGGAGACGCAACGCCAGCCGTACATGCCAGTGATGATCGTGGGCCTTCGATCCGCCCTCGTCCGAGCCGACTGGCACACCGGGCACGGCCCCCACCGCTTGCTCCGATAGACGAGGCCGAGCGCAGACAGGACTCCCCGCACCGCAGGTCTGTCGATCATGGTCCCTCCGATCAGAGAAGGGATCGAATGTGTAGGCGCGCCTCTTCTTCCGTATTGAAAACCGCCACGTCGTCCTCGGTCTCGACGAGCCAGCGGCGGTATCCGATCGTGGGCGCTACGACTGTCATCTTCGGCGCCGCCCACAGCTTGATTCCGGTGTCTCTCGCATCACGAACGATCAGGTCTGCGATCGCTTCATTGCTGGTTGCTGCACGACCGCGATCCATCCACCATGCAAACGCAGACCACATCCATCGGATCATCGCCCCTCCCACAGCTTGAGGTTCAACGCGATGTGCGTCGCACGCACCATCGAGATCCTCTTCGCGCCCGTCGAGTAGTGGCCCCCGTATGCCCCCCGCACCATCGTCGCCTGCCTTGCCACGTCGTCCGTCAGCAGCCGTGCGTGCTCACCGGGGACAGGCGCCGGAGTCAGACGGTGGATCGTACCACGAGTGAACAGGTACGGTCTCCACCCCTCACCAGCTTTGACGTTGAACATCGTCCCAATCCGCCCGAGGTCGACAGCGTACACCGTCCCGGGCAGGTCAGACAGCAGGGTCCACGCGACCGGTTCCTTCGGCGCATACTGGTGTTTCAGCAGACCGGCGAGCGGATCCGGGATCTCTGTTGCACAGTAAATACAGACGCGCCTGCCTCCCTGCCACGGGATCCAGGAGTGATCCTTTGAGGGGGATGGGGTACACTGAACAGACCCACAGTGAACACAAGTGCCCCTCTTGAACACATGTCCACCGCCGTTTCGGTAGCAACGGATCGTCTTGCCGCACTGGTGGCAGCGGGCGCCCTCTCCGTCGATGAGGTAGCGGTGTCGGCCGTCATCCGCCTCGGGGCAATCGACTCCGTCGACCAGCACCGGCGCCCCGATCAGCGAGTGAACACGGGTGGCGCCGCACAGGTCGAGCAGCAACCCCGCCTCGTGCTCCTTCCATGGCCGGAGGACGCGGCCGCTGATCTGGACGAACAGCCTGTGACTCCTCGTCGGGCGAGCGATCACGTTGACCTTCGCCGCCGGCAGGTCCACGCCCTGGGCAAGCGCGGCCGGCGAGCAGAGCACGTCGATCTTCTCCTCGCGAAAGGCGTGCAGGACTCGCTCTCGGTCCGCGCGCGGCATCTCCCCCCAGACGACTCGTGCGATGTACCCCGCCTTGTTCAGCGCCTCGGCGGTCTCCTCCGCCTGCCGCACGGTGACCGTGTGGACGAGGGTGCCCTTGTCCTCGACCTCGAAGGACATCTCGTGGTCACGGAAGGGCAGACGCACAGCGTGATGCGGGCGGGACAGCGCGGCGACCGTGTGCTCGACGACGTGCGCGCGCATCAGCTCGCGCTCCAGGTCGGCGATGTTGTAGTCTCCGCGGGAGACCTTCACCCGCCCGAGGTCGAGGGCCGGCACCAGATCGACTGCGGCGTAGGGAGGGACGATGCAGCGGTCCTCGATCGCGCGGACGATCGGGTACTGATACACGATCTCCCAATCGTCGGACAGGCGCTCATCGTCCGACCTCTCCGGTGTCGCGGTCAGCCCGAGCAGCCTGGACTTGATCTGCTTGATGCGCGCGAGGATCCGTTGGTAGCCTGCGGCCGCCGACTCGTGGGCCTCGTCGATCACCACGAGGGCCGGGTCGCCGCCGGCCAGCACTTGCTCCAGCCGGTCGCCCCGCAGCAGCGTCGCCTTGCTCGCGAACACCATCTGCGCGCCCACGTCGTTGCGGCCCGCCTGTACGACGCCCGCCCGGAAGTGCGGCCAGTGCTCTCGCAGCGCTGCGAGGGGCTGCTCGATCAGCTCGTTCTGCGCGGCGACCCACAATCCGCGCCGACCCTGGGCCAACACGTCCGAGAGCAGCCACAGGGCGAAGAGGGTCTTGCCGCTGCCCGTGCCGGCGACGACGATCGCCCCTTTGCCTCTCGTGTCTGTGCCGAGGACTGCCTCTCGCGCCTCGACCTGCCACGTCCTGGGCTCGAACATGGCGCTACCGCTGGGCTTCGCGCTTCTCGCGCAACCGCTGCGCTCGCAGCATCTCCTCGGTCTCGCCGTACACCTTGCGAATCAGGTTGTTGATCTCCTCGTCGGCCTGCACCTTGAGCGGGTCACGAGCAGGGGGAGGCGGCTCCCATTTGAGCGGGAACTCCGGTGCCCCTCGAAGCTGATGAAAGGTCCAGTTCGTCATCAGCCAGAAGAAGAGTTGCGTGCCCGCCCCGTAGCCCCGGCCGGTCTCGACACACCGCCAGTGTGGATCGCCGCGACTGATGAAGAAGTAATGCCGGACCGTACACCGCCAGTGTGGATCGCCGCGACTGATGAAGAGGTAATGCCGGACCGTGCCCTTGAAGCCGAGTAGTGATAACAGAAAGCCCCGCTCTGTATACACCCTCGCTACGGGGACCTCTCTGCCATCGACGATCCCCGTCGCAAACCGCACCTCCCCCCACCGACCCATCCCTCACCTCCGATACACCTGCGATCCGAAGTAGCTCAAGGGCAGCACGGTGTAGCGTGGGTACATCAGGTCCCACTTCACGTCCACCTTCGAGTTGTGTGGATCGATCTGCACGACTCGCCCGTGGGCGTTCTTGGGGATCACGGTGCCCCAAGGGATCTGCACAGGCGCTTTCGTGTAGACCTCGATCCCGATGTCCACCCAGCCGTAGCGAGCGGGGAGCGACGCACCGAGAACCTTGCGCCGGACCGCCGCCATCAGTCCGCCTCTCGAACCTCGATCGGGTTGTGCGTGAGGTACTCGGCGTAGGCTTCCGCCCCCTGCTTGCTCTTGAGGAAGGCGAGGGTCTTGCTCCGCTGCTCGGTCGTCATCGCCGAGATCCGGGTCCCGGTGCCGATGTTCTTCGACGTTCGAAGCCAGGTGATGAAGTCGTTGACCTGCTCGTAGTTCATGTGCATCTTCGACAGCTCGGCGAAGAAACGCCCCTTGTCCCTCTCGAAGGAGACATGGTGCCCCTTCTCGTCGAACTCGGAGGCGGGGGGCGCCTGCTGCGGCGGCACCTGCACGACCTGCGCCGTCTGCCCGACCTGCGGCGTCGGCACGGCTGCCTGCCCGTCGTCATCCTCCTCGGCCAGGGAGAGCAGCGCCTTGATGCCGTACCGCCGGGCGTAGGTCACCGCCGAGCCGAGCGTCTGCGGGTCTCGCTTGATCGCGTCGTTGCCGACGAGCGGGTAGCTCGCCCGGATCCACTCGCCCGAGGAGTGGAGCAGCGCGAGGTCGAGCTGCGGCGGCTCCAGCGTCACGCTCTCGACGAGGGCGATCTGCTGCTCCGCGAGCACCTTGCGCACGTCTGCCATGAACTCGGCGAGCGGCGCGTACTTCCACCGCTTGCCCCTCTCCCCGCCGCCGGCTGCTGCCACCTTGGCGGGATCCTCTAGCTTGCCCTGCGCCGCAGCGAGAGCGGCTGCGATCTTCGCGCAGCCCTCTGACCACTGCATCACATCTCCAGCTGGAGGCGGGCCCGTTCACGCCGAGCGCCAACGCCTCGGCCCAGCTTCGCGTCGAGGCGGGCCAGCTGCTGCCGCGGCGTCAGCGCATCACGCGCCGCCTGCCGCTCTGCTGCCTCGGCCCTGCGCTGCTCGCGGCCGTACCCGTGGTAGCCGCCCGGGTGGAGCGGACCTTGGAGCCCCGATGGCAGCGTCCGCCGACTCGGGTTCTTCGGTTTCGGTTGCATCATCACCATCGTCTACCTCCCCTAGAAAGGAATGTCGTCCGAGCCACCGTCGGGTCCGACCGGCCCACCGTCCGACCGGGCACCGCCGAGGAACAGGACCCGGTCAGCGAGGACCTCGGTCGTGTAGTGCTTGACCCCGTCCTTCTCATAGCTGCCGTACTTGATCCGGCCGACAATCGATACCTGCCGGCCCTTCCTCAAGATCCGGCCGCAGCTCTCCGCCTGCTTGCCGAACACCACGACCCGGTGCCAGTCGGTCTCCTCGACGAACTCCGTTCCCCGCTTGACCGTGGAGGTGGTGGCGATCCGCAGGTTGCAGACGACCGTGCCAGAGGCGGTCGTTCTCGTTTCAGGGTCGGCCCCGAGGTTGCCGATCAGGTGGACGCTATTGAGCAACGGCTTCTCCTTCCGCCCCCGGGGCGGTCACGGTAGACACGGGCGCCACTCCGCCGTTCACGATCAGGTCGATGTCTCGCAGGATCAGGACCCGCGAACGCGTGTGACGGATGATCTTATCATGGTGACCCAGCGCCAGGCAACCGCGGATCTCGCTTCCGTGGATCTCGTTGTCGTATGTAGACGTTCCGAAGAACGCCGCTACCTCGTCGAGCGTTCCGGGTTCTCCAAGCTGCTGGAACAGATCAGAATGCTTGTGATCCGGATATCGGGTCCGGGTCGTGAACTCGGAGGCGGTCAGTGCCTTTCCGTACTTCGCACCCCTCAAACGTAGAAGAGGGTAGTCGAAGCGGATCCCGTTGTATGAGCACCATCTGATCGGAGTCTGCCCCTCCCTGTGGATCACGGAGATCCACTCTTCGATCTGATCGAACAGTACACGCTCGTTGTTCACGAGATAGACTTCGGGATCAGTCTCCCCCTCAACCAGGGTCGTGAAGCACACAACCTGCGCCTGTAGCGGATGTAGAGGAATGCGATCGTACCGTTCCAAAGCCTCACGGAGTTGATACTCCCGGATCTTGTCGGGGTCTTTGTAGTTCTTTGGTGCCTTGATCGACGACGGGTCCACCATCACGCCCAGGGGAACCGAGGTTTCGATGTTCACGTACACCGTCCGCATGTCGATCTCCATCTGCATTCCGTGTACCACGTTCCGTGTCCGGCGTCCAGTAGTTCCGTCGATCTGCTAGGCCGGTGGCCGGTCGGCTGCGTGAACCCCACGAGGATCCCGATGGAGCGCACATCGTCGCGAAAAGCGACGTGTCGACTAGGGCATAGCGAATCGCAGTATCGGGCGCGGTAGGTTTAACCTCGCCTTTCGGCTGTGATGCACACCTACACGACGAGATTAGTGGCGTTCAAACGTCGGTGATGGCCCTATTTATATATATTTTCTATTCGGTTCAAGGAGATATAGTATATATAGAGGGCCGACCTTGATGAGGATCCCCGATCTCGATCTCTCATGGCCCCGGTACAGATAGACTATGGGTCCCTGGATGAATCGCTGTAGGCGACTTCGCTTGCGAATGTCCAAGGGTCAACCTGCCATAACACCGTGATACCGGGGTACGGACTGCGGATAGTGGCGCTTCAATCGTGGAGGGTGGGTCTTGCTGATTCAAAAGTTCGAGTGGACCGTGGGTCCTACCTACGACAGGGCTGGCAACCTGCTCGACCTGTACGGGCAGACGGCCTTCGACCGCGCGGAACTGCACGTAGATCCGGAGCCTCCGCCTGGTGGCGTCCACCTCCGGCTCGGTCAGCCCCCTGCGCAGTGGTCGGGGGGCCGGCTGGAGGATCACGAACTGGTGATCCAGGGCATCGACTCCCTCGTGGAGAGGTGGTCTGCGACTCCTCACACGCTCAATAGGCTCGTCCGGCACAACCGGAGGTATCTGACCCCACCCGAGGTGATGGCCTTCGATGTGCTGCGTAATGCACGCTTGCGCAATCGCGCCGAAATCACGGCCGCCTTCGCCAAGCTTGGGCTGGGTGCCTACGGATCTACCAGTCGTGTACTGGTCTCTCTCTCCGACCGCGGGATCTTCACGACCGGTCCGTTCAACCGTCGGTGGGCGATCTACCACCGGGCGAGGTGGCAGCCCCGGGCTTCCGGTCGTCGCCTCGGGCGTCAGCCCCTCGACCTGAACCCGGAGATGTGGGACGGCACGAAGATGCGCCCTGTCCATCCATGCTTCGACGGCACAGCGTGGCAGCTCGTCGTGAGGTGGATGCCATGGGACCAGCGCCCGACCCATCCCGACCCTGACCGGGACAAGGACGCCCTAGAGGTTTAACGCCCACTCCCGTGGGCGCGCCCCATCTCCAGGGTCCGGAGCGAAACAGGTTGGCTGTATACGTTCCGACTACATCTCGCCAAGAACAGCACTGACGCCCGACGGATCCAGCAGGATGGCGTTGCCTGCGATCCAGTCGCCCCTCAAGAGGTAGCCGCCCACCAGTTCCGTGGCGAACGGGTTGCGCGGCAGCGCGTCGAGCTTGCCCTCCTCGTTGAGGAGCATGGCCCAGCCGTCGTCCATCCAGACCACCTGCACGAGCCCGCCGACGTACTCCTGCGCGTCCTCGAACCCGAACCCCTCGGGCGCGGGCCTCGCCCGCCCATCGGCCCCGATCAACACGATGACACTCTTCACGGCTCCTCCCGAAGGGGGCGGGGTGGTTGTCGTTGATCTGCCTCGGATCGGGGGAGGTAGCCGCCCGATCGCGGGAGTGAACTACAACCACCCCGCAGCTATCTAGTAGTAGGAATCCAGATCATCCGACAGGCGGATGACGTGCTCGTACCCGTCCCGCTCCTCGATCCGGAACGGCTCATCGACCTCGACCACCCGCAGGTTGCGCCAGTCGTCGAGCACGAACTGTGCCCGCGGGAACCGCTCCGTGAGCCGGAGCCGGAACTGCTCGACGTGCGCCTCGGACAGGACGCCCTGCTCGATCGCGTCGATCAGCAGGACATCGAACAGCGCCATCTTTCGGATCAGGCGGGTCTCTGTCTGCCCCTTCCCGTACATCCACGATGACCACCCGATCCCCGTGCCACGCGAGACGAGTGCCTTGCGCTTCTCATGCTGACTCTGCGGCACTACTCCTCCCTTACGAAGCAGGTGGGCCCGCCCCAAGAAACCTGCCCCGGACCCCCTTCGAGGACCCAGCACTCCATCCCTGCGGGCGCACCAGGCGGCGGGGCACGGTGCTCCAGACCACCCCCCCTCGCAGGCTCCCCATCCACACGGCGGAGGGCGCCGGTGAAGAGGGCGATGAGCCACACCATGGCTACGACCGCGAATGCAATAGCGACGGCAGTCGTCAGCCCATCGATTACCCTACCGACCATCACTCCTCCCAGCGTCCGCTAGGCTCAACAGCCTCTCGACCTTTGACTCTGAAATCGTGACGCCGTTTCTCCTCGCGAGATCACGCCACTGCTCGCGCCACTGACTCGTCGTGAGCACCTGGCACCCGATGCAGACGACGCCCGGGAAGATGCGCAGGATCGACCGACCACCAGCCTGACCGAGGACTGTGCCGTAGCCGGAGCCGGAGCCGTAGCCGGAGCCGGAGCCGTAGCCCTCGCCGTAGCCGAAGCCGTAGCCGTGGCCGTGGCCGTGGCCGTAGCCGTAGCCCTCGCCGTAGCCGTAGCCCTCGCCGTA
>Ga0196964_10000467_pt1 | contig 24895 bp, 10 predicted proteins | sample S1_10metaG_FD_148615 | JGI IMG/M metagenome (GOLD analysis project Ga0196964, IMG submission 148615) | Soil microbial communities from Anza Borrego desert, Southern California, United States - S1_10 | ecosystem: Environmental > Terrestrial > Soil > Desert | place: USA: California | collected... | reverse complement strand
CGTGTTCGCACCGGAAAGGATGACGGTGCCGCCCGTTGTCTTGTCCAAGCCCACGCCGCCATTCACCGCCAGCACCGCGCTGACATTACCGGCCTGCACGGCATAGTTGGTCGTGCTGGTCAGCGTACCATTGCTGAGCGTGCCACCGGTCATCGTAAAGTTCTCTACCGCATGGCTGACCGTGCCGAGGTCAAGCGTTCCGGCCGCGACCGTCAAATCAATCGTGTTCACCAGGGCATTGTTGGTGTTTAAGGTCAGCGTGCCCGCGCCCTGCTTGATGAGGCCCGCATTTCCCGCGCCGCCTGTTCCTGTGAACACGCCGCTGTAGGTCAGATTATTGGCCTGCGTAACGGTCAGCACGCTTGTGCCCAGCGCGACCGTGCCGCCCGTGCCGGACAGATCGCCGATGGTTTCGGCCGCCAGAAGTTCGAAGACGCCGCCATTCACGATCACCGAATTGCCATTGGCGATCGCGGCTCCGCCGCTGACCTGCAGCGTTCCGGCCGTGACCGTAGTGCTGCCCGTGTACGTGTTCGTGCCGCTCAACACCAGCGTGCCGCCGGCGCCGTTCATCACCACGCTGCCGGTGCCTGCGGGAACTACGCTGTTCGTGATATTGATGCCCAGCGTGTTTGAGCCGGCCGTATTCAAGCCCTGCACTGAACCGTTGTTCAACTGAACGCCATTGCCGGAGATAACGTATCCGCCACCGGCACCGGTGAACTGAATGCCCGTCAGGATCAGGCCGATAAGGTCATTGTTATTGGGAAGCTGCGCCGCGCCCGCAGGGAACACGACGATGTCATTGGTACTGGGAATATCCGTCGCCAGCGTGCCATTCCAATTATTGAAATCAGACCAGTTAGCCGTCCCGCCGCCGCCGTCCCAGATCCACGTCTGCGGCTGGCGCGTGAGGGTCACGTCATTGCCACTTCCGCCGACGTAAGAGATGTTGTAAGTGAACGCGCCATTCGTGATGGGTGCGCCTTCGGCCAATCCGGCGAATTGCCCGGTCACCGCGTCTGCGCCGTCATTGTTGATCAGAACGAGCGTGTCGCCGCCGCGTGAATTGGCGACAAAGGTCAAGTTCAGCGTGGCACCGGTGATGTCCACCGTGCCGGTCACGTTCAGCTGGTCGTAGTGCGTGCCGGCAACGTTCGCGCCGCCGGTGATGCCGTTGATCGTGATGTCAAAGTTGCGGCCGCCGCCACCAATATTCACAGAGCCCGTCGCCAGAATTCCCGTCGCTGCCAGAGCGCCCGGTGCGACCGTCGCGGTGTTGTTCCCCGTCACGCTCGCGGTGCTGGTTCCTGTTCCGGCGAGTGTGGCTGCGTTGTTCAGCGTGATAGCGCTGGCGTAGTTGCCGTTGACGACCAGTCTGCCGGCGTTGGCAGTCGTTGTGCCCGTGAAAGTATTGTTCGCGGTCAGCACCAGATCGAAATTGTTGTTTTTCACCAGATTGCCGCTGCCGGAAATCACCGCGCCAACGGTCTGATTGGCCGCCTGGTCCAGCGTGAGCGTATTGGCGCCCGTGAGCACCACGCTTCCTTGAGCTCCCTTCAGGTCGCGGATCGTTTCGTTGTTGAGCACGCGCAGTACCGCTGTCGCGCCATTCATGTTCACATCGGTCGTGTCGGCGACGTTGTTGCCCGTCTGCAGTTCGACCGTGCCCGCATCGATGCGCAGGTCGTTAGCGAAGGTGTTGGCGCGCGTCAGATGCAGCACGCCGGCGCCCGTCTTGATCACGCCGCCGTTCTGAATGATGGCATCGATGTGCAGTTCGATCGTATCGCCAGTCGAATCCGGAACGCTCAGCGTGCGATTTGCGCCGCCCAGGTCCAGCGTGAACCCGTTGATCAAAGCAGCGCGGTCGCCGTTATTCGTCGTGTCAATGGTGAAATTGCCGCCAAGAGTCAGAACGGCAGCTGCGGTGCCTTGAATACGCGGCCCGCCTCCAGCAGCCCCACCCGTGAACATGGTTAGCGTTCCGATCTGATCGCTGTTGCCCTGCAGATCAAACATTGCTCCCTCGCGCACGACAACGTTCGACGCATCTGCGATGACGTTGCTGGCGCCAAGAAGCAGCGTTCCAACATTGATATTTGTTGCGCCCGTATAGGTGTTTGTACCGGAAAGCACCAGTGACCCGGTGCCGATCTTGGTCAAGGTCGTGGCACCATTTCCCTGAATCGCAGAGGTTATCGTCCCCGTTCTATTGGTCAGAACCTCTACGGTCAGTCCAAAGCCGGTCGCTACGATCGGATTCGTCTGGATGGTTAAGCTCGAGGCGCCTCCACCATCCACTTGAATGTTTGCATTTCCTGTCAGCGTAATGCCGCCATCCAGAACAACTGCAAAATCACCGTTTCGCAGCGCCCCGATGCCAGGCGCGGTGCCTGGTCCGGCAATCGTGAATGGCTCGGAGAAAGTTCCGGCCGCGTTGGCATCTACTGTCGCGTTGGCGCTAACGAGCGTTCCCGCGGCGGCAGCACCGAATGCAGCAGTATTCTGCGCGATCACTCGGCCCTGCTGCACGCGCGTAATCCCTGTGTAAGTATTGGTGTTAGTTATGGTCAGGATTCCTGTATTTCCCACTTTAATGAGTTCACCGGCGCCTGATACGACACCGTTGATAGTGGCCTGATTGTTCTGGGTGTCGAACGTGCCATTCCCGGTCAGTGTGACGTCGCGGCCGGCATTCAGCGGCACATTGGCACTGAACTGAAGCGTGGCGGCGGCGCCGAAGATGATGTCGTTTGCCGCATTACCGAGGTTGTTGTCGGCGCCGATGACGAGCGTGCCGCCACTCAGCGTTACATTACCGGTGAAGGTATTGTTGCGCGTGAGCGTCACAGTTCCGCCCGTCGTTTTGTTCATGGCAGCCGCGCCGCCGAGGATCGCCGAGGCCGTGCCGTCCTGCACTTCAAAGGTACCGGTGGTGCTCAGCACTCCTGTCGTTCCTGTAATAGTCGCTCCACCGCTGAGCGTGACCGTGCCGACGGTGTCATTAAAGGTGACAAGATCCAGCGTGCCGCCGGAGACGGTTACAGCTCCCGTCGCGATCGCGTCGTTGATGCCGTAGGTCAGCGTTCCGGCACTGACGGTTGTCAGTCCGGTATAGGTGTTGGCCTTCGAGAGTGTTACCGCACCCGCAGTCGTTTTGTTCAGAGGAACGGCGCCAGCCATGATGGCCGCTGCGCTGCCGCTCTGCATTTCGAATGTACCAGTGGAGGTCAGCACACCGGTCGTGCCTGTGATCGTGGCTCCACCGCTGAGTGTGACTGTACCGACCGAGTCGTTAAAGGTAACGATATCGAGCGTGCCGCCGGAGACAGTCACGGCTCCCGTCGCGATCGCGTCGTCAATGCCGTACGTCAGCGTGCCAGCACTGACCGTAGTCAGGCCTGTGTACGTGTTGGCCTTCGAAAGCGTTACTGAACCTGCCGTCGTTTTGTTCAGAGGAACCGCGCCACCCATGATTGCCGCAGCGCTGCCGTTCTGCATCTCGAACGAAGCGGTTGACGTGAGTACGCCCGTTGTGCCGGTTATCGTTCCGCCATTCAGCGTGACCGTTCCGACGGAATCATTAAATGTCACGATGTCGAGCGTGCCGCCTGCTACGGTTACCGCTCCGGTGGAAATGGCGTTATTGACGCCGTAGGTCAGTGAACCTTCACTGACGGTCGTCAACCCCGTGTAGGTATTGGCAAAGGAATAAGTCAGCGTGCCTGTGCTAACTTTTGTTACCGCACCGGTGCCCGAGATGGCTGCTGTTGTAATGTTGGAATCGCCTGGGCCGTCAACCGTAAGTGTATTTCCTGCGGTTCCTATTCCGCCGCTGATTGTCAGCGTCGTGGCCGCAGTAGGGTTTCCGATACGTGCATTTCCAGCGAGCGTTATCGTACCCGCCCAGGTCGAGCTCGCACTAAAGGAGACCAACGCTCCATCACCGATATAACCATCACCAGTTAGAGTTAATGCCTCGCCTGTGATCGTCACTCCATAAAGAGAAACCGAGCCACCGCTGTTTACGGTCGTACCTGCAGCGGTGGACCCGAGAGTTCCGACACCCTGCAGTGCCACATCACCTCTATTAATAATTGTTGCTCCGTCGTACGTATTGGCCGCATTAAAAAAAACCTGCCCGCCCAAAGCTGATCCAGATCTGGTAAGAGTGCTCCCCCCTGCACCACTGATCACGCCGTTTAGGTGCAATCTGTCGTTGTTGCCGTCGACCCAAATAGTGGACGAAGAATTAAGTGCAATTGTTCCTTGCCAAGTATCCGTGGTTGTCGAGTTCATCTTTCGCAGCGCGCCGGAGGTGCCCCCAACACCGTTGCCGTTAAGGGTCAGAGGTTCTGCTGCAAAGGTGATTCCCGCAACGCTGTTGAGTTGAAGTTCCGCGCCGGTCGCGACCGTGGTCCCACCCGCGGTGGTTCCCAGCGCATCGGCATGGCGAATCTGAAGAATTCCCGCATTGACATTAGTTGCGCCTGTATACGTGTTGGCGTTCGTGAGAACCACCGTTCCGGCAGTCGTTTTGTTGACGCCGACACCACCGGCGAGCACGGCATTCACAGTTCCAGCTCGCAGATCGTACGCGGCTCCAGCCGTCAGTGTTCCGTTCGACAGCGTGCCATTAATCAGCGTGAAGGTACCTACCGTCTCGCTGAACCCGCCGAGATCAACAGTTGCGCCGCCATCGATAAAAAGGTCTAAACCATCATCCATACTGGTACCATCGGCGATGGTCAGCGTGCCGCCGCCGAGAATAGTCACATTATCGTTGTTGGCATTAATGGTGCCGGCGGTTCCAATCGTGAGCGTCAAGCCCGCGCCAATGTTGAAGTTGTTTCCGCCGTTTGAATCGACAACGAAATTGAGAATGTGCGGCCCGCCACCCGTGACGGTCCAAGTGCCATTCATATCCATCTCATTGCCGGCAATGGTGTAGGCGCCACCGGTAAACTGCAGAATCAAATCCGTGTTCGCCCCGATATCGTTATTCAGATTCTGGTTTGCAGGACCCGCCGGAAAAACGAGCGTATCGCCGTTAGCTGGCGTGCCGTTGGGCGTCCAGTTCGTAGCTGTGTTCAAGTTGCTGTTGGTATTGCCATTCCACGTGAGCGTAGCCGCACTTGCGTCTGCTACGAACAGGCACATGCAGAGCGCGAAGGCCAAAGCGCCGAAGGAAATAGTCCGCAGTTTCATTACAGCAACCTCCATGCAAAACGACTGGCCCTGGTCAAGGGCCAATCACGAGAGCACAAGTGCAATGGCTTTTTTTGCGATGCGACAGCCAGCAGCACGTAAAAATTCGGTTTAACCTACGACCCATCTTGGTGCTAGAAGCCTAACTGAAAGTTCACCACTAAAGCATCATTTCGGACTTCGCGCAGGCCGCGGACGGGATTTCCGGAGCTGGGATCGTCGACAAACAAATAATTGATCTGAATCTTGGTTTCGCGACCCTTGATGTAATAATTGATGCCGGCCGTGTAGACCTGAGTCTTGAATTGATCGGTGTGGCGATCGGACTGAAGCAGATCTTCCGCGTTCACGTTCTCGAACGATTCGTAGCGGAACGCGAATTCGATGTTATTCAGGATGCGCCCGCTTTTGCTCTCTTTCAGCTTCGCGGCAAAGATGCTGTCGGCCAGGCGGTAACCGGTGGCGAAGTACCAGCCCGACACCGTGACGGGCGAGGGATTGGCCTGCGTAAAGCCGGATTCACCGCGCGCTCCCGTCACGCCTTTGTCCACGCTGCCGATGCCCAGCAGGCCGGTGGTGGAATTGTCAGCGCCGAAACGGTCGTGGCCCGAGCCCCACTCACCGCGCAGCCAGAAACCTTTTACCTTGCCATTCGGGCGATACCAGGCCCAGGCGCCCTGGCGGTTTACAGCGGTGCGTTCGTTGTTGGTCGCGTTGAGCTGCTCAAAGTCGGGATCGAAGCCTGTGCCCGCTTCGCCGTGAATGCCTTCGGTTCGGTGGTAGCCGACTTCCAGGCGGCCATACCATTTTTCAGTGCTCCAGACCGGCCGCACGGCCAGGCGCACCGCGAGGTCCTTTTCGTCGTTGTCATCGCTGCGGTTTCCAGCTTCGACGACTTCAGGATCGCTGAAGATCGTACCCGACGGACCATTGAAGAGTCCGAAGGCGTAGCGCACACGATCTTCCAGCCAGTAGCCGGAGACCATCGCGCCGATGTCGCGAACGTTGTTGATGCCCGTCACCATGGAACGCTCGACAAAGTCGAGCTGGCCGCTGTTGCGGGACGCTTCTTCGCCTGACGGTGGCTTGAACTGACCAATCGCAAAACTGTGGTGCGGGACGATGCCGTCAAAACTGATGTAGGCGTCCTGAAGCAGGCGCGGCTTCAAGTCGGCCTGCGGGATAAAACCTTCGGCAAACGGCACATTCGCGCCCGATGGGACGTTGTGACGCGGCAGAGTCGGCATGGGGTAAAACATGGGATTATGCTCGCGCGCCGGATCGATCATGAAGAACGCGGAGATGTTTTCGTTTACTTCAATCGAGAAGCGGAGTTCCGTGCGGCGGATACGAAAGGTATCGTTGTCGAGCAGTTCATTCTGCTCCTGCAATCGGCGGGGATTGGGATTGAAGCTGAGCGGCTCGGTGGTGATTCCCAGATTATCGTTCTGGACGCTCTGGTACCAGATCTGCAATAAGCCCTGAATCTCAAGTTTTACACCTTCTGTCGACCTGATTCCCACAGGGTAACGCGGTCCGTACCGGCCGCGCAGACGCCGGTCGACTCCACCGATGGCCGAACTTGCCTTTGCTTCTTCTTTGGCATTGATTTCCTTGCGTAACCGATCAACTTCGCCGCGCAGATCTTCAACGGTGCTGCCCGCATGCACGGCTGCACCAATCAGCAAAAGCAATAAAGAGCAAAGCCAACGCGGCCGCATGAAACCCCTCCGACACGAACTATGCAATGGATCGAGGAATCACGTTAGCGCCGGGCTCAGCAGTGTCAAGTCTTTTCAAAGGTAAAAGCTTTCTTCGTGCATTTCCGGGGTGTCGAACGATTTACTGCCCTGCCAGCCAACGATTTTTTAAACTCGTGCACGTGCGCATCTGCCCCTTAATTTCGCTTTAAATCTGAATGAAACGTTTGCATTTTGGAAGGTTAAACCTAACATTGTAAATTCAGTCCATATGGAAAACCGCCAACGCTCCGGAACAGGGTCAGCCGGCGACGCGGTCGCAGGCATGACGCCGCCAGAGATCAAGCGATCCGGCGCCGCTTCCGCACACCCATCCGGTGCTGAGCCTGGTTCAGGCGGTGCACGCAGCGGCGGCGCACGTAGCGGCGGGACAGTAGGCACGCACGATCCCCAAACGGCCTCGACCAGCAGTACCGATGTTGTTTCCGGCCCACTGCAGAATCTGCTTGCCGAGAATCTTCTACTCGCCGCACCGCGCACAACGTTCAATGGTCATGAATGTCCATGCCTGGGCGGGATTCCTCTTCTTCGCAAGCTCGGCCAGGGCGGAATGGGTGCAGTTTATTACGGCATCCACATGCGCCTGCACATCGAAGTCGCCGTCAAGGTGCTTCCCTATCATCTGGTGGAGAAAGACCCGCTGCTGGTCGAACGCTTCTTCCGCGAAGCGCAGATTTCAGCGCAAGTTCGGTCGCCGCACCTGGTAAACGTCATGGACGTGAACGAGGAAAGCGGCGTTTTCTTCCTCGTCATGGAATACGTCAACGGCATGTCGGGCAAGGACCGCCTGGCTGTTGTGACGCGCACCGGCGCCAAGGGTATGACCGAACTTGAAGCGCTGCAAATCTGTGTGGCAGCCTGCACCGGACTAGAAGACGCGCACGCGCGCGGGATCATTCACCGGGACATCAAACCCGAAAACATCATGATCCCGTACGTCTCGAAGACATCCAAAGAGCTGAATGTTGACGCCGCCAAGCTGATGGACCTCGGCCTCGCGCGCGCGGATTCCGGAACCATCAATAACCCGGCACTCACGGCGACCAAGCAGGCGATGGGAACGCCTGGTTACATGGCGCCCGAACAGATCATGGACGCCCGCACGGCCGGGCCCGCTTCAGACGTCTTCTCGATGGGTGCCACGCTCTACGCGATGCTGGCCGGTCAGGCACCGTTCAAACGCAAGAACGCCATGCAGACGCTCATGGCAACGATGAACGCCCCGCACACGCCGGTTATCCAGGAACGGCCCGATGTGTCGGAGGAAGTCTCGCACATCATCGATAACTGCCTGGCCAAGGAAATCGGCAACCGCTACCCCGACGGGCACCATCTGCTCATCGAGCTCAAGCGAGCTTTGAAACATGCCCGCGCGGCACAGGGCCAGCCTGTGCATTGGAACGAAAGCACGCCCGGCGATGCGAAACAACATCCGGGAGAAGGCGGCGAGCTTCCGGTCCTTCCGGCCGAGGATGTCCAGGAAGCTACTCCGCCGCCGAAGAAGGCGCCGGCAAAGAAGATCCCGGTCAAGCTCTATGTTGCAGCGGGCGCGGCCATTGTCGTACTTTCCGCCGCTGTCTACCTGCTCTGGCCGAGTGACGACAAGACGTTGCTGGTACTGCACGAGCGGAGCCTCAAGAAAGCGCTGACGCAGATTGCCGCCAATCCGGAGAAAGCGCGCGAAACAGTGCAGGACACCTCCGAGGTGCTGAAGTTTAAGGATCCGGCCCCGCGACAGCGTGAAACGGCCGTTCTGTCGCTGATCGAAGTGCATCAGGGGCTGAAGAGCGCTAAACCGAATTTCAGTGAACTCGATGAAAAACTGAAGCTCGCTGAAAAGTGGTACGCGGACAATCCGCTGGTGCTCGCGTCCCGCAAGGATCTCGATAAGCGCCGGCAGGACCAGAATGATTACGAAATTCTCAAGCGCATCGCTGATGTCTTTGAGACGACCTTCCTGAGCAAGCAGAATCTCACGCAGGACGAGATGAGCACCGCGCGGGCACGGCTGACTGCGCTTGAAACTCAGAATGAAAAACTGAAAAACCCGGAACTGGTTGAGCAGCTTAAAAAGATGCGCACGCGCATCGACGCGCTCGACAAGGATTTCGTCAAGAAGCGTGTCGACGATTTTGCCGCAGTCGATGCCGCCATGACTGATCCGGCCATCGATTCTGCCACCGCTGAACGGCGGCTGGTGGACCTGGAGCGGCTCTATCCGCGCCAGCCCGACTTGCCCACGCTCCGGGCCAGGCTGGCGGAGAAGAAAAATGCCGAACGCGACACCCGCATCCAGGCAGCCGGCGCGCTGATCGACAATCCTGCGTCGAAAGTTTTCGATCTGGAGCGCAGTGTCGAAGAACTCGAGAAGAAATATCCGGGCGACAAGCAGGTTGAGAATCTGCGCCACAAGCTGGTCAAACGCACAGGCGAAGAAGCCGAGCGCCAGCGCGTGGCAAAGGTGAAGCCTGCATTGGACGCTTACGACGCGGCAGTTAACGCCGCCGTGCCGGACCTGCTCAGCGCTGAGGCCGCGTTGAAACGCGCCAGCCAGGACGGAGCGCGGCCGGCCGAACTGGATCCACGCCGCTTGAAACTGGATGAGCTGCAGGCGACGGCTCGGCGCAACAGGGCCTTTGCGGATGCCGAACGCGACCTGGCTGACCGGACAACGGATATCGATGCCGTTAAGAAAGCGCTTGAAGCCCTGAAGACGTCCTACCCGACAGACGAACGCGTGGCGGCGCTCTACCAGTCCCTGGCCAAACGCGAACAGGCCGTGAAAGACGACCGCATCAGGAAGATCAGCGTGCCAATGATCGCGGTGCGCACTGCGATCGCCAACAAGCACAGCGACCTGATTACTGCTCAGCGCAACATGGACGAAGCCCGCCGCCTTGGCGCCACCGACGAGGAGCTTGCGCCGCTGCAGAAGCAGCTCAACGACGAAATCAAGGCGCGTGAGAAGTACGCCAGCGACTTCCGGAAAATCGAGGACATGTTCACGTCGGCAGCGACGGCGGACATCAAGAATGCCTTCACGCTGCTCGAAGCCTCCTACCCTGGCGACGCGAAACTGAAGGAGATCGCCGCCAGGATCGTTGAACGCGAAAAAACCGACGCGCTGGCGGCCGAGGCTGAGCGCAAAAAGCGCATCAAGCCGTTCACCGAAGCGGCCGGAACGCTGCTGGCTTCTGGCAAAGACACGGACTTGTCCGCCGCCTCCGAAAAACTGCGGGAAGCGCGAGCAGCCGGCGCAACTGAAGAGGAAGTCGGTCCGCTTTACAAGACGCTGGCCCATCTGACGCAGCGCCGCGACGACCTGAAATCCCTCAACGATGTGCTGTCCAGCAAGACGGCAACAATCGAAGAAATCGACGCGCAGTTCACGAAATTCTCCAGCGCCTACAAAGGTGACGGCGAACTTGACGCGCTCAAGGACCGAATTGAGACACGCCGCAAGGAGATTGAAGCCAAGCGCGAAGAGGTGCGGCGCACGAACGTGAAGTACTATGTCGAGCTGGCTGACAAGCTCATTCTGCCTGATGCGGACCTGTCTGAAGCGAAGAAAAACATCGACGAAGCGCAGAAGGCGAACGCCACCGAGCTCGAGCTGTCGGCCGTCAAAAAGAAGCTTGCCGCTGAAGAAACGCGGCGTGAGCGCGTGCGTCTCACGAATGAAGCTCGCAAGCTGATCGAGGGGCCAACGTCCGAACTGAGCGCCGCCGACATTGCGCTCATTGAGGATAAGCTGAAGACGCTGGAGCTTCGCTTCAAGGATGACAGCGAGGTCAGCAAAGTGCGCGTGGCGTTCACAACACGCAGGGGGAACGAGGAAGCGGCGCGCAAGAAGCTGAACGAAATCGAACAGAACCGCAAACGCGAAGAGGCCAAGCGCGAGAGTTTCAACGGGCTGATCGCCTCGACGAAGACCAGCCTGGGCGCAAAGAATTTCGCGCTCGCCGAAGAACAGCTGAACAAGGCAGCGGTGCTGTATGACAAGGATCCGGCGCTCGATCCGCTTCGCAAGGAGCTCGAAACGGGAAAGACGCGCCAGAAGTTTGATGGCCTGATCGCGTCCGCCAGCACCAGCATCAAGAACAAAAACGTCGTACAGGCCAAATCTCAGGTCGACGAAGCCGCCGCGCTTCAGCCCACTGACGCGCAGATCCCCGCGCTGCGCGAAGAGATCAAGAAGCTCGAGGCGCTGCTCGCGGCGCCGGCCGTTGATCCCAACCGCGTCGCGTTTGACAGCCTGATCAATTCCGCCAATGCCAGCATCCAGAAGAAAGACAAAGAAGGCGCGCAGGACTCCGCGAAAAAGGCCGCCCAGCTGTTCCCCAATGATCCCCGCCTTCGCGAGGTCACCGAACGCATCAGCAAGATGGATGACGTAAGTAACGAAGTTCCCGGCAAGCGCGTCACCGCGCAGCCCCAGCAGCCTCAACCACAGCCACAACCGATACGCAAAAAACGGCGCATCGGCGAAGAAGATCCTGAATAACGCGGCTCGTCCTGCATGCCTCAATCGAATTTCACTCTCCGCAACACGCTGCTTTATGCAGGAATGATCCTGGCCACGATTGTCTTGTTTGGCTGGATCAGGCATATGGGCGAGGCGCTCGGTGCGCCGCCGCCGGTTCATCCAGAAACGCTGCAAAAAACTGCGCCTGCTGCCGGTTCGCACGTGATCCGGCATGTGCTGCTGGCGATGGCAACCGTCATCATCGCCGGCCGCGCACTCGGCTGGTTATTGACGTTCATTAAGCAGCCTCCGGTGATCGGTGAAGTGCTTGCGGGAATTCTGCTCGGTCCGTCGCTGCTCGGGCGCATCAGCCCGGAGACGATGAACTACCTTCTTCCGCCGGACACCGCTCCCTACTTGAACGTCATCGCGCAGCTGGGCGTCATTCTCTACATGTTCATCGTCGGGCTGGAACTCAACACCGGACGGCTGCGTGAAAAAGCGCACGCAACTATTGCAATCTCGCACGCCAGCATCATTGCTCCGTTTGTGCTCGGATCGGCGCTCTCGCTTTTTCTCTATCCGCGGTTCTCAGACAGCAGCGTTCCGTTTACAAGCTTTGCGCTGTTCATGGGCGTGGCGATGGCGATCACGGCTTTTCCGGTGCTCGCGCGGATCCTGACCGACCGGCGCATGGCACAGACGCGGCTGGGGGCCATGGCGCTGGTGTGCGCGGCAACCGACGACGTCACGGCCTGGTGCCTGCTGGCCTTTGTCGTGGGCGTGGCGCAGGCCGATGTTGGCGGTGCGCTGATGACCTGCGGCCTGGCCGTGCTCTACATCGCCCTGATGTTCCTGGTCGTGCGGCCGCTTCTGCTGCGCTGGCTTGAACGGCGCTCAGAAACGCTGTCGCGCGGCGTGCTCGTGTTCGTCCTGGCCGGTTTGCTGCTCTCGGCGCTCTGCACAGAGTACATCGGCATCCATGCGATCTTCGGCGCATTTCTCTTTGGAGCCATTATCCCGCACGACAGCGCCGTTTCGCGCGAACTTACGGTGAAGCTCAGCGACGGCGTGAGCATCCTCCTGCTTCCGGCATTTTTCGCCGTCACCGGATTGCGCACGCAGATCGGCCTGGTCAGCGGACCGGAGAACTGGATGATCTGCGCGCTGATTATCGGCGTTGCCATCGCAGGAAAGTTCGGCGGCTCGACGCTTGCCGCGCGGCTTTCCGGGATGAGCTGGCGAGAAGCGGCCGCGCTGGGGACGCTCATGAATACGCGCGGGCTGATGGAACTGGTCGTGCTTAACATCGGCCTGGATCTGAAAGTCATCTCGCCGACGATTTTTGCAATGATGGTACTGATGGCACTGGTAACGACCGCGATGACGGCGCCGATTGTCGACCGCCTTGTCCCTGCCGGCAGCGAGCAGCAACAGGCTTCGCTCACGCCAGCGCCGCAGCCCCAATAGCATGAGCCAGTGCTGGCTGCTCCCTCATCTCTACTAAGACGATTTGCGATGTCGATTTGTCGCGACTTTTTTAAAAAATTCTTGCGGTGCCATCCACGATTTTCAGCCTCTCGCCGTGGTCCTCCTGGGTCTTCGATCCCCCGTGTTTGAAGTCCTTAAGAGATCACGCCTTGCAGATGAACACCTGGTTGAATGTGGCGACACGCTTCACGTATGCAATCCAGTTCCCGTCCGGCGAGAAGACGCACGCTTCCGGGCGTGGCGCAAGCTCGCCTTCGGCGCGCTGCGTCAACCGCACGGTCTCACCACTTTCGACACGTGTTACACAGACGCTGCCATCCATCACGTGAGCGATGCGCCTTCCGTCGGGGCTCCACGAAAAGGCCGACGCGATGCTCGATGCATTGCGCGTGATCTGGCGAAGTGCTCCGCCTTGCGGTGAGACGCAGAAGAGCTGCACGACGCCGGCGTCGTCGCGCATCAGAAAAGCGATCTGTGATCCGTCCGGCGAGCTGCGCAGCCAGTGCCGCGGGCCCTGGATGCCCGGAAACTTCTTCGCTCCGCTGAACGTCAATCGCCGCTGTGCTGTTCCGCGCGGCGGCAGCGGCCGGCGCGTGGGCGTGCCTTCCAGCGGTCCGTCGCCGGCGACGGTGACGTCCTCTGGAAGATCAACAACGAACACTTCCCAGCTTGCACGGCCATCCTCAAGCAGCACTTCCCCCTGGAAGGCAAGCGCCCGAGTCTGCCGCGATCCGTCACTCCTTCTATAACCGGCACTGCCGACCCAGGCGTCTTCGACCGCGCGGCGGATCTCGTCCGAGCCCGGCCGCGGATGCGCCATCACGCGAACGGCCAACACGGAGAACGCTTCGCCATCGTGGTTGCGCGGATGAGTCTTCGGCACCGCAACGCTGCTGCCGAGAACACTGACGCCGACGGTGCGGAGATTGATCTCGTGTTCTGCATTTTCATCGGAAAACCGCGCGAGTACATGATCTTCGTAGGTAAAGCTGACCCACTTCCCATCGCCGCTGAAGACATGGACATGCGTGCCGCCGCGCAGCGCACCGGGCGTAAACGGCGGCACGATATCGCGAGCGTCCAGGTTTACGGCGATGCCCGGCGCTGATTCGCGCACCGTCACGCCCTCACGGTGATACGCGTTGTACTGCCAGTCGGCGGTGGGATTCTCCGGCCCGCGGATGAAGACGACTGTGCCATCGCGCTGGGCGGCGGGCTGCGGCACGAACGTCGCCACGCCGCAGCACGCTCCCTCTCCCCTTCCCTCCAAGGGAAGGGGCCGGGGGTTAGGTCCGTGAGTCGCTCCATACAGAACGCGAATTTCGCCGGTAACGATATCGACCGTTTCGATGCGCCGACCGTCGAACACACTTCCGGACGCATCCGAGCGGACATCGTAAACGATGCGCTGGCTGTCCGGCGACCAGACGTTGATGTTCGTCAAAATGTGGCCGTGCTCGGCGAAGGTGAGTTGCCGTTCAGTCATGGCACAACCTTTTAACGCCAAGAGCGAAGACGCCAAGGGCGCCAGGAAGAATTAGATACTTCGCGGTCTTGGCGGCCCTGGCGAACGTGGCGTTAAAGACGTTACACAAAAATCTCTTTCATCACATGCCCGTGAACATCCGTGAGACGAACGTCGCGGCCGCTGTAGCGGTAGGTGAGGTTTTCGTGATTCAGGCCGAGCAGATGCAGCACCGTGGCCCAGAGATCGTAAACAGTGCTCTGCTTTTCAATCGCGTAATAACCGTACTCGTCCGTCGCGCCGTACGTAATTCCGCCCTTCACTCCCCCGCCCGCCATCCAGATGCTGAAGCCGTACGGGTTGTGATCGCGGCCGTTGCTGCCCTGAGAAAACGGCGTGCGGCCAAACTCCCCGGCCCAGATCACCAGCGTGCTGTCGAGCAGCCCGCGAGACTTGAGATCGGTGATCAATCCGGCGATCGGCTGATCGATCTGATTTCCCATCTTGCCGTGCCCATCCTTTACTTCACCGTGATGGTCCCAGGGATTGGCAGCATTGCCGCCGCCCAGATTGTACGAGAGACACGTGAGCTCCACGAAACGGACGCCGCGTTCGACCAGGCGCCGCGCCGTCAGGCACTGCCGCGCGTACGCCGCTTTCTTGGGCTCCGGATCATCGAGCCCATAGAGTTTTTTCGTCGCTTCACTCTCGCCGCTGATGTCACAGAGCTCCGGCACGGAGGATTGCATCTTCCACGCGAGCTCGTAATTCTGGATCGCGGCTTCGACATGCGGATCGGCGCCGTTTGCCAGAACGAATTTCTTGTCCAGCGCGCCGATGAAATCGAGCTTCTGTCTCTGCAGCGCTGAAAGTTCACGCGGGCGGATGTTTGCCAGCGCCTCCGGCTTGTCGGCGCTGATCAGAGACGCCTGATGCTCGGCCGGCAGAAAGCCGCTGCCGAAAACGCCGACGCCGCCGTGCGGAACGGCGGAATCGCCCGACTTGAGCACGACGTAGCCGGGAAGATTCTCAGACTCGCTGCCCAGCCCGTAGCTGCTCCACGCGCCCGCGCTGGGATAGCCGATGAACGGAAATCCCGTGTGCATGAACAGATTTCCCTGCGCGTGCTCGCTGAACTTGCTGGTCATCGAACGAATCACGCAGAGCTCGTCGGCGATTTTCGCGGTGTGCGGCAGCAGTTCGCTGATCTGCAGTCCGCTTTTGCCCCGCGGTTTAAATTCCCAGTGCGAGGGCATGATCGTGCCGTTGTTGTTGAACTGCGTGCGCTGGACGGGAACGGGCATCGGCTTTCCGGCTTCGGCCGCCAGGCGCGGCTTGGGATCGAACGTGTCCACGTGCGATACGCCGCCGGACATGTAGCAGAAGATTACGTTTTTTGCGCGGGCCTTGAAATGCGGCGGCCGCGCTTTGCTTCCCGCGTACGCCGGTGAACTCATCAGGCCGGCGAGCGCCATCAGCCCGAAGCCGCTGGAGACGCGGGCGAGCATCTGCCTTCGCGAGAGCGGCGCGCAGCCGCAGGTTTCAGCGGACATAGATGAACTCCTTTGCGTTGAGCAGCGCCTGCGCGAAGCTGCGCCACGGCCCGTCGTTGCTCGCCGCGGCTTTGGCCTGCTCGCGCTCTTCCTTGGTCGCGTTCTGATTTTTTTCGATGCCGGCAAGAAGCGCCTGGGATGATTCGCGCAGCGCCTGGATATACGAGAGACTTTCGCTCAGTTCATCCGGCGTGGGCGCGCGGCCGAAGGCTTCGGCAAACATGCGTTTCACGCGCGCGTCGTCGGCGGGTGTCTGGCTGAGCACGCGCGCGACCCAATCATTGGCCCAGCGCTGCACGAGCCCGGCGTTTAAAAGCGTCAGCGCCTGCGCGGGAACATTTGTGGCATCGCGGTTGCCGCGTGTGGCGCTCGGCACGGGAAAATCGAAGGCGGTGAGCAGCGGATCGAGATTGTTGCGCACGACCTTCAGGTAAACAGAGCGCCTCGGCGTTCCGCCATCCACGGGCGCGCCGCCGATAGTCAGATCGAGCTTGCCGCTCAGCGCGATCATGCTGTCGCGAATGGCTTCGGCATCGAGACGATGCGTTCTAAAGTGCGTGAGCAAGGCGTTTTCAGGATCCTTCTCCGCCGCGCCTTCTGGCGCGACATGGCTAAGCCGGAACGTCCGCGATGTCACCAGCAGCCGAACCATTTTCTTGAGCGACCCGCCGTCCGTGGCAAGGCGTGCGGCCAGATAATCGAGCAGTTCCGGATGCGACGGCGTTTCGCCCAGCCGCCCAAAATTATCAGGCGTCTTCACGATTCCGCGCCCGAAGATGTGATGCCACAAACGATTGACAATCACGCGATGCGTCAACGGATTGCTGGCGGCAACGATACTCTCGGCGAGCTCGCGACGGCCGCTGCGCTGGCTGCCGCAGTTGTACGGTTTTGGATCGAGCGCTTCGAGAAAGCGGCGCTTCACCGCTGCCTCGGGTTTCTTGTGATCGCCGCGCGTGAACAGCGCCTGGTCAGATGCGAATCCCTCCTGCAACCCGGGGACTCGCGTCGGCTGCGGAATTTCCGCCTCGAGTTTCCGGTACTCGGCCACGAGAGGCGCCGCCGCGGGCACATCGGCCAGAGCGACAGGCAGAAATTTCTGCCGCACGAATGCTGAAAGAAACTCGGCCTCATCGTCGCTCATTTTCTTTGCAGAAAATGCAGTGACGCAGCGTTGCAACGCACCGGCGTAGAGTTTCAGAAGATCATCGATCGATTCTGGCGCGGGCTGGCCTTCCTTCAGCAACGCCACAAGCGGAACGCTCATGGCCGGCGGCGCGGGGGCATTCGCGTTTTTCGCATAGAGCACTTCGGCAATACCAAACCACGAGCGCTCGATTGTGCCAACCTCGACGGGCTGGTCACCGTCGGTCGCGATCTCCAGGTGAACGGTGTCGCCCTTCCAATAATCCAGCGGCCAGTTCACCCACTGCTCGCCGCCGCCTTTTAATTCCTGCTTCGGATAGATCAGCCCGCTGCGTGGATAATTCTGCACGACATAGCGCAGCCGTCCGTGCTCGCCGCGCACACGCAGCCAGATTTTTCCGCCGTCTGCCTGGAACGCCGGCGACATCATTAGTCCACGGTGTTTGTCTGAGAGCAAATGCGAATACGTTCCGGACGGCAGCACGCTGGAAAGAATGCGTTCGCCGCTCGGCAGAACAGCGAACTCACCCGCGGGCGAAGGACCATTCTCAGCACCCGGACCGTCCGCGACCCAAGCTTTACTCTCGGCTGTCCGAAGATCCCAGCGAACAACCGTGTCCTGGGCCCGGAATGCCTCGAGCTTCTTTCGATAGTCGCCCCATTCCTTCTGAATCCGTTGCCACTCGTCCTTCCATTTTTCAGGAGGCAGCGCCGAAAGTCGCGCCCAGGCACCGAGAGGTCCGGCATTCACGTCAGGCTTCTTGTCGATTTTCCATTCTTTCATCGCACCAAGAGCCGCATCCGTTTTGGCCTGCCAGGCAGACGCAAGCTCGGCGAGGATTCTCTCTTTGAGCGAAGCGAGCTGCTCAATGTTCGTTTTCTTGCGCTCAGGCAAATTCACATCGATGAGCGCCGGGCGGCCGCTGTTGAAAATGCCGTACAGTGCATAGAAGTCGGTCTGGCTAATCGGATCGAACTTATGATTGTGGCAGCGCGCACACGAGACAGTCACGCCAAGAAACGCCTTGGTGACCGTGTCAATCTGGTTATCCACAAACGTGACCTGCTCATCGAGCGCGTCGGTTGGCGTGAAGCCGTGCAGCACCATTCTGAAATGCGCCGGCGCGAGCGCGGACTCATTAATTCCGAGTTCCTTATTGATCCGCGGATTCTCGAGCAGATCGCCGGCGATGTGCTCGCGCACCATCTGCGCGTACGGCACATCCGCGTTCAGCGCACGGATCAGATAATCACGGTAACGCCACGCGTGCGGGATGGCCGGATCGCCTTCGCTGCCGTGCGTATCGGCGTAGCGCATCCAGTCCATCCAGTGCCGCGCCCACGTTTCGCCGAAGCGCGGTGATGCTAGCAGCCGGTCCACGGCGGATTCGACGGCAGCGATCTCGTTTTTGGCGAAGTCCGCAGCGAACGCATCGATCTCTTCAGGCTTCGGCGGCAGGCCGGTGAGAACAAAATTGAGCCGGCGAAAGAACACGCGCGGATCGGCGTTCCCCGAGGGCTGCAACTTTTCGCGCTCCATGCGCGCGAGCAGAAAACGATCGACCGGATGTTCAGACCATGCGTTGTCTTTCACGCTCGGCAGCGCTGGATTCGCGACGGGCTGAAAGCTCCACCACTTCCTGCGCTGTTCAAGCACGGCCGGCCACGCGCTGCCTTTTTCAGCTTCCAGATCCGATGGCGGCGTGTCACGCGGATCCGGCGCGCCCATCACGATCCATTTCTCAAAATCAGCGATGACCTGAGCGTCGAGTTTCGCGCCGTTCTTCGGCATCTTTGATTCGGCTTCTTCGTGGCGGATCGATTTGATCAACAGGCTCTCGCCAGGCTTGCCGGGAATAATGACATCCCCCGAATTGCCGCCGCTCTTCCAGCCGTCTCGCGAATCCAGGACAAGGCCGCCCTTCTTCTTTCCGGCGACGCTGTGACACTCGTAACATTCCTGCGCCAGGATGGGGCGGATGCGCTTCTCGAAAAATTCAACCTGGTCAGCTGGAATGCCGGCGTGAACAAGGGCGGAAAAACTTAACGCCAAGGACGCCAAGGCGCTAAGAACGCCAAGATGACCGAATGTCTTTCGTTCGAACTTCATGCCAGCACCCTCCGCTGGATTTCGGCAGCGATCTCAATGCAGTGGTGGCCAACTGTTGAAAAATGTTCTTCGCGCAGGCGGAACGCGGGCCCGATCACCGTTATGCCGCAGAGCGGGTAGCCATTCTGATCCAGCACCGCCGCGCCGACGCAGTGAATGCCTTCCATTCCTTCGGAACGGTCGAGGCTGTAGCCGCACGCCCGAATCGTTTCGAGTTCGCGCGTGAGCTTCTCGCGTGTGGACAGCGTTGTGGGCGTGAACTGTTTAAGCTTCACCGTGCGGAAGAACTCATCGAGCTCGCTTTGCGGCAGCGCCGCCAGGATTGCTTTTCCCGGAGCGCAGGAGTACAGCGGCACGCGGAACCCGACTTCACCCAGCACTTTCACCGGCTGCCGCGAAGGCACCTGATCGATCACCACGCTCTTATTTTGTGAGCGCACAATCAGTTGCGCCGTCTCGCCGACCAGATCGCGCAGGCGGCAGAGCGGCTCGAACGCGCTGGCCGCCAGACTCTTATCACCCACGCGCGGTCGAGCCAAGTCCAGCAACTTGCGCGTGAGAAAATAGCGGCGGTCTTCTTCCCGGCGCTCGATATAGCCGTGCTCATGAAGCGTATCGACGATGCGGCAGGTGGAGTTATGCGGCAGGTCCAGCGTCCGGGCGATCTCGCTGACGGTTAATCCCACATCGCCCGCTCGGCTGATGTGCTCAAGAATGACCAAAGTCCTTTCCGCGCCTGGAGATGCAGAACGTTCGGCTTCGACTTGTGATGCTTCTCTAGCTTCCATATATTTCCATCCATGGATGTATTTCCATATATGGATACAGCTGAGCCGGCTTGATGTCACAGTAAAATCAGCCTTTTTTCAGACGCCAGGACGGCAAGGCGCTAGCAAATGCCTCCTTTCTGACGAGCGGATCGTGTCTTTGTGTTGAAGGGGAGGCCTCCTTATAATCGCGCCGCGTCATGCGATTCAACGCCACCCATTACATCAAGCGCGCGCTGTCAATGCCGCCGCATCAGGCATTGAGGAAAGCCTGGCAGCTGGGCCGGAACAAATACCAGGCTTGGCACACGCGCGCTAAAGACGCCAACCGTCCGACGTACGCGACTGACTTTTCGCAAGCACGCTTGCTGCAGTACGTAACACGGCTGCCTTTGAGCGTGCTACGCGAAAACCGGGAGATGATTACAGGCCTGGCACAGAATTATCTGGACCACCGCTTTGATCTGCTGGGCTCGGGCTGGGTGCAGGTGAAGCACGGAATGCGCTGCCGCGGCTTCGATGGTCATCGCTACGATTCGGGCGCCGTCGTGACAGCTGATCGCGAAGGGCGCTGGCTTGAAGGGCGCATCAATCCCTCCAATTTACGCGAGGCGAAGAAACTCTGGACGCTCATCGATGCCGATTACGTTCCCATCGATTGGCAGCTGGATTTCAAAACCGGCTTGCGCTGGAGCGAAAGCACCTGGTTTCATGACATCGCTTATCCGAAAGTTCCCGGCGGCGATGTCAAAGTTCCGTGGGAAATTTCACGCGCGCAGCATCTGCCGGTGCTCGCGTATGCCTATGCACTCAGCGCAACGGGTGAGCCTGGTTTCGAGCCGAAAGAGTGCTACGCGCGCGAATTCAGAAATCAGATTCTCGACTTCATTGCCACAAATCCGCCGCGTTACGGCGTGAACTGGTGCTGCGCGATGGACGTGGGCATTCGCATCGCCAACTGGCTGATGTCAGCGGACCTGTTCCGCGCTGCGGGCGCGACGTTCGATGCAGACTTCGAACGCGTGCTTACCCGTTCCGTCTTTGAGCATGCCGATTACATCATGCACAATCTTGAATGGCAGCCGCAGCTGCGCAGCAATCATTATCTGGCGGATATTGCCGGCCTTCTTTTTGCCGCAGCGTATCTGCCGCGCAGCCCGCTGAGCGACGCGTGGCTCGCGTTCGCGGTGAAAGAAGTCATCGCCGAAACGCTCGACCAGTTTCTGGCCGATGGTTCCAACTTCGAGGCGTCCACGTCCTACCACCGGCTTTCTGCCGAGATGGCCGTCTACGCCTGCGCGCTGATTCTCGCTCTGTCCGAGTCCAAACGCGCGGCGCTCGCTTCGTACGACCACCGCCTTGTCACCGTCCCTGCAGGACTGCCGCCGGCTCCGGCAAAGGAGTTTTCTGTAGCCGGCCGCATGAGTCTTCTGCCGCAGGAAATTTTTCAGCGGCTGGCGCGCATGGCCGACTTTTCCCGCGACGTCACTGCGCCCGACGGAAAGATCATTCAGATCGGCGACAGCGACAGCGGACGATTCTTCAAGCTGCACCCTCTCGTGACGAAGCTCACTGTGCGCGAGGCGAAGGCGAGGTACGCAACGCTGGACGGCTACGAAGCTCTGCCTGACAGCGCCATTTACTGGGACGAAGATTTCCTGGATCACAGCCCGCTCGTGGCGGCGATCGATGGATTTTTTTCGAGCGAATCAGATTCGCGATGGCTCGACTTTCATCTCATCAGGCAGTTCGTAACGCCGGTCGCTGACCGGCACCCGGCAAGTTTGCAACCGGCATCACATGAGGATGCACTCGATAAAACGCTGAAGGAAATCGCGGCTCAGCCGGAAAACTGCCGCCAGCAGATCGAAATCGAAGCGCCCGGTGCAAGCCTGCTCGGTAATCTAAAGACAGTCGCCTACCCGGATTTTGGTCTTTACATTTTTTCGTCGTCACGCCTCTATCTCGCGGTCCGCTGCGGTTCCATCGGCCAGCGCGGAAACGGCGGGCACGCCCACAACGATCAGCTCGCAATGACGCTCTACGTTGACGGGAAAGCGTGGATCACCGATCCGGGAACCTACTGCTATCTGCCATTTGTCGAGAAACGCAACGCGTACCGCAGCATCACCGCACACTGGACGCCGCAGCTGAGGTCCGGGAAGGAGCCCTCCAGCTTCAGCGCGGGAGCTTTCCAGATTGTCGGCGATCCGAAAGCCACCTGCGTTTATTTCGGCAAGCGCGGCTTCGCCGGTTATCACACGGCGTTCGGCGCAAAGACCTGGCGCGTGATCACGCTGCAGGAGAATTTGATTTTCGTAAATGATGCGGCGCCGGCCGAGATCGCCCAGCTTCCCGTTCCAGCCACAGACAAGCCTGTCGCGCCGCGTGTTCCGTTCTCTCCCGGCTATGGGCAGGCGCTCAGGTAAGTCAAACGGCTAACCCCTCTCCCTACCCTCGCCCGCAAGGGGAGAGGAAACAACCGCAGGAACAGCATCCGGCTTCTTGCGCGAAACGATCAGCATGTACGTCGCGAGGTTTTTGAATCCGGCGTAGAACGCCAGTGTCTCATAAAGAGAAACGAGAACGAACAGCGGGAAGCAGAAATCCCAATAGGTTTCAAAGTAACTGACGCGTATCTCCACGGGCTCGAAGCCGTGCTTGGTCAGCATTGCTTTCATGGCTGACGGATAGCAGCGGTTGTAATGCGCCGGAAAGCCGCAGATGCCGACCGTTTCAGGCCGGATGAAATGCACGATTCTCTTTGAGAGTGCTTGCGGCAGAAGCTGGTTGATCACCGAGAACGACGCGAACTTCGACGGGCAGAGATGAATGAACCAACCGTTGTCATTCAGCGCGCGCGACGCGTTGGCGATGAACAGCTCAATATCTTCCAGGTGTTCCAGCACGGAGCTCGACACGAGCATGTCGATCTCTTTTTTCTTGAACGGCAGGCTCTGCATGATGTTCGCGACGCGCTTGTCGTCGACGTCGTTGTTTAATTTCAACTCTTCGTCCGAAATATCGATGGCAACAATGCGCGCTTTCGGCTCGGTCTTGCGGTGAGCTGAAAAGCGGCAGCTGCGCCCGCCGCCAACATCCGCCACGAGGAGCCCCGGGCGCTCGTTCATTTTTTCGATCACGGTACGGATGTAATCATCGAAGAGATCGGGCGGCCGGTTCTGCGGCAGGCGATAACTGAGCCACTCGGAACACTTGCGGTTGAAGCGGATAATACTGCGCAGCATGAAAAGTTCCGGCGCTACTTTTTCGCGCGCTTGGCAAAGAAGGCTTCGCAGGCTTCGAGAATGCGGCCCGTCGCCTTGCCGTCGCCATAGGGATTCTGCGCACGCGACATGGCGTCGTAGGCCGCCGCATCCGACAGCAGTCTGCTCGTCTCATTCACAATCGTGTTGTAATCGGTGCCCACCAGCTTCACGGTTCCGGCTGAGACAGCTTCGGGCCGCTCGGTCGTATCCCGCATGACCAGCACGGGCTTGCCGAGGCTCGGAGCCTCTTCCTGCACGCCGCCTGAATCGGTGAGGATCAGCGACGCGCGCTGCATCATCGCGACGAAAGGCAGGTACGAAAGCGGCTGAATCAGGTGCACGTTGGAGGCCTTGCCCGCACCGAGAATGCGCTGCACTGGCTCGACCACGTTCGGGTTGAGATGCACGGGATAGACGAACTGCGTTTCAGGGAAGCGTTTGGCCAGTTCCGCGATTGCGTTGCAGATGTTTTCAAAGCCGCCGCCGAAGTTTTCGCGGCGGTGCCCGGTGATCAGCACCACGCGCGACTTCGATTTCATAATATCGGGCGCGAGGTTCGGAATCTCCGGCGGATTGGCTTTCACTTTCTCCAGCGCAATAAACAGCGCATCGATCACCGTGTTGCCTGTAACAAAAATGTCACTGGCCGGGACCGCTTCTTTGAGAAGATTTTCGCGGCTGCTGCTCGTGGGGGCGAAATGCAAAGCCACCAGGCGCGAAGCGAGCACGCGGTTGGCCTCTTCGGGCCACGGCGACTGCAGATTCCATGTGCGCAGGCCCGCTTCAACGTGGCCCACGGGGATGCGGTGATAAAATGCTGTGAGCGCCGCGCAGAGTACCGTTGTGGTGTCGCCCTGAACGAGAATCAGATCCGGCTTTTCGCGCGTGAGATAGCCGTCAATCGCTTCGATCGCACGCGCGGTGAGCCCCGCCAGTGTCTGGTTGGGCTTCATCAGGTTCAGATCGTCGTCGGGCTTGATCGCAAAGACATCGAGGACCTGGTCGAGCATCTGCCGATGCTGTCCAGTGACGCAGACTTTGCAGTCGATCCCCGGCTGCTTTTTAAAGCGCAGTACCAGCGGGGCCATCTTGATTGCTTCGGGACGTGTGCCGAAGATGAACGAAACTTTATTCATGTCGTTACGGCCGCGGCAGCGGACTCCTTTGATTTTTTAAGCTGTGGGCACAACGGATGGCGCCGCCAGCGAAGGGGCGCATCTTAGGTGAACGAGGATGCCAATGCAAGTTCGGGGCATGCGCTCACTTCTGCTTCTCTTCGAGCTCCTGCCAGCGCGCATACAGCGCGTCGACGCGCGCCTGCGCTTCGGCCAGCGCGGCGCAGCGTTCCTGAAGCCGCCGGGAGTCGCCGGCCACGTCCGGATCCTCAAGCTCTTTCGAGATTGACGCGACAAGCGCTTCAGTCTCCAGGATGTTCGTCTCCATCGCGTCCCACTCGCGCTGCTCCTTATAAGTGAGCCGCTTCGACGCGGCCTTCGCGGGAGCTGGCGTCGGCGGAACCGCTTTCTTTGCAGCGGATTTGCGCGCTTCAGCTTCGCGCTCCTGCGCTTCGTCCTGGGCGTTTTCCCATTGAGAATAATCGCTGAACAGATGGACGCCGCCCTGCCCGTCGAAGCCGAGGATTTCAGATGAAAGGCGCT
>Ga0196964_10000466_pt1 | contig 24926 bp, 20 predicted proteins | sample S1_10metaG_FD_148615 | JGI IMG/M metagenome (GOLD analysis project Ga0196964, IMG submission 148615) | Soil microbial communities from Anza Borrego desert, Southern California, United States - S1_10 | ecosystem: Environmental > Terrestrial > Soil > Desert | place: USA: California | collected... | reverse complement strand
CGCGTTCGTCTCGCCCGGCACCGAGAACATGCCGCTCATGCCGTAAGTCGGGATGCCCGCCGTGTTGAGGAAGCGCCCGTCCGTCGCGCCGACCGTCATCGTCGGCACGATCGGCACGCCGGGCCATAGGCGCGCCGCGGCGCGTTCAACCGGCGCCATGATCTCGCGCGTCAGCCGCGGCGCTTGCGAGCCCTCGCGCCGGCGCACGATGTCCACGGCAACCTGGGAGTCAGCGACCACACGCTGCAATTCCGCCTGCACCTGCTCCGGCGTCGTGCCTTGCATCACGCGGCAGGAGAGGGTGGCGACGGCGCGCTGCGGCAGCGCGTTTGGCGCATGGCCGGCGTCAAGCTGCGTCGCAACGCAGGTGGTGCGCATCATCGCGTTGTAGCTGGGATCGCGCGCGAGCGTCGTTTGCGCCGCGGTGTCGTTCGGATCGCGCGCAATCGCCGTCATCGCCGCGCCCACCGCGCCGCCGACAATGGGCGCCATGCTTTCGAAATAGGCGCGGACAACAGAGTTGATCTGGACCGGAAACTGGTGCGCGGCCAAACGGCCCACGGCCGCGCTCAACCGGTAGATCGCATTCTCCGGCACAGGCCGCGAGGAATGGCCGCCGGGATTGGTCACCGTCAGCGTGAAGACCTGATGGATCTTCTCGCCAGCCTGCACATTGAGCGCGATCGGCCGCCCTTCGGCGTTGAGCACGCCGCCCGCGCCTTCATTGATCGCGAAATCCGCCGCCATCCATTGGCGGTGGTTGCGCAGCAGGTAATCGACGCCGTTGACACGATTGGAGGTTTCCTCGCCGCAGGTCAGCGCCATGCGGATAGTGCGGCGCGGGCGCATGCCTTCGCGGCGCAAGCGCACCATGAGATCCACCCACACTGCCGCCATGGCTTTGTCGTCAGCTGAGCCGCGCGCGTAGAAGTAGCCGTTCTCTTCCACCAGCGTGAACGGATCGCGTTCCCAGTCCTCGCGCCGTGCGTCCACCACATCGATGTGCGCCAAAAGCAGCATGGCGCGCTGGCGCGACGTGCCGCGCAGTACGGCGACGAGATTGCCGTCCTGCGGCGCGCCGTCGGGAATAATCACGCGCGCGTCCTGCTCGGAGTAACCGGCGGCGCGCAGGTGCGCGAGCATGGCGTTAGCTGCCCGCGTGCACGAGCCCGTGGTCGGCGAGCTGTCGATCTCGACCAGTTCCTCGTAAATCGCGCGAAAAGCCTGGCGATCAGGCGAGAGCGTCTGCGCCTCCGCCGCGCCCAGGCACGCAACCGCCACCGCGCACGAAACCAGATAAGCCCGCATCGCCGTCCTCCCGGCGTGTACTGAAGCGAACTTGGCGCTCCGCCGCAACCGGTTTGCGGTAAACCCGACATCGTACAAATATCTCTCCCCGTAGGAAGGATGCTGTCCGCTGCTTGGCCTCGCGTCCTTGTGAGCGAGCGCGCGGCCCTCTCGGCGCATCTCGGACGCTCAGGGGCATCAGAAGCGAATTTTAGAGACGATGGCGCGGAAAGTTTTCACCTGATCTTGCTCGCAGACTATGCGATCCGCGCATTCCTTGCTTTCCTTGTGCTCGCCTTCACCGCCACTGCGCTCGCGGCAACCGGAAGCGCAATCCAGTCGCGCCAGATGCAGGAGATCGGCAACAGTTATGCCGGCCTTCTGACACATGGAGGATGGAGCGCGTGCGTTGCGGGCCGACTATTGCGCGCGCGGCAACGTCGAAGCCGGCGTGGAGTGCGGCGATCCCCACTTGCTGCTTGGCGCTCCAGCCCCGCGGCTCTAGGGGCGGTCACGAAGCGCACCAAGGTAATGGCGACACGAGGCAACGTTTGCGGCGCGAGCCGCGTTTAGCGCGCCGAGAATCAATGCGCGCGATCTTTTCCAGACTTGATAATTTCATCGCCATGTTCGTCGCCGTGTTTGGCGTGATCTGGAGCACGGTGTTCATGCCCCTGCTTGGCGGGCCGCTTCATTCCTACGAAGCCGACGCGATCGGCGCCGGTTGGCGGAGCATCCGGTCCGGTCAGGCGCAGAGCCTCAGCGACGCGTTCGAAGCGGCGACCTCTCTGCCCGCCCAAGCGGTGTTCCCCTCTGCCCACGCCGAGGAACTCCCCATGCAGCTGACAGCGGAGGCGGACCCGCGGACGCTTGACCTGCTTGGCGCTCCCGAGATCGAGATCGGCCCGGCCGTTTTGCTGTCGGCGCGCAGCGATGCCTCCCGCGCCAGCACGCGTGCGCCCCGCCTTTCCGTGTCTGTGGCGCCGCTTGCGGACATCGATGCGGTTCCCGAGGCCACCTGCGACATTACGGCGATCGAGCAGGAGCTGTGCGAGGTTCCGCGCGCCGCCGCCAGCGCCGTTGCTGCCAATACCTGAGCACAGCGATTACAACGCTGTGATTGCGCGAAACGGCGCTGGCGCGCGCTTCGTTTTATAGGCGGAGATCAATGTCATGTTTCCTCGACGCGTCGCGCGCAACAAGTTCGTCAAGGATTTGACCCGCACCCGGCACATGACGGCTGTTTCGGCCGTTGTGCTCGTCACCACCTTCATGCCGCTGTTGGGCCTTCCCGACATTGACGAACTGCGCGCGTTTCAAAGCGCGATAGACGGCGTAGCGGAGGCCCGCGCCCACGCATTGGCGCCGCGCCGGGACGATGAAGCCGCACGCGAACGCAGCGCCAACAGCGTGACCGGCGAGCGCAACGACCCCCGCACCGACAGCGTTTCCAGCCAGGCTGAACGTGTTCTTACGGTGCAGCGGCCGGACCGCGTGCCCGCCGAACCGCTCGACGCCGCGGACATCCTGCCATTGCCACCCGTGGACGAGCCAGCTTTCGCCGCGCCGCTCGAGCAGGAAGAGCCCGCGCTGCCTGAGGTGGAGGAAGAAGCCGAACCGCTTCCCGGTCTGGAGGATGAGCCGGCGTGGGTGGATGAGGAACCGGCGATCGAAGACGAGGAATTATACTAAATCCAACGCCTCACGCGCCTTGTGTATGCATCGAATGCGTCGCCGAACTGGCGGCGCATTTTTGCTTCCTCGAAGGGGATGAACACGTTGTTCGCAACGAGAAACATGAGCGCAGGCGCCAGCAGCATGAGCGGCCGGCCCATCCACAGCGCGCCGCCCAGCGCGAACAGCGTCATCGCCAAGTACATGGGGTTGCGCGTCACGGCGAAAACGCCGGTGGTGACGAGCGCATTATTCTCAGGGGAGTTCGGCAGCAGTTGCGTGTCCGCAATGCGGAACTGCAGCATCGCCCAGCCCAGCAGCACCAGCGCCGCCACAATGAGGATTAGCCCATAAGGCCGCGTCGGCCAGATCGGCCACGCGTTCAACCCAGGCAGCGTCGAAAGGAAATACGTGGCGCCCAGAAAGATCAGCGCCCACAGCGGCGGCGGCACAAGCCGCAGCATCAGTGCTGGCTCTTCGGCAGTCTCACCACGAGCCCGTCCAGCGCTTCGCTTACTTTGATCTGGCACGAGAGGCGCGAATTGTCTTCGACCTCGTTGGCGAAATCGAGCATCGATTCCTCCATCGAGTTGCGTTCGCCCGTCTTCGACAGCCACTCGGGATCGACATAGACATGGCACGTCGCGCACGCACACGCACCTCCACAATCTGCGTCAATGCCGGGTACGGCGTGCTTCACCGCCGCTTCCATGACTGTCTGGCCGACGGGCGCGTCCACCACGTGCTCTTTGCCCGATTGTTCGATGTAGGTGATCTTCGGCATTGGGTCCTGTCTCAGCGCGCCGCGGCGACGATGTCCTTCATTGGCCGCGACATATCCTCAATAACGCTCGGCGGCACGGTCCGATTGGTTTGGATCAACATCTTCGCGCCCAGATACTCGCCCGGCCGGTTCACCGCATCTACGGCAATCAGCCTATCGCCGTTGTAGTAGAAGGCCGCAAAGGCGCGGTCACTCATGACGCCACGGAACACGACGTGGTCGTAGCCCTGGAAGAGGCCTGCGATCTGCAGTTTGAGATCGTACTGGTCCGACCAGAACCAGGGCGCTTCCTCGGTGTGGGTCTGGCCGAGGATGGTCGCGGCCACGATCTTGGCGCCCTCCACGGCGTTGTGGACGCTTTCCAGCCGGACGACGCGGTCGCCGTAGTGCACCATGGGCCGGCGAATGCAGTCGCCGATGGCGAAGATGGCCGGGTCCGAGGTGCGGCACTGGCGGTCGGTGACGATGCCATCCTCGACGCTTAGCCCGCATTGCTGCGCCAGCGTCGTTTCCGGCGTCACGCCGATGCCGGCGATGACGAGGTCAGCCTTGATCTCCATGCCGTCAGCCAGGCAAACCGCCGTCACCTGCGCCTCGCCCTTGATTATTGCGGGCTGGCCGCCGAGCACGAAGCGCACGCCCTGGCGCGTGTGCTCATCCAGGAAAAAGCCCGCGACCTCCGGGCTCGTCACACGCGCCAGCGGCCGCACCGCCGTTTCCACCACCGTCACGTGCAGCCCGCATTGGCGCGCCACCGCGGCGACTTCCAACCCGATGTAGCCAGCGCCAATGACCACGAGCCGCGCATCCGGCGTGAAGTTCGGACGGATCGCATCAACATCGGCAGCGGTGCGAAATGAGTAGACGCCGTTCAAATCCGCACCGGCCAGCGGCAGCCGCCGCGGTCGCGCGCCCGTCGCCAATACCAGCGCGTCGTACGGCAACTCGCGGCCGCCCTCGACGCGCACACGCTTGTTCGCGCGGTCCACCCACACCGCCTTCAGCGGCGAGAGGAAGGCGATGTTCTCTTCGGCATAAACGCTCGGCGGCCGCAGCAGCAGCCGGTCCATCGAGAGCTCGCCCTTGAGATATGCCTTTGAGAGCGGGGGCCGTTGGTAAGGGGCGCACGGCTCCTCGCCGATCAGCGTGATGTCGCCGGTAAAGCCGCCCTGACGCAGACGCTGCGCAGTCTCGCCGCCGCCCTGGCCGGCGCCGACGATGATGACGCGCTTGATTTCGCCCGATGTCACAGCGGTAGAGTGTTAGAGGCCCTTGCGGAGGGGGCGCAAGGCGCCCTTGATGCCGCGTTTCCCCCAAGGCAGCATCCTACCCCGTGACCGCTCCCGTCCTCGTTGATTCGCGCGACATCGCGCTGCCGGACGCCGCCGCCACGCAGGCGCTGGGCGCAAGGCTCGGCGTGCGACTAACCCAAGGTGATGTGGTCTGTCTGGCCGGTAATCTCGGCGCCGGGAAAACCACTTTGGCGCGCGGGGTGATCGCGGCCTGGACCGGCCAGGAGGAGGAGGCGCCCAGCCCTACTTACACGCTTGTGCAAACCTATGAGGGCGCACGCGGCGAGCTATGGCATGTCGATCTTTACCGGCTGAAAAGGCCGGACGACGCATGGGAGCTTGGGCTCGAAGACGCGTTCGCAACAGCCGCCACCTTGATCGAATGGCCCGAACGCCTGGAAGGACAACTGCCCCGCGACCGGCTCGACATCGAGCTTCAGCCGGAAGGGGAGGGCCGCCGCGCCGCGCTCACCGCGCACGGCGCTTGGAGAGAGAAGCTTGCAACGATCTGATGCGCTCGCGCGCCTCCTCAATGAGACGGGCTTCGCCGAAGCCGAGCGCGTGCCGCTCGCGGGCGATGCGTCCACGCGCAGCTACGAACGCTTGCACGCACTCGATGGCCGCCGCGCGATCCTCATGAATGCGCCGCCGTCGGAGGAGAGCCCGCCGTGCCCGCCGGGCGCGACGCCGGCCGAGCGCCGCGCCATGGGCTGGAACGCCTCCGCGCGCTTGGCTGCCTCGCGCGTCGAAGCGTTCGTGGCCGTCGCGAACTATCTTGAGAGCCTCGGCCTCGCGCCGCCAACCATTTACGGCGCGGACTGCAAGGCCGGTTACGCGATCCTCGAGGACCTGGGCGACAATCTCTACGCCAACATCATCGGCAACGGCGCCAACGAGATTCATCTCTACGAAGAAGCCGCGCGTGTGCTGGCGCACGTGCACATGTCGCCGCCGCCCCCCACGCGTCTCGAAGGCGCCGACAACGCGTCCTGGCCGCTCCTCGACTACGACGCGCTCGCCCTCGAGGTGAACGCGGATCTCTTCGTCGAATGGCTGCCGCGCGCCGCCGACGTGCGCATCGACGATGCCGCCCGCGCCCGATGGGAGCGCATCCGTGACGCGCTGATCGTCAAAGCGCTTGGCTTCCCGCGCACTTTCACCATCCGCGACTATCACGCGGAAAACCTGCTCTGGCTGCCCGAGCGCGACGGCATCAAGCGCGTCGGCTTGCTTGACTTCCAGGACGCCATCCGCGGCTGGCGCGGCTGGGACTTTTCCATGCTGCTGCATGACGCGCGCCGCGACGTCAGTCCGGAAGCGCACGCGGCAGCCGTCCGCTCGTATCTCCAAGCGACCGGCGCAAGCGAAGCGGAGTTCAATCGCGAGCTCGCCGTACTCGGCGCCATCAACTCGATGCGCATCCTCGGCATCTTCTCGCGCCTCACAGCACGCGATAACAAACCGCGCTATCTCCAATTCATGCCGCGCATGTGGGGTCACCTCGCGCGCACGCTGAAGCACCCCGCGCTCGAAGAAGCCAACGCCTTTGTCGAAGACGTGGCGCGGCCATATTTGGAGCAAGCGGCGTGATCCGAGCGAGCTCAAAATATGGACCGCCGGCGCCCCCGCCGGCATTGGCTAGATTGGCCAAGCACAGGAGCTTGTCGGTAGCAGCCGCGCCGTGCCGGCGAGGGCGCCGGCGGTCCATATTGTCGGAGCGCGTACGATGACGACTCCGAGAACTGCCATGGTCCTCGCCGCCGGCCTCGGCACGCGCATGCGCCCGCTGACCAACGATAAGCCCAAAGCGCTCGTCACCGTCGCGGGGCGCACCCTCATCGATCACGTGCTCGATCGCCTCGCCGCAGCCGGCGTGCAGCGCGCCGTCGTCAACGTGCACGCCTTCGCCGATCTGCTCGAAGCGCACGTCAAGCGCCGCCGCGATCTGGAAATCGTCATCTCCGACGAACGCGCGCAGCTCATGGAGACGGGCGGGGGGCTCAAGCAGGCGCGCCCGCTGCTGGGCGACGATCCCATCATCATCTGCAACATCGACTCCGTGTGGGAAGAACCAGCCGGCTCCGCCATCGCGCGCCTCGCCCGTGGCTTCGATCCATCACGCATGAGCGCCCGCCTGATGCTGGCCGACATGGGCCAATGCCTCGGCTTCGAAGGCGCCGGCGATTTCTTCATGGACGAGCACGGCGAAATCTCCTTCCGTGAAGCGCTGCCGCATGCTCCGTGGGCGTACATGGGCGCGCAGATCGTCGATCCCGCCGTCGTCGATGCAGAGCCGCTCGAACCATTCTCGTTCACGCGCATTTGGCGCCGTCTCGTCAGTGAAGGGCGCCTGCACGGCGCGCCACTGGGCGGCTATTGGATGCATGTCGGCGATCCCGTCGCCCGCGCCGAAGCTGAAACACGTCTGGCGGGCGCGGCCGCGAGCGCATGAGCGCGCTCAAGCTCGGGCTGCCTGAGCCATTGTTCGGCGGCCCCGCGCCGCGCATCCGCTATGCGCCGGCGTCCGCGCCATTCCTCGATCTCATCGCCGAAGCGATGATCGCCGAGCTCCGGCGCGGCGACGATCCCTTCGCGCTGTCCGACGCGCTCGTTCTGCTCCCAAACCGCCGCGCCGCCACCGGATTGATCGACGCGTTCGCGCAGCGCCTCGGCGGTTCGGCGCTCTTGCCGACCATCCGTCCCCTCGGCGATCCGCACGCGGACGAAGATCCCGACGTGTGGGGCGCCGATCCGATCGGCGCGGAATTCCTGCCGCCCATCGACAAGATGCAGCGTCGCCTGCAACTCGCGTCGCTCATCCGCCGCCGCGAAGCGCACGAGAACGGCGTTGATGATCCCGTCCGCGCGCTCGCGCTCGCCGATGAACTCGGCAAGTTGCTCGACAGCGCCGCCACGGTCGAGCGCGTCGATTGGAAGAAGCTGCCGACGCTCGTCGAGGAAATTGATCTCGCCCGCCACTGGGCGAGCTCCGCCGCTTTCCTCGACATCATCGTCACGTTCTGGCCCGCGCACCTGAAAGAGAGCGGCCACAGCGATCCCGCCGAACACGGCGCCTCGCTGCGCCGCGCCTTGGCGAAGCGTTGGAAGGCGGAGAACCCGGACCGTCCCATCGTCATCGCTGGTTCCACCGGTTCGCAAGCCACCACGCGCGAACTCATGAAAGTCGTCGCGCGCCTGCCGCGCGGCGTGGTCGTTCTGCCCGGCGTTGATATCGATCTCGACGACGATAGCTGGCGCATGGTGGGCGATCAGCATCCCCAGCACGCGCTCAAAGCCACGCTCGCCGCGCTCGGCATCGATCGCCGCGACATCCCCGCGCTCAAGTTCGAAGACGAACGCGGCCGCGCTCGGCGCGTGCTGATGCGTGAGGCTTTGGCGCCCGCGGAAAAAACCGCCGACTGGCTCGCGCGTCTCGCGGCAGCTGGCGGCGAAACGTTCATCAAGGAAGGCGCGGGCGGTTTACACTTGCTCGAAGCCGAAACCGAAGACCAGGAGGCTAACGCCATCGCGCTCATGCTGCGCGAAGCGTTGGAAACGCCAAACGGCAACGCCGCCGTCGTCACGCCCGACGCCGGCCTGGCGCGCCGCATCGAAGCCAAGCTCGCCCGCTGGGGCATCGCGCCGGCCGTCTCTCATGGCTCGGCCTTGCGGGAAACGGAGGCGGGCCGTCTCATCGCGCTCCTCTGCGAACTCTCTCGCGACGCCGGCGAACCCGTCGCGCTCGCCGCGCTCCTGAAGCATCCGCGCGTAACGCTCGCCCGCGACCGGTTCGCGCTCACCATCCTCGAACACAACGCGCTGCGCGGTCCGCGCCGCTACGACACGCTCGAAGACCTCGCCAATTTCGGCGAACGCGATCCCGACGAGCCGATCAAAGTTTGGCCGCACGCGCGCGTGCTTGTCGATGCCTTGCGCGAAGCGCTCGCGCCATTGCGCACGGTTATGTCGCAGCGCGAACTCACGCTCGGCGCGTTCGCTGATGCGCTCAGCGAAAGCGCCGAAGCGCTGACCAAACACGAAGCCTGGCAGGGGCGGGACGGCCACGTCGCGGCGACGCTGCTGCGCGAAGCCGTCACGCACGGCGCCGCGCTCGGCCTGATGCCGGCCTACGCCGCGCCGCGCGTGCTGCTGAAATTGATGGCCGAGCGCCAGGTTGCGCCCGCGCCCACTGCATCCGACGCGCCCGTCGCGATCTGGGGCTTGCTCGAGGCGCGTTTGCAACGCCGTGATCTCATGATCCTCGCCGGCCTCAACGAAGGCGTCTGGCCCGCGCCCGTCGGCGAAGACCCGTTCCTCTCGCGCGTCATGCGCGCCAAGCTCGGTCTGCCGTCGCTCGATGCGCGCATCGGCCTCGCCGCGCACGATTTCGCCCAACTCGCCAACGCGCCCAAAATCGTGCTCTCGCGCGCACTCCGCCGCGACGGTTCGCCCACGCTCGCGTCGCGCTGGCTGTGGCGCCTTAAGACGCTTGCCGAAGGCGCAAAGGTCCAACTCCAGCGCGCCGACACCTACACCGCCTGGGCTAAGGCGCTCGATGAGCCCGCCGAGGTGAAGCCGGCGCCGCGCGTTGAACCACGCCCGCCGGCCGACAAGCGCCTCAGGCAAATCAGCGTCACGCAAGTCGAAACCCTGATCCGCGACCCCTACGCCGTCTATGCGCGCCGCATCCTGAAATTAGAAAGCCTCGATCCCATCGGCGCGCCCGCCGGGCCCGCCGAACGCGGCATCGCCGTCCACCGCGCGATCGAACGCTTCGGCGACGGCGCCGATCCGGCAGAACTCTCGCACCTCCTCGACGAAGAGCTGCGCTGGCACGGCGTCGCACCCGAACGCCGCGCGGCCGAACGCGAGCGCCTGCTCGTTTCTGTGAACGTTCTGATCGCCTGGTTCGCAGAACGGCGCGCGCGCGAGGCGGTCATCTACCGCGAGAAGTACGGCAAGCTGCCCGTCGGCGATGTGCTGCTCACCGGCATCGCCGACCGCATCGAGATCGCGCCCGGCCATGGCGCCATTCTCGATTTCAAAACCGGTTCGCCGCCGTCCGACGCGCAAGTGAACAGCGGCTTGTCTCCGCAGCTCCTGCTCGAAGCCGCGATGCTGATGGCCGGCTGCATCGAGGGCGTGCCGCAGGCGACGCCGACTGAACTCATCTATTGGCGCTTCGGCGGATCAAAGCCTGCGGTTCACACCGTGGAGGCCGACGGCGGTCCGGTGCTCGCTGCCGAGAAGGCGCTCGCAAATCTACGCACACTGCTTGAGAAGTACGCCAACCCTCAGCAGCCCTTCTTCTCCAAGCCGCGCGTGCAATTCCTGAAGCCGTACGACGAGTATGACCTGCTCGCGCGCCGTAAGGAATGGGCCGCGGAGCGGGGCGAGGAATGAGCCTCGATCCCATCGCCGAAGCCACCTTCGCGCAGGGCCAGGCCGCCGATCCGGCATACTCCGTGTTCGTTACCGCGAACGCCGGCTCCGGCAAAACCAAAGTGTTGGTTGATCGCATCGCACGCTTGCTGCTCGACGGCGCCAAGCCATCCGCGTTTCTCTGCATCACCTACACCAAGGCCGCGGCGGCCGAGATGCAGCGGCGCTTGTTCGAGCGTCTGGGCGCTTGGTGCGTCATGGACGATTCCACGCTCGCCGAACAACTCAAGAAGCTGGGCGCCTCCAACGCCAATCTCGGCGTCGCGCGCGCGCTCTTCGCGCAAGCGCTCGAAACGCCCGGCGGCCTCAAAATCCAAACCATCCATGCCTTCTGCGAACGCCTGCTCGCGCGTTTCCCGCTCGAAGCCGGCGTGCCGCCCGGTTTCGACATCGCCGACGAATCACGCGCCGCCGCACTGCTCGCCGAAGCCCGCGCCGAAGCTGCGCTGGCCGAAGACGCCCCGCGCGACGCCTTCAAGCGTTTCGCCAAGCGCCTCTACAGCGAACACCTCGACGGCCTCTTGGATCGCCTCGCGCTCCGCCGCGCTGATTTCCGCCGCTTCGCGCAAAAGCACACGCCGCTCTTCGCCGAGCAAAAAATCCGCGACCGACATGGCGCCGTGCAAAGCGCCGACGATTTCCTGCGCGGCTTCGCGATCCGCCTTGATTGGCCAGGGCTGCGCCGCGCCGCCCAAGCCCTCGCCACGGGCGGCAAGCAGGACGTTGAAGCGTCCGAACGACTCGCCGCGCTGATTGAATGCGCGGAGAAAACGCCGCGCGAGGCCATGGATGCGTGCTGGTCCGTCGCGTTCACAACGAGCGGTGACCTGCGCAAGAAGCTCGTCACTGCTTCGACGCAGAAGGAACATTCCTGGCTCGAAGGTTATCTGCGCCAGTTCGCCGACGATGTCGCCGGTGCCCGCGCGCAGCTCAACGCCATCGAGCGCGCGGAGGACGCCGTCGCCGCGCTCGCGCTCGCGCTGAAACTCGACGAAGCCTACAGCGAAGCCAAAGCCCGCTCCGGCGCGCTCGATTTCGACGATCTCATCGAGCACGCGCAAGCCTTGCTGCAGCGCTCGGAAGCCGCGCCCTGGGTGCTGTACAAGCTCGACGGCGGTCTCGATCACATCCTGATCGACGAAGGGCAAGACACCAGCGCCGCGCAATGGAAACTGATCGCGCCGTTGCGTCAGGAATTCTTCGCCGGCCGAGGCGCGCGCGAGCGCGTGCGCACGGTCTTCTCGGTCGGCGATCCCAAGCAGAGCATTTACGGCTTCCAAGGCGCCGATCCCGAAGGCTTCCTCGAAGAAGCGCAGCGCCTGGACGCGCAGGCCCGGGCCGGCGGCGCGCTTTTCACCGCGCCGGAACTCCGCACCTCGTTCCGCTCGACGCAGCAAGTGCTCGACGTCGTCGATGCAACCCTGCGTGGCCGTCCCGTCATCGCCGGCCCCGGCGCACACGATGAGATCAAGCACCTCGCGGCGCGCGCAAACCAAAAGGGCTGCGTCGAAGTGTGGCCCATCACGCCCCGCCCCGAAGTGGCGGAAGGCAAGCCCTGGGATGCACCGCTCGACGTCGAAACCGAAACCAGCGCGCCAGCCATTCTCGCCACCGCGATCGCCAAGCGCATCAGGGCGATGATCGAAGCGCGCGAAGCCGTGTGGGATGAAGGCAAGCTTCGCCCCATGCAGCCGGGGGACGTGCTCGCGCTCGTGCGCAAGCGCGGCGCCATGTTCCGCGAGCTGATCAAGGCGTTCAAGCGCGAGCGCCTGCCTGTCGCCGGCGCCGACCGCATGGTGCTGCGCGAAGAGCTCGTGGTGCAGGATTGCCTTGCGCTCATGCAAGTCGCGCTCGATCCGGCCGACGATCTCGCGCTTGCCTGCGTGCTCAAGGGCCCGTGGTGCAACCTCATCGACGACGACCGCGACATTTTCCCGCTCGCCTACGATCGCGGTCATACGAGCCTGCATGAGCGCTTACTGGCAGCGACGGACGAAAAGTATGCCCCCGCTCGCACGTTCGTTGAGGGGCTCATCGCACGCCGCGACGCCGATCCGTTCGCCTTTCTGAGCTGGGCGCTCGAAAGCACGCACGGCGACGTCTCCGGCTGGCGACGGATCTTCTCGCGCCTCGGTCCAGAAACGCGCGATCCACTGGAAGAGCTATTGCAGCGCGCGCTGAAGCTGCCCCGCGATTCTGCGCCGACTCTGCAGCGCTTCCTCTTCGACATCGAGTCCGACGCCGGCCAAGTGAAGCGCGAACTGGAAGCCGAAACCGGCGCCATCCGCGTCATGACCGTGCACGGCGCCAAGGGCCTCGAAGCGCCCGTCGTCATCCTTCCCGACACCACCGGCGATGTCGGCGATGCGCCGGATAACGGCCTTCTTTTCGACGATGAAGAGGGTCCTTTCGTTTCGTTCAGCGCCAAGGGCGATGACGCGCCCTGCGCCGCCGCGCGCGCCGCGCACAAGGAGCGCATGCTGCGCGAGCATTGGCGGCTTCTCTATGTCGCCATGACGCGCGCGGAGGACCGCCTCATCGTCTGCGGCCCACAATGGAAGAACGACGAGGCGCCGAACGTCAGTTGGCGCGCGGCTGTGGAAGAGGCGTTGGACGCGCTCGGTGCACCAACTGTCGAAACGCCGTTCGGCCCCGGCAAACGGCACGGCGAGATCCTTCACGCTGAACCGACGGCGCAGCAACTGCCAAGCCGCGCGGCGCTTCCACATTGGGCGCGCGCGTCGGCGCTTGGCGGCAAGCAGATCGAGATCGCCGCGCCATCGCGCATGGAGCGCATAAATCCCGCGCTCTTCTCGCCGCGCCGCGATGGGCAGAAGCGCTTCCGCCGCGGCGTGCTGATCCACGGCCTGTTGCAACGTTTGCCCGACATAGCGCCCGAGCAGCGCAACGATGCCGCGAAAGCATGGCTGAAGCGCCAAGGCTCGGAAGACGCCGACATTGAAGCCTATGCGCGCGAAGCGCTCACTGTGATCGGCGATCCGCGTTTCGCCGCCGCATTCGGTCCGCAGAGCCGCGCTGAAGCGCCGATTATCGGCCAGGCCGCCGGCAGAGTCGTGCGCGGCATCGTCGATCGGCTGGCTGTTGAGGCCGACCGTGTACTCGTGCTCGACTTCAAAACCGATCGCCCGGCGCCGCAACAAGCCGAGAACGCGCCGCCTTCCTATGTCACGCAGCTCGCCCTCTATCGCGACGTGCTTCGCAACATTTTTCCCGACAAGCGCATTGATTGCGCACTGCTTTGGACCGAAGCGCCGGTGCTCATGCCGCTCCCAGACGCGCTGCTCGACGCTGCGTTGCAGCAGGTCGGCCGGAGTTGAAACGTTAACGCCCCGCGCCTACATCTTGGCGACGATTCCCGCATTTTCAGGAGAAGCCTGCCGTGGCCAGCACCAAGATTACGGACGATAGTTTCGAAGCCGACGTGTTGAAGTCCGGCCGTCCCGTGCTGGTGGATTTTTGGGCCGAATGGTGCGGCCCGTGCAAGCAAATCGGTCCCGCGCTCGAGGAAATCTCCAGCGAAATGGGCGACCGCGTGCAAATCGTGAAGCTCAACATCGACGAGAACCCGATGACCCCCGGCCGCTACGGCGTGCGCGGTATCCCCACGCTCATGGTGTTCAAGGATGGCAAAGTCGCCGCAACGAAAGTCGGCGCCATGCCAAAGTCCAAGATCGTCGAGTGGCTGAACGAGGCAGTGCCAGCCTCCGGCGCACAGAGCGCCTAAGCGTTTTCCGCGGCGAGCGCTTCGGCGGCCAGCAAGAACGACCCACAGATCAACACACGCGGCGCAGGAAACTGCGCCGCGTTTTGCATGGCGGCGCGGAGTGACGCTTCGACGTGAGCTGGTTTGCCTGCCGCGCGCGCGGCCTCTGTGAGCTGATAAGGAGGGACGTGGTCTTCCGCGAGCGGCACGGCGATGACGTGGTCCGCCGCCGGCGCGAGTGCATTTACGAATGAGAACCCGTGTTTGCGCGCGCGCAGACCGATAATGACGACGTTCGCGCCGCCGCGCTTAGCCTTCATATCGTTGAGCGCGCGCGCCAAGGCCGCGGCCGCGTCCCGATTGTGTCCGCCATCCACCCACACTTCTCCGCCCGACGCGCGGATCGGCGCGCTGAACTCGCCACGAGTCAGAGGCTGCAGTCGTGCGGGCCAGGAGGCGCTCGCGACTCCCATCGCGAATGCGTTGTCATCAAGAGCAATGATCTCAGAGCGCATCAACGCCGCGCACGCGAGCCCTGCGTTATCGACCTGATGGCGCCCATGCAACGTGGGTAGAGGCAAGTCGAGCGCGCGCGTCTGCGTCTGCACTACGAGCCTGCCGTGGCTTGCATACGCGTCCCATTCCACGCCGCAACGAGAGAGCGGCGCGCCGATCTCCTCGGCGCGAGCCTCAATGACCGCCATGACTTCCGGTGCTTGCCGGGCCACGATCGCAGCAACGCCCGGCTTGAGGATGCCCGCCTTATGTGCGGCGATCTCCTCGGGGGTTTCTCCGAGCACGTCTTGATGATCCGATCCAACCGGCGTGATCACGCACGCCGCCGGCTTGGCGACCACATTGGTGGAATCGTCCCTGCCGCCCATGCCCGTTTCGATCAGCGCGAGCGTGGCCTGGTGTTCGCGGAAGAGCAGGAGCGCGGCGGCGACTTGTGCATCGAACTGCGTCAACCGCGGCTCGACGCGCGCAATGTCGTCAGCCGCCTCCAGCAAAGCGCGATCATCCGCGAAGCGGCTCGATACCGTGAAGCGTTCGTTGAGCTGAAACAGGTGCGGCTTGGTGAAGGCGTGCACTTTCAATCCCGCCGCCTCCGCAATCGCGCTCATGAAGGCAATCGTCGAGCCCTTGCCGTTCGTACCCGCGACATGGATCACCGGCGGCAGCGCGTCTTGCGGCGAACCCAGCGCCGCCAGCGCATTGCGCAGCAGGTTTAGATCGAACGGCTTGCCGTGTCCGAATTCCGGACCGAACAGGCGATCGAAGGTTTGCTGAACCGGGTCGTTCACGCGAGGTCGTCATTCCAGGGCTTCGCGCAGCGAAAAACCCGGAACCCGGGGGCCGCACGCACTGCTGTGTCATCCACTGGGTTCCGGATCGCGCTACGCGCGTCCGGAATGACGAGATCATGCAGTGCGCGAATGATGTGAACCTACTCCGCCGCTTTCGCGCGCGTTTCTTTCTGCTTGCGCTTCTTGGCGCCCTTGGCGTCCTCTTCCTCGGCCGCCGGCGCGAGTTGGTTCAACTCGAACATCTCGCCGCCTTCGCCTTCGGCCACGGCGCGCTTGTGCATCAACACAGAGAGCAGCGTGGCGATGGTCGCCTTCAGCTGGCGGCGATCGACCACCATATCGACCATGCCTTTGTCCAAGAGATACTCAGCCCGCTGGAAGCCTTCGGGCAGCTTCTGGCGAATGGTCTGCTCGATCACGCGCGGGCCGGCAAAACCAATCAGCGCGCCTGGCTCGGCGATGTGAATGTCGCCCAGCATGGCGTAGCTCGCCGTCACGCCGCCTGTGGTCGGATCGGCCAGCACCACGATGTAGGGCAGGCCCGCATCGCGCAGCATCTGGATCGCGATCGTCGTGCGCGGCATCTGCATCAAGGACAGAATGCCTTCCTGCATGCGCGCGCCGCCGGAGGCGGTCACCATGATCAGCGCCGCCTTGCGGCGCACCGCAGCTTCGGCCGCGCACACGAACGCTTCGCCGGCCGCCATGCCGAGCGAGCCGCCCATGAAGTCGAAGTCCTGCACCAGCACGACAGCGTGCGCGCCGCCGATGCGGCCATAGCCTGCCGCCATGCAGTCTTCGCGATGCACCTTCGCGCGCGCGCTCTTCAGGCGATCGACGTACTTCTTGTCGTCCTTGAATTTCAGCGGGTCGGGCGTGACCTTCGGCACCGGGATCACTTGCCAGGCAGAATCGTCGAACATCTGCTTGAAGCGCGGCTCGGGTCCGATGCGCATGTGAAAGCCCGACGGCATCACCCAGCACGAGGTTTCGAGCTCTGCGCGATAGATCAGCTCGCCGGAGAGCGGATCCTTCACCCACAGATTATCTGGCGTATCGCGGACTTCTTCGGGCTTCTTCTTTTGAAGACCGGGCCGCGAGAAATTCGACAGCCAGTTCATGCGCGCTTTCCTTCGTCCCTGGTGTTCCGCGCCAAGCGTACAGCTTCACTCAAAAGCCCAACCTTGCGCAAGACGCGTTCGACCGTCCCTTGGCCGCCTGAAGCGGCGATTTCATCTACAAAAGCCGAACCCACGACCACGGCGTCCGCGGTTTGCGCGATAGCGCGGGCCGCTTCCGGTTCACGCACGCCAAACCCGACCGCTATAGGTAAATCCGTCCCGCGCTTGAGGCGTTCCACCGCCGTTCGCACGGCGCCCGTATTTGCACCGGCCGCGCCGGTTACCCCGGCGACCGACACATAATACACGAACCCCGAGGCGCCTTCGAGCACCTTGGTTAAGCGGTTATCATCCGTGGTCGGCGTCACCAGGCGGATCACCGAGAGATCTTGCTTGGCGAAAGCGACGCGCAAGGGCGCGTCTTCCTCCGGCGGCAAATCAACGATGATCGCGCCATCGGCGCCCGCGTCGTGCATTGCGTCCGCGAACGCCTCGTAACCCCCTGGGTCCGCGGGTCTCTGGCCCGCACTTTCCTTCAGCCGCGAAGATGCGGGCGGGACGCCCGCGGTCCCTGGGGCAAACTGCTCGACCGGATTGGCGTAACCCATCAGGATCACCGGCGTGTCTTTATCGTGCTCGCGAAAACCGCGCACGAGCTCCAACGTGCGCTTCAGCGAGCCGCCCGCCTTCAACGCACGCTGCGCCGCTTTCTGAATGCTCGGCCCATCCGCCATCGGATCGGAAAACGGAAAGCCAAGCTCGATCACATCCGCCCCGGCGCCAGGAAGCCCACGCAAGATCTGCGCGCACGTCTCCTGATCCGGATCGGACGCCATCACATACGCAACGAGCGCAGCGCGCCCTTCGCGTTTCAGCGATGCAAAGCGAGCTGCGATGCGCGTTGTCATCGCGCCGTGTCCGCAAGCACACGCGCTCCCCTTGCGGGGGAGGGGCAGGGGAGGGGGGGCGTTCCGACGAGCAGGCGCCCAGCAAAGCTTGCACGAGCAATCGCCGAGCCTCGCGCGCTGCACGCCGCCCCCCACCCCCTGCCCCCGCCCCACCAGGGGGCGGGGGTAAGCGCGCGCGTGATAATGCTGCGCCTCATTCGCCTAGCTGTTGCACCGCGGCGCGCGCTCGAGCACGAACCAGATCACCGTCGTCGTCGCGGTCGCGGCTGCTTCGCCCGGCGGGAAACTTGACGGGAAGATGTTCAGCACACGCTGACAATTGTTCTCATCGTCCCGGACGGCGGTCATGCCGCCCTCGATGTACGAGCCCTGGCGCCAGCCCAGCGTACCAAGCTGAGCGAGATACTCCGCGCCGATGAGGCCGGAGTTCATGCGGGGCATGGTCACGCACGCGAGCTCAAACGTCGCCGTGTCGCTGATGGTGGAGGGATATTGGCAATCGGCCGGCACGGTCGAGCCGTCGACGATGGAGAGGTTCACCGAGTCCGGCAGCAGGTTCGCCGGCGCCGCAGCTTCCGCCGTCGTTGCGGGCGCGGACTCCGGCTCCGGCAGCGGCGTCTCCTGCGCGTAGGCCGGCGCAGCAAATACAAGCGCCGCGCTCAATGCGATGATGATCTGTTTCAAAGTTTCACTCCTAGCGCGTCCGCTACTGTGAACACGTCCTTATCCCCGCGTCCGCAGAGGTTCATGATGACGATGCCGTCCTTGCCCCCTTCGCGCGCCACGTCGCCGACGCGCGCCAGTGCGTGCGATGGTTCCAACGCCGGCAGGATGCCTTCAAGCCGCGCACACAGCTGAAACGCAGCCAGCGCCTCGTCGTCCGTGGCCGAGAGGTATTGCGCGCGCCCGACATCATTCAGATACGAATGCTCCGGTCCGACGCCCGGATAATCCAACCCAGCGCTGATCGAATGGCCGTCGAGTATCTGCCCGTCCTCGTTCTGCAAAAGGTAAGTACGGTTGCCGTGCAGCACGCCCGGCCGCCCGCCATTGATCGCGGCGCTATGCTCGAAGCGCTCATCGATCCCGCGCCCCGCCGCCTCAACGCCGATCAGCCGCACGCGCTCATCCTCGATGAACGGATGAAACAGCCCGATCGCGTTCGAGCCGCCGCCAATGCACGCCATCACCGCATCCGGCAGCCGCCCTTCGCGTTCCAGAATCTGGGCACGCGCTTCGCGCCCGATCACGCTCTGAAAATCGCGCACCATTTCCGGGTAGGGATGCGGGCCCGCCGCGGTGCCGATGCAGTAGAACGTGTCTCCGACATTGGTGACCCAATCGCGCAGCGCTTCGTTCATCGCGTCTTTCAGCGTCGCAGCCCCGCTCGTCACCGGCCGCACTTCGGCCCCCAGCAGCTTCATCCGAAACACGTTCGGCTTTTGCCGCTCGATATCCGTCGCGCCCATGAACACGACGCACGGCAACCCAAACCGCGCCGCGACCGTCGCCGTCGCCACGCCGTGCTGGCCAGCGCCCGTCTCGGCGATGATGCGCGTTTTGCCCATGCGCATCGCTAAGAGGATCTGCCCCAGGCAATTGTTGATCTTGTGCGCGCCTGTGTGATTGAGCTCGTCGCGCTTGAAGTAGATTTTCGCCCCGCCGTGGTGCTCCGTCAGGCGCTCCGCGAAATACAAAGGCGAGGGCCGGCCCACGTAGTGGGTCCAGAAATCCGTCATCTGCTCCGCGAAGCCCGGGTCCGCCTGCGCCTCGCGGTAAGCCCGCTCCAGGTCAAGCACGAGCGGCATCAGCGTCTCAGCCACGTACCGGCCGCCATAGGCGCCAAAGCGGCCTTCGGCGTCCGGTAAGTCCTGCCAGTTGCGGCGCGCGTCCATGGGGAGGGGTTTAAACTTCCGCAGCCGCCAAGAATTGGGCGATCAGGTGCGGGTCCTTTACGCCGGGGCTGGTTTCCACACCAGACGAGACGTCCACTAGGTCCGCCCCGGAGGTCCGGATCGCCTCTTTCACGTTTCCAGGGGTCAGGCCGCCCGCCAGCAGCCAGGGCCGGGCCACTTCGGCCCCCGCCAGCAGCCGCCAGTCGAAGGCCAGCGCATTGCCCCCTGGCTGCCCCCCCGCGGGCGCCTGGGCGTCGAACAGGAACATGTCGGCCACCGCTTCGAACGGCTTGATGGTCTCCAGGTCCTCGCGCCGGGCTACCCCAACCGCCTTGATGATCCCGCGCCGCGCAAAAAGCCGGACCTCGGCCGCTCGCCTCAGCGTCTCTGTTCCGTGCAGCTGAATCCAGTCCGGTCTGGCGGCATCAGTCGCCGCCACCAGATGCGCGTCATCTGCATTGACGGTGACCAGCACCGTCTCCACCCGCCCGCGCGCCCGCTCGGCCAGCGCCTTCAGCTTCTCCGGCCGCAGGAAACGAGGGCTCTTGGAATAGGTGACGAAGCCCACAAACCGCGCCCCGCCCTCGATCGCGGCGTCGAGCGCTTCCACCGATGTGATTCCGCAGATTTTGGCGTCAGGCATGAGAGGAGACTTGGTGCGTCCCCCTCGCCCCGCGAAGCAGGGGAGGGGTTAGGGGAGGGGGAAATACAACTCGCAACACCGTCTCCCTGGCGTCGCTTCGCGACACCCTCCTCCGCGCTAAGCGCGGGGCGAGGGAAATCATGGCCTTCCTTTCAGCGCATCACGAATCTCAGTCAGCAGCTTGATATCCGCCGGCACCTCCGGCGCCGCTGCAGGGGCGGCTTCCTGTTTGCGCTTCATACGGTTGATGGTCTTCACCAGAAGGAAGATCACCCACGCCACGATCACAAAGCTAATTAGCACCGTGATGAACTTGCCGTAGTTGATCGTCACCAGCTCCGAGTCCGCCGGCGCCATAGGCGAGCGCGGCAGCGTCACCGCGAGGTCTGAGAAATCCAAACCGCCCGTAAGCCAGCCGATCGGCGGCATGATGAGGTCGTTCACCAGCGACTGCACAATGCCGTTGAACGCGGCGCCGATGATCACGCCGACCGCGAGGTCGACGACATTGCCCTTCAAGGCAAACTCGCGGAATTCGCTGATGATGGACATGGCGCAGGCTCCCGTTTCTCGCGCTGGCGGTACGCGAAGCGGCGGAAGCCCGCAAGGCGGCCTAGTTTGCCTGCCGCGGCGGCCTCAGCGTCGCGACGTTATCGCCAGGAGAGAGCAGCCGTTCGAGCGCGCCGGTGATCTGGTCCGCCGTGAAGGGCTTTTCCACGATCAGCGCCTCGCGGAAGCCAAGGGGCAGCGCTTCGCGCCCGTAACCGGTGACGAACGCGAATGGCGTCCCGCGCTGCGTGAGCGCGACCGCGATCTCATCCACGGTGCGGCCGGCGAGATTTCCATCGACCAGGGCGGCGTCAAACGTCTCGTCGCGGATAACCGACAACGCGCGCTCGACGTTTTGTGCTGGCCCGACGACAATGCACCCGGCGTCGGAAAGATAATCGGTGATCACCATGCCGATCAGCGGCTCGTCCTCGACGACCAGAATGCGTTTGCCGAGGAGGCTCGGCCGCTGCGCGGCCGGCGCCACGCTGATATGGGTCGTCTCGCGCGAAGACAGCGGCTGCTGCAGCCGCGCCAGCGGCAGATCGATGATGCAGACGAGCCCGGCCTCCGGGTAGCTCACCGAGACGATGCCGCCGTGCGTCTGCAGGCTCTGGTCGATGAGCATCGAACCGAACCCGCGCGCCGTCGGCGGCTTCACCTTCGGCCCGCCGCTCTCGCGCCAGTCGAGCACCAGGCGCGCTCCGTTCGCGGCCGAACGTGTTTCCCAGCGCGCCGAGACGCGCCCCAGGGGCGAGGAGAGCGCGCCGTATTTGCGCGCATTCGTGCCAAGCTCGTGCAGCACCAGGGCCAGGTGCAGCGCCACTTGCGCCTCGAGCATCAGCGGCGGCCCTGCCCAGGAAATGCGCGCATCCGGCTCGCCCCCAAGCAGCAGTTGATCGCGCACCAATTGCTGGATGTCGGCGCCCTGGAACGAGTTGCCCGTAAGCAGCGCGTGTGCGCGGGAGAGGGACTGGATGCGCCCGTTGAAAGCCACGACGAAGGCGGCGGGATCTTTTGAACGCCGCAGCGTCTGCGTCGCGATGGCCTGCACCGTCGCCAGCGTGTTCTTGATGCGATGGTTCAGTTCATCGAGCAGCAGGCGCTGCGTTTCTTCCGCCCGTCTGCGTTCGCTGACGTCGCGCGAAACGTTTGACGCGCCGACCACGCGGCCCGACGCGTCACGGATGGGGGACACCGTCAGCGAAATATCGACGCGCCGGCCATCCTTGGCGAGGCGAACGGTCTCGTAGTGTTCGATCCGTTCGCCTTTTGCGAGCTGGGCGATGATCCGCTCTTCCTCGGCGTGCAGCTCTTGGGGGATGATCGTCGTAATATGCCGGCCCATCATTTCGTCGGCGCGATAGCCGAAAATGCGCTCGGCGCCGTTGTTCCAGGATGTGACGAAGCCCTGCAGCGTCTTGGAGATGATTGCGTCCTCGGACGACGAAACGATCGCAGCCAGCCGCGCCAGCTCGATCTCGTGTTTGCGTTGTTCGGTGACGTCGCGCGCGATCTTCGACGCGCCGATGATCTTGCCTGAAGAATCGCGCATTGGCGAAATCGTCAGCGAAATATCGATGCGCCGGCCATCCTTGCGGACACGCACCGTGTCGAAATGTTCGATCCTCTCGCCGCGCGAAAGCCGCGCCAGGATGTCGGTCTCTTCGTCGTAGAGTTCCTTCGGGATGAGCGTTGTGATGTGCCGCCCGATCATCTCTTCGGCCGTGTAGCCGAAAATTCGCTCGGCGCCGGCGTTCCAGGACGTGATCGTGCCGTCGAGCGTCTTGGAGATGATCGCGTCTTCGGAGGACGAAACGATCGCCGCCAGTCGCGCCAGAGCCACCTCGTTGCGTTTGCGCTCACTGATGTCGCGCGCCACCTTGGCGGCGCCCACTACCTTTCCCTCCGCATCCCATAGGAGCGAGATGGAGAGCGAGATATCGATGCGCCGGCCTTCCTTCGTGAGCCGCACCGTCTCGTAGTGCTCGACCGACTCGCCGCGTTTTAGTTTCGCGGTGATCTCGTCTTCCTCGTGATGCAGTTCGAGCGGGATCAGCGTCGTGACGTGCCGGCCAATGATCTCCTCGGCCTTGTATCCGAAGGTGCGCTCAGCACCCGTGTTCCAGGACGTGATGATCCCGTCCAGCGTCGTGGAGATGATGGCCTCGTCGAGAGACGAGACGATCGCCTGAAGCAGAGATTTGTCGATGGTCATGCCCCGCCGCGCGCTACTCCCAAACGTTCGGTAACGTGCGCCCGCCGCTCTGAGTTCCCAGTTACGGCTCCTCGCCGCCATTGACCTTCAGCCGCAGCTCCTTGCCGGGCTTAAAAAACGGCACGCGCTTGGCGTCCACTTTCACCGTCGCGCCGGTGCGCGGATTTCGCCCGGTGCGGGCCTCGCGCTTGCGCACCGAGAAGGCGCCAAAGCCGCGAAGCTCCACGCGCCCGTCCTCCGCAAGCGCCGCGGCGATTTCTTCGAGCACGACATCGACCGCCCGCTCGATCTCGGCGGCCTTCAGCGGCTGCATTTCTTCCTGAAGGCGGCTAACCAATTCCGACCGCAGCATCGAAGGCTCCCCACTTCTTCACCTAGTCAAACGCGCAGGGGCTTGAAAAGCAACAAAGAAAAAGGCCCGGCGCGCGAACGCCGGGCCTCTGCGAGCGGTGGCGCCTCTCGCCGGCAAGTGAGGGGAGGCCGGCGAGGACGCCGGCGCTCCGCCTTATTGCTTGGTGCGGTCCTTGAGGGCGGCCCCCAGGATGTCGCCGAGCGAAGCGCCCGAGTCGGACGAGCCGAACTGCGCAATCGCTTCCTTCTCGTCCTTCAGCTCCATCGCTTTGATCGAGAGCGCGACGCGGCGGCTGGCCTTGTCGAAGCCGGTCACCATAGCATCGACCCGGTCGCCCACCGCGAAACGGTCGGCGCGCTGCTCAGAGCGGTCGCGGGAGAGGTCCGACTTGCGGATGAAACTGCGCAGCGCATCGCCTTCGCCGAACGCGACTTCGATGCCGCCCGTGGCCACGTCCACGACCTTGGTCGTGAGAATCTGGCCCTTCTTGAACTCGGCATCGGCCATCGGGTCGGACGCCACCTGCTTGATGCCAAGCGAGATGCGCTCCTTCTCGACATCCACGTCGAGCACCTTGGCCTTCACCACGTCGCCCTTGTTGTGACGGGCGAGGGCTTCTTCACCCTGCGCGTCCCAGGCGATGTCGGAGAGGTGGACCATGCCGTCCAGTTCCGGCGTCAGGCCAACGAACAGACCGAACTCGGTGATGTTCTTGACCTCGCCTTCGACGATCGAGCCAACCGGGTGTTCGGCGATGAACGCATCCCATGGATTGGCCTGCACTTGCTTGATGCCGAGCGAGATGCGGCGCTTTTCGCCGTCCACGTCCAGCACTTGCACGTCCACTTCCTGAGACGTGCTCAGGATCTTCGACGGATGCAGGTTCTTCTTGGTCCAGCTCATTTCGCTGACGTGCACCAGGCCTTCGACGCCCGGCTCAAGTTCAACGAACGCGCCGTAGTCGGTGATGTTCGTGACGCGGCCGGAGAACTTGCCGTTAACCGGGTATTTCGCGTTCACGCCGTCCCACGGATCGCTCATCAGCTGTTTCATGCCGAGGCTGATGCGCTGGGTGTCCGGATTGATCTTCACGATCTGGACTTTCACCGTGTCGCCCACATTGAGCACTTGGCTCGGGTGCGAGACGCGCTTCCAGCTCATGTCGGTGACGTGCAGCAGGCCGTCGATGCCGCCGAGGTCAACGAACGCGCCGTAATCGGTGATGTTCTTCACAACGCCTTCGCGCACTTCGCCTTCCTGCAGCTGGCCGACGATCTCGGCCCGCTCCGAAGCGCGGCTCTCTTCGAGCACCGCACGACGGGAGACGACGATGTTGCCGCGCTGGCGGTCCATTTTCAGGATCGCGAAGGGCTGGACGATGTTCATCAGCGGGCCGACGTCGCGCACCGGGCGGATGTCCACTTGCGAACCCGGCAGAAATGCGTTGGCGCCGCCAAGGTCGACCGTGAAGCCGCCCTTCACGCGGCCGACGAGCGCGCCATTGACCGCCTCTTGCGCGGCGAATGATTTTTCGAGACGCGTCCAAGCTTCTTCGCGGCGCGCCTTCTCGCGGCTGACGACGGCGTCGCCCAGCGCGTTCTCGATGCGGTCGAGATAGACTTCGACGATGTCGCCGGCCTTCGGTTGGCCCGCGCCATCATCGACAAGGAATTCTCTGAGAGGAATGCGGCCTTCGGTCTTGAGGCCGATATCGACCACGACGAAGTCGT
>Ga0196964_10000465_pt1 | contig 24956 bp, 25 predicted proteins | sample S1_10metaG_FD_148615 | JGI IMG/M metagenome (GOLD analysis project Ga0196964, IMG submission 148615) | Soil microbial communities from Anza Borrego desert, Southern California, United States - S1_10 | ecosystem: Environmental > Terrestrial > Soil > Desert | place: USA: California | collected... | reverse complement strand
CGCGCAGTCTCTGATGGTGCTGCCGATGGTTCTCAGCCGCGTTCCGCTCGGCGAGACCTGGGCGCGCTTCATGGGCTTCTTTACCCACGGCTCATTCCTGTACGTCTCGATTGATCTGTTCCTGATTATCTTCTTCTCGTACTTCTACACGGCCGTTCTGTTCGACCCGAAGGAGCACGCGGAGAATTTCAAGCAGTCGAATATCTTCATCCCAGGTATCCGCCCTGGAAATGACACGCGCGATTATCTTGAGTCGGTTATGAATCGCATCACTCTGGCGGGCGCAATTTTCATCGCGGTCATCGCGGTAGTTCCGCAGATCATCCAGGCGGCGCTGCCGGTGAGTCCCACGATCTCCGACTTCTTCGGCGGTACGGGACTGCTGATCGTCGTCGGCGTGGCGCTGGACATGGTCAACCGCATCGAGTCGCACATGCTGCAGGAGCGCTACGACGGGTTCCTGAAGGGCGGCATGCGCATCCGCGGACGCAAGGGCTGAGCGGCGGTAAGCCGTCAGTAGCGATTTTGAAAATGGCGCGGGCGCAAAAAGCCCGCGCCGTTTTGATGAAAAAGAAGAACGGAGTACACTACTTTACCACAGAGGCGCAGAGGACGCAGAGCAGCGCAGAGAACAGCTTTTTAAGTAATGAATTGTGATGCAGCGCACCCTGAGTATCTTCTCAGCTTTTTTCACCTCTGTGGAACTCCGTGCTCTTTGCGTCTCTGTGGTTAAGTCGTTCTCATGAGCGTGTGAAGACTGGCTGACTATGTCCGAAAAACGCCTCGTACTCCTCGGACCGCCCGGCGCCGGCAAAGGCACTCAGGCGCAGTGGCTTTGTGACGCGCTGGATATTCCGCACCTGGCGACCGGCGACATGTTGCGCGGAGCGGTCGCGAACAACACCGAAGTCGGACAGCAGGTCAAGCCGTTCATGCAGGCCGGGCGGCTCGTGCCGGATGAAGTGGTCGTGAATGTCGTGGCCGAGGCGATCGACGAAGCCAAGAAGACATCGCCCAACGGATACGTGCTCGACGGTTTCCCGCGGACGATGCGCCAAGCCGACGCGCTGCAGAAGGTGCTCGCCAAGCGGCGTGAGAAGATTGACAAGGTGATCCTGATCAACACGCCCGACGAGGTGGTTCAGGAGCGCCTGATGCAGCGGCGCAGCTGCCCGGACCCGCTCTGCGGCGCGGTGTACAACCTGAAGAGCAAACCGCCGCGCGAAGAGGGCAAGTGCGACAACTGCGGCAAGACGCTGATCATCCGCGAGGACGACCGGCCGGAGACGATCCGCGTGCGCCAGCAGCAGTACTGGCACGACACCGAGCCGCTGATCGATTATTACCAGCGCAAAGGGCTGCTGGTCGAAATCAACGGTAAGGGCTCGCTGGAAGAAGTGGCCGGGCAGATCCTGATCGCGGTGTCGAAGATCAAGCGCGGCCCGAATCGTGATTCGCAGCGGCGCAAGGCGATAGAGAGCGAGAGCGCAGCGCCGGAGAAGGACGCCGAAAACAAGGACGCTGAAGGCGCCGACGACGCGGCTCCAGAAGCCGGCGCGAAAAAGTAAGCACAGCAGAGAGAACAAGGCATAGCAGTGGCACAGAATCTTTACTCCGAACGCCAGGTCAACCTCATCCGTGAATCCGGACGCGTCGTCGCGCAGTGCCTGAAGCTCATCGGCGAGATGGTTGCGCCGGGCGTGACCACGCGGCAGATTGACCGCCTGGTCGCCGAGCAGCTCCTGAAGGCCGGCGCGAAATCTCCGTTCAAAGGCTACCAGTTTCCCGGCAAGACGCCGTTTCCCGCATCGATCTGCGCGTCGGTCAATGACGTGGTCGTGCACGGACTGCCGGACGACAAGCCGCTGAAAGAAGGCGACCTGGTCTCGATCGACATTGGCTGCATCAAGGAAGGTTACATCGGAGATTCGGCCTGGACGTTCTGCGTCGGAACCCCGGACGCCGAGGCGAAAAAACTCATGGCCGCGGGCGAAGAAGCGCTGTACGCGGGCATCAAGGCCATGAAGCCGCGAGGAAAGCTGGGCGAGCTGTCAAAGGCCATCCAGACGCTGGTGGAAGGGCGCGGATTTTCGGTGGTGCGAGAATATGTCGGCCACGGCGTTGGCCAGTCGCTGCACGAAGAGCCCCAGGTTCCCAACTACGTCTCGGTTAAAGACATGCTGCCGCTGCTGGGCAAGACGCTGCAGCCGGGCATGGTGCTGGCTGTCGAGCCCATGGTGAATGAGCGCGGCCCGGATGTGGTTTCTGTCGCCGGGCAGTGGCCAGTCAGAACAAAAGATGGCGGAAGATCGGTTCACTTTGAGCACACTGTGGCAGTGCTCAGCGACCGGATTGAGATTTTGACGAAGCTCTAAGTGTAGCGCGAGCTTCAGCTCGCGAAAAAGCGCGTGCGAAGGGAAAAACCGCGCGAATTAAAGTTCGCGCCACAGAAACTAGCAATTTTCAGGACAAACTGAAGGATAATTGTTGACACTGTAGGGGTGTCTTGATAAAAGATTAGGCTTTCCATATCTCGGCCGCTTCAGGGACGGGGCGACCGGGGTTGGGCATTGGCATTTAGCAAGGGTGTATGGCAAAAGAAGAACCGATTCGCTTGGAGGCTACCGTACGGGAAGCGCTGCCGAACACCCAGTTTAAGGTGGAGCTCGCCAACGGGCACATTATCCTGGCTCATGTGTCGGGAAAGATGCGCATGAACTTCATCAAGATTCTGCCGGGCGATAAAGTTACGATTGAAATGTCCCCCTACGATCTGACCAAAGGCCGCATCGTTTTCCGAGGCTGATGGTGGAACGAAAATGCTCGCGCCGGCTGGGCCGAAACAAGAGCCTGACCGGGCGCGCGATTGATTTTCAGGTGCTGTAATAAAGAAGAGGAGCTGCATTCGTCATGAAAGTACGACCATCGATCAAGCGCCGCTGTGAAAACTGCAAAATCGTCCGGCGCAAAGGCCGCCTGCGGGTTATCTGCACCGACCCGCGCCACAAGATGAGACAAGGCTAAGAGATTGGTTTCTAGTTTCGAGTTTCTGGTTTCTGGTTAACGGAAGCCGCTGCGCGAAACGGGAAACCAGAAACCAGAAACCAGGAACCAGAAACCACGGAGTTCAGCAATGCCTCGTATCATGGGTGTCGACATTCCCAATGAAAAGCGAATCGAGATTTCGCTGCAGTACATTTACGGCATCGGCAAGTACCGGGCCCAGCAGATTCTCAAGGAGACCGGCGTCAACCCGGATCTGCGCGCGCGCGATCTGAAAGACGACGAAGTCGCCCGCATCGCCGCTTTCATCGACAAGAACTACAACGATGAAGTCACCAAAGACGGCCGCTCCGGCCCCGTCGAAGGCGCCCTGCGCCGCAAGATTCAGCAGGCCATCCTGCGCCTGAAGAAGATTGGCAGCTACCGCGGCACACGCCACGTCAAGGGTCTGCCGGCCCGTGGACAGCGCACACGCACCAACGCGCGCACCCGCAAAGGCAAGAAGAAGACAGTGGCCGTCAAGCGGTCAGTCAAGGAAATGCGCTAAAACGGCGGTTTGAGGGTTTCCGGTTTCTAGTTTCTAGTTACCGGAAGCCACGAACCAGAAACCAGAAACTAGAGACCAGGAACTTTCAGTCATGGCGAAGGCATACAAGAAGAAAAAGGTCAAGCGAAGCGTGGCACGCGGTATCGCCCACGTTCAGGCGACCTTCAACAACACCATCATTTCCATCACCGACACCGACGGCGATACGCTGTGCTGGGATTCGGCTGGAACGGTGAAGTTCAAAGGCGCGCGCAAGAGCACTCCGTTCGCCGCTCAGCGCACCGCTGAAGCCGTCGCCGAAAAGGCGTTGAAGATGGGCATGAAGGAAGTTGAAGTCCGCGTCAAGGGGCCCGGTTCGGGCCGTGAGTCGGCCATCCGCGGTCTGCAGGCCGCCGGACTGACGGTTCGCGCGATCGAAGACGTGACACCGCTGCCGCACAACGGCTGCCGTCCGCGCAAGCGCCGCCGCGTCTGATCTGGATCGCTGCGCACACAACGTGCGTTTCTGGACAGATTTGTAACGCAGGCTTTTCAAGTCATGGAACAGAGTGGTAAACCACATCACGTGCAAAAGTTTTCAGCGTGATGTGGAGCAACAAGAACGATTGATCGAGAGCTGCGACCGGTTTCAGCGCGTCGCGTCTTCCGCACTCTCGATTCTGGAACAGAGAAGACGAGCCGTTTTGACGGCGGCCGGAATAACGACAATGCGCAGAGCGTTTGAATACTAGCGACGCTCACAGCGTGGGCGGTGTTCGCAAGCTAAAGCTTGCGCCACAGCCACGGAGAAGGAAAACGAATGGGCAGGTATACAGGTCCAAAGTGCCGGCTGTGCCGCCGCGAAGGCATGAAACTCTTCCTTAAAGGCATCCGCTGCGAATCCGAAAAGTGCGCGATCGCCCGCCGCGATTATCCGCCCGGCCAGGTCAGCTTCCGCCGCGGCAAGGTCTCCTCGTTCGGCGAAGGCCTGCGCGAAAAGCAGAAGGTCAAGCGCTTCTACGGCGTGATGGAAGAACAGTTCCGCCGCTACTTCGCCGAAGCCTCCCGCTCCAAGGGAAATACCGGCGAAACGCTGATGACCCTCTTCGAGCGCCGCCTGGACAACGTTGTTTTCAAGCTGGGCTGGGCTGCCAGCCGCGCCGAAGCGCGCCAGCTCATTACGCACGGCCACATCAACGTCAACGGCCACCGCGTGAATGTTCCCAGCTACCTGGTTGAAGTGAACGATGAAGTGAAGACGCGCACGCGCGAAAAGAGCAGCAAGCGTGTCCGCTCGCGCCTGGATGAAACGAAGGGCCGGCAGTGCCCGTCGTGGATCGCCGCCGAGAACGACAACCTGGGCGGAAAGATCGTCGGCATGCCCACGCGTGAAGACGTCTCGATCCCGATCCAGGAACAGCTGATCATCGAACTGTTGTCGAAGTAATTGGTCCTTTGTCATTGGTCAGTGGGCATTTGCCGCAAGCGTGTTGCAATGCGTTTGCAAATGACGAATGACAGAAAAGAACAGATGTGTCTCGCAGGCAAGATGCCTGCGGTACAAAAGACGAGGGCTCCGGTACCGCATGCCGCGCGAGGGCGGTGAAGGGCCGGAGCCTTGACGAACGCACGCGATTGGCTGCGTTCAAGTTGCAGAGTCACCCCCGCATCGGCCTGGGCGCTACCTCTAGCCCGGCAGTCCGAAGCGATTCTGCATCCGGCGTTGTTAAAGAGGACGCGAGGACTCACTATGCGTATTCGCTGGCGCGGATTTGAACTTCCAACCCACGTAACCCAGGAAAAAGAAACCGCAAACGAGCGCTTCGGCAAATTCTTCGCCGAGCCGTTTGAGCGCGGTTATGGCGTCACTGTCGGCAACTCGCTGCGGCGCGTGCTGCTCTCCAGCCTTGAAGGCGCGGCCGTTTCGTCCGTGCGCGTCGAGGTCACTCACAAGGGTGAGGACGGCAAGCCCAAGACGTCGCATGTCTCCCATGAATTCACGGCCATTCCCGGCCTGTACGAAGACGTCACCGACGTCGTGCTGAACATCAAGGAACTGCGCCTCAAGCTCTTCACCGACGAGCCGATCACGATGAAGCTCGAGCGCAAGACGAAGGGCCCGGTCAAGGCCGGCGACATCGTCCGCGACGAGCGCTTCGAGATCGTCAACCCGGACCTGGTGATCTGCAACCTGACCGACGACGTGACGCTGAACATCGAGATGCAGGCACGCAAGGGCCGCGGCTACCGCACCGCTGAAGAGAATATCACGCCGGATCAGTCGATCGGCACGATTCCCATCGACAGCATCTACACGCCGGTCCGCCGCGTGCGCTACAAGGTCGAGAACACCCGCGTCGGACAGCAGACCGACTTCGACCGCCTGGTCCTGGAAATCTGGACCGACGGAACGATCACGCCGGAGATGGCGCTGGTTGAAGCCTCGACGATCCTGCGCAAGCATTTCAATCCGTTCGTCAAGTACTTCGAACTCGGCAAGCAGGTGGAATCCACCGGCGTCGAAGCCGCAATCGGCGAACTGGAAACGGGCCAGGAACAGGGCGTCAAGGAACTGCGCGACAAGCTCAAGCTGCCCGTCAGCGTGCTCGAGCCGTCCGTCCGCGCCGAGAACTGCCTGGCCGCCGCGAACATCCAGACGCTTGGCGACCTGGTGCGCATGGCCGAAGGCGACGTGCTGAAGATCAAGAACTTCGGCAAGACCAGCCTGAAAGAAATCAAGAAGAAGCTGGGCGACATGGGACTGTCGTTCGGAATGGAAGTCACGGAAGAAGCGAACGCTGGTGTTTGAGTCTTGAGTCTGGAGTCTTGGAGTCGGGAGTCGTGAAGCGGCTCCTGCTCCAGGAATCCTCGACTCCCGACACCCGACACCCGACTCTTAGACTGAGGTAATACAATGCGTCACATGAGTGCAGTCAGCAGCCTGAGCCGCAAGTCCGGACACCGCGCCGCGACGATGCGGAATATGGTCATGAACCTGGTTGAGCACGGCCGCATCCGGACGACCATCCAGAAGGCCAAGGCTGCCAAGCCGATCGCCGAACGGTTGATCACCCTCGGCAAGAAGGACACGCCGCACCACCGGCGCCTGGCCATCTCCGAACTGGGATCGACTTCCGCGGCCAAGAAGGCCGTGAAGAAGATCTTCTCGGAACTGAAGGAACGCTTTGCGGCGCGCACCGGCGGCTACACCCGCATCCTGCGCCTGCCGACGACGATTCGCCAGGCTCAGGTCGACCTGCCGCGCGGCCAGAAGTTCAACCGCTCGAAGTTCTACGGCACGCGCCTGGGCGACAACTCGACGCTGGTGCTCTGGGAACTCTGCGAGGCCGAAGTGAAGCCGCGCGAAAAGAGCCAGAAGCAGCGCAAGAGCAAGAAGCCGAAGGCCAAGGCCGCCGCGCCGAAGACTGAAGCCAAGCCGGCAGCACCCGCGGCCGAAGGCGGCGAGCAGAAGTAAGCGTTCGCGACAGACAATTCAGAGCAGTTCAGGCGGAGCGTTCTTTTAAGGGCGCTCCGCTTTTTTATGCGGTGGACCTAACCCCCAGCCCCTTCCCTGGGAGGGAAGGGGAGCCGGGGTAAAAATGCCAAGGCACCAGGACGCCAAGGACAGCGGGGTACCAACAAGCCGACTTTACCCAAGCGCGTAAACACGACTTCACCACAGAGGCACAAAGGACGCAGAGAAGCGCAGAGAAGTTTTAGAATATGGGACTGGCTCAACAGCAAATCCAAAAAAATCGTTCTCTGTGAACCTCCGTGTTCTCTGCGCCTCTGTGGTTAAGTTGTGTTCGACGTGCTGTAAAGCGTCTTCAGGTTCAGCGGTTGCGGATGACGACGGTGTCTTTGTCGTACTCGACAAACTTTGCATAAGCCGGCACGCTTGCGATGATCTGCTCGCGGCTCATCGCGTCGAAGTCTTTGTTCTTAATGCCCAGCATGCGCGCGTAATAGCGGCGCTGAACAAAGAGCGCGACCTTTTCCGGTCGGGCGAGCTCTTCTTTGACCACGGCGTCGAACGGCTCGTCCTCCGTCACGGGCGGTTCATTCGGCAGCACCGCTCCGGTTGTGCTGGCTCGACGCTTGACCACGCGGCGGCGGCGGGACTCGGCGATAGTGCGATCCAGGTAGTACGAGAGGCTTTCGACTTCGGCGCCGACAGACGCAACACGGTCGCAATCCGCGATTTTGTCTTTGACCTGCAGACACAACGAACGCGCGGAACGGTTCTCGAAGAATGTCGGGATCGCCGCCGGCGTAACCAGGAAGATGAAGAAGGCCTGGCCTGCGCACAGCGTTAGCGCGCCCGCCAGCTGGCGGCGGCGAAGAATCAGCAGCCACCCGCCGATGATGGAAGCGCCATACACCGCGCACAGCAGCGTGAAAGGAATGGCGAGCACAAGAGCGAATTCGCTGAACAATTGCGGAAGACTACTGAGGAAGAAGCCGCCGATCAGAAATGCCGCTCCAGAAAGAAGCGCCAGCACGAGCGTAAGGGTGCCGATAAGATTTCCGCTGCCTGCCAGGCCGATGACGTAGCGCGAGATCAGCAGCGCCGCGGCGGGCAGAGCTGGGAGTATGTACGTGGCAAGCTTTGCGTTGGGCACGCTGAAAAAGAAAACGATGCCCAGCAGCCAGGCAAGAAGAAAGCGGTCCGCCTGGCCTTCGCGTTCGACGGGAGGCTTTTCTTTCTCCTGCCACGCGGCGCCAAGCGCGCCGGGCAGGCCCAGCGCCCAGGGAAATGAAATGAGGAAGAGGGTCGGGATGTAGTAATGCATGCCTTCGCGATGCATGTCGCCGGCCAGGCGGCCCAGGGTTTCGTACTGCAGCAGCCGCTTGAATTCCGGCCAGCCGAAATTTGCAATCAGCGCCAGGTACCACCACACGCCAAGGGCGAGGGCAACGAAAAGGCCGGAAATCCACGGGAGCCCCTGTAGCCAGCCGGCGCCCGATTGAAACGCCAGGCCGGCCAGTATCAGCGCCGCAGTGCCGGCCATGGCGAGGCTGACAAGCTTGAAGCCATCGTCCAGTTTCCCAAAGCGGCCGGCGTGCGATTCGAATTCGGAAGCCGAATCAGGGTCGGCCTGCTGCTGATGCGCAGCGGTGGCATGGCGGGCTTCGAGGTGATTGAAGTAGAGCGCGGCACCCGAACACAGGACTCCGGCCGCTACAAGAAGACAGACGATCTGCAGCGCGCGCCGCTTGTCCATACCCGGTGAAAGCGCACGCTCAAAGAGAATCGCCGCGAGAACCGCAAGCGCAGGCGTGGCCTTGGTCAGAAGCGCGAGGCCGAGCGACAGCGCCGCGAGCCAGGTGAACAGAACAGGCGGGCCTGTACGCGTGAATGCGAGCAGCAGGAAAATGAGCGACAGCGCCATGAAGCTTGAGAGCGTCATGTCCGTGATGCAGCAGCGCGCGAGCGCAAAAAAGAGCGGCATCGTACAAAGCATGACGCCGGCAAGCAGTCCCGTCGCTGGCCCATAGATGCGCCAACCCGCAAGAACGGTTCCGCCGAGCATCAGCAGACCCATGACGACCGACGGCATGCGGCTGCTGGCTTCACTCGCGCCGCCGCCAAGAACATCGCTGAGCGCCACGAGCCAGTAAAAGAGCGGGGGTTTGTTGATGCGGGGATTGCCGTTGAATTCGGGAACCAGCAGCGAGCCGCCGCGCGACATCGTCCGCCCTGCCGCAGCATAGCGCGGCTCGTCGGGATCCAGCAGCGGAACGGTGTTGATATGAAAAAGTGAGATCGCCAGATAAAGGCCCAGCAACGCGGCACATCCTGGCCAGAACCAGACGGGTGTGGCACCGTCAGCCGCAGTCCGGTTTATCTCAGCGGGGAGTTCAGTTTTCACCTCGGGCACCGGTTGCACAGTAGGAAGACACAGGCTGGCGGGGCAGCTTCAATTTTTCTGCGGCACCGTGGAACCAGCTCCGCCTTTGTTCCACTGGCCTACGTACGTTCCGTCGGCGTTCATACGAATAGACTTGTTGTCCTGCTTGGCATGCAGGACGATTTCGCGCAGCCCGCCAATAGTGCCCACGCTGGTTTTTACCACCTCTGAAGCGGTACGGCGGGCGTCGATGTCGTCACGGGCTTCAAGGTCGATGAGGATCTTCAGGACGTACTGCGGCATGGTACGGAACTTCCGGTTCGAGGTTAACAGCTAGCGCTCACTGGCAGTGCAAACTGTACGGCTCAGGCAGGTTTTTTAAAGTTTGATTTCGCAATCGGCGGTTTCAACTTGCAGCAGACAGACTGATGAACATAATGGGCGAAGACCACATAGCCGTGTTATGTTGGTGTTACGTTTTGTTTGGTTGTTAAGTTTTTTCACGACGTGCTTGAGGACGCAACAGCCCAATGCCGCTGGCATCCAAGTACGGAATCATTTCTGACATCCACGCCAATTACACGGCCATGAAGGTCGCCTTGGACTATTTGCAGGCGGCCGGCGTCGACAAGATTCTCTGCCTTGGCGACCTCGTCGGTTACGGCGCCGAACCCTTCGAATGCATTCAAGCCGTCAAAGACAAGCCCAACGTTTATACCATCGCGGGAAATCACGATCGCCAGGTCATCGGCGACAAAGACAATCGCATGCGCAAGACCGCTGCGAAAGTCCTGGAGTGGACCGCTGACAATATCTCGCCGTCGAACGCGCGCTTCCTGCGCCAGATCCCACAAGGCATGACCGTCGACGATACGTTCATCATGGTTCACGGCTCACTGGTGGAGCGCGATGCGTACATCCTCTCCGCGCAGGAAATCAGCAAGAACCTGAACTGCATGATCAACGATTTCCCAGGCATGAAAATCTGCTTCTTCGGACACACGCACATTCCCATGCTTATCGGCACGAAGGCGGTGATCAGCGATCTGCGTGAGACCAAGAGCTTCCAGCTCGACCGCAACGATGTTTACCTGATCAATCCCGGCAGCGTCGGCCAGCCTCGCGATAAGTGCCCGCTGGCGAGCTTCGGCATCTTCGACGCCGATAATTGGACGATGACCTTCATCCGCAAGCCCTACGATTACCGGCTTGCGCAGCGCCTGATCATCGACAACGGCCTGCCCGAAAAGTTCGCGCGCCGCCTGGCCGTCGGAGTTTAAAAGCAGCTTTTCACCACAGAGATCACAGAGAACACAGAGTAAAGGCTGTGAAGGGTTGCTATTCTTCGGGGGGTGGCCCAGACGACGAAGTCGTCTGGGCGCGAAGCGCAAGAGGTTACTTCATACGCATGGCCAATGTTTAAACCGAATGCAAACGGGAATGACCTAACCCCCCAGCCCCCTTCCCTGGGAGGGAAGGGGGAGTACGATACGGCTATGAAGAGCCCCCCCAAACCCATTGCTTAGGAGAAGGGGGAGCACAGATACAGCTATGAAGGGTTGGTATTGACTGCTAAGTTACATCTGATGAAGCCGTCTCATTTATAGCATCTGGATTGATGAATCATGGCTCAAGCCACCTTTACGCTGAACCGTTCCGAACTTCTTCGCGGACTTCCGCGCCACCTGCTCTTCGCCTTGGTTCTCGGCCTCGTTGTTGGCCCCCTGATGTGGCTGGTAAAGGAAATCGAAGTGCCGGAAGGCTGGGAATGGATTGCTGGCATTCCCATCGCCGCCTTGTGGGCCAATGCCGCGGCGCTGCCGATTGCGCTTCCCGGCCGGCACTGGGGGTACGGGTTCATCTCGGCCGGAATGATCTTTCTGCTGCTGGTCGCCGGCGCCGTGCTGGGTGAACGCATCATGCTCTCGCACAGCATCGTCAAAACGCCGCTGGAAACGCAGCGCCTGATGAAAGTCAATCTCCTCACGTTCGAACTGGTTCTAAGCGGTGCGGGGATCGGGCTGTTCTATGGGTTGCTGGCTGGTAAAAAGTCGGCGATGTGGACTGGCCTTGCGCTTGGCGGCGCGATTGGATTCGTTCTCGGCATTGCCAGCCTTGCGGTAGTGACGCATGCAGTGGCCGGTGGCGCAAAGAAATTGAGCATGGACATGCTGATGAGCTATGACCGCTGGAAGTACGACACGTTCTACCACTTTGCCTGGCAGACGACGGCTGCCGCCGTGGCACTGCACCTGGCCGGCTGCATCGGCGCGGCGCTGGGAGCGGGCGCGGCTGCACCTGTTGCAGCACCGGTGCAAGGCACTGCGAAGGCCTCGCCGGCGCCGTAAAAGGTGCGGGTGGCTCAAAAGGTTCGAAAAAACTTGCTTGCAAGATATTCGCGTTCAAGGCATTGCGTGGGCGGCAAAGATTTTTAAAAGAAAGTCCCGACAAATCGAGAGCGCAAATCGTTTCTTTATAGTGAGGGGAGGGCGCAAGCACCTACCCCCCGGCCCCCTTCCTTAAGAGGGGAAGGGGGAGAATCCGGGAATAGCGTTTTCAGCATTGCTATTCGCGCGCACTCTTTATCTAATGTCTGGCGAACTCAACCATTCTCAGGAGATTTCGCCATGTCGCGTCTTGCTCTGCTCCTTCTCTGCGCCGTTCTCGCTCTGCCGCTCTTTGCTGCCGACAACGAACCGCCGCCGGGTTTCATCTCGCTCTTCAATGGCAAAGACCTGACGGGCTGGAACATTCCCGAAGGCGACAACGGACATTGGAAAGTGGTGGACGGCGTGATCGATTATGACGCGCAGAGCGAAGCCAAGGGCAAGAAGGACCTGATGAGCGTGCCGGAGTTCAGCAACTTCACGCTGATGGTCGACTGGCGCATCAAGGAAGCGCCGTATGTCAATCCGAACGTTTATTACGTGCTGCCCGACGGGAATGAGGCGAAGGACCCGTTTGGCAAGCCGCTGAAACTCTCGCTGCCTGATTCGGATTCCGGCATCATCATTCGAGGCGACGTGGCGTACCAGGTGAACATCTGGTGCTGGCCGATTGGTTCAGGAGAGATGTACGGCGTGCGCAAGAACGCGAAGATGCCGCCTGAAGCGAAAGCCGGCGCCACGCCGCGCACGCAGGCAGACAATCCGGTGGGCCAGTGGAACCGCTTCGAAATCACGGTTAAAGACAGCACGGTGACGGTGATGCTGAACGGCAAGCTGGTGATTCCCGAGTACACCGTGCCCGGCCTGCCTGCCAAAGGCTCCGTCGGCCTGCAGCACCACGGCGCGATGAAGGAAGGCAAATACACGAGCCCGCCGGCGCTGCTGCAGTTCAAGAATATCTTTATCAAGGAACTGAAGTAAACTACTTATACAGGAAAGGATCTATGGGACTTGGATTTTTCGTGCGGGCAGAACTAACGAATGCGCAGCGTGCTAAGACTCAGAAACTTCTTTCTGAAATCGCATCCACCGCAGGTAAATTGATAACGGACCCAATTTTCAAGCGGCTGATCACAATCCGGCATGGAAACACAGGCGCTGCCATCTCGCTACATCCTGCCGAGGAAGACATCGAGTTCTACTTGGACAAAGGTGGCAGTCTGATTTGTTCGGCGAAGACGTCGAACGCCGGTCCAGGTTATCACGCCTTTGCGATCGACTACGTGGATTCGATTGCCGCGAAATGCGGTTTTAGGTGGCTTTGGAATGATGCGACCGGCAAGATCGGGGATGAAACAGATTTTCACGAATTAAGAGATTTCTCAAAACTTCAAGATGAGATGTTGCGGCTATGGCAGGCAATCGCATCGAAGTTTAAGGATGAAGAAAACTATAGTGAAATCATGTTAGGCATGCCGCTTGGTTACCCGTTGGTCGTTCAAGAATTTGGCGCAATGACTCAGATGGGATTTCGAACTCAGAAATGGTTTACGGAGGTTGCAAACTCTAATCTGGCCGCGCTGAGGCAACAGGCTGCGGATCATTTTCCGTGGTGGGAGCGAGAACTGAACACTACGTTTTGGAAAAATGCCGGTCTCGTACTCGCTTGGACAAAAATCCCGTGGCATATTCCAGATTCAGAAGAGGAACGGGAGCTTTTTCAACTGGCGCTCGATTGCTTTGCTCGAGCAAGAACTTTAGATCCCTCGTGTAAGCTGCCCGAGTTAGCAATCAAGGAACTGGAGTCTCTGGCTGGGTCGCTCGGGCGGTCCGAGCCACCAAAGCGGGAAGGCATTGGCTACTATCGATATCCGATGTGTTTCAACTTGAGCGGGAAATGGAAAATCGACTTGCCGGGATACTATTACCACGAACTCCAGGATGAAGGCCGAACCGAGGCATTTTCGTTTGAGGGGCGCGCACTGTGGGCGAGTTCGTTAAGAGTTCAAAGCAAGGATGGAAGGACTAAGTCGGCTGCCGAGATGGTTAAAATGAGTGAGGTTTCCGAGAGCGCGTTGCGATTTGAAGAAGGTATGCGCTGCGGATGGGCGATGATTGAAGCGTTGACAGAAGAAGGGCAAAAAATCTTCCGCCTTACCGGTCGCATGGCAGTGCCAAATACGCTTTGCATTGTCACGATTGAGTTTGTTGAGCCCGCCGACCGCGATTGGGCTATCCGTACGTGGCAGAGCTTGCGGTGTACAGTTGATTAACCGCGCTTATTAGAGCGGCCAGCAATGAAGTTGTCCGGGCCACCCGATTACAGCGACGACTTCTTCGTCTCGAGCCCCGGCTGCGTGGAGACCTCGGCTTCTTTTCCGCTAAGGAGATTCAGCGCGCGCTGGGCGTGATCGCGGATCACGGCGTCTTCGCTCTTGGCGAGCTCATTCAAGCGCGCCTGGCCGAAGGGATCTTTGAGACGGGCCAGCGCAATCGCAGCGTTGTCCGAGACTTCCTTTTCTTTCTCCGTCTCGAAAGCCTTGCGGAGCGGCTCGCGGAAGGGCTTGAGCTCGTCGTCGCTCTTCTTCATTACAACGAGGTAACCGCCGATGGCTCCGAGCGCATTCGCGGCAGCGGCGCGGATCGCCGGGTCAGGCGAATTCTGCAGCTTGTCCACCAGCGCGTCACGCGCGGCCGGATCCTTGAGCAGGCTCAAACCGCGTGCGGCGAAAACGGCGACTTCCTTGTCGTCCAGCGCCTTGATCAGCGCCTCGAGGCCGCGCTTCTTGTCCGCCGGATCAGGCAGCATCGCAGCGAAATGTCCGACCATCGCCGCGGCCCACCAGCGCAGGCGCGACGCTTTCTCGCCTTCCTGCTTGATCATCGAGGTGGGCGACCAGAGTTCGGTTTCTTTATCGAGCTCGGGGTTCTGCAGGATGCCGATGAGCGACGTGAGCGTCTCGGAATGATAGATCTTCTTGTCGCCGATGTTCTCCGCCATCTCGCGGGCAGCCATCCAGCGGCGGCGCGCGTCCGGGCTGCTGAGCTCCTTCGCGTACTGCTCGGGCTTCTTTGAATCGAACACGGTCCACCAGCCCAGGAAGACGACAGCGCAGATCATGGCGCCAACCAGCGACGGGAAGAAGACCATTGAGAGCAGGAAGCTGCGCCGCACTTCCGGCGGCAGATCGGCGATGTGGACGTCCTGCTTCTGAACGCCTTCCGGCGTGGGCTTGCCGAGCTCCGTGGAGCCGGGCGGGGGGGGAACGTAAGCCATGACTTAACTCCAAAATTCGAATCTCGAAACTCGAAATCCGAAACAAGGCTCAAAAGAAGAAATGTTCGAAACGGGAAGGCGCCACCCGTTTCGAACATTTGAGTCTTTGAATTTCGAATTTGTTTCGAGCTTCGAAATTCGTGCTTCGAGTTTCCGGCCTTAAACGTTGAAGAAGTATTCCGTCACGTTGACGATGTACTTCAAGTTGAAGGCCCAGCGCAGATACATCTTAATCGGAATCGAGAGCATGACAACCAGGTGGCTGGCCACAATCACGTAGCGGATGAAGCCCAGTGACTGGTAGAACTTCTTAAAGACAATCGCGCCGATCACCGGCAGAATCGTCAGGTACGCGCCCATCAGGATGAAGCCGGGCAGCTCGCGCATCGCCCAGTGCATGCTCTTCGGATCGCGCGGCGCGCCGGCGAACATATTCATGACATCCTGCCAGAAGAGTTCTGAGATATTGATGTTGTTGGCCGCGATGATCTTGTGTTCATCCCAGGGCTCGTAGAGGCCGAAGAAATTCCAGTTCTGTCCGCGCAGAAGCGTTCCGACAAAGATGAGCACCACCCACAGCATCAGGTAGCCGAAGAGGAACGTAACAATCGCGAACTTGCGCTGCTCGTAGGTGTAGTAGCCCACACCCTTCGGATTCGGGTCGCAGTACGGCAAGGCAATGAGGCCCGTGATGATCATGCCCGGCAGCACGACGCCGGCGATCCAGGGATCGTAGTACACCAGCAGCTCCTGCAACCCAAGGAAGTACCATGGCGCTTTGGCGGGATTGGGGCTTTTTGCGGGATTGGCGAACTGTTCGAGCGGTGCTTCGAGTCCCATCGACCAGATGAACATCAACACCAGCACGAACGCGGCGACGATGCCTTCGATATAGACCAGGTACGGCCAGACATGCAGTTTTTCTTCAGCGGCTTCCGCCTCGTCCGGGCGCAGGCCCTGCTTGATGCGTTCGTCGTTATTGACTGCCTGGTAGAAGGCAGCCCATAGACAAAGGCCGGTCAGGTAAAGCATGATCCACAGCGGCACGTTGTCGGGTTTGGCCGCTTCGCGCGCGAATTGCGGATTGAAGGCGCTGATGCCGATGAAGACGAAGCTGGCCAGCAGCAGCCCGAGTGCGACCATGGGCTTGACAAAGATCTTGCGGAACGCGATGGCCGCAAAGAACGCCACGATCACGCCGGTATAGAAGATCACCGGCTGACACAGGAAGTTCACGAACTGATAGAACGGAACAAGTACGGACGGGCCTAAGCCACCAGCGGGTGCAGCCATGAAAACAGTTCCTGGTTTCTAGTTCCTGGTTTCTGGTCTCTGGTTCACTGCCACGCACTGATCTCCGTAACCAGAAACCGGAAACCAGAAACACCAGACTTCTTTTACAGCGGCGCGCTGAAGCCGTCTTTGCGAATGCGCCAGAAATGCACGGCCATCAGGAATCCGGCGACAACCGGCAGAAACACGCAGTGCAGCACATAAAAGCGCAGCAGCGTCGGAGGCCCGACCACCGAGCCGCCCAGCAGCAGGAAGCGGATGTCGCTCTTGGAATGGATGATCTGGAAATCATCATATCCCAGCAGCGAAGCGCCGGGGCCTTCGTGTCCGATGAACGGATGCGCGCGGGCCATGTTCGTACCAACGGTGATAGCCCAGATAGCGATCTGGTCCCACGGCAGCAGGTAGCCGGTGAACGAAAGCAGCAGGGTGAGAGTCAGCAGGATGACGCCGATGCCCCAGTTGAACTCGCGCGGCGCCTTGTACGATCCGGTCATAAACACGCGAAGCATGTGCAGCCAGACGACAATCACCATCGAGTGCGCCGCCCAGCGATGCATGTTTCGCATGAACATGCCCAGCGGGACGTCTTCGCGCAGAGCGATCACGTCGGCGAAGGCGTATTCGGGCGTCGGGCGATAGTAAAACATCAGGAACACGCCCGAGATCGTCAGGATCAGGAACATGAAGAAGGAAAGGCCGCCCATACACCAGGTATAGCGCATGCGGACGGCATGACCCTTCAGCTTGGCCGGATGCAGATGCAGGAACAAATTGGAGAGCACAACCAGCGTGCGGTTGCGGTCGGTATCGGGGAACCCGTGGCGAAACACGGATTTCCAAATGACGGACTTGTAGACGTTTTCGTCCAGCGCAGTCCGGATTTTATCGCCCATCTGGCTCATCAAAACACCCGCTAAAACGAGACTGAATTCAACAACAAAACGCCCTGGCCCTGTTTTGCAACATGCCGGAACACCCGACGCGCGTTTCTGATCTGGCGCTCGACTATATGCCCCCGCCCGACGCTGTCAAATGCGGATGAAAAGCGCTGATCCGCAAGCCGCTTTGCCGCTTCGTTCGGAGCTCCTGAAAACGACGCAGCAGGCCGAACGGACACACTTTGCATCCACTCGAAACGCCCGATCACAAACGCATTCCTCAGAAGGCAAGGAGTATGCCGAAATGAAAAATGTGCGCCTCCATTGGTATCGCAGCGGTCGGGGCAAAATGTGGGATTCAATCAGCAACGCCGCGTGCAGCAACTGGAGCAGAGATTTACTTGTTTTGCGCCCGCTTCGCGGTATCCCATCCCTTTCACCATAGTTCTTTTCAGGCACAGCCGCAGGTAAACACAATGCCGACCGAAGCCGTTGCAGCACGCCAGCAGATCAGCATCGATGCCGTTGAAGCGCTCTTCAATCTTCCATTCAATGACCTGATCTACAAAGCGCAGCAGGTCCACCGCGCACATTTCGACGCCAACAAAGTCCAGCTCTCGACGCTGCTCTCGATCAAGACAGGCGGCTGCTCGGAAGATTGCGGCTACTGCCCGCAGGCCGCGCGTTACCATACGGGCGTCGAAAACAAGGCGCTGATGCCGCTGGCTGAAGTACTCAAGGCGGCCAACGCTGCGAAGGCCAATGGCGCGACGCGCTTCTGCATGGGCGCAGCGTGGCGCAGCCCGAAACAAAAAGATCTCGAACCCGTCAAAGAGATGGTGAAAGCCGTCAAAGCGCTGGGAATGGAAACCTGCTGCACGCTTGGCATGCTCGATGAAGGCCAGGCCGAGCAGCTCAAGGAAGCCGGGTTGGATTATTACAACCACAACCTCGACACCGCGCCCGAGTTCTACGGCGACATCATTACCACGCGCGAATACAAGGACCGCCTCGATACGCTCGAGCGCGTGCGGCACGCGGGCATCCACGTCTGCTGCGGCGGCATCGTCGGCATGGGTGAGACGCGCCGCGTGCGCGCTGGGCTGATCGCGCAGCTGGCCAATCTCGATCCGCAGCCGGAGAGCGTGCCGATCAACAATCTCGTGCAGGTCGAAGGCACGCCGCTGCATGGCACGGAGCAGCTCGATCCGCTGGAATTCGTCCGCACGATTGCGGTTGCGCGCATCACCATGCCGCGGAGCATGGTTCGCCTCTCGGCCGGGCGGCAGCAGATGAGCGAAGCCATTCAGGCGCTCTGCTTCCTGGCTGGAGCGAATTCGATATTTTATGGCGAAAAACTGCTGACCACAGGCAACCCCGAAGCACAGCAGGACAAACAGTTGATGGAAAAGCTGGGTATTACGCCTATGTAATCGCAAATGGCGAATATTGCTGTACCTGGCAGAACATGATATCATTTCTGCCGGGTGAGGTTGAATTCTATGTCCACAACGCAGCATGATATCGAACCACTCGTCGCAGGCGACAAGCTGACATTCGAAGAATTTGAACGGCGCTGGGAGGCTACGCCCGACATCAAGCGGGCTGAGCTGATCGGAGGGGTCGTCTATATCATGTCGCCGCTTACCTGGAGCCATGGGACCAAGGATTTCGATCTGTCGAACTGGCTGGGCATTTACACTGCACAAACGCCAGGAACCCAAGGCGCGCATGCTCCTACGGTTCGCATGTTCGATGATGGCCCACAGCCGGACGTGGCTGCGATCATCAAGCCTGAATGCGGCGGGCGCTCGCATATGCTGGGCAAGTATGTTTCCGGCGCAATCGAGTTCGCGGGCGAAGTTTCGCATTCTTCCAGCGCCTACGATCTGCACCAGAAAAAAGATCTTTATCATGCCGCCGGCGTGCAGGAATACGTCACGGTCCTGCTTCGCGAACAGGAAGTCCGCTGGCATGTCTGGCAACCCGCTGCTTATGGCCTGCTCACGCCGGCAGCGGATGGCGTTGTCCGCTCGCAGGTTTTTCCGGGACTCTGGCTTGATCCGGTTGCATTCATGAAAGGCGACATGAAGCGTGTGCTTGATGTTCTGAACCAGGGCATTGAGTCCCGGGAGCATGGCGAGTTTGTCGCCCAACTCGCCGCCCGGATGGGTTCCAGCCGTTAATGCCAAACGCTCTCATCCTCGGCGCTTCAGGAACTCTCGGCGGCGCGATCGCGCGCGAGCTCATTGCGCGCGGGTACTCTGTCGGCCTGCATTACCACTCGCGTAAGGAGCCCTGCGAAGTGCTTGCTGCTGAAGCCGCGGCGAAGAACGCGAAAGCGGCACTTTACCCAGCCGACTTCAGCGATGCCGCTGCGCCGGCAGCACTCGCCACGGCTTTCCTGAAGGATTTCAGCACGCTCGACGCGCTGGTCTGGTCGGCGGGAATCGTGCGCGATGCTCCAGTGCTGACGCTCAAAGACGACGATCTGCTCGCCACGCTGAACATCGATCTCCGCGCGTTCTTTCTCACGCTCAAAGCTTTTTCGCGCCAGTTCATCAAGCAGAAGAGCGGCTCGGTTGTGGCGCTCTCCTCGCATGCGGCAGTCGCCGGGCGAGCCGGCGGCGCAGCGTACGCGATGGCTCATGGCGGCATGCTCGCGCTGGTGAAATCTGCCGCGCGCGAGTGGGGTTCGGTGGGCGTGCGCGTCAACGCCGTGCTGCCGCCGTTCGTTCAGGAATCTGCGATGGGGCGCACGGCCTCGCCTGAGTTCGTCGCGGCTGCCAAAGCGAAGCGTGTTCTAAAGAGCGACACTGACGGAGCCCGAAGCGTGTCGCAGACGGTTGCGGCGCTGCTCGAAAACGCGAGCGTCTCGGGACAGGTGGTCGGTGCCGACAGCCGGATATCCATATGAAGACGATTTCCACGCGTCATCTTCAGAATCTCCCCGCACTCAAAACACTGGAACGGCTCTGCCTTTCCCTCGCAACGCTCGATAAATTCGTCAGCACGGAAGATGACTCTGGTTATTGCTGGTACACTCGCGATTGGGATGAGGGCTGTAACCTCGCCGGTTTGAACTCTGGGTGTTATGACGAGGTGAATCTCTGTTTCATGCAATCGGGCGCCTTTATTGCCGGCTGCGACCACGAGGCTCCGATGAGTCCGAAGAAGCGCTGGTTTGGAATGCTTTATCCGGGGATTAAAGACGGGTTCCCGGAAATGTTTCAGCGCTTCTTAAACGAAGAGGTTTTCCATTGGGACGACGTGACGTTTCTAATCTGGAAGCGCTCCCCAAACAGCCGCTGGGAGATCGGTAACATTCAATTTCCCGAGGGACCGGATCCGGATGGCTCAGAGCGTTTGTTGCAGATTCTTGATGGCGACCCCCTTCACTATCAGCGGCACGCTTTGGAGAATTTCAAGGCGAACGTTTCACTAAGCGACATCAGCCGTGTTTACAGGCACGAGCCGATTACGGCGGAGCTGGTTGAACGGCTTTCCGCTGGCAGGAAGTCGCTGGACGACGACCTGCGCGAGGAACTGACGGAGTTGGGTTACCCAGTCGTTTGATTCTTACAGTCTCGCCAGCGCCGACTCGAAATCTTCAACCAGAACTTTCTTTCCGACTTGCACCACCGTGTGCCCTTCTGCTTCGAGCTGCTTTCTCTGTGCTTCGATGCCGCCTGGGTATTTTTCGTTGAGTTGCCCGCCGGTTTTCAGTGTGCGCCAGTAAGGCGTGAAACGCTTTTTTCCTTCAATGCGATCTTCTTCGGCCGCGTGCGCAGCAATCCATGAAAAGATTCCCGTAGTAATCGGACAGGCCATTGTGGCCTTGTGCTTCTTGGCCAGCGCAGCGCGGATCTCCGCGCTCGTCGTGAGTTTACCCTTCGGCACCTTCCGCATCAGCTCGTCTACTTCCACCGGCGCGGGAATCACCGCGGTACCTGTGCCCCAGCGTCTGGACATTTTGCCTTCGATCTTCACCACCTTCGGCAGATCTTTTGAGTCAGCCAGCTTCTCACGCCACGACTTTCTGGTTTTCATACTCTTCTCCAGTTTTGAGTGCTCTCTTGGTCCTCTGTGGCGAAAATATCAGGGCCTTGCCCACGGCAAAACCCATGGCCGCGCGCTGCCGGCAAGGGTCTGCTCGAACGTGCCGAACGCCAGGTCGCTCCCGTAAACTTTTTCCAGCACCTCGCGGCGCAGCACGTCGCCCGGCAAGCCGTCACTGACGACTCTGCCATCCTGCATCAGAACAAGACGGTCGGCGAACTGGCTGGCGAGATTCAGATCGTGCGTCACGACGACTATCGTGCGGCCCGCCGAGCGGTGCATCTCATGAATGAGCCTGTAAACAATGAGTTGGTGCTTCAGGTCCAGCGCGCTGGTGGGCTCGTCCAGCAGGATGGTGCGCGACTCCTGCGCCAGCGCGCGCGCGATCAGCACACGCTGACGCTCGCCCCCGGACATTTCGTTCATCGTTCGCTGCAGAAAACCCTTCGCGTCGACGCGCCGCAGGCACTCGGCGGCGACCTCGCGGTCCTGCTTCGTGTACAGCCGCCAGCCACTCAGGTGTGCATAGCGGCCCATCAGCACAAAATCTTCGACGCTGTAGCCGGGCAGCACGTCGAGCGACTGCGGCACGAGCGCGATGCGTCGCGCGCGCTCCTGCGAATCCAATTCTGCGAGTGCTGTGTCTTCAAGCTGGATGTCGCCGCAGTCGACGTTCTGCAAGCCGGTCATCGCGCGCAGCAGGCTGCTCTTGCCGGAGCCGTTGGGACCGATGATCGCGAGAAACTCCCCGTGCGCGATCGTGAGCGACACGCCATCAATTGCGCGGATCCCATTGGGGTACGTGAGCGCCACGCCGCGGACGGAAATCGCTGCTTTTTTCTGAGTGTCACTCACGGCAGCACCTGTCCTTCACGACTTCAGCACGGGGAGCACGGAGTACGGGGAGTTACAAATTTCAAAGTTGAGATTGAAGATTTGAAAATGTAAATCGAACAAACAATGCGATTGCCGTTGCCGTTCAATTTCAAATTTGAATTTTCAAATCTCAACTAACAAATTCCGTTCACCTTTATTCCGCTCTGTGCTCTCTGTGTCCTCTGTGGTGAATAAAGTCCTTTCATGCCCCCAATTCGCGCCGGCCCTGCCGCAGCAGCAGAGCGAGGAAGAACGGCGCGCCCATCAGGGATGTTACCACTCCGGGTTGCAGCGAGGCCAGCCGCGTGAAAATGTTTGCAAGCGTCAGGTGTCCCGCGCCTTGAAACTGTTCGGCAATAATCGGCGCCGCGGCGTGCTGCAGAACGACGACAAGCACCAGCAGCGTTGCTCCGGCCAGAAATGATGCAGGCAGAAGCGCGCGATGGTGCGGGCCAACAATCGATCGCGTCACGTGCGGCACGAGCAGGCCCACGAAGGCAATCTGCCCGCTCACAGAAACGGCAGCAGCGGTGGCCAGCGCCACGCAGGCGAGAACCAGGGTTTTCACGCGCGCCGGATCAGCTCCGAGCGCCGCCGCATCTTCTTCGCCGCCGGACATGAGGTCGAGCTCGAGGCCCACGAACGGAATGGAAATCAGCGCGAGCACTGCGCCACAGGCAACGACGGTAACGTGAAAGGAGCTACGGTCGTCCAGCGTGCCAAAGCCCCACGAGATGATGGCGCGTGAGACCTGCCAGTCCTGCAGCAGCAGCACCTGGAGGCCAGCCATCATTGCACCCAGCAGAGAGTTGATTGCAAGCCCCGTGAGCAGCAGCATCGGCACGGAGATTCTGCCGGAGCGTGTAGCCAGGCGGTAAATCGTAAACGCGGATGCGAGCGCGCCGCAGAAAGCCATGATCGGAATCAAGCCCAGCGAATAGTAGCTTTCGAAAATGCCGGGCTCGGTTGTCGTCGTGGTGCGGCTCCAGAAATCCGGGCCGTAGCCGCCGAGCATCGCGATTGCTATCACCGCACCCAGGCTCGCGCCGCTGCCGATGCCAAGCAGCCCCGGCTCGGCGAGCGGGTTTCTGAAAAGGCCCTGAGTCATCGCGCCAGCCAGCGCGAGGCTTCCCCCGACGCCCGCCGCGCAGAGTGCGCGCAGCAAGCGCAGCTTGAGAATTTCGTGCTCGGGATGGATGTCACCGATGCCTGCAAGGCTGAACAGGAAACGCATGGCGACGACGATGCCTTCTTTTCCGGTCTCGCTGTAACCTGTGGCGATAAGAATAAGCAGCGGCAGCGACAGGAGCAGCACCGAGCCGAGCCAGAGAGCGCGCGCGTGCTTCATTTTAGCTCGTCAGTTTCAGAAATGTGCTGCGTCGGCTGTGGGGCAAGAGGCAACTTTGAACCTACTCGCGGGTCACAGTCCCACTTCAAACCGAATTTCGCATCGGGATGCAGTTGCTTCGCGAGAAGCTCAATCGCGTCCACGACATAATGCGAAATGGAGCTGTAGACGTTGTCGGGAATCACGGCCACTTTATTATTCTTCAGCGCGGGCAGCTGAGCGAGCGTTGGCTCGTTCATCAAAATTTTGATCTGCGGACTGTTCAGGCCCTGCTCGCCGGAGACGATCAGCCAGTCCGGGTTCAGCTTGAGCATCTGCTCGAACGTGAAATGAACGTGGCCTTTTAAATTCATTTCAGCCGCGGCATTAACGGCGCCGGCAATGGTGATGATTTCGTCCTGGCTTTCGCCCACGCCGACGGCATAGCCCTGGCCGTAGTTGCTGTACGAAAGCACGCGCGGACGCGGCCGGCCGGCGACGGCTATTTTCACAGCTGCAATGCGGGCGTCAAAATTCTCGACGAGTTGCCGCGCTTTTTCATTTTCTCCGACTGCTTTCCCGACAATCAGCACCGATTCGCGAATGCTGTTCATCGTCTTGTAATATTCAAAACGCAGCACGGGAATGCCGTTCTTTTCTAGTATGTCCGTGGTCGTCGAATCCTGAAACGAGTTGCTCAGGATCAGGTCCGGCTTAAGCGCCAGGAGCGGCTCGGCCTGGTACTTGCCAAAGCGCTTGATCTCTTTGTGTTCCGCGAAGTACTTCGTGTTTCCTGCGAAACCGTCGACCGTGTCGGGAACTGCCGCAATGCGTTCGGGCGGGATCAGCACCGAAAGGATATCCGCCATGCCGGCGTTCGTCGCGATGATGCGCATGGGCTTGCGCGGAATCACGACCTTTCGGCCATCGGCTTCGGTGACAGTAAGCGGATAATCAGAAGAGGAGCTATTTGGAACGGCAGGCGCTGGGCGCGCATCGGCATTCAAGCCCAGATAACCGACGTAACCGAGAATGCCCAGAAGAAACAGCGGCGCGAGCCAGAGCACGCCTTGCAATGAGGCGGAGCGGCGGGGATGAATGGTGCTGGAAGACATTGGTCGGGTCTCCCTTCACCCCGCCGGGCAGTTACAGCTTCAGCTTGCTCACGATCAGCGTGGCATTATGGCCGCCAAAGCCGAGACTGTTCGACAGGGCGTTGCGGACCTTATGATCACGCGCGCTGCCGGGGACGTAGTCGAGGTCGCAATCGGGATCGGCGTTTTTGAAATTCAACGTCGCATGAACTTTGTCTTCTGCGACCGACATGCACGAGACCACGAATTCGACGCCGCCCGCCGCGCCCAGCGTGTGGCCGGTCATGCTCTTGGTCGAGCTGACTGGAATCTTGCGCGCGCGCTCGCCCAGCACTGTCTTGATGGCGCGTGTCTCGATGCGGTCGTTCGTCGGCGTGGACG
>Ga0196964_10000464_pt1 | contig 25093 bp, 20 predicted proteins | sample S1_10metaG_FD_148615 | JGI IMG/M metagenome (GOLD analysis project Ga0196964, IMG submission 148615) | Soil microbial communities from Anza Borrego desert, Southern California, United States - S1_10 | ecosystem: Environmental > Terrestrial > Soil > Desert | place: USA: California | collected... | reverse complement strand
GGGGCGGCAGGATTCGAACCTGCGACCCTCTGCTCCCAAAGCAGATGCGCTACCAGGCTGCGCCACACCCCGCTTCGGCGGTCGCCCCTCTTGCCACGGGGCCTGCGCCGCCGCAACGCGCGCGCCGGACGCTTTGGGTTCAGCGGGTCCCGAAGAACGGGTGGCGGACCAGATCGCCGCGCTCGATGCCGAGCTTGTCGGACAGGCCGCCGTTGATCTCCAGCACGCCCTTGGCGGCGCCGTAGGAGGGGATCGGCGCCTCGGAGAAGGGCGTGGTGTTGCGCGCGATCGAGACGATCCGCCCGTCCGGCCCGATGTACAGGATGTCGAGCGGAAGGGGCGTGTTCTGCATCCAGAACGAGCGTTCGGCCACGTCGGGGAACTGGAACAGCATGCCGCGGTCGGCCGGCAGGTCGGTCCTGCGCATCAGGCCGCGCCGGCGCTCCTCCTCGGAGTCGGCGATCTCGACCTGGAACACCTGCACGCCAGCCCCGGTCTGCACCTCCAGCCGCTCCAGCTTCGGCCCGCCCTCCCCGGCCACGGCGCAGGAAGCGAGCGTCAGCGACCACCCCGCGATCAGGAGGGCGGCCGCGCGTCTGGAAAAGCCGGTCATCGGATACTCGCGGAAAGGATCAGGCGTCGGGGCCCTGGATCTCGGCCACCACCAGGCCCTTCGGCCCCTCGGCGAAACGGACCATGACGTCGTCGCCCGGCTGGAGGTCCTCCAGCCCGCAGCGGCGCAGGGTCTCGATGTGGACGAAGATGTCGCCGGGCTCGGCCTGGCGCACCACGAAGCCGTAGCCCTTGGTGCGGTTGAACCACTTGACCTTGGCCTGCTCCAGCGGGCCGCGGGCCTCCAGCGTCGGGCGGCGCGGCGGGCTGCTGCGCAGGAAGTCGCCCCGCTCGCGGCGCAGGGTGTCGTAGCCCCGCCGCTCGGCCGGCGCGGGCGCCACGCTCTCGTCGATTTCGTGGATGGAGGCGACCTGCCAGCCCTTGGGACGGCGCACCACGTCGCAGACGATGACCGCGCCCTCCAGCGCGTTCTCGCGCCCGGAGTCGCGCAGGCTCGTCACGTGCAGGAGCACGTCCTTAAGGTCGGTCTTGCCCGGATCGTCAGGAACGATGAAGCCGTAGCCCTTGCCCGGGTCGAACCACTTGACCCGTCCGCTGATCCGCACCGCCTCGTCGTGCGATCCGGCCCCCTCGAAATCGTAAACCACTGTGCAGCCCCTCGAGCCCGCCGAGCGCAGTGACGGACACGTGACTATAACACGGTTATTTTGTGGCGGGAGACCGAGAAACGAAGATTTCGCTTGACGGGAGAATCCTCGCGGAAAGTGGCAGTCCCTAGGGGAATCGAACCCCTCTTTCTAGATTGAAAATCTAGCGTCCTAACCGATAGACGAAGGGACCGCGGCGAGGAGCGGGCGATATAACCGCCTTCCCGGAACCGCGCAAGAGCCTGTTCCGCTAGGATTCCATCCGCGGATCGGCGGCGTCCTCGATCTCGAACTGCACGCCCTCGCGGCCCATCCAGTCGTCGGGCTTCAGCTTGCCGGCCACGTGGATCGCCCCGCCCCGCTCGAGCAGCCTCCGGCCCAGCGGCTGGTCGGCGCAGCGCCAAGCGACGGCCTTGATCTTCGTCCCGTCCGGGTCGGCCAGGGTGCAGCGGACATGACCGCCCTTCATCGGGATCGCGTTCTCGACCCGCACCCCGGCGGCGGCGAACACCGGCTCGGGATTGCCGGGGCCGAAGGGGTTCAGCCGCTCGAACGCGCTCCACAGCGACCGGTCGGCGCTGCGGGCGGTGACCACCGCGTCGATCTCCACCGCGTCCAGGGCCGCGGCTTCGGCGCACTCCTGCGACAGCCGCCGTTCCAGAAAGGCGCGGAACTCCGGCACGTCGCGCGCCCGCACCGTCAGGCCCGCCGCCATGGCGTGTCCGCCCCCGGCCAGCAGCAGCCCCTCCTCGTAGGCGGCCTGCACCGCGGCGCCCAGGTTCACGCCCGGCTGCGAGCGGCCCGAGCCCTTGCCGATCGCGGTGGCCGGATCGACGCCGATCACGATCACCGGCTTGCGCCAGCGCTCGCGCAGCCGTCCGGCGACGATGCCGATCACGCCGGGGTGCCAGCCCTCGGCGGCGGCGACCACCACCGGCGCCTCGGGGTCGAAGTTGGAGTCGCGCTCGACCAGGCGGATCGCGGCCTCGGTCACTTCGCGCTCGACGTCCTTGCGCGCGGCGTTCAGGGCGTCCAGCTCCTGGGCCAGCGCCAGGGCTTCCTCGAAATCGTCGGTGGACAGCAGCCGCGCGCCCAGGTCCGAGCGGCCGATCCGCCCGCCGGCGTTGATCCGCGGTCCCAGGATGAAGCCGGCGTGGAAGGCGCCCGCGGGTCCCTTGGCGTCGGCCACCTGCATCAGGGCGCGCAGGCCGGGGTTCTCCCAGGCCGACATCACCTTCAGCCCCTGCGAAGCGAGCGCCCGGTTGAAGCCGGTCAGGCGGGTGACGTCGCAGACCGCCCCCAGCGCCGCCAGGTCCAGCCAGGCCCGGATGTCGGGCTCCTTGCGCTGGGTGAACAGGCCGCGCTTGCGCCCCTCGCGGTTCAGCGCCGCCAGCAGCACGAAGGCCACTCCCGCCGCCGCCAAATTCCCCTGCCCGGAGGCGCAGCCGGGGCGGTTGGGGTTGACCACCGCGGTGCAGGCGGGCGGGTCAGCGCGCATCAGGTGGTGGTCGATCACCACCACCTCCAGCCCGACCTCGGCCGCCGCGGCGATCGCGTCGTAGGCGGCCGCGCCGCAATCGACCGTGATCACCAGCTCGGCCCCGGACTCCTTCAGCGCGCGGAAGGCCGCCGGGCTCGGGCCGTAGCCCTCGGCGATGCGGTCAGGCACGTAGATCGGCAGCTCCGCGCCCATCGACCGGAACCAGCGCACCAGCAGGGCGGCGCTGGACGCCCCGTCGACGTCGTAGTCGGCGAAGACGTAGGCGCGCTTGCCGGCGGTAAGGGCGTCGAGGATCGCCTCGGCCGCGCGGTCCATGTCGGTGAAGCTGGACGGGTCGGGAAACAGCGCCCGCAGGGTGGGGTTGAGGTAGTCGTCCCCCTCCTCCGCCCCCACGCCGCGGGCGGCCAGGGCGCGGGCGATCGGCTCGATCAGGCCGTGGCGGCGCTGGTGCGCCACGACCAGGGCGGGATCGGCCGGGCGCTGGCGCCAGACCCGCCCCGACAGGGAGCGCGCCACGCCCAGAAATCCGATCGAACCGCTTCCGTCCGCCATGTGCTCAGCGCCTCCGCAACGGGATCATCGCGGGATTCTGCCGAGGCCGCGAGCGCGCGCCTCGCCGCAGCGGCTCACTTGGCCGGGGGCGGCGGGGTGGCCATCTCGCGCAGGCGCCGCGCGAAGGCTTCGGTCTCGGCCGCCTGATCCGGCGACACCGGGCGGGCCATGGCCGGATCGACCAGCGAGCGCGCCTGCTCGGCCCAACCCTCGCTGTTGGCCAGCGTCCACTCCAGCCGCGAGGCGTCGGTCTGCAACCGGGTCTGGGCGGACTCCAGCCCCTCCACCCGCGTCGCGAACTCGGCCAGGGTCGGGATGTTCTGCGGCACGGCCGGGAACTCGGACCACTTGGGATACTCGCGGCGGCTGGCGGCCACCTCGTCCACCCGCTGGGCGACGGGCGAGGTCGGGTCGGTCTCGGTGTTGGTGAACGGATCGACGCTGACGCAGCCGGACAGGGCCGCGGCGGCCCAGCCGACCAGGGCGATCCGGAAAAACGTCTTGTGGCCCGCCGCCCGCTTCATCAAATAGCCGCCGTCGCGTGTGATGCCCCGGCCGACCTTTACGGGATCGCGGCGCGGGGCGGAAGAGCGCGCCCATCATCGAGGGAAGCGGACATGGCGGACGAAGGCGTGATCTCGAAGGCGAAGAAGGCCTCCCGCAAGTCCGCGGCGGCGGAAAACCCGGCGGCCTCGCCGCATTCCGCGGCTGAACCCGCCGCCTCCGCCGACGCCGCCGCGTCGAAAGCCGCCGACGCGGCCTACGAGATGAACCTGCTGGACCCCGCCCACCGCGAGGCGCTGGAGGCGATCTCGCTGAACCTCGCCAAGGCGGCGATGACCGCCCAGACGGCGCTGGCGGGCGCTGCGCTGCGCCATCCGCCGAGCGTCTCGGCAGACCCGTTCAACGTCGCCCCGGCCATGACCGAGGTGATGACCAGCCTGGCCTCGCACCCCGACCGGCTGCTGAAGGCCCAGGCCGATCTCTACGGCCGCTACATGGACCTGTGGGCGACGACCGCGCGGCGCGCGATGGGCGAGCCGGCCGAACCGGTCGTGCAGCCGCCCAAGGGCGACAAGCGCTTCAACCATCCGGAATGGTCGGAGAACCCGGTGTTCGACGCCATGAAGCAGTCCTACCTGCTGACCTCCGACTGGCTGAACACCCTGGTCTCCAGCGCCGAAGGGGTGGATCCCCTGACCAAGCGGCGGGCCGAGTTCTTCACCAAGATGCTGACCGACGCCTTCGCGCCGTCGAACTTCCTGGCCTCGAACCCCGCGGCCCTGCGCGAGCTGATGAACACCAAGGGCGAGAGCCTGGTGAAGGGCATGGAGCGGTTCGCCGCCGACCTGGAGCGCGGCGGCGGCCAGCTGGCGATCAGCCAGACCGACCTCGAACGCTTCCAGGTGGGCGAGAACGTCGCCACCGCGCCCGGCAAGGTGGTCTGGCGCGACGAGCTGTTCGAACTGATCCAGTACGGCCCCTCGACCGACCATGTCCGCGAGATCCCGCTGCTGATCTTCCCGCCCTGGATCAACAAGTTCTACATCCTGGACCTGCGCCCCGAGAACTCGATGATCCGCTGGCTGACCGGCCAGGGCTTCACCGTCTTCCTGTGCTCGTGGGTGAACCCCGACGCCTCGCTGAAGGACAAGACGCTCGAGGACTACATGAAGGGCGGCGTCTACGCCGCTTCGCAGAAGGTCATGGAGCAGTGCGGGACCGACCGGGTCAACGCGGTCGGCTACTGCATCGGCGGCACCCTGCTGGGCTCGACCCTGGCGCACATGGCGGCCCGGGGCGACGAACGCTTCGGCGCGGTCACCTTCTTCGCCGCCCAGCACGACTTCTCCGAAGCCGGCGACCTGCTGCTGTTCACCGACGAGGCCTGGCTGAAGGACCTGGAGCAGCGGATGGACGCGGCCGGCGGCGTGCTGCCGGGCTCGGCCATGGCCGACACCTTCAACGCGCTGCGCGCCAACGACCTCGTATGGTCGTTCTTCGTCAACAACTACCTGATGGGCAAGGAGCCGGCGGTCTTCGACCTGTTGTTCTGGAACTCCGACCAGACGCGCATGCCCAAGGCCCTGCACCTGCAGTACCTGCGCCGGTTCTATCAGGACAACGCGCTGGCCCGGGGCGAGCTGGAGCTGGACGGGGTGCGCCTGGACCTGGGCTCGGTGAAGACGCCGCTCTACTTCCAGGCCAGCCGCGAGGACCACATCGCGCCCTCGCGCTCGGTCTACAAGTCGGCGCGCCTGTTCGGCGGCGAGGTGACCTACACCATGGCGGGCTCCGGCCATATCGCCGGGGTGGTCAACCACCCCGACGCGAAGAAGTACCAGCACTGGATCAACCCCGCCCTGCCCGCGACCTTCGACGAGTGGCAGGCCGAGGCGCAGGAGCGCCCCGGCAGCTGGTGGCCGCACTGGGCCGAGTGGCTGCACGCCCGCTCAGGCGGCATGACCGAAGCCCGCGACCCGCTGACCGGCCCGCTGAAGCCGATCGAGGACGCGCCGGGCGCCTACGTGAAGGTCAGGAGCTGATCCGAACCAACACGGCCGCGGGCCGTTGCTGCTCCGGGCCGATCAGGCCCGGAGCGATCCGATGCCCCAGCACGCCGGGATCTTCCCGACCTTCTTCCTGTCCGGTTTCGAGTGTTCGACCTTCGTCTGGAAGGATCAGGGCCGCCGCGACCTGGTGGAGGAGACCCGCCACCGCGAACACGCAGACGCCGATTACGCGTTCCTGCGATCGATCGGGATAGGCGTCGCGCGCGAGGGCGTGCCGTGGCCGATGGTGGACCGGGGCGGCGGGCGGTACGACTTCTCGTACGTGGACTGCTTCATCGACGCGATGAACGAGCACCAGATCCTGCCGATCTGGGACCTGTGCCACTACGGCTATCCCGACGGCCTCGACCCGTTCTCCACCGAGTTCCGCGACCGGTTCGCCGACTACGCGCGCGCCGCGGCGACGTACGTGACCGAGCGGGTCCGCGGGCCGCACTTCTTCACGCCCATGAACGAGATCACCTTCTTCGGCTTCATCGGCGGCGAGTGGGGGTGGGTGGCGCCGTTCCAGAAGACTCGCGCCCGGCGCCACGACCTGCGGCTGGCGCTGGCGGCGGCTGACATCGCCGGCGCGAAGGCCGTGCGGGAGGTCGCGCCGGACGCGCGCATCGTGCACGTGGACCCGCTGATCCACGTGGTCGCCCCGCGCGACCGCCCGGACCTGGCCGAGGCGGCGGCTCAGGAGACCTACGAGGACACCTTCTTCGTCTGGGACGTGATCTCGGGGCGCGAGCATCCGGAACTGGGCGGCGCGCCCGAGATTCTCGATATCGTCGGGGTCAATTGCTACTCGTTCGGCCAGATGGAGTACCGCGAGCAAGGCCCGCACGCGGCGCTCGAACCCGGGGACGACCGCATCGTCCCCCTGGCCGAACTGCTGCAGCGGGCATGGGAGCGCTACCGCCGCCCCATGATCGTGGCCGAGACCTCCGGCCTGCACGGCGGACGCGACGAGTGGCTGCGCGACGTAGTCGAGGAATCGCTCGCCGCCGTGCGCGCCGGCATCGACCTGCACGGAATCTGCCTGTTCCCGGCCGTGGACATGCCCGACTGGCACAGCGGCGAATGGGTCAAGAACGGCGTCTGCGACCTGGTCCCGGACGGCGACGACCTGAAGCGCGTCCCGTTCAAGCCGTACGTCGACGAACTCAGGCGCTGGCAGCGCACGCTCAACCGGGTGACGGAGCTCGACGACGATCCGCTCGACGAGCCCGTGGACCTGGAAGACATCGTCGAGGCCGCCCGCACGCGGCCCGGCGGGGCGGACGCGGACTGGCGCTGAGGCGCGCGCCTACTCCCCGCCCCGCTTCTCCAGCATCTGGGTCAGGTTCACGTCGGCGCCGATCACGCAGACGTCGGCGTTGGTCGGGCATGGTCCGATGTTGCGCTCGATGGCCCGCAGCTGGACCACCTCGGGGCTGGCGCGCAGGGACTCGGCGACCAGGCGCGTGGACTCCGCCTTGCCGCGGGCGGTGGCGACCTCGGCCTCGGCGTTCGCCTTGGCTTTCGCCACGGCGGCCTGGGCGGCCAGGGTGTCCTGCTCGGCCTGGGAGCGGGCCTGGATGGCGTTGCGGACCACCTCGGGGTAGCGGATGTTGCCCACCCACTCCATCCGGCTGATGTCACCCCCTGCGGCCCCCACTGGCGCTGGAGCGCGGCGAGCGCGTTGGTCATCACCCGCTGGCGGCCGGGTCCGATCAGGGCGTCGTCGCAGATCGGCGTCGGCGGAAGCACCGCGCCGTCCGGCACCGTGGGTCCCTGCGTCGCGGCGGCGTCGCCCGAGCAGGAGATCGGCATCTTCTCGGCCTCGCGCGCGATGGCGGCGCGCACGTCGTTGCGGATCTGGCCGTCCAGCAGCTGCTCGAACTCCTGACGCCACACGGCGTAGAGGTCGGCGGCCTTGTCGTCCTGGACCTTGATGGTCAGGGCCACGTCCGCGGTCATCGGCAGGCCGTTGGCGGCTGCGAACTCGATCTCCTCGTTCTCCGCCCCGTCCTGGTTGGCCTCGCGGGTGTAGGAGTAGGTGCGCTGGCGGGTCGGGTAGGTGCGGATCTTCTCGCCGAAGCCTTCCCAGTGCAGGCCGGGGCCCAGTTCGCGCGGCTGCACGCCCGGGTTGGCGCCGAACTTGGTTTGCTTGATCCCGGCGAAGCCCGATTCCACCGTGACCGTGCAGGCGCTGACCGTCAGGCTGGCGACCAGCAGCAGGCCCACCACCGCCCCGATGGTCGTGGCCAGCCGTGCCGCGCGCGGGCCGCCGGGCATCGAGGGTCGGTGCGGGCTGTTCATCCAGGGACCTTTCATCGGGGATTGCGGTAGAAGGCGGCCGCCCGCCGGAACAGGACGAAGCCGAGCCACGCCAGGGCGCCCAGGCCGATCAGCCCGACGATCACGCCGACCGCCAGGTTGAAGCGGAAGCGCGCCTCCAGCACCGCGGGGATCAGCACGCGGGTGTGCAGCAGGAACAGGATCACCCAGGTCGCCGCGAAACCGACCGCCATCAGCGCGGTCTTCAGCACATGCCCGGGCGGCGGCTCCGAAGGCCGGATCACCCGCAGCTTGCGTTCGTCGTCGTCGGAGGTCCCCACAGGCGGGAAGCTAGGCAGATTCGCATGGCGAGAGGACTCAAGCCGGCACGAACTTCAGCGCCACGCCGTTGTTGCAATAGCGCAGGCCCGTGGGCTGGGGGCCGTCCTCGAAGACGTGGCCCTGGTGGCCGCCGCAGCGGGCGCAGTGGTACTCGATGCGCGGGATGAGCAGCACCAGGTCGCGCTTGGTCCCGATGTTCGGCTTCATCACCTGCCAGAAGCTGGGCCAGCCGGTGCTGGACTCGTACTTCCACGCGCTCTTGAACAGCGGCAGGTCGCAGCCGGCGCAGACGTAGGTCCCCTTGCGCTTCTCGCGGTTCAGCGGGCTCGTGCCCGCCCGCTCGGTGTCCGCCTTGCGCAGCACGCGGTAGGCGGCGGGCGACAGGCGCTTCTTCCACTCTCCGTCGCCGATCTTGCGCCAGGGCGAGGTCGCGAAGCGCGCGTCGGAGGCGGAGGCCGGCTCCGACGAGCAGGCGGAGATCAGGGCGGCGGCCGAGCCGGTCAGCAGGGCGCGGCGGGAGGCGATCCAGGTCATGCCTCGATATACGCCCAAGATCGCGGCGCGGATGCGGCCCGCGTCTCTACTTCAGCAGCCGGTCGAAGAAGGCGCCCGCCTTCTCGCGCGCGTCCTCGGCGGCTTCGGCGTTGGCCGGAACGCTCTGGCGCTTCTTGCCGGGGTCGTCGAAGCTGTGGGTGGCGCCGGGGTAGACGGTCAGCTCCACGTCCGAGCCCAGCTTGCGGCTGCGCGCGACCAGCTCCTGGCACAGCTTCGGCGAGACCTCCTCGTCCTCCGTGCCGATGAACACCCTGACCGGCGCGTAGGCGGTGTAGCCCTTGGCGTCGAAGCGCTTCTTCAGTCCGCAGCCGGGGTAGAAGGACAGACCGGCCTTGAAGCCCAGCTTGCGCATGTCGCCGACCTTGTCGTCGGCCATGGCGGCCAGCGTCGCGCTGCCGCCGTTGGACCAGCCCATCAAGCCCACGCGCGCGCCGTCCACGTCGGCGCGCGAGCGCAGGTACTTCAGCGCGCCGTAGGCGTCGAGCGGGCGGATGGTGACCTCGTTGATGGAGTCCGGCCGGTCGTTGTAGGTGCCGGCCGCGAACCCGCCCGGGTAGCCGCGCGGCCCGAAGCCGTCGACCACGATCGCCACATAGCCGCGCTCGGCCCAGTACCGCGCCCACCACTTGTGGCGCATCGACAGGGTCTCGGCCGTGTAGACCCCCTTGGCCGCCGAGGAGTAGGCGCCCGCGCGTCCGTGCATCAGCACCACCGCCGGCGCCTTGGCCGGCGCATTCGCGGCCTTGAACACGTAGCCGACCAGCGGGGTCTTGGCGTCGTCGACGCTGGGGAAGCTCACGCGCTCGACCGCCACCTCGGCGGAGGGCGCCGCGGCCGGCGCGGGCGCGTCGTCGTCGTCCTGGGCCGCAGCCGGGGACAGGGCGAAGGCGCCGAGCGCCAGCGACAGGGCGAGGGTACGGAACAGGGCCATGGCGTCGTCTCCTCAGGCGTCCACGGGGGCGCCCGCGCGGAAGGCGCGGTAGCGTTCCTGGGTCTCGGCGTTCGGCGGATACAGGCCCGGCAGCGGACGGCCGGCCTCGACCTCCGACACCACCCAGGCCTCCAGCGCCTCCTGCTCCACGCCGAGGGCGGCGACCTCCTCGACCATCGCCTGCGGGATCACCACCGCCCCGTCCTCGTCCGCCACGATCACGTCGTCGGGGAAGATCGCCACCCCGCCGCAGCCGACCGGCTCCTGCCAGCCGACGAAGGTCAGGCCCGCCACCGACGGCGGAGCCGCCACGCCCGCGCACCAGACCGGCAGGCCGGTGCCGCGCACGCCGACGGCGTCGCGGATCACCCCGTCGGTGATCAGGGCGGCGACGCCGCGCTTGACCATGCGCGCGCACAGGATGTCGCCGAAGATGCCGGCGTCCGGCACGCCGCCCGCGTCCACCACCGCGATCACCCCCTCGGGCATGTCCTCGATCGCGCCCCGGGTGGAGCGGGGCGAGGACCAGGATTCCGGCGTCGCCAGGTCCTCGCGCGCGGGCACGAAGCGCAGGGTGAAGGCGCGGCCGGCCACCCGGCGCGTGTCCCCCATGAACGGCAGCGCGCCGCGCAGCCACACGTTGCGCAGGCCCTTTTTCAGCAGGACCGTGGTCAGGGTGGCGGTGGAGATGGTCTCCAGCCGGGCTTTCAGGGCGGGGGCCAGGGTCATGGCGGCTCTCAGAGGCTGGGGATCAGGCCGCCGTCCACGCGGACGATCGAGCCGGTGACGTAGGCGGCCTGGCGGCCGGCGAGGAAAGCGACGACCGCGCCGTATTCGGCCGGGTCGCCGAGCCGGCCCATGGGGATGCTCGCCAGGCTCTCGGCCTCGACCTGCTCGACGCTGCGGCCCTCGCGCTCGGCCCGCTTCTCGTCGAGGAAGCGGATGCGGTCGGTGGCGATGCGGCCGGGCAGGACGACGTTGACCGTCACCCCGTCGCTGGCGACCTCGCGCGACAGGGTCTTGGACCAGCCGACCAGCGACAGGCGCAGCGCGTTGGACATGGCCAGGTTCGGGATCGGGGCGACCACGCCCGACGAGGTCGAGGTGATCACCCGCCCCCACTTGCGCTCACGCATGCCCGGCAGCACCCGGTCGGTGGTGGCGATCAGCGACAGCACCAGGGTCTCGAAGTTCTTCAGCCACGCGGCCGGGTCCTGACCGGCCGCGGGCGTCGGCGGCGGGCCGCCGGTGTTGTTGACCAGGATGTCCACGGGCCCCAGCCGCCGCTCGACCTCCGAGACGTTCGGGTCGATCACGGCCCGATCCGCCAAGTCCCAGGTCAGCGGCAGGGCTTGGCCGCCTCCAGCCTCGATCTCTGCCGCGAGCGCGCGCAGTTCGTCGCCGCGCCGGGCCGCCACCGCGACCTTGGCGCCCTCCGCCGCCAGCGACAGGGCGACCGCCCGCCCCAGGCCGCTGGAAGCGCCCAGCACCAGCGCCGTCTTGCCGGCGATCCCCAGGTCCATGCGTCTGTCTCCTCAGGCGGCCAGGGGCTGCAGCCGGGCGCGGGCGTCGCGCCGGGCCAGCCGGGCCAGCAGATATTCGACCTCGGCGCGGGCGGCGTCGGTCAGGGACGCGCCGGGCTTCCTCTGCGCGTCGCAGGCGATGGCGCCGCGCCGCATCAGCACGTGCTTGCGCACCGCCAGCCCCACGCCCGGCTGCTGCTCGTAGCGCAGCAGCGGCAGGTGGGCGTCGAACAGGTCGTGCGCCTCGTCGCGCCGTCCGTCCCGCACCAGGCCGACCAGTTCGGTCAGCATGTCGGGGAAGGCGTAGCCGGTCATGGCTCCGTCGGCGCCGCGCTCGGTCTCGAAGTCCAGGAACAGGCCGCCGTTGCCGCACAGGATCGAGACGCGCCGCATGGCCTCCTCCCGCTCCCACTTCCGCAGCGTCGAGATCTTCTCCAGCCCCGGCCAGTCCTCGTGCTTCAGCATCACGCAGGAGGGGTTGTCCGTGACGATCCGGCGGATCACCCCCGGCGTCATCACCACCTGCAGGGTCAGCGGATAGTCCTGCAGCACCCAGGGCACGTCCGGCCCGATCGCCTCCACGGCCTGGCCGAACCAGCTCACGATCTGGTCGTCGGTGCGTAAGGACGGCGGCGAGCCGATCATCACCCCGGCCGCCCCCAGGTCCATCACGCTGCGCGACAGCGCGCGCATGGCGGCGAAGCCCGGCGCGGAGACCCCGACCACCACCGGCAGGCGGGTGCGCCGGATCACGCGCGCGGCGATCTCCACCGCCTCGGCGTGGTCGAGCTTGGGCGCCTCTCCCAGTATGCCGAGGATGGTCAGGCCGGTGACGCCGCTCTCGACGTAGAAGTCGGTTATGCGGTCGACCGACTCCAGGTCCACCCGCCCGTCGGCGTGGAACGGGGTGACGGCGATGGCGTAGACGCCGGACGCCTGCGCGTCGAAGCCCCCGCTCACGGCGCCACCGCCAGGGCGCCCGGCCGGCGCGGGTCGGCGGCGCCGTAGAAGCGGCCCTTTTCGATCAGAATCGACTGGGCGCTGCCCATGGTCTCCTCCGGGTCCACCTCGTGGCCCTTGGCCTTCAGCAGGGCGACGGTGTCGGGGTTGAACCCGGGCTCCACGTCCAGGTCGTCCGGCTTCCACTGCTGATGGACGCGCGGCGCGTGGGTGGCGGCGGCGACGTTCATGCCGTGGTCCACCACGTTCACGATCACCTGCAGGATGGTGTTCAGGATCGTCGATCCGCCGGGCGTGCCGGTGATCAGCCAGGGCTTGCCGTCCTTGAAGACGATGGTCGGGGCCATGGTCGACATCATCCGCTTGCCCGGCGCGAAGGCGTTGGCGGGGCTGGTCGCCAGCGCCTGCTCCTCGGCGCTGGAGCGGTAGGCGAAGTTGCGCATCTGGTCGTTCAGGATGAACCCCGCCCCGGCGATCACCGCGCCGGACCCGTAGGAGGAGCCGAGGGTGTAGGTGTTGGACACCACGTTGCCGGCCGAGTCGGCGACGGAGAAGTGGGTGGTGTTGTTGCCCTCGTAGCGCCACGGGTCGCCCGGCGCGATCTCCGGCGTCTCCAGCGCCCGGTCGCGCCGGATCAGCTTCGCCCGGTCGGCGGCGTAGGCCTTGGAGGTCATGCCTGCCAGCGGCACCTTCACGAAATCCGGGTCGCCGATGTAGCGGGTGCGGTCGGCGTAGGCGAGCTTCATGGTCTCGGCCAGCAGGTGCGTCGCCTCGGCCGAACCGGCGCCCAGGCTCTTCACGTCGAAGGCCTCCAGGATGTTCAGCATCTGCAGCACCGCCACCCCGCCGCCGCTGGGCGGCGGCATGGTGACGACCGTGTGGCCGCGATAGGTGGTGGTGATCGGCTCACGCTCCACCGCCCGGTAGCGGGCCAGGTCCTCCAGCGTGATCAGGCCGCCGTGGGCGCGCATGTCGGCCGCGATCTTCTCGGCCACCGGTCCCTTGTAGAAGCCGTCCGCGCCCTTCTTGGCGATCTGGCGCAGGGTCCAGGCCAGCTCCGGCTGCCGGAACCGCTCGCCCGCCTGATAGGCGGTCCCGTCGGCCTTGAAGAAGATCCTGCGGCCCGCTTCGGTGACCGACATCCGGTCCTTGGCCCAGGCGAGGGCGAAGGCCTCGTCGTGGGTCAGGATCACGCCCTTGTCGGCCAGTTCGACGGCGGGCGCGAGCAGGGTCTTCCAGGGCAGCTTGCCCCACCTGCGGTGCGCCAGCCACAGACCCGCCACCGTGCCGGGAACGTCGGAGGCGGTGTGGCCCTTGCGGGCGCGGTCGTTCACTTGGCCCTTGTCGTCGAGGAAGAACTCGCGCGTGGCCGACAGCGGCGCCACCCCGCGATAGTCGATGGCCACCGTCTTGCCGGTGTCGGCCATGTGCACCAGCATGAAGCCGTCGCCGCCGATGTTGCCGGCGCGCGGCAGGGTGACGGCCTCGACGAAGGCCACCGCCACCGCCGCGTCCACGGCGTTGCCGCCCTTGCGCAGGATCTCGGCCCCGACCCGGCTGGCCGGCTCGCTCTGGGTCACCACCATGCCCCGGTCGCCCACGGTCGGATGCTGGATGCTGGCGTAGTCGAGCAGCTGCTGGGTCTGCGCCCAGGCGGGAGCGCCCAGGGACAGGCAGAGCGCGGCGGCCGCGGCGGCGAGGGAGCGGATCAGGGACAAGGCGGGGTTTCTCCTCAGACGTCCTTGGCCGAACGGTACTCCGCCACATCGATCTCCTTCTCCCAGCGCGCCACGGCGGTGGCGATCGACAGGTCGCAGGTGACGTTCGGGACGGTGCGGATCATGTCCAGGATGCGGTCGAACGGCAGGATGAAGCCGACGATGATGGCGGTCTGCTCCGGCCCGATGCCGATGGCCGACAGCACCGTCGCCAGCACGAACAGCGAGCCGGACGGCACGGGCGCGGCGCCCATGGCGACGATGGTGGTGGTCACCGCCACCAGCAGATAGTCGGCCAGGGTCAGGTCGACCCCAAACGCCTGGGCGGCGAACAGGGTGAGCATGGCGACGTACATGGCCGTGCCGTCCATGCCGATGGTCGCGCCCAGCGGCAGCACGGTCGAGGAGATCGACGGCTTGATGCCCAGGTTCTCCTCGGCCACCCGGATCGCCACCGGAAGCGTCGCGGAGCTCGACGAGGTGGAGAAGCCGACCACGATGGCGTCGGCGACCCCCCGGTAGAACGGAACCAGCGGCAGCCAGGCCAGCACACGCACCACGGTCGCGTGAGTGACGAAGGTCTGGATCAGCGCGCCGATCAGCACGCAGATCGCCAGCTGGAACACGTTGATGAAGGTGGCCGGGCCGTTGGTGCCCATCACCACCGCGATCAGGGCGAAGACCCCGAACGGCGCCACCTGCATGACGAAGTCGACGACCCGCAGCATCACTTCCGAGCCGGACGCCAGCAGCTTGGCCACCGGCTGGCCCGCCTCGCCGGCGGCGATCACCGCCGCGCCGATGACGATGGCGAAGAAGATGATCGCCAGGGTCTCGCCCTCGGCCAGCGCCTTGATCGGGTTCAGCGGCACGATGCCGAGGAACAGCTCGGACGGCGACTTCGGAGCCGCCACCGCCTGGGGCGCGACGTTGGCGAGATCGGCGCCGACGCCGGGAGCGAACAGGGTCGCCAGGGTCAGGCCGATGGTCACCGCCACCAGGGTGGTCAGCACGTACATGCCGATGGTCTTGACGCCGATGCTGCCCAGTCGTCGGGCGTCGCCGAGCTGGGCCACGCCGGAGGCGATGATCATGAACACCAAGGGGGCCACGATCATGCGGATCAGCCGCACGAACAGGTCGCCGATCCATTTGATCGCGGTGGCGCCCTCCCCCCACAGGTAGCCGGTGATCGCGCCCAGCACGAGGCCGACCAGGATGCGCTGCCACAGGGGCACGCCGAACCAGAGGGCGGCGATCCGGCTGAAGGGTCCCGGCCGCTTCGGCGCAGGGGTGTCGGCGGTGTCGGTCATGCGGGGCAATCCCAATCGGCTCGTGCGGGTTTGCGCAGGGCGCGCCCGGCCGCGGGATCGGCCGGACGGCCATCCTCCACGGCGGCGCGGCCGTTGACCAGCACGTGGACCACGCCTTCGGACAGGCGGGTCGGGTTCTCGTAGTCGGCGCGCGCGGCCAGCCGCTCGGGATCGAAGACCGCCACGTCGGCGAAGGCGCCGGGCCGGAGGTAGCCGCGATCGGTGAGGCCGAAGATGTCGGCGGTCAGGCCGCTGCTGCGGCGCACGAACTGTTCGGGCGTCATCACCGGCGTCTCGCGCACGAACTTGCGCCAGCGCAGGGGGAAGCTGCCGTACTTGCGCGGGTGTCCGGCGGTGGCGTCCGAACTCGAGACCACCCATTCGCGGCCCGCGAAGTCGCGGATGTCCGCCTCGCTCATGTTGAACGACGCCACCCGCGCGTCGCCCTCGTCGCGCACGATGCGGATCGCGGCCTCCAGAGGATCGACGTTCCAGCCGCTCGCCACCGCCTCCAGCCGCTTTCCGGCGTGGGGGCCCGAGGTGATCAGCAGCGACCCCGCGCCGCCGCGCCGGTGCAGGTTCGCCGCCATGTCGGCCCGCAGCCGCTCGCGGAGCGCCGGATCGGCCAGCCGCGCCTTCAGCGCCGCCTCGCCTCCGTCCATGGCCCAGCGGGGAACCAGCGCGTTGGACACCCGCGTGCCCGACGCGCTCCAGGGGTACTGGTCGGCGGTGACCCGGCGGCCCGCCGCCCGCTCCGCCTCGATTCGCGCGATCACCTCGCCGGAGCGGCCGTGCATCTCGTGGCCTTGCGCCTTGATGTGGGCGAAGTGGACCGGCAGCCTCGCCTCCCGCCCGACGGTCAGAGCCTCCTCGACCGCGGCGATCAGGCCGACGTTGTCGGTGCCCTCGCTGCGCAGGTGCGTCTCGTACAGGCCGCCGCGCGCCGCCGCCTCGCGGGCGAGCGCCACGACCTCGTCGGTCTTCGCGTAGGACTGCGGCGCGTAGTACAGCCCGGCCGAGAAGCCGAGCGCGCCTTGGCACATCCCGTCGGCCACCAGCCGCTTCATGCGCTGCAGTTCGTCCGCCGTGGGCGCCCGGTCGGCGTCGCCGACCACCTGCCGCCGCACGGCCCCGAAGCCCACGAAGCTCGCCACGTTGACCCCGATTCCGCCGGCCTCCGCCTGGGACAGGGTGTCGGCCACCGCCGGCGAGCCGTCGCCGTCGTTGCCGATGAAGACGGTCGTCACCCCCTGGGTCAGGTGGTTCAGGGCGGCCCGCTCCTTCGGATCGTCGGACCTGAGGTCGGAGCCCGAGTGGGTGTGCGGGTCGATGAACCCCGGCGCCACGATCAGGCCCGAGGCGTCCACTGTCCGAGCGGCGACGACACGCTTCCGCCGCGCGTCGCCGACGAACACGATCCGGTCGCCGCGCACGCCGACGTCCGCCCGGCGAGCGGGGGCGCCGGTCCCGTCGATCACCGTCCCGCCGGCGATCAGCAGGTCCACCGTCTTAGGCGTCGTGGTCGCGCAGCCGGCCAGGGCGAGGGCGGCCGCGGCGGCGACCGCCGCGCGACGCCGCTTGCTCACACCGGTCACGAGAGCCTCCCCGCCCGGATCAGAACCGCTTGCGCAGCGATGCGTAGTAGGTCCGCCCCCGCGGCGAGTGCAGGTCCCCGATGTAGCCGAGGTCCGCGTCGGAGATCGGCGGCATCTTGTCCTCGAGATTGCGCACCCCGATCCGCAGCCGCAGGTCGTTGACGATCCCCTCGTCGAAAGTGACCTGGAAGTAGAGGTTGTGGGTCTGCTGCTGCTTGACCCGCCAGAGCGTCCCGTCGGCCAGGGAGGCGCTGGTGTCGTTCACCGCCCCGACGTAGCTGGTGTACCAGCCGGCCCCGATCATCCCCATCCGCCAGGTCAGGCTGCCCGAGGCCCGCCACTTCGGACGGCCGTTCTCCTCGATCAGATCCTCGGCGCCGGCGATGTTGATGAACGGATCGATCAACCCCGCCGTCTGGGCGGCGAGCAGGTCCGCCTGCTCGGGTCCCGGAGCCTGGTAGAAGGTCAGCAGGCGAGCGAAGTTCAGGCTGAGGTCGAAGTCCCCGAAGGGCGTGTCGTCCAGCTCGTAGTCGACGGTGAAGTCCAGCCCCTCGACCTCGCGCGGACTGAGGTTGCGGTAATTGTCGATCACCTGAACCACCTGCCCGACCGGGTCGATGCCGCTGCCGGCGAAGAAGGCGATTTCCGCCGCGGTGGGCGCGGCGCGGATCACGTTGTCGTTCGCCGCCGGGCCGGTCAGATTCACCCGCTCCAGATAGTCCAGGGTCAGGTGGTTGGCGTCGCCGAAGATGCCGATGATGTCGGTCTGCTCGATGTTCCAGTAGTCGCCGGTAAGGGTGATCCGGCCCAGTTCTTCGGGAAGGAAGTCCGGCGTGAAGACGAAACCGGCGGTGAAGTTCTCGGACTCCTCCGGCTTCAGCGTCTCGCTGCCCGAACGGTTGCTCTGAACCGACACGCTCGGCCCCACCACGTCCGGATCGCTGGTGCAGGCGTTGAAGTTCGGGATCAGCCCCTTGCGGAGAGCGGCCTCGCAGCGGATCCAGTCGGTCCGGCCGTTGTTGCGCAGGATGCCCTGCTCGTGAATCTGCGGCAGGTTCGGAGCGCGGAAACCTTCGGAGTAAGAAGCGCGCAACAGCAGCTGGTCGATCGGTCGCCAGCCCAGCGCGACCTTGGGCTTCAGCACGTCGCCGAACGCGGTGTAGTTCTCCCACCGCGCCGCGAGCTGCAGGTCCAGCTCCCGCACCAGCGGGATGTTCATGTCGCGGGAGACCACCGGCACCGCGAACTCTAGATAGGCCGCCTGCACGTTGCGGGCCCCGGACGTGTCGGGGGTGGGGCTCACGCCCATCACGTCGCTGATCGGCGCGACGCCGGGTCCCGACAGCGGGGTGAAGTTGATGGTGCCGTCCAGGCGGTCGTCGCGATCGTCGCCGTAGGTCTCGCGCCGCAGCTCGACGCCCGTGGCCACGCCCACGTCGCCGCCCGGCAGCCGGAACAGGTCGCGTTTGGACAACTTCAGGTCCCACATGGCCATGGAGGTGTGGCTGTTGCGGGTGACCGGGACGACGATGTCGTCGATGACGTCCTGCGGGTTCGGGGACGAGTCGAGCGCGCTAGGATTCAGAGGGTCGCCGCCTGTGAACGGGTTGTAGGCGTCGGGCGTGTTGCGCGCCAGCGCCTGCTGCCACAAGGTCATGCTGACCGAGCTCATCACGTCCTCGGTCTCGGCGCGCGAGTAGAGGAACGCGCTCTCCCAGTCCCAGCCGGCGAATTCGCCCCGCAGGCCTGCGAGATAACGGGTGACGGTCTGTTCGACTTCGATGCTCTGGTCGCCCGCGTCCACCGGGCGGTAGTCGATCAGTTCGAAGGTGACGCCCGCCGCCGGCGCGTTGGTCACCGGAACGCGGTTCGGGCTGCCCGTCGGCCCGAACGGGTTGTAGTAGTTCGCCGCCGGCACGAAGAGTCGCTGGGTCGCCAGCGGCGTGTCCTGCTCCCGGTTTCCGAGATAGTCGGAGTAGAACAGCCCGACTTCGGCGAACGCCTCCAGCCCGCCGTCGAACTCGTGATTGAAGAAGGTGAACAGGTTGTACCGGTCCACTTCTCCGATCAGCGTGCGCGCGTAATTGTCGTTGTAGCGCAGGTTCTCGTCCTCGGAGACCGTGGACAGAGAACTGTTGTCGAAGCAGACGCCGTTGGTCGTCGGACCGATACAGCCCGGGTTCGTCGCCGGCTGAACGTGGAAGATGCCGCTGGTGGTCAGGTTCTGACCGTTGATCGTCAAGGTGGTCGTGACCGGCGCGTAGGACGCGTTCACCCGCTGGAACTCGGCCCAGATCGTGTCGGTCGAGGTGTTGCGCCAGTCGGTGTCGCCGGCGAACGGAGTCCCCGCCACGAGCGGCCGCATGTCCGAATTGGCGGAGAACTCGCGCTCCCGCGCCCACAGCGCGTCGCGCGAGGTGTAGGAGCCGAACACCGAGACGTTGCTTCGACCGCCGTTGAAATCGCGACCCCACTCGAAGTCGAAGTCGTACTCCTGCATGTCGGAGTGCGAAATGTCGGAGGCTTCGACGCCGATGGTCAGGCCGTCGAAGCTGTCCTTCAGGACCGTGTTGATCACGCCGGCCACCGCGTCGGTGCCGTAGATGGCGGCGGCGCCGTCGCGCAGGACCTCCACCCGGCGCACGCCGAGCACCGGAATGGTGTTGGTGTTGACGGTCGCCACCGGCACCAGGTTCTCCACCTGGATCGCCGGGTGCAGCACCATGCGCCGGCCGTTCAGCAGCATCAGGGTGTTGCCGGTGCCGAGGCCGCGCAGGTTGATGGAGGCCGTGTCGCCCCGCGCGTCGTTGATGCCGCCGGTGGTCCGGCCTTCGTTGAAGCTGACGTCGCCCGCCTGGGGGATGGAGCGGAACAGTTCGTCGCCGCTGGAGGGCGCGGCCGCGTCGATCTCGTCGCTAGTCATCACCGTCACGGGCAGCACGCCGGTCGGATTGGCCCCGCGGATCTGCGACCCGACGACCACCACCTCCTCGACCTCGGCCGGTTCCTCGGCGGTCGTCTCCTGGGCGAAGGCCGAGCCGGCCGCCAGCATGGATGCGCCGGCGAGCAGACAGACTTTCAGGCTACGGCTGAAACGGTACGACATGGCCCCTCCGATATTCCCCCGGGGAGCTCTTGTTGTTGTGACTCCCCGGCCCGAGTTTCACTCCGGCGGCGGCGTTCGCCAAGGCCCAGCTGTTTCCGACCTTTCGGCAGGTCATAACCCGCGGCTATGCGCCGTCGCCCCAAAAGCCGGAGGACGGAGTCGCCGCGAACCCGTCCGCGAACGACAGCCCGCCCTCCCGGTCCTGCGTCAGCCACCAGGGCCCGTCGAGGTCGGCGAAGTCGGCTTCCGCCGCGGCCAAGGCCGCAGGCGCGATCGACAGGGAAGTGCAGATCATGCACCCGACCATCACCTTGAACCCCGCCGCGCGCGCCTGGCGCGCCATGGCGACGGCCTCCGTCAGGCCGCCGGTCTTGTCCAGCTTGACGTTCACCGCCTGGAAGCGGGTCCTCAGCCGTTCGAGGTCCGCCGAGGTGTGGGCGGACTCGTCGGCGCAGATCGGCGCCGCGGGACGATAGCCCTCCAGCCGCGCCTCCTCGTCCGCCGGCAGGGGCTGCTCCACCAGCGCCACCGGCAGGTCGGCCAGCAGCGGCTGCAGGCGGTCCAACAGCTCGAACGACCAACTTTCGTTAGGATCGACGATCAGACGCGCGCCAGGCGCGGCGCCGGCCACGGCTCGGATCTGGTCGGCCGGGTCGCGGGCGTCGACCTTCACCTTGATCAGCGGCGCGTGGGCCACGGCGGCCGCGGCCTCCGCCATGCGGTCGGGGTTGTCCAGGCTGACGGTCACCGCCGTGACCAGCCGCCCCGGCCGCCCGAGCCCCAGCGCCTGCGAGACCGGCACGCCGGACAGCTTCGCCTCCAGGTCCCAGAGCGCGCAGTCCACCGCGTTGCGCGCCGCGCCCGGCGGCAACAGCGCGCCGATCAGCGAGCGGTCGGCGCCGGTTTCCAGCGCCCGCCGCACGCCTTCGATCTGCTCGACCACGCCTTCGGGGGTCTCGCCGTAGCGGGCGTAGGGCACGCTTTCGCCCCGGCCGGCCGCCCCGTCCGCCGACAGCGAGACGACCACCACCTCGGCCTCGGTCTTGACCCCGCGCGAGATGCGGAACGGGCGGCTTAGCGGCCAGCGCTCGCGCGCGACGCCGAGAGTTCGAAGCATGAAAGCAGCCTGTCGACGATGAGATCGGCGCCCATGGCGACCGGATCCTGGCAGGGCAGGCCCAGGTCGTCGGAGACCTGGGCGCAGAGCCTGCGGGCCGCCTCGGCGGCCATGTGCGAGGTGTTCAGGGCCACGCCGACCGCCACGACCGTGGGCGAGGTCACCCGGGCGGCCTCCAGGTTGGCCTCCAGGCACGCGCGCAGCTCCGGCAGCGAACGGCCCGGCAGCCCGCGCATGTGCGGGCGCCCCGGCTCGTGGCACAGCACCAGGGCGTCGGGCTGGGCGCCGTGCAGCAGGCCCAGCGACACCCCCGCGTAGGACGGGTGGAACAGCGACCCCTGCCCCTCCACCACGTCCCAGCCGTCGTCGTAGCGCGCCGGCGCCACCACTTCGGCCGCCCCGGCGATGAAGTCGGCGACCACCGCGTCGATCGGCACGCCCTTGCCGGCGACCAGGATTCCGGTCTGGCCGGTGGCGCGGAAGTCGGCGGCCACCCCCCGGCGGCGCAACTCCCGCTCGATCGCCAGGCTGGCGTACATCTTGCCGACCGAGCAGTCGGTGCCGACCGTCAGCAGCCTCCTCCCGGGACGCGGCGCGCCCTTGCCGATGGGCAGGTCCGCGGGCGGCTCACGCACGTCGAACAGCTTGCGCCCGGTCTGTCCGGCGGCGGCCCGGATCTCCGGCCGGTCCGCCAGCCGCTGGTGCAGGCCCGACGCCACGTTCAGGCCGGCCTTCAGCGCCGCGACGATCTCCGGCACGGCGGCTTCGGACAGCACTCCGCCCGCGTTCGCCTCGCCGATCACCAGGGTGCGCGCGCCCAAGGCCACCGCGTCTTGATAGCCGAGGTCCGGCAGGTCCAGGTCCACCCCGCAGCCCGGCAGCCGCCGCTGGCCCAGGCACAGTTCGCGCCGCCACTCGGCCAGACCGCGCGCGGTCTTGATCGCCAGCGGATCGGTCGCCGACCCGAGGTACAGCAGATAGGGCGACGGGATCACGGCTCACCTCCCCGGCGGCCTGGGTGCGACCGCTTCCTTTCCGACGATCCTCCTACGGTTGCGCGACCGCTTCCATTTCCAAGCGGGGCGCACGTCATAGCGTGGGGTTATGCCTTGGCCCGGGCGCGGGTCATCACCTCGCTCAGCACCTCCACGAACCGACGCGCCAGATGCGACAGCGGCCGATCTTCCAGGTGGATGCAATGGACGCCGAAGCTCAGCGCCGGCTCCAGCGGGCGGAACTCCACCCCCTCGCCCCCTACCGACAGGGCGGTGAACTCGTCCACCACCGCGACGCCGACGCCCAGCCGCACCAGCGGGATCGCCATGTAGAAGGTGCCGACCGAGATCACCTCGCGCACGTCCAGGTTCCGCCGCTCCACCTCACGCGCGAAGATGTCGCTGACCGGCCCGGTCGCGCCCGAGCCCACGTAGTCGCGCCCTTCCACGCAGGCCAGGTCCAGGCGCGCGGGCGCGGGCCGGCCGAACTCGCCCTCGCGGAACACCATCATCAGCTCGCCCGAGCCGATCTGCAGCGTCGACAGGCGCGGATGGTCGGCCGGGTTGTAGGCCAGCGCCAGGTCGCTCTCCCGCTCGTAGAGCGAGCGCAGCACCTCGTCGTGGTGCAGCGTCTGCACGTCGAAGGTCACGTCCGGGTGGGTCGCCCGGAACCGCGCGATCGCCTCCGGCGCCACGCCCAGCCCCAGGGCCGGCAGCACCGCCACCCGGATGTGCCCGCCCTGCCCCGCCTTCAGGTTCTTCGCCGCCTGCTTCAGCGAGTCCAGCCGGTCGAACACCTCGCTGACCTCGCGGAACAGGGCGTGCGCCTCGTCGGTGGGCACCAGCCGCCCCTTCAGCCGGCGGAACAGCTTGAACCCCAGCTGGTCCTCGGCGTGACCCAGCACCTTGCTGACCGACGGCTGCGAGACGTTCAGCGCCCGCGCGGCGGTGCTGATGGAGCCGTTCGAGTAGACGGCGTGGAACACCTCGATCTGGCGCAGTCGCATGGCCCAGCTTTCACCCGAGCCGCGGGCGGCGCGCAAGGGCGGGCGACGGCGTCTGCGACCGGAGGTCCGCCCCCGCGACATTACTGACGCATTGCGCGACTATATTCACGCGAGCCCTCGTTTTTCATTCGCCTGAAACGCGCGTTTCATTGCGTTGCCGGTGGAGCCGTGCTGAAACGTGCCCACATCGAGTATTCCGAGGGGGAATCAAAGTGGCTTTGCGCATGGGAACGGGCGGTTCCGACCGCCTGGTGGGGACGACTGCGCCCGACGAAATGTACGGCCAGGCCGGCAACGACGTGCTGAACGGGGACGCGGGCGACGACCTGATGACCGGCGGCGCAGGCGATGACGAGATCAACGGCGGGACCGGCACGGACACCGCCATCTTCTCCGGCCCCCTGTCGGCCTACACCATGAGCTTCAACCGCAACACCGGCGTGCTGACCATCACCGGCCCCGACGGCGTGGACCGGGTCAAGGACGTGGAGCGTCTGCAGTTCGCCGACCAGACGGTGGTCTGGAACATGGGCACGGGCGCGGCGGTCGGCGACAGCTTCTCCACCACCGAAGAGCAGGCGGTCTCCGGCAACGTGCTGGCCAACGACATCACGGGCTACGTCAAGCGCGCCGGCACCTGGAACCCGCAGAGCATGACCGCCCAGCTGGTGAGCGGCCCGGCCAACGGCGATCTGACGTTCGCCGCCAACGGGGCCTTCACCTACACCCCGGACGCCGACTTCAGCGGCGCCGACAGCTTCACCTACCGCATCTTCTCCAACGGGGCATGGTCGGCGCCGGTGACGGTGACGCTGAACGTGGCCGGCGTGAACGACGGTCCCGACGCGAACGACGACTCCGGCCTGACCGCCGTCGAGGACACGCCGACGACCCTGGACGTGCTGGGCAACGACACCGATGCGGACGGCGACAGCCTGACGATCACCCACGTCGAGGGCCAGGCGATCGCGGTGAACGGCACGGTGACGCTGGCCTCGGGCGCGGTGGTCACCCTGAACGCGAACGGCACGCTCGGCTACGCCCCGGCCCTGAACGTCTCGGGCCAGGACAGCTTCACCTACACCGTCAGCGACGGAAACGGCGGGACCTCTACCGCCACCGCCACGGTGAACGTGGCCGGGGTGTCCGACTCGGTGACGTTCAGCTTCGGTTCGGCCGGGTCCGACGTTCACGTGAACACCTCGACGAACGGCACGCAGACCGAACCCGGCGTGGCCGCGCTGGAAGACGGCGGTCACGTGGTCGTCTGGACCTCGAACCATAGCGGTTCCTACGAGGTGTACGCCCAGCGCTACGACACGGACGGCAACCCGGTCGGGAGCCAGACCCAGATCAACACCTATACGACCTCGGATCAGCTGCGCCCCGCGGTGGCGGGGCTGGAGGGCGGCGGCTACGTGGTCACGTGGCAGTCCACCGGCCAGGACGGCTCGGGCCACACTATCGTCTCCCGTCGCTTCGACGCCGACGGCGTGGCCCTGGGCTCGGAAGCGATCGTCAACACCCACACCGCCAACGATCAGCGCTCCCCCAACGTGATCGGCCTGGACGGCGGCGGGTACTTGGTGACCTGGTACTCGTTCCACCAGGACGTCATCAACACGTCGGGCGTCTACGGACAGTTCTACGACGCCTCGGGCGCCAAGGTCGGAGGCGAGTTCCGGATCAACCAGACCACCGCCGGCAACGAGCAGCAGTCGATGGCGACCCAGTTGCCCGATGGAAACATCGTGGTGGTCTGGCAAACCGACAGCGGTCAGGACGGCGACACCTTCTCGGTGATGATGCGGACCTACTCCGCCTCGGGCGTGGCGCTCACC
>Ga0196964_10000462_pt1 | contig 25120 bp, 25 predicted proteins | sample S1_10metaG_FD_148615 | JGI IMG/M metagenome (GOLD analysis project Ga0196964, IMG submission 148615) | Soil microbial communities from Anza Borrego desert, Southern California, United States - S1_10 | ecosystem: Environmental > Terrestrial > Soil > Desert | place: USA: California | collected... | reverse complement strand
CGATCCCGTTCGTCTGGCGCAACCGCATCCGGCCCGAGGTGCGGTTCCTGATCGCCTGGATCGTGCCGACCTGGATCGTCTACGAGCTGATCGCCACCAAGCTGCCCCACTACGTGCTGCCGACCTACCCGGCGATCGCCTGCCTGGCCGCGGCGGCCCTGTTCGCCCCGCGTGAGCGCGCGCCCGGAAAGGTGCTGAAGGGCCTCGGGATCGCCTACGCCCTGCTCTGGCTACTGGTCAGCTTCATGTTCGCGGCGCTGGGCTGGTACGTGCTGAACGACCTCCAGGACCTGTTCGACCCGGTGACGCTCGCCGTCGGCCTGATTCCGGCGGCGGCGGCCGTCGCGACTCTGTGGTTCCTGTGGAAGGATCGTCCCGAGCGCGCGGTGGCGAGCGCCCTGGTCGCCGCCTTGGCGGTCTGGGCCAACACCTACGCCAACGCCCTGCCGCGGGTCACGAACATGTGGATCAGCCCGCGCTTGGCCGAAGCGGCGAAGGCGGTCGCCCCCTGCCCGGACTCGCCCTTGGTGACCGCGCCGTTCCACGAGCCCAGCCTGGTGTTCCTGTACGGTCGCGAGGAGACGCGCCTGGTCCGCGACGGGGTCGAGGCCGCCGAGGTCTTCGCAGCCTCCGACGGCTGTGCGGTCGTCGCCGTCGGCGCCGACGAGCGTCCGGAGTTCCTGGCCCGCGCGTCCACGCTCGGCCTGACGCCCCGCCCCGCGGGGACCGTCAAGGGCCGCAACTACTCGGACAACCGCAAGCTGGACATCGTCCTCTACGTCGCCCGGTAGGTCTCGTTTAGAAACCTAATGTGAAGCTCCGGCGCCTTCGCACCCGACTTTCCCCGTTCTATCTCCCGCTCATCCCCGCGGAAGCGGGGATGTGTGGAGAAGGAAAGCACGTGCACGCCCACCCTCTGTCCCCGCGCGTCTGGTGGACCGTGGCCTGCGCGGCCCTGATCGTCACCGTGGCGATGGGGGTCAGACAGGCGTTCGGCCTGTTCCTGCGCCCGGTCAGCATGGACCTGGAGATCGGCCGCCAGGCGTTCGGCATGTCCATCGCGCTGTCGAACCTGGTGTTCGGCCTGGCCCAACCGTTCGTCGGCGCCTGGGCCGACCGCCACGGGGCGGGCAAGGTGGTGGTCGCCTCCACCGCCCTCTACGTGGTCGGCCTGTTGCTGACGACGCTGGCGACGGGGCCTCTCGGCCTGAACCTGACCTTCGGCTTCCTGGTCGGGCTGGCGCTGTCGGGCACCACCTTCGTGGTGGTGCTGGGCGCGGTCGGCCGCGTGGTGCCGCCGGAGCGGCGCTCGACCGCCTTCGGGATCGTCACCGCGGGCGGGTCGCTCGGCCAGTTCCTGGTCGTGCCCGCCGCCCAAGGCGCCTTGAACGCCCTGGACTGGCAAGGCGCCCTGGTCGCCTTGGCGGCTCTGTGCGCGACCATGGCGGTGCTGGCGATCGGCGTGTCGGGCAAGCCCGTCGCCTCGACCGGACCCGCGGGCGCGGAGGCGACATCGCTGACCGCGGCGCTGAAGGAGGCGGCGCACACCCGCAGCTTCTGGCTGCTCAACGCCGGCTTCTTCGTCTGCGGCTTTCACATCGCCTTCGTCGCCACCCATCTGCCCGCCTATCTGCGCGACGAGGGCCTGTCGGAAAGCGTGGGCGCCTGGGCCCTGGCCCTGATCGGCTTGTTCAACATCCTGGGCAGCTGGCTGTGGGGCGCCTGGGGCGGCAAGCTTTCGAAGAAACGGCTGCTGTCGGCGCTCTATTTCGCCCGGGCGGTGGTGATCGCGATCTTCATCGCCACCCCGCTGTCGCCTCTGTCGGTGCTGACCTTCGCCGCCGCCTTCGGCTTTCTGTGGCTGGGCACCGTGCCGCTGACCTCGGGCCTGGTCGGTCAGATCTGGGGCGTGCGCTACCTGTCCACCCTGTACGGCATCGTGTTCCTCAGCCACCAGCTCGGCAGCTTCCTCGGCGCGTGGCTCGCCGGCTTGGCCTTCGACGTGACCGGCTCGTACCTGCAGATGTGGGTCGCCTCGATCGCGCTGGGCGTCTTCGCCGCCGCCATCCACTGGCCGATCGACGAGCGCCCGCTGGTCCGCACGCCGCTCGCCCCGGTTCCCGCCGCATGAGCCCGCGCAATCCGCTGCCGTGGCTGGCCGGAGCCGCCGTTCTGGCGGCGGGCCTGTGGCTGTGGTCGCGGTTCGGCGTGCCGGTCTGGCTGGAGCAGGCGATCGCCTACTGCTTCTGATCCCCGCAGGCCGAGTGCTTCGGCCGCGTCGCGCAGAAAGCCGCCTGTCCCTGCGCCGACGCCCGTGCCGCGATCGTCAGACCGTCGTCGCCGGAGCCCGCCAGCGCCCGGTGCTTCTCAAGGATGCCCGCCCCCAGCGGCCCGTCGAACAGGGCCAGCAGCGCCCGCAACTCCTCCTCGGTGAAGGTCTCGGCGTAGCGGGCGACCAGGGCCGCGTCGGACTCGGCCTGAACGCGGGCGTAGGCTTCGGTCACGGCGGTTCTCAGCGCCGCCTCCTCGGCTTGCGTGAACCGCGCCTTGGGCGGTCCCTTGGCGAACACCACCGCCATGTCGAGCAGCGGCCCGTCCACCCGGTCGGGCTTCAGCGCGCCGCTCACCTCGAGGTAGCGCCGCGCCAGCGCCGAGCGCGCGTCGTCGGCCGCTACGGCCGGGGCGGCGGCGAACACCAGGGCGAGCGCGAACACGGAGCGGATCATCCGCTCACTCTATCAGATGCGGCACGAACCGCGCCGTATTGTCGGTGATCGGCCCCTCCGACTCGCGAACCCCCATCCCGCAGGCCTGGCGGTTGACGATCCAGCTGCCGATCACCGCCCAGTTCCCGTCGGCCTGAGCCAGCGACGCGCGCTGCTGGAACACCGACAGGTCGTCGTCGTAGGCGCCGCCGCGGCTGGCGATCTCCACCCCCTGCTCGACGATGGAGGCGTTGGCGCCCTCGCGTCCGTGCACCGGCTTCTTCACGTAGCCGCCGGTCCAGCCCTGCGCCTCGTCGCGGAACACCGTGGCGTCCAGCAGCAGGTCGCTGGCCGGGAACATCTCCTTCAGCGTGACCAGCAGGCGCTTGTTCGAGGCCACCATCTTCCACGCTGGCTCGATCAGCCTCAGCCGGCCGGACAGCACCTCGCCCGCCAGCCGCTCGCCGAACGTCTCGTCCAGCAGCCATTCCCACGGGTACAGCTTGAACAGGGCCGTGATCGGCCGGTCGTCCAGGTCGACGAAGCCGCCGCCCTGACGCCCCTCGCGCCAGCCGATCCCCTCGACCGGAACCCACACCGCGTCCAGTCCGGCCTCCACCGCGCAGGCGGCGATGTAGCCGACCGTGCCCTCGTCCTCCGGGTGCGGGCTGACGCTGGTCATGTGCAGCGGCGCGCCCTTGCCGCCGTGCTGCGCGAACAGCGCCAGGGCGTCGATCAGCTTCTCGTGGATGGAGTTGAACTGGTCCTGGCCCGGAAAGCGCTCCTGCAGCCAGAACCACTGCGCCACCGCCGCCTCCAGCAGCGAGGTCGGGGTGTCGCCGTTCAGCTCCAGCAGCTTCAGGTCGCGCCCGTCGTAGGCCAGGTCGAAACGGCCGTAGAGGGTGGGTTCCCAGTCACGCTGCGCCCAGCTGCGCTCGATCAGCGCCGCGGAATGCCCGGAGTAGCCGAACGCCGGCAGCTCGCCGCGGTCGATCACCCGCCCGACCGCCTTCAGCACCATGTCGTAGAGCTCGGCGGTCGCCGCCTCGATCCGCTCGACCTCCTCCAGATCGAAGGCCCAGTACGCCGACTCGTCCCAGTAGGTCCGCCCGTCCTCGGTGGTGTGCCACCACAGGCCGAGGTTCTCGACCTTCTCGCGCCAGTCGGGGCGGGCGTCGATCCTGACCCGGCGCACCCGTCAGCCGCCAACCGCGCCGCGGCCGTAGGCGGACGTCCCGAAGCCGCCGCGCTGGACCCCGCCGCCGGGCGCGTTCGACACCGGCAGCCGCCCCGGCAGACCGTAGCGCCCGCCGCGCAGGTCGGCCTGGCCGACGTAGTTGCGCCCGGAATACAGCCCGCCCGAACGGTTGCCGTACACCGGGTGCGCCCGCGGCCCGCTCAGCGCGCGGCCCAGCAGGAAGCCCATCATCAGCGGCATGAAGATACCGCCGCCGGCGTGGGCGGTGTTCTGTCCGCACTGCCCCTCGCCCCACGCCTGCTCGCACTCAGCCTGGCTGGCGAACTGCGGGGCGGTGGCGGCGTGCTGGGCCTGCGCCTCCTTGAACGCCGCGTCGCAGTCGATGCCGGGGTTCTCGGCCCGGCACTGCTCGACCGAGGCGTACAGGGGCGCCTCCTCGGCGGCCGCGGCCGGGGTCGGCGCCTGGGCCTGGCGCGAGGCCGGCTGCTCGCAGCCGCTCAGCACCGTGGCCGCCGACAGGGTCAGGGCCGAAAAGCCGACCGTGGCGCTGCGTTTTCTCTTGCTCATCCGCCGTACTCCATACGCCGCCAGCCAAGCAGGGAAGCCGAACCGGTGCAAGGGAGCGAAACGCCCTTCTCGCGGGTTAGCGGCCCGTGCGACGCCTGATCCTGAACGCCCCGCCCGGCGCTCCGTTCGACTTCGCCGTGACCGTCGAGGGGGCGGACGCGCACGATCCGACGCGGATCCTGACCGTGACCGCCCCGGGCGGGAGCGCCGTCGAGCATCGCCTCCCCGCCGTCGGCCAGAACGACTGGCTCGACCTGTACGCCGCCCTGGCGCCCAGATTCGGCACGCGTCTGCCCGCCAACCGCCGTCCGGCGGAGACGCCGTCGTTCCACGCCGCCTTCCGCCCGTTGCTGACCAAGAACCTGACGCCCGACATCCTCTACGGCTACGGCGATCCCAGCGTCGCGCGGCACGACCGGCCGGACGGGACGCCCGAGTGGTGGCTGGTCGTCACCTCCAACGACGCGCCCAACGCCTTTCCGCTGCTGCGCTCGACCGACCTCGAACGCTGGCAGCCCGCCGGCTTCGTCTTCCCCGAAGGCCGCACCCCCGCCTGGGCCCTGACCGGTGAAAACATGGCGGACTTCTGGGCGCCGGAGCTGCACCGGGTCGGCGACGAGTGGTGGCTCTGCTACGCCGCCCGCGACCACGCCCGCGAGCTGGCGATCGGCCTTGCGAAGGCGGACGCGCCCGGCGGCCCCTTCCGCGATCTCGGCCGGCCGCTGGTCGGCGGCGGCGTGATCGACGCCCACCTGCTGATCGGCCCCGGGGGCGAACCCCACCTGCTGTGGAAGGAGGACAGCAACGGCGTGTGGCCGGGCCCCGTCGCAGAGCTGCTGCACGCCGACCCCGCCCTGATCGCCGCCCTGTTCACGGGGGAGGAGGACCGTCGCACCGCCTCCCTGGTCGTCACGCTCCAGCCCTGGACGCGCACTCTGGAGCCCATGGAGCAGTTCTTCGTCCACCAGCCGCTGATCGAGGCGGTGACCGACGACTTCTCCGCCTTCGAGACCCGCCTGGCCGCGCTCGCCCGTGCAGACTCCGCACCCGTCCTGCACGCGATGCGCACCCGCGTGTTCGCGCAGGCGCTGCTGCCGGACGGCTCGGGCCTGACCGGCGAGCGGGTGCTGGTGCTGCAGAACGACCGCCCCTGGGAGGCCCACCTGATCGAGGGCGTCTGGGTGGCCGAGCACGGCGGGCGCTGGTGGCTGTTCTACGCCGGCAACGACTTCTCCACCGATCGCTACGGCGTCGGCGCCGCGGTCGCCGACCATCCGCTGGGCCCCTACCGCAAGATGGACGAGCCGGTGCTCCGCTCCACCACCGAGTGGCGCGGCCCCGGCCACCCTTCGGTCGCCCCCGGCCCGGACGGCCGCCCCACCCTGTTCCTGCACGCCTACCGGCCCGGGGAAGCCGGCTACAAGGTCTTCCGCGCCCTGCTCTCGGCCCCGATCCGCTTCGAGGGAGACCGGGTAGTCGTCGGCTGAGGCCTAGGCGTAGCCGAGCAGCTTGCGCAGTCCGGGGGCGGAAAAGTCGACAAGGTTCTTCTGCTCCTGCGTCAGCTCGGCCGGGAGTTCGATCACCCCGGTCAGGTTCTCCCGAGCGGTACGGCTGTGTCCGGGATCGGAGCCGATCCGCACCCGCTCGCGCCAGTCGGCCGGAAGGGCGATGCCTGCGTGGCCTAGCAGGTCGGCGAAGAACGCCTCCGCCGCGTCGGTCTCCAGCGCCTTCAGATGATGGAGAATGTCCTCGTAACGGATCATCTTGGCGGCCGTGCCGACCCAGGCGGCGGCGTTGAAGGTGTACAGGTCCAGCAGCGAGGGCGCTTTCCGATGCACGCCCAGGATCATCATGTTGATCACGTCCGCCGCGGTGACCGCCCCGCCCTTGATGTGGTTCAGCGAGCCTTGGAACTCGCCCGACAGATAGAACCGCGCCCGCGCCAGCACCCAGCTGTAGGGATCGCGCACCAGAACGAAGTGGCGCACCGGCATCATGGCGATGGCCGAGTCGTCGCTGAACAGCAGATGCCCCCAGCTCAGCATCGGCGCCTTAGGGTCGAAGGCGCGCAGGTGCAGTTGCAGGTTCGGAATCTGGATGAAGTCCCTGCGGTAGTGCTGCTCCACCGGCGTGAACATCCGGAAGATGTTCCGGATCAGGTGGGTGCCCGCCTTCGGCACGCTGTTCAGATAGACCGGCGCGCTCAGCGGCGTCTGCTGAAACTTGACCACCTCGACCTCGAGGTTGTCGTGCTTGCCGAGGATGGTCGCGCCTAGCGCCACGGGAAAACTCCGAATCTAGAAAAGAAGAAGGCGGCGGGAGCGAACTCCCGCCGCCTCGTCTAGCACGCGATCCGCTCTGGATCAGAAGCGCTTCGACACGTTCAGGAAGAAGCGACGGCCCAGGTAGTCGTACTGCGACGACAGGACCGACACGCCCGAGGTGCCGAACAGGCCGACGCCGCGGGTGCCTGCCGGCGGATGCTCGTCGAACAGGTTGGAGACGCCGCCGATGAGGGTCCAGGTGTCGAACCGGTGACGCAGCGACAGGTCGTGATACGCCATGAATTCGGTTTCGATCTTGTACAGATCGTCGCCGTCGCTGCTGACGTTGTTCACGTCCTCGCCGTTAGAAGCATGGCCGATGAAGTCCATGCCCCAGAACACGGTCCACGGACCGCGGTCGAAGCGAACCTCGGCGTTGCCGACGAAATCGGGATCGCCGATGTCGCCGTTGCTGTCGACCGTGTTGTTCTCGAACAGCGCGATCGTGTCCTCGAGCTGCCAGCTGAACTGACCGTTCAGGGTCAGGTCGCCCCACGGGGTTTCGTGCCCGTAGCGCAGCGTGAGGTCGATACCGCGCGTGTCCTGGCTGGCGATGTTAATGTACTGGTCGCGCACCTCGGTGATCAGGTGAGTCGACGGGTTACGATCGAACTGGTCGCACAGGGGATCGTTCGGGAAGTTGTCCGACAGATAGCACAGGGTCACGATGTTGGCGGCGCCGAGCTGGCTGACCTCGTCGTTGACGACGACCTCGTAGTAGTCGAGCGCCACGCTCAGATCGATGAAGTCCGGGGTCCAGATCAGGCCCAGGCTCTTGGCTTCCGAGGTTTCGGCTTCCAGCACGCCCAAGCCGCCGCCGGTGACGATCTCGGCCGACGAACCCGCACCCGTGTGGTTGGCGGGAATGCCGTCGGCGGCGCAGTTGTCCGCCAGCTCCTGCGGAATGTCCCCGTTAGCCAGGTTCAGACCCCAGTTGAGGCAGGGATCGATGCTCTTCTGACCCAGGAAGCTGGTCTGATCGGCCAGGTACAGTTCGAACAGAGCCGGAGCCCGGAACGAGGTGCCCTGGGTGGCCCGCACGCGCCAAGCCGGGGTCACTTGCCAGTTGAGCCCCAGCTTATAGGTGCTGTTCGACCCGTAGCTTTCCACGAAGGTGTGGCGGCCCGAAGCGTTCAGCGTCAGCGACTCGAACAGGGGCTGACCGCGGACGATCGGCAGCTCCAGTTCGCCGAACACTTCCCGGGTGGAGTCCTTGCCCTTGGTGATGCCGGCGCCGCTGAGGCCCCAGCTGTTGTCCGCCAGGGTGATCTCGCCCGGGGTGTCCTCGATCTCGTCGCGGCGGATGTGGAAACCGATCGCCGCCCCGATCCGGCCGGCGGGCAGTTCCCACAGCTCGCCCGCCATCGTGCCTTCGAAGGTGCTCTGGGTGTAGAGCGTGTTGCCGGTCTCGCTGTCGAACAGGAACGCCCGCTCCGCATCGGTGAAGTCACCGGCGAGGAAGTTAGGCGACAGCCAGTTGATGTCGATGCAGGGCTTGCCGCTGACCGGCAGGTTGGTCCCCACGCACGAGCCGCTGCGGAACGCCGCGGAGTCGACCGCGTCGTTCAGGATGACGTCCTGAGTGTACTGGCCGTCCGAGCGGCTGTGCTGGACGAACACGTCCCAGTCCCAGTCGCCGAACTGGCCGAACGGCACTTCGCCCCGAAGACCGGCCACCACGCGCCCGTAGTCCACCCGCTGGCTGGCGTCGTAGTGATCCGTGATCGCGGTCGGGCTGAAGATGAACGCGCCCGAGAAACCGGAGCTGAACGGGTCGCCGCCGCCGCCGCCGTAATAGACGGTGAAGAAGTCCTCGCTGAACAGGTAGGTCCAGAACTGACGGAAGCCGTTGGTGCGCGACTCACGCCGGTTCAGCAGAACCTCGGTGTAAGCCTCGATACCGCCGCCGAGGTCGAAGCTGGCGTCGGCGTAGACCGTCGAGCGCTCGATCTCGGGGATGAACGACGCCTCTTGCGCGAACGGGTGGTTGGCGTTTGCGACGCCCTGCACCGCCCGGTCGAGGTCCTCGTCGCCGGAGGTGTAGTCGACCAGGAACCAGTTCGCCGGAGCGCGCAGGTCTCCCGCATCGTTCGCCTGGGTCCGGAACGCGTTGGTGCCGGGCACCAGCGTGCCGAGCGTGCCGGTCGGGTCGTACTGCAGCTTTCCGCCCGGAGGCACGTTGTCGCCGCCGTAGTTGTAGAGCCAGATGTGCCCCCACAGGGTGTCGCGGCAGGCGTACTCGCCCGTGCGCGCGTCCACCCGGTCGTTACGAAGGCCGGTCGCAGAGTCGAAAGTGTAGTCGGTCGAGCAGTTCAGGTAGTCGCGGTCGCCGAGCTTCAGCTCTTCCTGCTTGTAGTAGTCGCCCGAGATGCTGAAGTGGCCGCGGTCGAAGGTCCGGCCCCAGCTTCCGCTGAGCCGGTACACCGCGCCGCCTTCTTCCTGGGGCTGGCTGGTGTAGGCGCTGATCTCGCCGCCGTCGCGGTTGCGCTTGGTGATGATGTTCACCACCCCGGCCACCGCGTCCGAACCGTAGACCGAAGAGGCGCCGTCCTTCAGGATTTCGATCCGCTCGATCGCCGATTGCGGGATGACGTTCAGGTCGAAGGCCGAAACGCCGCCGCGCACGCCGGCCGGACCGGCGCGGCGGCCGTTCAGCAGCACCAGCGTGCGGTTGGCGCCCAGGCCGCGGAGCGAGATCGTCTGCGCGCCGGGGCCGCCGTCGGTGACGAAGGCGCTGGAAATGATCGAGTTGACCTGCGGCGAACCGGCGGCCAGCGACGACGATTGGAGCAGCTCGCCCGTGTCGGCCATGCCTTCCAGGGTCGCCTGCTCGCTGGTCAGGATCTGGACGGGCGAGGGGCTGGTGAACTCGTTGCGCCGAATCCGCGAGCCGGTGACCACGATCTCCTCTTCGGCTTCACCCGCCTCCTCGGCCGCGGGCTCCTCGGAAGGCGCCGCGTCCTGCGCGTAGGCGAAGCTCGGAGCGAGAACCGCGAGGCCCGCGATCATCGAGGTGGTCAACAGCAGAGATTTTCTGACAGCCATGAAGGCCCCCCAAGTGGAAGCGAACTGCTTCACGAAGAAGCATAATCGCGGAACCGTCGCGGTTGCGGTCCGGTTGGGCAAGGCTGGACTACGGCTTGCGGCGGCTTTGCGTCCAAACTGTGTCCGTTCGGGCACAGTCGACAGGCTTGCGCCTGCGGCGGCTTCGAGCCAAAATCGCTAAAGTTTGGAGATCACCGATGCTCAGCGCCGTGTTTCTTTCCGCCGCCCTCCTTGTCGCCGCCGACGCCCCGGCTGCGCAAACCGGTCAGACCGAACAGGCTCCGGCCGCCACGAACACCAAGGCGGACAAGGAGCGGCTGGTGTGCCGCAAGGAGCACGACGTCGGCTCCCACCGTCCGCGCAAGATCTGCATGACCAAGGCCGAATGGGAGGAGTTGGAGGACAACGCCCGCCGCGCCCAGAACCGGTCGAACGCCACCCAGGACCTGTCGCGCATCGCTCCGAAGTGATCTGCGCCGCATCGGGCTAGGCCCGCGGCGCGCCTGGTCCGCGCGCCGCCCCTTGCCACGTCTCCCGTTCTCGCGTATTTGCGCCCGCTTTCCTGGAAGGCGGTCTCACGCGGTCGTCCAAGCACTCGGGGCGTTCGGTCCCGGTCGCCGCGCCTGAGATCCATCGCAACGCCCGGTCTTCCGTCCGGGCGCGGCGCCGCCTTCCACTCACGGAAGAGGACCCATGGCTTTCTACGAACACGTGGTCATCTCGCGGCAGGATATCTCGCCGCAGCAGGCCGAAGCGCTTAACGACACCATCAAGGCTCTGATCGAGGAACGCGGCGGCAACGTCGCCAAGATCGAGTACTGGGGTCTGCGCAACCTCACCTACCGGATCAAGAAGAACCGCAAGGGCCACTACTCCCTGCTGGCGATCGACGCTCCCGCCGACGCCGTCAAGGAGATGGAGCGCCAGCTGTCGATCAACGAAGACGTGCTGCGCTACATGACCGTCCGCGTCGACGAGCTCGACCTGGAACTGTCGCCCGTGCTGGCGCGCAAGGAGCGCGAGCGCGAACGGGGCGACCGTCCCGACCGCGACCGTCGCCCGCCCAGCGGCTTCGAAGAATATCCGGCCTGAGGATCCCGAACATGACCGATACGACCGCCGCTCCCGCCCTGGGCGCTCCGGCCGGCTCCGGCCCGGCCCGTCGCCCGTTCTTCCGCCGCCGCAAGGTGTGCCCGTTCTCCGGCGCCAACGCGCCGAAGATCGACTACAAGGACGTCAAGCTCCTGCAGCGCTACATCTCCGAGCGCGGCAAGATCGTCCCCTCGCGCATCACCGCTGTCTCCCAGAAGAAGCAACGGGAACTGGCCCGCGCCATCAAGCGCGCCCGTTTCCTCGCCCTTCTGCCCTACGTCGTGAAGTGAGGGCGTTGAAATGAAAGTCATTCTGCTCGAACGCGTCGAGGGCCAAGGCGCCATCGGCGACGTGGTCACGGTGAAGGACGGGTTCGCCCGCAACTACCTGCTGCCGCGTCAGAAGGCGCTGCGCGCCACCTCCGCCAACCAGAAGGTCTTCGAGGCCCAACGCGCCCAGATCGAGGCCCGCAACGCCCAGAACCGCGCCGACGCCGAAAAGGCCGGCGAAAAGCTGGACGGCTCCTCCTACGTCCTGATCCGTCAGGCCGGCGAGAGCGGCCAGCTGTACGGCTCGGTCAGCGCCCGCGACGTCGCCGAGGCCATCCAGGCCGAAGGCGGCAAGGTCGGCCGCGACCAGGTCGTGCTGCACATTCCGATCAAGACCATCGGGGTGCACGAGGTGAAGGTGAAGCTGCACGCGGAAGTCGCGATCACCGTTAAGGTGAACGTGGCCCGCTCGCAGGACGAGGCCGAACGCCAGGCGAAGGGCGAGAACGTCATCGCCTCGCAATTCGAGGAAGACCGTCAGCAGGACGCGGCCGCGGCCGCCGACATGCTGGCCGGCGGCGCCGGCCAGGCCATGGCCGAGGCCCCGATCGAGGGCTGATCCTCCAGGTCCAGACCTGAAACGAAACGGCCCGGGAGCGATCCCGGGCCGTTTTGCTTATGGGGTGCGGGGTTTCAGCCCTGCGCTTGCGGCGCGGCCTCGGCGGCCGGAGCGGGAGCCGCCGGCGCTTCGGCGGGCTTGGGCGCCTCGAAGGCGCGCAGCTTCTCGTTGATGCGGGTGATGTCCTCGGCGGTGGGCTTGCGTCGCCCGCCCAGGGTGCCGACCACCCGCGTCCCGCCGATCGTCACGCCCGTGCCCGCCTCGGCGGAAACCACGGTCGTGGTCCCGGCCTGCACCAGCACCGTGTCCGGCAGCGCCGGCGCGCGCGGGCGGGCGAAGCGGGCCTCGTCGATGCGCGGCTCGCGCCCGGACCAGCGCTGCACGAAGGCCGCCGGCTCTCCGGGTCGGCCGGTCCAGCGGTAGAAGATGTGCGCACCCAGCTGCTCGATCTTGACCAGCGAAGGGCTCCAGTACGGCAGCACGTAGTCGGCGTGATAGTGCGTCGCGGTTCCGACGTTCTTCGCCACATGGCCGTTCAGGGCGCGCACAGCCACGTCCTCGGCGCGGCGCCAGGCCCAGGCGGCGGGGCTGCGGGCCAGCGAGCCGTCGCAGGTGAAGGAGAACTGGCACCCGGTGATCCGCTCGGCGCCCTGGTAGACCACGCCGCAGACGCTGGCCGGGAAGTTGGGATCGCGCACACGGTTCAGCACCACCTGGGCGACCGCCTCCTGGCCTTCGCCGCTCTCCAGCGCGGCCTCGTAATAGACCGCCTGGGTCAGGCAACGCAGGGCCTTGCGGTACTCCGGCGTGCCGGCGGGCAGGAAGAACGGCCTGGCGGGCAGCAGGGCGTCGACCTCGGCGGGAATGGCCGCGTTGATCATCCGCGCGCGCTCGCCGTCCAGGCGGCCGATGCCGAGGTCGGGACGGCCCGACAGCGTCCAGCTGTCCCAGCCCTCCAGCCGCCAGCCCCAGTCCTGCGGCGCCGCGGCCGGGTCGTGGCGCGCGGCGACGGCGGCGATCGACGGGTCGAGGCTCGCGGCCACGGCCTTCAGCGAGCGCTCCGACAGGTCCACCCCGCCGGCGGCGATCACCCGGTCGACCCGCGCCTTGTAGATGGGCCCGTCGGTCGGGCTGGCCGAGGCGCCCACCGCGATCGCGCACAGGGCCGTCAGCGACGCGATGAGCGTCGACAGCGTGCGCGACGGAAGCTGGAGCTTTCCTCGGATCATCTCGACTGCTTGCGTGTTGCGGCGCCTCTGAGGACGCCCGTCCCGGACCGCTCCATGTGGGGACCGGTCCGGCCAAGGGCAAGAGATAACACCGGTTTCGGGCGGAAAGTCGACTTAAGCTTTGGTCATGGGACGGCTACTCCGCCGCCTCCAGCCTGGGCTCGTCGCGGCGGCGGGAAACCGCGGCGTCGCCTAGCGCCCGGGCGCAGCGGGCTTCGCGCACGAAGCGTTCCAGCGTCGTTTCGCCCGGCGGCAGAAGGCTGGCGGGCTCGCCGGCCCAGACAGCCCCCTCCCCGCCCTGTACCCCCACGAGCGCCGGGTCGCAGTCGGCGGTCTCGGCCAGGCGGCGGAGGAACTCCGCCTCCGACCAGGGCTCGGAGGGGACCAGGGCGACCGGTCCATGCGCCCCGTCCATCAGCAGGTCCAGCGTCGCGTCCACCACGTCGGGGCCGTAGGCGTGGTCCCAGGGCGCGTCGGCGTCGGCTGGTACGGCCAGGCCGCTCTCCAGCGCCTCCAGCGCCCGGACCGCGAAGCGCGACCGCTCCCAGGGCGTGTACAGCCGGTCGGTGCGGGCCAGCAGCAGCCGCTCGCCGCCCAGCGCCGCCAGCCGCTCGTCCACCTCGTGGAACAGGTCCCAGGCGGTGAACACCGCGCAGCGCACGCCCGCCTCGGCGCACAGCCGCACCAACTCCTCCGGCGGGGCGAAACCCGCCCAGGAGCCCGCCCCGTCGAAGCCGTGCCCGTGCTCGGCCACGGGCTCCTCGCACACCCCGGCCCAGTCGCGCCCGTCCACCACCGCCCAGGGCGCCAGCGTCTCCAGCGTGCGCGCGTCCGCCGCCGAGCGCACCGCATAAGGCAGCGCCCGCAGCTCGCAGGCCCGCACCAGCAGCCGGACCAGCACCCCGTCGCGGCCCGTGATCAGCAGCGGCGGGCCCGGGAGGTCGGGGTTGCGATGGACGTCGTAGCAGCCCTCCGCCGGCGGCGGCGCGTCGTAGAAGCGCGAGTCCCGCCGCCACCAGCCCGGCTGCTCAAGGCCAACAGCCTCGGGCTTTCGTCCCGCCGCCAGGTCTTTCAGCACGCCCGCCAGCATGGTCGGCCGCGGCGCACCGGAGCGCACGTCGTACACTCCGGTTTCGTAGTGACCGATGAAACGGGTCACCATCCGGTTCCAGTCGCAAGAGCCCAGCAGCGACCAGGCCGCCACCGCCCGCACGTCGACGCCCTCGTCGCGCAGGGCCTGCGCGCCCTCCCAAACCTCGACGAACCAGCGGACCTGCTCCTCGCGGCTTGCGCCGTTGTGGCACTCGGTCACCGCCACCGGCCGGCCGTAGCGCTCGGCAGCCTGCCGCAGCAGCTCGGGCAGGCCGACCAGGCCGGACCTCAGCGTGCGGATCGCGTCCACGTCCACGTAGGGCACGCCCGCGCAGTTCCCGAGCTCCCTATCCGCGACGGAGCGGTTCACGTGACGCTCGAGCCTGTGGTCCAGCAGCCGCTCGCTGGCCAGATAGTGGTTCACCCCGATCACGTCGGGCGGACAGGGATCATCGGCGATCGTCCGCAGCCGGTCCTCCAGCCCGTGCGAGACCAGCCGCTCCCACAGGGCGTGACCCGGGACCACCATGCCGCAGAGCAGGTCCCAACCCATCCACCTACGCTCGTTCTGATAATCGGCTTCGCATCGCAACGGCTCGGTCGCGTGGCAGAAGCCCAGGTCGTCGGTCTGGATCAGCCGCGCCCGGGGATTGACCTTTCGGATCTCGCGCATGGACAGGCGGGTGGCGTCCACCTCGTTCAGCAGGGCGGTCCAGAACAGCCCCTCGTCCTGGGTGTGCGGATACCAGTAGCCGTAGAGCGCACTGAACCGCGCGGTGGTCAGCACCTCGTTCACCGGCGTCCAGTCCTCGACCCAGGGATAGCGTCGCGCCACCGCCGCGGCGTGGACCGCCAGCCCGGGCGCGAAGCCGTCGTCGATAAGGCTGGTCCAGGCCGGCCCGCTTCCGTGGTGGCATAGGGTCAGGATCGGGTTCATGCCGAGTTCGCGGATGCGCGCCAGCCGCTCGTCGGTCCAGCGGAAGTCGCGGTCCTCCGGCTTTCCGGGAGAAATCCGCTCCCACAAGGCGGGATAGCGCAGCGAGGCGACGCCGAGCTCGGCGAACAGGTCCAGGTCGCCGATGCGGTGCTCGTGGCCGGTGCGCGGGGTCTGATCGAACCACTGGTCGCCCACCCGGTTCACCGTGCACTCCACCCCGCCCCACAGCTCCAGCGTCCCGGTCGTCGAAGCGGCGGCGGTCGGGGGGATGGTACGCTGGGTCATACTTACGCTCGACGGGTACTGGAAGGACCCGACCAATGCGGAAAGTCGGTCCGAAGTTCCCGATCAAGTCTTTGGGAAATACAGTTGAGTGCCTGCAGGCCGAAGCGCTGCAGAATGGGCAGCACCAGCATTCAAACATTTGCTAACTATCAGACAAAGTTTGAGCCGACAGCGCGCCCACCAGGAACAAACTGTCTAGACTACGGTTAATGCGGTCGCCCCAGGAGACTCCCCCATGAAATTCGTTCTGCTCTGCGCCGTCGCTGCGCTCGGACTAGCGTCCTGCTCCACTATCGGCCTGGGCGGCATGGGGCCGAACGCAGCCGCCATGCGCGATGCGCCCGACTACGTGCGCATGGCAGGCAGCAGCGACCTGTTCGAGATTCAGTCCAGCCAGGCGGCGCTGCAAACCTCCCAAAACGCCGAGGTGCGCCGGTTCGCCCAGATGATGATCGACCACCACACCATGACCACCAGCGAGGTCACGGCCGCAGCACGTTCCTCCGGCATGACCCCGCCGCCCCCAGCGCTGGCGCCTCACCACGCGGCCCTGCTGCGCCAGTTGCAGGCGACTGCGGGCGCCGCGCGCGAGCGCCTGTACGTCCAGCAGCAGGTGACCGCCCACCAGAAAGCCTTGGCCCTGCACACCGGCTATTCGCGCGGCGGCGACACCCCCGCCCTGAAGGCGGTCGCCGCCCGCGCCGTCACCGTCGTCCAGCAGCACCTGACCGACGCCCAGCGCCTGCGCGGCGCGGCGGGCCGTTGAGGGCGGTCAAAGGGTTCAACATAGGTTGGAGGGCGAAACCGACGCCCTCCCCGGCCGTTTCCAGCCGACACTGATAAAGAGTTGAACATGCGCGTGAATTTCACGGTGGCGGAGCTTGAGACCGGACGCTGGGCGCTCAGTCGCGGTTCCAGGCACGTGATCGACTATCTGAGCGAGGAGGACGCCCGGCGCGCCGCCGAAAACATGGCGCGCGCTGTCACCGACCAGGGCGAGACCGGAAGCGTGATCCTGCGCCGATCCGGCGAAGCGCCGGTCGAGCTGAAGTCTTTCGCCCCCGATCTGAAGCCGTTTAGATAGGCGGCCCATCCTTGCGCAGCCGATCAGCGCCTGACGTGTTTTCGCCTGGACGGAAGCGAGAAGAAGATCATGGCTGATGCGGACGATCCGGGCGCCGCCGTGATCGCCGGCCTGAAGGCCGACCTCGCCCGCTGGCGTGAGGAACTGGCCGCAATCGAGCCCGGCTCCGGCTTCGACACCCAGCGCAACCTGATCTCCGCCTGGATCAAGGAGGGCCAGCGGCTGCTCGACCGGATCGAGACGGGCGGAGTTTGAGTCGCGTGAACGTAGATGACATCGGCTGCTCAGCCGCCGATCACCGAACCGCAAGCGCCTTGGCCGCTTGGCCGGCTTCGCTCAGGGCCTTGGCGGCAGCACGCCAAACGTGGGTCAGGTTGAACCCACCGTGCGGAAGCCACCTCAATCTGATCTCCACGACTGGCACGCTCGCTCTTCGCAGCATCTGAGCGAGGGCAAGTACGTCCGGCGTGGTGGGATCGGGGCCGCCGCTGACGAGAACGGTCGGGGGCGCATGTCTCAGCCCCTCGTCCAGCAACGACGGAAGGGCGATGCGCCCGCCTCTACGGATCACCCAAGCGGCGATCCGGCCGATAAAACGAAAGTTGCGAAGCGTAGGCTTGGCCCAAAGGCGGTCGTGCAAGTGGATCAAGGGGTAGAGCAGAACCTGGAGGCCGATGCTTCCAGACTGCTGCTCGTTTACCCGCAGCGCGGCCCTGACGGCCAAGTATGCGCCAGACGAGTCGCCTGCGACACCCAGAAGGGATCGTGGACCCAAGACTTCGGTGTCGGTCGCCGCCCAGGTGCAGACGGCGATCGCCTCTTCGACCTGAGCAGGAAAAGTCGCTTCGGGCGCGAGCGTGTAATCGACTGCCAAAACCCTTCCGCCGAAAGCGCTCGCAAGCTCACGACAGAGTTCGTCGTGTGTGTCGAGGCCGCAGGTGAGGAAACCTCCGCCATGGAAGAACACCAACACGGGGGCAGAGCTTGGAGCGTCGGCAGGCGTGTAGAGGCGACAGCTTAGCGAGCCGCTCGGCGACGGCGCCTCGATCAGGCGTACAGAACCGGCGGGCGCGCGGCTCCTACGCACGGTCAAGGTCCATTGGAGGAAGCGGCGCAGCAATCGCAGCCAAAGCCCGGGACGCTTAGGTGCCGCAGGGCTCTTCATTCCTCCCGCCCCGGCCGCCCCCGCATCGCCTTCACCCCGGACCGCTTGGCCTTGCCTTCCAGGCGCTTCAGCTTGGAGGCGTAGGTCGGTTTGGTCTTCTTGCGGGGCTTGGGCGCCTCGGTCGCGCGGCGGATCAGTTCGACGAGTCGCTCGTAGGCGTCCTGGCGGTTCAGCTCCTGCGAGCGGCGGTTCTGAGCGAACAGGATCAGCACCCCCTCCTGGGTCATGCGGCTGCCCGCCAACCGCACCAGCCGCGCCTTGACGTCTTCCGGCAGCGACGGCGAGGCCCGCACGTCGAAGCGGAGCTCCACCGCGGTGGAGGTCTTGTTGACGTGCTGCCCGCCGGGCCCCGAGGCGCGGGCGGCGCGCTGCTCCACCTCGTCCTCGTGGATCGACAGGTCCGGGGTGATCTCGATCATGCGTCCCTTCGTGCGGGGGCCCGCGGGTGGACGCAAGAGGCGCGCGCGTGCAACCTCCGCCGCCATGCAGATGACCGCCCCCGCCGCCCTCTACCGCGATCCCGCCGCCTACGAGCGCGAGCGCACAGGCGTGTTCGCCCGCACCTGGCAGTTCATCGGCAACGAGAGCGAGGTCTCAGGCCCGGGCGACTACCTGTCCGATCGCATCGCCGGTTTTCCGGTGGTGGTGGTGCGCGACAAGGCGGGGACCCTGCGCGGCTTCCACAACGTCTGCCGCCATCGGGCCGGGCCGCTGGTCTCCGAGCCGCGCGGAACCTGCGAAGGCGAGCTGGTCTGCCGCTATCACGGCTGGCGCTATGCGCTCGACGGGCGGCTGCGCAGCGCGGTGGACTTCGGCAAGGCCGAGGGGTTCGATCCGCGCGACTACGGCCTGTATCCGGTGCGGCTGGAGGTCTGGCGGGGCCTGATCTTCGTCAATCTGGACGAGGCCGCGGCGCCGCTGATGGACGGCCTGGCACCGCTGGAACGGCTTTTCGCCGAGCGGAACATCTCTCCCGGGCCGGCGACCCTGCGTCGCGGCCACGAGATCGCCTGCGACTGGAAGGTCTACGTCGAGAACTACCTGGAGGGCTACCACATCCCGGTGGTGCATCCCGAGCTGGCCGCCGAAGTGGACTGCCGCGGCTACCGGGTGTCGATGCACGGCGCGGTCGCCGTGCACGAGGTTCCCACCGAGGACGGCGCCCAGCAGGGGCTGTGGGCCTGGGCCTGGCCGAACCTGGCGGTCAACATCTACCGCTACGGCCTGATGATCGAGCACATGCGCCCGGCGGGGTTCGGGCGCACACGGCTGGAATACCTGTACTTCTATGATCCGGCGACCGCGCGCATGGACGAGGTGCTGGCCGCCTCCGACCAACTGACCGTGCAGGACGTGTGGATCTGCGAGCGCGTGCAGGAGAACCTGAACGCCGGCGTCTACGAGGCCGGCGTGCTGTCGCCCCGCCACGAGGAGGCGGTCGGCTGGTTCCAGGCGCGGATCATGGCGCTGCACGGCCTGGGCGCCGACGCGGGGAAGGTTGCGGAACCGGCCTGAGCCGGGGTTCGGGGGGACCATGAAACAGAAGACCATCGGCCCGGTGCTCGCGACCTTCCTGGTCGCAGGCAACATGATCGGCTCGGGCATCTACCTGCTGCCGGCCACCCTGGCGTCGGTCGGCAGCGCCAGCCTGATCGGTTGGATGATCGCCTGCGCGGGCTCGCTGGCGCTGGGCGCGGTGTTCGCGACCCTCGCCCGCGCCCGCCCGAAGGCCGACAGCCTGGCCGGCTGGGTGGGCGAGGGGCTGGGGCCCTTCTTCGGCTTCCAGGCCAGCCTGGCGTTCCTGATCACCAACTGGATCGGCATCGTCGCCATCGCGCTCGCGGTCACCGGCTACGCCGCCTGGTTCGTTCCGATCCTGAAGGAGCCGGTCTGGAGCACGGCGGCGACCCTCGCCGTCATCTGGCTGACCACCGGCCTGAACCTGACCGGCGCGCGGCCGGTGGCGGGGCTCGGCGGACTAACGCTGGCGATCGGCCTGCTGCCGATCCTGCTGGCCATAGGTCTGGGCGCCGCGGCCTTCGATCCTGCGCTGTTCGCCGCCTCCTGGAACGTCTCCGGCCGTCCCCTGGCCGAAGCCGTGCCCGCCAGCCTGGTGATGGTGTTCTGGGCCTTCCTGGGCCTGGAGTGCGCCGCGCTGGCCGGGGCGGTGGTGCGCGAGCCCGAGAAGAACGTGCCGGTCGCCACCTTCGCCGGCGTGATCCTGGCCGGCGCCGTCTACATGGCCGCCACCGCCGCCCTGATGGGCGCGATCCCCGCCGCCGACATCGCCCGCTCCACCGCCCCCTTCGCCGACATGGTCGCGCGCGTTGCCGGCTCGGGTGGGGGCGCGCTGGTCGCCGCCTGCGCCCTGGTCAAGACCCTAGGCACGGTGGCGGGCTGGATCCTGGTCAACGCCGAGGTGTCGCGCTCCGCCGCCGCCCGCGGATGGCTGCCCCGGGTCATGTCGGGAACGCGGCCGGACGGCGTGCCGGCGCGCGACATCCTGGTCACCGGGGTGATGATGAGCGCGGTGGCCCTGACCACCGCCTCCCCCACCCTGATCGGCCAGTTCAACACCCTGGTGAACGTCGTCGTGGTGCTGCAGCTGTTCGTCTACCTGCTGGCCTGCGCCGCTCTCGTCCGCTTCCTGCCGGAGCTGCGCGCCCGGACCGGCGCCCTCGCGGGCCTGGTGCTCGGCGGCGCCTTCTGCGTCTGGGCGATCGTCGCCTCCGAGAGCCAGCTGCTGCGCGTGTCGGTGGCGATCGTAGCGCTGATCGCCGCCGCCTGGCTGATCGGACCCGGTCGAAAGCCCGCGCCCGTCGCCGCCGCGCGTTGACCCGGCCCTGTCGAATCATTAGCTAGCGGCCGTTTGCCCGGCGGGGCGGAGGATCGCCTCCGCGCCCGCCTTTTTCGCAAGTGAGGAGCGCGCCGCCATGACGAGCAAGCTGTTGAGCGGCGCGACCGGCGTGCTGGCCCTGGCCGACGGCACGGTGCTCCAGGGGATCGGCGTCGGCGCCCCCGGCGAGGCGCTGGGCGAGGTGTGCTTCAACACCGCCATGACCGGCTATCAGGAGATCCTGACCGACCCCTCCTACATGGGCCAGATCATCGCCTTCACCTTCCCCCACGTGGGCAACGTCGGGGTGAACTTCGAGGACGTGGAGCAGATGGGCCAGGGCGCGGCGACCTCGGCCCGCGGCGCGGTGTTTCGCGACGTGCCCACCCCCTCGGCCAACTGGCGCGCCACTTCCGACCTCGACGGCTGGATGAAGCGCCGCGGCGTCGTCGGCCTGGCCGGCGTCGACACCCGCAACCTGACCCGCCGCATCCGCGAGAAGGGCATGCCACAGGGCGTGGTCGCCCACAGCCCCGAAGGCGCCTTCGACCTCGAGGCTCTGGTCGCCAAGGCCCGCGAATGGTCGGGCCTGGTCGGCCTGGACCTGGCGAAGGAGGCCAGCACGCTCCAGCCCTTCACCTACGACGAGGGCCTGTGGCTCTGGCCCGAGGGCTACGAGAAGGCCGGGCGGCCGAAGTTCGAGGTCGTGGTGCTGGACTACGGGATCAAGCGCAACATCCTGCGCGCGCTGACCAGCGTCGGCGCCCGCGCCACCGTGGTGCCTGCGGCCACCACGGCGGAGGAGGTGCTGGCCCGCAAGCCGGACGGCGTGCTGCTGTCCAACGGCCCGGGCGACCCGGCCGCGACCGGCGAGTACGCGGTGCCCGAGATCCGCAAGCTGGTCGACTCGGGGATCCCGGTTTTCGGCATCTGCCTCGGCCACCAGATGCTGGCCCGCGCGCTCGGCGCCCGCACGGTGAAGATGGACCAGGGCCACCACGGCGCGAACCACCCGGTGAAGGACCTGACCACCGGCAAGGTCGAGATCGTGTCGATGAACCACGGTTTCGCGGTCGATCGCGACAGCCTGCCCGCGCCGGTGACCGAAACCCACGTCTCCCTGTTCGACGGCACCAACTGCGGCCTGGCGCTCGCCGACCGGCCGGTGTTCAGCGTCCAGCACCACCCCGAGGCCAGTCCCGGCCCCACCGACAGCCTGTACCTGTTCGAGCGCTTCGCCGGCTTCATGCAGGAGGCCCGCTGATGCAGCCCGACAAGCCGACCGCCGACGGGGATTTCGACCCCCGCTCCGCCCTGGCCCGCCAGGCCGGCACGCCGCTGCCCCGCCCAGGCTCCGCCTCGCCCGCCGACGCCGCCCGCCCCACCCAGGACGAGGCCGAAGCCGCGATCCGCACCCTGATCCGCTGGGCCGGAGACGATCCCAAGCGCGAGGGCCTGCTCGACACCCCCGCCCGCGTCGCCCGCTCCTACCGGGAGCTGTTCGCCGGCTACGAGACCGACCCGCGCGAGTATCTGGAGCGCACCTTCGAGGAGGTCGGCGGCTACGACCAGCTGGTGATCCTGAAGGACATCCGCTTCGTCAGCTTCTGCGAGCACCACATGCTGCCCGTTCTGGGGCGCGCCCACGTCGGCTACCTGCCGACCGACCGGGTGGTGGGCATCTCCAAGCTGGCGCGGGTGGTCGGCGGCTTCGCCCGGCGCCTGCAGATCCAGGAGAAGATGACCGCCGAAATCGCCGACGCCATCGCCGAGGTGCTGCGCCCGCAAGGGGTCGGCGTGATCGTCGAGGGCGAGCACAGCTGCATGACCATGCGGGGCGTCCACTCCACCGGCTCGGCCCTGATCACCAGCGCGCTGCGCGGCGTGGTCCGCGACGACCCGCGCACCCGCGAGGAGTTCCTGCGGCTGGCGCGCGACAAGTAGCCGGTCCATATAGCGGCCGAGCTCTGACGGAGCCTTTTCGTTGCTCGCGCGCGTCCTGTTGCTGCTGCTCGCCCTGGCCTTCGCCGGCGCCGCCCGCGCGGCCCCGCAGAAGACCGCGCACCTGGAGGTCGAGCTCGCGCCCATGACCGCGAGCGCCACGCCGGGCTCCACCGTCTACGTGGCCGTCCGCCACCGCATCGAGCCCGGCTGGCACACCTACTGGCGCAACAGCGGCGACTCCGGCGGCCCGACCCGGATCGCCTGGGCCCTGCCCGACCGATGGAAGGCCGGCGAGATCGTCTGGCCGACGCCGGAGCGCCAGCGCTTCGCCCACCTGATGAACTACGCCTATTCGGGCGAGGTCTACCTGCCGGTCCCTGTCGAGGTTCCGGCCGACGCGAAAGTCGGCGACCTGGCCCGGCTGCACGCGGCCGTGTCCTTCCTGGTGTGCAGCGACACCCTGTGCGTGCCCGAGGACGTGGAGCTGTCGCTGACCCTGCCGGTGGCCGAGGGCCGCGCCGCCCTGCATCCGGACCATGGCCGCGCCGTCGCCGACGTCCTCGCCCGTGCGCCCAAGTCCGCAGACGTCGACGCCGCCGCGCGGCTGGAGAACGGTGTGCTCAAGCTCGCCGCCGTCGGCGGTCCGCTGGCCGGCGGCGAGGCGGACGGCGCCTACTTCTTTCCCTACGAGCCCAAACGCATCGTCCACGCGGCGGTGCAGACGGTCGAGCGCGGCCCCGACGGCCTGACCCTGACCCTGGCCCCCTCGCCGTCGCTGAAGGCCTTGAACGGGCCGCTGGAAGGCGTGCTGGTCACCCGCGCCGGCGCCTGGGAGATCGCGGCCGAACCCGGCCCCCTGCCCGCCGGCGCCTCCGGCCTCGGCCGCGCCGCTCCGGCCGCGGAACCGGGCGAGGACGCCCGGGCCGGGTCGCTCGGCCTGCCGCTCGCCGCCCTGTTCGCCTTCCTGGGCGGCCTGATCCTGAACCTGATGCCCTGCGTCTTCCCGGTGCTGTCGATGAAGGCCGCGAGCCTGGCCGGCAGCGCCCACGCGCCCGCCGAAGCCCGCCGCGACGGACTGGCCTTCCTGGCGGGGGTTGTGGCGACCTTCCTGGCGCTGGCGGGGCTGCTGGTCGCGCTCAAGGCCGCGGGCCAGGCCGCCGGCTGGGGTTTCCAGCTCCAGTCCCCCCGGGTCACCGGCGCGCTCGCCTTGCTGATGCTGGCGGTCGGGCTGAACCTGTCGGGCCTGTACCAGCTCGGAACCTCGCTCCAGGCCGCCGGCGCCGCCCCGGCCAAGGCGGGGCCCGCCGGCGCCTTCCTGACGGGCGTGCTGGCGGTGGTCGTCGCCGCGCCCTGCACCGCCCCGTTCATGGCCGCCGCCACCGGCTACGCGCTCGCCGCCGGGGCGGTCGAGACCCTGGTCGTCTTCACCCTGCTGGCGCTGGGCTTCGCCCTGCCGTTCGTGCTGCTCAGCCTCACACCGGCCCTGCTGCGGCGGCTGCCCAGGCCGGGAGGCTGGATGGTCACCCTGCGGCGCGTGCTGGCCTTTCCGATGTACGGCGCCGCCGTCTGGATGGCCTGGGTGTTCGCGCGGCAGACCGCGCCGTCCGCTCTCGCCCTGCTGGTCGGCGCCGCTGTCGCCCTGGCTTTCGCCCTGTATCTGCTGGGCCTGGCGCAGAGCCGTCAGGCGCGCGGCCTCTCGGGGCTGGCGCCTCTGGGCGCCGCCGGCGTGGCCCTGACCGCAGGCGCGGCGCTGGCCGCCTGGGCCGCCGCTTCACGCCCCGACGCTCCCCCGGCCCAGGCCGAGGCGCCCGCCGCGGTCATCCCCTCGCAAGCCTGGTCGCCCGAACGGCTGGTCGCCCTGCGCGCCGAGGGCCGCCCGGTGCTGGTCAACTTCACCGCCGACTGGTGCGTGACCTGCAAGGTCAACGAGCGCGCCGCCCTGTCCAGCGCCCGGGTGAAGGACGCCTTCGAGCGCACCGGCGCGGCCTATCTGGTCGCCGACTGGACCCGTCGCGACGACGCGATCGCCCGCGAACTCCAGGCCCACGGCCGCTCCGGCGTGCCCCTCTACCTGCTCTACGCCCCCGGCGCCGCCCGCCCCGAAGTCCTGCCCCAGCTGCTCAGCGAAGGCGCGGTGATCAAGGCCCTGGAAACCGCCGCCGAAGGGGAGTGACGCGTTCCTTCTCCCCTCGCCCGCGGCCGCAGCCCACGTTTTTTCGCCGGGGGTTCGCAACAATTCCCGTCATCCCGGCCGGAGCGGCGCAGCCCCCTTACGACCCGCTCATCCCGGCGAAGGCCGGGACCCAGATCGTAAGGCGGTGAACGGATCAGGGAGCGCTCGCAAGAAGTTCTGAGCCGTCGGCGCCCGTCATCTGGGTCCCGGCCTTCGCCGGATGAGCGGGTGAAAAACAGGAGCGCGTGAGCGGGCGAAAAATAAACTTACGCCCGCCCCCCCAGACCGCCCCCATACTCCTGCTCGACCCCGCCGCACGGGGAGGGCGCTCAGGTACCAGAGCCCGAGCCGCGGCGGGGCGGAAGTCGAGCGGGACCAAGCCCGCGTCGATACTGGGAGCACGGCGGCGCGGCGTCACACCTGCGCCGTTCGAGGTCACCCATAGGCGGCGCGTGCATGCCCGGGGCGAAACCCCGGGGCCCGGGAGGTCTGGACCCTCCCGCCCGCCGCAGGCTGAGACGCTCCGACTGGGTCGAACCGGGTGATGCGTACCGAG
>Ga0196964_10000461_pt1 | contig 25120 bp, 35 predicted proteins | sample S1_10metaG_FD_148615 | JGI IMG/M metagenome (GOLD analysis project Ga0196964, IMG submission 148615) | Soil microbial communities from Anza Borrego desert, Southern California, United States - S1_10 | ecosystem: Environmental > Terrestrial > Soil > Desert | place: USA: California | collected... | reverse complement strand
GTTCCTTCGCCGGTCGGATTCGTATTTGGTGAAAGTGTGCTCATCTTGTTTCTCGTTTTGGGTCAACCGGAGCGGCGGGATACATCGTCCACCGCCCCGGCCTTAACCCCGCGTCACCTATGCATGGTTCGCGGAAAGGGGTTCAGGGTTTGGCGTGAATAAGGCGCGAATCTCGGACCGTTTCTCTTCGATCCAGTCTTGGTGGCAGTCCTTGTGCAGGTCCAAGGGCTCGTCCAGCAATGCGAGGAAGTCTTTGGCAATATCCTCCAGCGCCTTAATCCGTGCGTCTTTGGCCGCTATCTCTGCCACGGGGTCGGACATGCCGGTGCAGGCTTCACGGCAAGCGATTGCGCGGTCCCTGTCTTCGTTGGTCACAAATCGGCCAACAAGGTGCATCGTTGATCGGTCGCAGATTTCTCCACGTGCGTAACCAGCAACCCATTTCGGCGTGTGCTGGCTCACTTGGCACCTGCCTTTCCTTCAGTGCCGCCGATCAACTCGTAGTCCCACGGAAGCAGGGGTATGTATTTCCACGTTGACCGCCCGCCTTTGCTCTCACATTCCAAATAAATGTCGTCGCGGTTCTGGTTTATTTGCGTCACTCGATACTCACGCCCGGTCCGCTTGTGCTTCCATCGGGACCCGAGCTTAACTTGCTGGCTCACTTGTTTCTTTTCGTTTTGCATAGGTGATTTAGTGGGGGTTACTTGCTGGTTTCTTTGAGGAATCGCTCAAGCTCTGCGGCTGGAATCATTTTGTGCCGCAGCGCTTTTGAGGCTTTGATCAGCCCGCGCTTACAGAGCCGGTGCACGCTCATGTAGGAGATGCCTAGCGACTGCGCGGCTTCTTCCATTGTGTAGGCCAAGCGGGGAACTGGGGCGGATTTGGATTCGGTGGTCATGGGTATAGTAAGTTACTAAGGGCGCTATTGTGTTTTTGTGGTCTTGTGGGTAGAACCTGACTTGTGACCGAGTGCCCGGTTGATTTTGTCCGTAAGACCATGAGCCCCAATAAGGTTCTCAATGGCCTCAGCGGCAAAGCTGCGGAGGGTGTAGGACTTGCCGGGTTTCAACAGCGTAATAGCCAGTTCGGCTCGCTGATGGGTCAGGGCTGGAATTCTTACGTTTGTTTTGTCCATAAAATCAGGAGGTTTTGTGCAAAGCCCGAATGTGAAAACGGTTGTGGATTACGAAAGGCCGCGAGTTCGATTCGTGATTTTGGCCTATCGCCACTTGAGCCGATTGGAGGCCGCCGAGTGTATCAGTGCCTACCTGCGTCAAAAGCGACGTGGAAAACTTCGGGATGGTCAGCAAATCGAGATTCATACAATTATCGGGCACGACGGGTGAGCGACTTCGACAGGCTGAAGGCTTCTTCGGCGGTTAGGTGCAGTGTTGCCCAAACTCCGCGATTTCTAAAACTCACACACCGGCTTCCATCGGTCTTCCGGCAGACCACGAACCGGATTTGCTCGGCCAACTTCGACTTCGAGACGATTCGCGGCAAAAGCTTGATGCTCGATACGAGGTATCTGCGAACCCGGCCACTTGTCTTACTATTAGGTGTCTTTGATTTCATGCGGTCTAGTTCCGTTGTGTGAGTGTGGTTTTAAACAAAATAATTTTGTGACGCAACAAAAATCCACAAAATCTTTGCCAGATATTCTAAAGACACTTCGTGGAAGCCGATCTCAGGCTGAAATGGCCAATATTTTGGGCCTTAAATCCCAGCAGGCGTACGCCTATTACGAAACAGGTCGCGGGGAGCTAGATGTCAATTCGATGCGCGAATGGGCAGAAAAGCTTGGCGTGAATTACAAAATTCTTTTGGGGGAAATTGAGCCAACACAGACACCCGCTGACGCGTTGCGTTGCCTTTCAGATGAAAACCGACAAGAGTTCGAAAAGCTAAGTGCAATTACTGGGATTGCCCCAGAAAAAATCATGGATATGGCTGCGTCTCATTTCCTTAAAGCCGTCGAAGAGCAAGCTGCACTCCCGCTTCCAGTCCGGCGCAATCCGCCTATGGAAAAGCCGCTTACCAAAGCCCAGCAAATCGCGAAAGCCGCAGCTAGTTCCGACCAGCCACATATTGCGGAGGCAAAACGACGCGCCGCCTCCGACGATCCCGAGCACCTGAGCCGCGTGAAACCTCAGAAAGAAAAATGATTCTGCTATGGTAGAAATCCATAAGTTGAAGTTGTTGCTCCCTGGAGAGTCCACCCACCCAGCTTTCCCAAGACTGATCCGAAACGGTATCCATAGTTGTAAAAATGAGACTGCTGATTTAGCAGGCATTCACTGTGCCAAATCTTGATCAAACTGAGGCAGTGTGAAACCTAGTTCCACAGTGTGGAACTAGGTTTCACAACCGAGAGCGGAATAATCGGTCCCAATGAAGCGGACCGAGCATGTGCGAGTTAGGGCAACTGAGGCTCTTAAGAAGGCTCTCAATGAAATTCCTGAGGTTAAAAACAACGAGCATATTGAAAGTTGGATGGCCCACCAGCTTCTTGAGGAAGCCCTCGGGCTTAAACCAATCAAGTATGCGAAATTCAGTTTGCCTCAGGGGTCTTCACCTTCGGAAGCTTCTTCTTCTCTGGACCAACCTGACGCCGCATCACGTTCGCCGAAATCCGCAACTGGTGGACCCAGCATTCCAGCTTCACCGCCAAAGCCAAGCGCTCGAAAGGGCGCATCTCACCGGCGATAGCTTCAAGATCCGGGCTCAACCGAATGCGCTTTTTATGACCAACAGGAGGAATGTTGTTCGTTTTCACGCGCATGATCTTACGAAACCCACTAGGACAACGAATGTCCTACTGAATAAGTTGTGAATAACTTTTTAATCCACCCCAGAACCGAAAAGAATTGACAAAGCAGAAAGGCATCGAATGAAACCGATAATAGCTCTGGCAATCCTAATTCTGAACTTTACCGCATTCGGACAAATTAGGTTTTACGAAAGTAACGTTGTTGTTCAGACGTTTGTAGGGTCTGGTTTTTATGGTCACCTCAACGGTACGGGAGAGGAAACAATGTTCTACAGCCCAACAGCCCTTTGCTTTGATGCATCGACCAATATGTACATTTGCGACAGCGGAAACAGACACATCAGAATGGTCACACCCCAAGCGGAGGTAACCACAATATACAACCAACCCGCGTACGAAATTTCGTCAATGGTTGATATCCAGTGGCTCCCAAACCGGCTCGTGATTGCAAATGGTGGTGCGGCATTAAAAAGCATGGCGTTGTCTACTGATTACTTTTCCACATACAACAGTGGTATTTATGGGTATCTGGAGGGGCACATAAGTAATTCTCGATTTTCCTCGATTCCATCAATGTGTCGGCACCCTGTGGCAGAGCTAATTATTGCAGACCAATCAAACTATCGAGTTAGAATGCTGACCAATACTTTTACTGGAGTCTTAGCAGGATCTGGCAATTCTGGCGGAGTTGATGGGGTTGGAATCTTCACCTCTTGGCACACCATGACAGCAGTCGCAGCCAATCAGGCTGGGGATGTTTTTGTTGCTGAAGGAACTCAGATTAGAAGGATTAACTATCAATCGAGGGCCGTCACAACGATAATTGGAAGCCGTAATTCTGGATATGTTGACGCGTTTGGAACTAATGCGCTTTTTTCTGAGATAGCCGCAATGGATGTGACGGCCGATGGGAGCCTTGTTTTAGTTGATCAGGGGAATCATGCCATTAGGAAGGTCAACATGTCCGACCTCAGGGTAACAACAATTGCTGGCGGAAGTGGGTTCGGTTTTTTGAACGGCTCCGGTCAATCTGCAAAATTCAACAACCCATCTGATGTGGTGGCGCTCGGTGGAGATGTTTACGTAGCCGACCGGGGAAACCACCGAATTCGCAAAATAACTACCCCAGTCGAAACCACCGTCACAAACTCGAATCTCTCTATTTCGTCTTTTGCTGGAGTCAGAATATCCGGGTCCGTGGGGCGTGCCTATCGCATCGAAAGTTCTGTTGACTCCTCAACATGGGCAACAAATTCCACATTTACACTTCCATCAAACCCATACCTATGGATTGACACAAACGCGATTCCAAACAATCCGCGCAAGTTTTATAGGGCTGTTTTGCTTCCTTGAGATTCACGAAAACCGCACCTTAGCCGCCATCTCCTGGCTATGCTCGTCGCGTAGGTGTCCGTACGTTTTCATAGCCAGCGCTCCACGGTCCTTATGCCCGAGCCACTTCGCAACGGTTGGAATTGGCACTCCGCTTTCAATACAGCGCGTAGCAAACAGGTGCCGCAGGTCGTGATGAGTTAGCCGCTTCATTCCGGGAACCTTTGTTGCTGCTCGATCCATAGCCTTCTGGCATTCGCGGACGCGCATAACCGGAGTTGTCGCCGGTTCCTTTGGTCGATCAGCCCAAATGCGGTCCAACAACTTTCTCATTTCTGGGATCATTGGCACCGCCCGAAACTCTCCGTTCTTGGTGCGGTTCTCGGGGTCTCCATAAACCATGATTCGACTGTTAGCGAAATCACAGTCGGCGCGGGTTACGTTCGCGGCCTCCATCTTGCGGAACCCTCCATACGTCAGGAATCGAACCAGGTCAGCGCATGGCTTTGAATGCCCGCTGCCGGAATTCTCGATCTCAGCAACGAACCTTTGGAATTGCTCCGAAGATGGAAGCTGGAGCTTTTTGGAATGCTCTTTGACGCGCTTAATCTTTCTAGCTGGGTTGTCGTATCGCGCCCCGCAATCAATCGCGATTTCGAACAGGCTTTTGACGATTCCAAGGGTGTGGTTGTAGACGCTGGCACTCGCCTTTTTGGCGAATGCTTCGGCCCAGTTCTCGCATTCGCGCTCGGACGTCTTGCGAATGTCCGAGCCTTCGAACTCTGGCCATGAACGCAGGAAGCCCTCAATGCGTTCGATGTAGTAAAGCTTGGTTCTGGCTTTGGTGGACGGACGAGCATTCACCCGTTCACGCAGGACCGTAAGAACATCGGAGCCGGTTACCTTGCCGTCTCGGCGCTGCTGGACAAGTCCGCGCTCCCTCGCCTCCAGTTCGATTAACTTCCGGCGACCGATAGCCAAGTCAGACGTTTTGAGGCTCTGCCGAATCAGTTTGCCTCGGACCCGAATCCGTGCAAATAAAACACCCGATGGTACATAGCGAACGAGGTTTGCATATTTGGTCTTCTGCCACTTCTTGTCTGGCTGGTTCTCTCCCGCTTGCATGGCTGGGAGTATCAGAAAACGGTATCAGATTTGCAAACCCGGTTTTAGAATCGTCGCAAGTCGTTGATTATCAAGTGCACCCGTAGCTCAGTTGGATAGAGCAACTGCCTTCTAATTCGAAACAGTAGATTTTAAAGGGGTTTCCACTAGGGTTAAGGTGAGTCATGCGCCGGAAATAGTTGGGAACAAAGGCGCGTTTCGACCAATACCTATCGGTGCCCAATCAATGTCGGAATATTTTTGGACATTTGACTCACGCTAACTAGGGACGCCACGAACGGGCCTATTTTTTGGCGGTGAGTATCAGATTCAGTATCAGATTTAGGCCTTTATCCTCCCCACGCCATAACCGCCGTTTATCCGGTTTGAGGGATGGTTGACACGAGTCAATCTTAAGGGGGTTTTCGGGTTGATTTTACAAAACCACAGGACAATATGGTTTCAACCTTATGCAATCATTTGCAGTTCCATTCACCAGAGAAGTGAGACCAACTGGATTTGGGGCTCAGTCCGTAGGGAGGGAGCTTGTCCGGGTGGCCCAAGAGGGCCACAAACAACTATCCGTCGCTTTGGGGCAGTGGGAAATGCTTATTGCTTATTTTAAACACGGCCTCGAAATACCGCTTTGCCTTGATCCATTAAACACCAGCCTGAGGGAGCAGCATCGAACAATATTGACAGCAGCTATGAGCTTGGGCGAGGTGTTAAATGGAAGCGGCCTGAAAGACGAGCAATTGCGGTCGTTAGGTTATTCGAGGGAATTCGTTGCGGCTAATTTACGCTACCTTCGGGACACCTATCAAACGTGGTATGTCGAAAAGGATAAAGACTCAGTTGAGGCTGACTTTTTAGCCATCTGTAATGCATGCGCCAACGCTCCTGCTGGAAATTCTTGAGCTGCGCCTTCAGCTAACCCTTTGCGACCCGCACCAAACTGCGGAAATCCAAGGCGAAATTGATTCCCGAATGGATACGATTCGGCTTATGTGTCGTATTCCAATTGAGAGAATAAAAGCTGTTTGCGATAGTCGCTACCCGCAATTTGTTGCAGAGCAGAAAGACAAGGGGAACCTTGTTCAAAAATCTGAACAATCAAAGTAAGGACCTAACGCGCCCGCCGATAAGCCGGAACAACCTGTCTCCCAACCTTCTTAAAGACCTGCTCCCATTCGCCAGCAGCCACCTTGGCGCGGGCAAATCGCTGCATCCAGCATTCAGACCTGCCCGTCTCCGCTGCAAGTTCCGCCGTCGTTTCCGCTGATGGGTCAACAATCCTGCGCGGGATCTCGGAAACCAGACTCTTAGTAGCTGCTGCCTTTTTCGTCGATGCCTTTAACGAGGCGCTTTGTTTTCTCATAGGCTTGCTCAAGTAGGTCAACGTCCTTCACGCAGTGGTCAACGATGTAGTCGAGGCTTTTCCGGTTGCCGTTAAACGCGGCCTGCATCCAGTGTTCCCAACGAATCGCGGTCTTCTGATCCTGGATTCCGAAGAACTCCAGAAGCTTGGCGAGCGAGTTCCGGCTTAGGCGCATGTGGCGACGTGCCAGCAAAACCGGGTCAATGAACTTCGCGAAGCGGAGGTGAACGGGTTGATTGTACTTCAGTGCCCAACTGGTCAGCATGGCCTTGTCGAAGTATTGGCCGTTGTGGGCAACGTAGATGTCGAAGTTTTCAAGTTCCTTCAGCGTTGCCTTGAGCATCGGACCGACGTTCGTCCTGTCAGTTTTCCACTGCGGGAATTGATCGGCACGAATGACAGTCTTCTTGTTGGTCCGATACTCTTTGATGACTGCGCACAAAAGAATGCCGGTATCAGCGGATAGGCTGAATGTTTCTAAATCGAAAATGGCGGTGCGGATAAAAGCCTCCAGTTTTTATGATGTTTTGACTTGCCGTTAGCCACAAGGTTCATTGGTTGAAGTGTGAGTCCGTGGCGCCTGCAGAATTCGGAAAGATTGAAGATGTTTCTGTATTCAACCCCATTGGGAGAGATAAACCCGGGATAAGTCTTTGCGTTTACTACCCGAAGCCGTTTTGCTATCTCAGGATTTTCCCAAGCTCTTATTTTAGGCCCAGCCAGGTGCCTCGATCCCCTGATTGCCGAAACAACCTTAGACCTAAATGACTCCTGATTCCATAGGGCAGAAGTCTGCCTAGACTTCAATCGCCTTGCTTCATCGCTGAAAACGGACCCGAGTTTTGACCCCGCTGTTGGACAAATATTGTAGCATGAAACGCAGCCATCAAAGTGTTTATCAATCCACACTTGTTCGGCTATAACTGCAAGACGCGGTTCGCTAACCGGCTCAACAACTTCAAAAGCAAATGCGCCCTCTCCATACTTATTCCACGCTCTTTGAAGAAACCTGTTTGGGTGCTTTCCAAGTCTCAAAAACTTACGATGATCTTGCCATCTTTTAGAAAAGGATTTGACCGTGCTCCCAACGTAGATGCCACCTGTTATGGTGTTTGTGATTCTGTAAACCCCAATTGCCCCATCAAGGTCTATAAGCGAATTCATTTTAGTTTGCTTTCGGGTTTCTACACCAATCCACGGACCCGCGATTCCATGCCCACTCGTATTCGTCAGCCATCCATTGCGCTTCGGCTCTGGCTTGCTCCCACGTCATGTCCCCGTCTGGCGTCAGGATGAAACGGTCAACGCCTTGATAGGTAACGGCGTATCCGCTTTGCCGACGCATAACGACGAACATACGGGCGGTTTTTCTCGGCTTCCTCACAAAGTAAATCGAAGTCTGATAGGCCGGAGTTCATCTCAACTTCCGTTCTCGTTCGAATCGTTCGAAGTCTGCGGCGGAGAAGGGAGCCACTTCATTAGCTCTGATATTGCGGCGCGTTTGGAAATCTCGATTGCGCTTAAAAACTCTCCGGCTGTCTGCACCCTGTGGTGTCCCGGCTCGTGAGCCAGAATCAGACGATGGTCTTCCCGCATTTCGATGATGACTCGTAGTTCTCGCACGATATGTAGCCGCCTTAGTCATGGCGCTTCTTCTCAATCTTTTCGGGTGGTAATTCTTCCAGCAGTTTATTGACCGCGAATTTGATCGCGTGCCGGTCATCCATGCCGCTGATGTCGTGTGAACGGATAAAGTTCGTTGGTGTGCCGCCGCGAAAGAGTTGCACGCTTAGGACGATTCTATTGCTGGGTTGGGTTTTCTTGCTCATTCGGAATCACGCAAACCACATTTCCGGAAGGATAAGACCTAACAACAGACAGTCTTTGGCGGTGGCTATTCCATGCCGACCAGCCGAAAGCTCGGACCGCGCCGTGCATGGCTCGCTTCTTCCACGCGGGAACGCCAAGAACAGACATGGCATCTAGAAAAATGTCGTCGCACTGTTTGCGTGTATATTCCCTTAATCTTGGCGAAACGTCGTAAGCCAAGTGCTGCTGAATGATGCCTAAGTTTTGGTAGAGCCAGTCATGGATGACTGCCGCTTTACCATACTCGCCAGTCGGAGGCAGTAGCCTCCAAAAGAACCGAGGTATGCTCGCGAAGTCGGTGAGCGTTCCAGCAGGAACAACAATGCTTTCTCCGCTGTCTTCTGCGCCCACGTCATAGCGAAACGGGGCGTCAACTTTCCACGTACGACCGTCGACATATTCAAGTTTTAATGGGGTTAGAAATGAACTCATGGCTTAACAAACGCTTTAGCGCCTTCACCAATCGCGCCGCCCGTTGAGTCGATGCCTTTGGAGTCAACCGAGCCCCTGACCGCTGTAGCGCCAACGTTGCGTGAATAATCCCCATCCCTTGTCTCACTCTGAACCACAGCCGCTTCACCCTTCTTAAAGAGCGTGACCAGTGTTGTAGACTCTTTGTGACGATCCTGCGAAAAGTCCCGACTGTGCCTATAGCCCATGCAGCCGGTGAGGATAAAGGCCAGCAATAGCGCGGTGATTCTTACGTCAATTTTCATTGGTGTCCTTTCGTTTGTTTCGCCGGTCGATAAACCAGCCGACAATTTTCAGCGCGGTGTAGATAATCGTCAGAACAACCAGAAGGTCATTGGCTGTAACCGCCGCGATGAAAGCACCACCCCACGAGATGCCAACGCTCGCATTACTGGGCTCGGTGAGTTTCTGAAGGAGGTCAGACATATTATCTCCACCCGACGGACACAGCTGCGGTATTTGACACAGTGAGCCCATAAACCAACGCCTGCTTTGCATACACAGCGCGATAGTGACCGTTTGAAACAACAAACGTTCCCAGCACCCGATATGGAATATTGGTTGTCACAGCGTTGTTTAAAGGCTGACCGATTGTGCGGTGAACGTTCGTCCTGAAGTTCTGCGTTTTACTCAAGTTCGTAGACGGAGCATCAATCAGCATGATCGTAGAATTTCCTCCGCTCTGGTTGGTGATGATGATTTCCCGAATGTTCTCAACTTGCGTAATATCGTAATTGCGAATGCCCGGTTGCAATTCAATCGCCGTTGCGCTGAACGCCAAAACAAACATGACCCATAGATTTCGCATAAATCACCAGTCGATACGGTTGAAATACAAAATTGTTGCGGGCTCGCTGCCGGTGTTTGTCACCATGTATGGCGAGTTTGGCTGAAGCATCATGGACATTTCGCCGCCCGTAGTTACATCTGCCGCAGTCCCAAGCCCTGCGTCGTTATAAGCCCTTGTTCTGTTTGTTACTGAATTCTGTAAAACCCAAAGCTCAATACCAGAGTCACTACCAGCGCCGGGTGAGAAAGTATTTACGGTTACACTGAGAAAGGACCGCTTGCTGCCGTTCGTATACCAAGTGTTGACGGTTGGTAGCGCGACAATGTTTGTGCTCCAGTTGTTCGTTGAAATGTCGGAGCCACCGCCCCCGCCCGACGCGCTTAACGTCGTTCCAGACATCGAAAGGCCAGAACCAAGCGTGATTTCCTGAACGTCGCCAGCGCCCGAATCGCCACGTCCAAGCAACCGACTTGCTGCCGAAACGTTCTGCATCTTGGCATATGTCACAGCGTCGTTGTCTATGGTCCATGTTGCGCCAGATGCACTGACGGTTATGTCGCCTTTATCGCCGTCAGAAAGACGAAAGCTAACGTTGGTTCCGTTTGTGGAAATGGCGATGCCATTACCAGCAAGGAGTGTTCTTAACTGCGCCACCGCTCCCGCATTCGAATCGAAGATGCCGAAGCCGCCGCCGACGTTGGAGACTGCGGACAGGCCAACCGACGCTGTTCCAACCATGTTTTGCAGAATCCATCGGCTTTGCGCTGGGTCATAGATGAACCACAGCGGTTGACTTGCGTTAGTGAACGAAACATCTGATGCAGTTCCGGTCAGGATTCGATTGGCCGCTGTTGGGTCAACACCAGAATCGTTGGCAATCGTGACGGTTTGCCCGCTGATGTTTTGCAGGATCAGCAAGCGACCGTCTCGCCCGCCCGCAATGCCGTTAATGCTGAATGCGGCTGTTGGGCCAGAAATTCGGCTGTAAATCTTCCCAGCGAAATTCAGGTTTGCGTTGTTGCCGTTTGCGAGGCTGGTGACATTCGTAACTTGGTAGGCGAGGTCTCCGGCGAAGTTGTTGGTGCCGGTGCTGTAAAGGTTTGTGATTCCGCCCTCGGCAATAATGTAGCCGGGTGTTAAAATTTCACGCACCGTGGCCGAGCCAAGAACAACCTGATTGCTTTTGGTGCTCGCGGAATCAGTTCCGATAGCAACGGAATTGACATGGCTTGCCCTCGTTCCACTGCCCAATGCTATGGCTGAATTGGTTGCCGCCTCCGCATCAACACCGATGGCTATGGTTGATGTTCCGAGCGCCGCAGAAATATTTCCGATTGCAATAGAGTTCGTGCCGTGCGCCCCAGAATTGCCGCCGCCAGCGAAAGAGCCTTCACCCGCTGCGGCTGATTGGTAACCAATGGCTGTTGAGGCAACCCCGGTCGCCGTCGCGCCTTCGCCAAATTCCTCTGAATCGGCGGCTGATCCCGGGCTGCTGAACGCGTTGCCGTAGTTAATCAGATTTGATGAAGTCGGGGAGCCGCCAATTGTGGGGCTAATAATTACGCCGTTTGAAAGGTTTCCGATTAGCCCGATATGGGTTCCCGTAAACCTATTAGACATATGGCTGAAGAGGTTCGTGCCGGTGAAGGTGTTTGAGCCGGAAACGGTGTTATTGGTGGCCAACCTAAACAGGTTGGAGACCAGAATTGAATGCATCGAAAAGTTGTTCGTGCCATATGCGGCAAGGTCCAGCGTCAGGAGGCTCGACATGTTGGTTCGGCTCGCTGCCGCCACATTGGACATTGGGACCCTGATCGTTAAATCGTCCGTCGTTGTCGCGGTAAGATTCGAGACATAGCCCCAATTGCCGCTAAGGCTTGCAGTAATTGTCGCATTGCCCGCTAGCTTGACGGCGTTAGTTCCGCTTCGCTGAACGTTGAGGCTTGCAAACTTGGTTGCGGAAATATGGCTAAACAGGTTCGAAGCTACGCCACCAATCGTTGAATTTGTTAGGATCAGCGTCGATGGACTGGAGGCTGTTGAATTTGTGAAAGTGCGCGTGTCGCCATTTACAACCAGCGTCATTCCGTTGGTCGTTGGCGCATTGGTGACAACAATGAACGTTTCGTTGTAGGCCGCCTGAAGAGATAGCGCGGCGAACAGGAAGAGCGTTGTTAGGGTGTTTCTCATGTAATTGGGTCGAACTTCATAACCCCATCATTCCCGAGGTACTGCATTACGCGCCGGGTGCCGTCTGGACTTCTCCAAATCTTGTAATCCGCCGTGTCGTCAGTCCCGTCCCTGCGCAGGTAACCGGCGTCTACCTCTTGTGCACTCGTTGATGTCAACCCACTGGTTGCGGAGGTTGTGGCGTTTTTGATGACGTCCGCGTCAATCGTTACGGTGCGCTGAAGGATGGTCCACGGAACGCCGCCTGTTTTGGTTAACTCGATTTCGAGGTAGCGACCGGTGAGTTGGGCGCTATTGCCAATCGCGTCAGCAAGTTCCGACGTGTTAAACTCGACGTTCGCGTAAAAGAAGTTGTCGCCAAGATCCTTCGACCATGTGAACTGAGTGACCAGCGGGGTTCCGGTTCCAGTCCCGGACTTTGAGCCGATCATGAACTTTAACGAGTAATCAGAAATCAAAACGGCAGAGAACGGATTGTGCGGGTAGGAGGTTTTGCGGATTAATGGGAACACCCTAACTGCAACAATGTCGTTTTGGGTGAAGTTCGGAAGAACGTAAGCCCCCTTGTTTATCGACGAGATAACAAGGTTTTGATCCTTCGGCCCCTGTGTATCTATGTAGAGGTCTAACGTTGCCGACATTAATTAGCGGCAGAGTGTCAACTAATGGGGTCCGAAACTGAGACCCTCTGCTCAATTATTCCCTGACCGGGCGTGATAAGATAGTACTGGGCTGTCGCTGTAATTTCGAAATCGCGAACCCGACCGTTGCCAGGGTCGTAGCCGTTGGGATAGCCAAACCTTGCGCCAGCACTGGAATAAAGTGGAGCACTTGGGCCGGTGGTCACAGGGGGAAGAACCTGGGGGCTTTCCCCTGCTGTGTCTATTCTGTTCCCGTTCTCATCGTACGACCGGCAAGAAAAAAGTGATTCCGTTCTTGTTTCCGGGTCATACCTGTACTCTCTTTCAAGCCTTCCGCGTTGAGGTGTAATCCCTGGCAAATCCCATGTTGTAACCTCCACCCATTTTTTGAAAGCCCCCGGGCGGCTGTTGTCTGGAAAATTACACCGTCCAAACTCATACGGCTCCCATTCCGGCCACCTTAATTGCGGGCCACCGCCATTAACAATTCTTCGAAATGGCGGAGAGTGAGGCGGGGCCCAAAGGGCACCCCTAACCTGGCTGAATTCGCTGGTAAGCGGAAACGACCCAAAGCGAAAATAGAATTGATTCCCAACAGCGTTTAGAAGTGGTATCTCAACGGCCTTTCCCCTTGGGTCTTCGTTTGGTCCGGCCGTAAATCGCACAGTGCATTCAAGTAGACTTGCCCTATCAAAGCTCGCCTCATCCTTAAACTTGATCCAGTCGCCGACTTCCAATTGAGATTTTCCAGACCACACTAATTGAGCGGATGGCTTTACGCGAACGCAGGTTGCTGCGGTGGCGTGAAAGTACGGATACGGCACAGCCCTCGGCCCCACGCGACAGCCACACGTTCCAAGCTTCCAACTACTCATAAATTTCTGAGCCGTCTATGAGTTGCTTTCGGTCGGCGTTGTCCAGGCAAACATCCAGTTCCTTGAGCCACTTTCGACCATCAATGTTAAGGTCGATGTAGGTAACAGACTCACCCTCGCCCTGTCCAAGATCCCCAAGCGGTTCAGAAACCTTGACCGCATAAATAATGTCGTTTGCGATATACGCTGGCCAAACATATTCGGACCAAGTTTGGGTGCTGTAGACGATCTCTCTTTCGTATGGGTATTCTCCAGCAGTGATCGCAATTGACCGTTCGTATTGCGTGATTGTGCGGGTTGTGTTTCTTAGAAGATAGGGCTTGGCAATCAATACCGTGTCTCCCTCCTCTTCCGTTTCAGCATTCCAATATTTACAAGAAAGATATTGATTAAATTGAGTCTTGAACCGGAATTGATGTATAGAAACCCCCGCCCCAGACCCGACTTTGACCCTGATCCTTTGCCCGTCCACAAACCTCTGAATGGAGGCAGTTGGGGAATCCAAAAGCCGCAGTTTTTCCACTTCTTGAAAGAGCCAGCGAATACTAACCGCCTCATCAGAACTACCACCGGGTAGCTTGGGTTTGTATGGCATACCTCAAGACTTCCTGTCGTATGCAAACAACGACCACAGCTCCAGCGTGTATTCTGTTATCACCTGAACCTTTCCGTTTGCAATAAGCCGCTCAGGTGCTGGGGACTTGCGAAAACCCCAATAGTAATCTGCCGCAAGGTAGTAACTGGTGTCTGGGGCGTTATCTGTAAATGCATTTTCGAGCTTTGTTAAAAGACGCTCCGGGCACGGCACAGTTAAAGATGAATCCGTAACCTCCGCCTCCAGTTCACCATAATTGTAAAGTTTAAGGACATTGCCATCAGTTGGGAGGTCTTGGCCGTAATCACCCGAGACTGTTTGAGTGTGAACCAACTTGTAGGATTCTCGGCTGTATTCAGTCCCATCTGTAATAAGTCTCCTTAAGAGCATGTCCGCTACTAACGCGTCTGCCTCCGCAAGCGATTCATACACGCCCTGCAATTTTTCTGAATATGGCGTCATTGTGAGATCGCCAGCCTTTGAGGCCTCCACATCGGCTTTTATGAACGACAAAATATTGGGGTACAATTTTTCAAGACGCAGGGTTTTGGGGTGTTCGTATAAACTGAACGTGGAGGATTGCGCCTCGATGCTCCATTCGTCCTGAGGAACTTCCTCGGCGGTGTTGTTCTCGTTTAGTCGACTGGTCCTCAGAACGATTTCAGCCTCTAACCCATCCTGCGTAAAGCTGTGGGCGATTCCTGCGGCGCGAAGTGTTGCCGAATAACCGAGCATCGCTCCGAACTCGCCACGAAAAGGAGAACTAACAGTCAGCCCGTCGCGTGGATCGAAATCAAACGCGAGACCTTGTGGCACTGGGCTGGGATCACCTTTAATCATCATATCAAGCCTTGTATATTGTCTTTCCGGGGCTTACCGGCCTCGGGCGAGTGTTCTGCGCAACCACCTTTAAAAGGTCGATTTGCTGACGCGAAAGTTGCTCCATGTTTCGGTTCGGGTTTGTAATGAAAGCGCCAACCCGCTGAAGCTCGTTAAGGTTGTTCGATTCTTGGGCTCGCTTAGGTGCTTTATTTTCTTCTCGTGTTTTTTCGAAGGTTCCGGTTGCCGCAGCGTCGGACACCTGCGCTCGCGCAACGCGGTTCTTAATTAGTTGCTCTTCGCGCTTAACGATCTCTTGTTTTATCTCCGAAACAGCCTTGTCCGCCTCTATCGAACCTTCCCCGAGTTGTTTTGAAATTTCCACAATCGGCCCACCGGAAAGCGGGTTGAAGAGGGATTTTAATATTTTAGAGATGTCGAGGTTTGCTGTTACAGCACCGAGGTAAGCGCCACCGATTCGAATGGAATCTATGATTGCCTGGACCGCATCCATTACTAACCCAATTGCAGGGGCCAATCCCGCTCGCAACTGTCCACCAAGTGAGTCAAACCTGTCGCCAATCTCGTCGAGTTGCTGAATGGTTGAATCACTGATAATCTGTCCAGACTTGCGGGCCTGGTCCCCAGCATCAGCAAGCCCAGCCTTAAACGCAGCCACCAGGTCGCCCGCACCCTTCCCACCAACCTCTCGCAGTGGGGCTATAATCGCCTGAATGTCAGAATCCTTTACCTTGTTGGCAATTTGCTTGGTTAAGTCCTGAACTCGCTTTCCCTTTAAATCGTCAATAGTAACGCCGAGCTCCTTAAAGGCTGCGTTGAGGTCTTTGTTTCCATTAAGGGCGTCCTGCCGGGAAACATTTAATCGCTCAATGAACGCCGTCATTTTTTCGAGGTTGGCCCCGTTTTGCGTGGCTGCGAAATCGAACTCTTGAAGGGCTTCCGTTCCAATGCCGAGCCGCTGTGAAAGGTCGTTGATCTTACCAGCGTATTCCACTGTGCGGCGCGATGCTTCGATGAGTGCGCCGATTCCGATTACACCCGCAAGGCGATTTGAAAACGCATTCGTGAAGGCCCCTTCAAGCTCACGAACCATCCCCTTGGATTTGTTCACCTCCCTGCGCAGCCCAGACGAATCGCCGCCAATGGTTGCTATTAGTTGGCTGAGGCCCATTTGCCCTTTCCGTTGACTCTCCGGTCAACATCGTTGGCCCTCTTGCGTAAATCCATGTCCTCGAACTTGTCCCGGATGTAGACCCCAAGGTTGTGCATTTCCATGCAGGAGCAGTAATGCCAAAGAGCCTGTCGTCTTGGCATGTTCAACACTTCAGACAGTGGGACCCCCATCTTACTGCAAAGGGTTACAATAACGCGTTCCTCTATCGGAATTCGGCACGGCTTGGCGTCTCCATCCTTAAACCCGACGTGTGGCCACTCCATGCCTTCTGTGAGATACTCTTGAAATGCAATAAGGTCTTCGGCTTGAAACCCCGGTTCGCTTCTAAGCCACAAAAACCCGTGTCTTCGGGAAAGCTTTTTGCGCCACTTCAAAAACGCAGCTTTCATTTCGTCGAGGTCCCGAAGGTCTTCCCGGCCTGACTCGTAAGGCTGGCCACAAATGGCAACAGCTATTGCGAGGTCATCGAAGGCTGGTTTTTTGTCCGATAGAAAAGCGTTTTCCGTGGAACGCAAAAGGATCTCGTGGCCAAAAGAAAAGTCCCGCAACTGGACGCCCAGAATGCGGAACCTTTGCGGTCGTGCCGCTTCGTAAAATGCGGCGTTCATGGTGAACTTGGTTAGGAGGCGGCAACGGTGGCGAGGTGCTTCTCGCCGCGTTCAAGCACCATTGTTAAAACAGCTTCGCCGTCAATGGTGGTTGTTTTTTCGCCGCTGATGAAAATGTAAGTTCCGGTTCCGTCAGATGTTCCTGAGCCAGCTATTTCCGAATCATCCGAATCGACAACCGTTATGTCGGCCCCCCGAGCGGGAAGCACGTAGGACGCTTTGGCTAGCGCAAGGGTTGTTCCAGACGGGATTACTTCAATAGTAATCGTCTCGATTGTGTCAGAAAAAATACGCGTGACGGTCTTACCATCTGCTCCCTTGATCTTCTTCTGGTCGCCGTCGAGGCCGTACTTGACGCTCTGGACGATGCCGGTCGCATAAACACCAGTGCCGGTAAAAGTCGTTTCAATTGACCACTTAACGCCAGTGCCTTTTTGTAGCGACATACTAACAACGCCAGAGTGTCAACCTAAGCAAGTGACGTATTGGTACAGAGAAGAGTCACCCTAAGCGTTTCCGCCCAGCAATCACCTTCAAGGTCTCGACGAATTTCCCTTGGCAGGTCGGCAATGCCAATACAGTGGAAATCTGTTATGGATTGGGCGTTCAATTGCGTGTGCAGGTCTGACCTGACAAAGCAATCAAAGGTTTTACTGGTTAAATCGTCCTCTTCCGGCACCGGGTCTGAATCTTCAATCGTAACGCGGGCCGAATACCTAACAGTCACATCCAGGGCAACAAACCAATTGCCCCGCACTCGCGGGTGCTCGACGGCCTCAGCCGCAACAAAGGAAACGGATGGGTGAAGCCTGTCCGCAGCGTTTTTCCCGTGGTAAAGGTTGCTTGTCCCAACGTTCTGCGTTGCTGCGTAAGACTTCGCGGCCTTCTCGGTCTTGTATAAAACCGATATGAATGGAGCAGGCATAAATTAGAATTGGGGATTGTTCAGCATGGCTTTAATTTGCTCATTCCACGCACGCCGCCGATTTTGCAATGCGCGATCGACGATGCGGTTGTCTTTGCCGCTGGACTGAACGTGCCCAACACGGTTGGCAATGGTGATTGTGATCACGTCGCCGTCTGCGGATTGCTTTTCGTAGTAAGAGCCATCTCCGTTGTGTCGCGTAATCCAATTCGGAATACCACGGAGCCCCAGCTTGTCTGCGCCATGAAGCCAACCCGACTTTCCAAGTCCAACTTTGGCTTGCTTGAACTTGATCAACTTCGCAACAGAACCTCGCGCTATTACAACCACGGGCCGACGCGCTGCGTTTCCGGTAATTCGCCCCTTCTTGTTCCGAAGCAATTCGTAAAGGTGTTCGTCAGGTGCCTCCATCACATCCAAAACCGGAAAGCCAATGTTTTGCAGCACGCGCTTTATTCCTTCGTAATCTCGCCGCTGCGCCATCGCCCGCAGGCGCATAGCCAAAACCTGATTTGTCGGTTCCTTGATTATTTGAAGGTCGTAGAATTCTTTGAACAGCTTCCGAATGTCCGATTCAATAGCTCGCATCCCAAATTGCCGCTGAACATTGAATGATTCATTGATGGGCGCGTTTCCAGTTGGGGCGGTGAGCTTAACAAGGTCGCGATTCATCAGTCGCGCCTGGTTCCTCAGTTCGGTTTTCTTGTTCTTCCGCGTAACGGTCAAATATCGGTCGAAATCACTTTGAACCGTTCGAGCGCCAACCAGTTTTGTTAGTGGCCGAATCATTGCCCCTTGCTTGCCTTTCCACGCTTCACGCATTCCAGCCGATACGCAGCCGTTGCAGCGATTTCTTTTACGGAATCAATTGAAAACTCCTTGCCCTCGTATGTGATCGTGTAACCACGTGTTGGGACCGGCGATGTGAAAAGGGACTGCCTAACGGTAATGGTGACGCGCAGAATCTTTTCCCACCCTCCATGCTCAAGGTCTGCCTCCTCTTTGATTTCAGAGGCATTACAGGCGTAACTTGTGCCGCCCATGGTGAAGGTTTTGGTTTGATCCCTCTCCCGATCCCTAATCGCGTCTATAAATTCGTCGGATAGTGCCATAAATCAGAAGCCCGCGCCCGGAGTGAACCAAGCGCGGGCCGTGCGACCATCTAGTCCCCAAATTACGTCAGAAGCTTGACCGTGGCAGTCTTGGCGCTCATGTCGCCCGTGCCACCTGCGGCAACCATCTGGAAGCGCACGTACTGCGCGATGTCCGAGGGCGGACGCCAGCGAGTGGTTGAACCCGTCGCGCCCGCACCACCCGCGCCCGTGTAAACCTTGATGCGATGCAAAACCGTGGTCGGAGCCGTTGCAGATCCGGAAACCACATTCACCGTCAGCGTGTCGGCATCGGGAAGGTTCGTGGTTGTCAGGTCTGGAATCGTAATTGCGAACTCGATTCTTTCGGTTTTGTAGGCAGCGGAGCCAAGATCAAACTCACCGGTATAACTCGTGCCATCGGCGGTTGGTAGCGCACCCGTTTTAGTCAGTTCGCTATCTACAATGTTTCGTGCAAATTCGTTTGCCATATTTCAGTGGTCCTTATTTTCGGGTTAGCTCAAAGTTTCAGTGTTCACGATGCTATCCGTGACAATGATTGGAATGCCGTTGGATTCTGTTGGCATCGGAGCGAATCGGAGCGCATCTGCGCCAGTTGGATTGGTGCTTGCGCTGCGGCTGGACTGCAATTGGAACGCAGACCGACGGCTCATGAACCAATAATCGGGCTTCATTCCAATAGGGGCCTTGCTGAGCAATTCGGCGAGGCGGGCATCCGTGACACCCTTACCAGAATCGGCGGTTGCGTCCTTGAGGCGCAAAATCGTGTTCTTATTCACGGCCTGCAACCCAACCCAGCCGGTTAAGTCGGCAACCCACGAAGGAACGCCGCTGAGGGTTTCGGTTCGCCAATCACTGAGGCTCAGCGACTGATTCGACCCAAACACCAATTGAACGCCCTGGTTGCCAAACTTCACACCGTAAACACTGGAGCCAGTGGATGCCGTGGTTCCACCAGCATCAAGCGTCAAATCAGAATCAACGATTGCCTGCAATCCGGGGAACCCCTTTGCGTCAGCGGACACGCCGTAGAAAATCTGCGAGCCGATTTCGATCAGCGTCTGCTTCATTACGCCATCGGCTTCGAGCGCCTTCCACGCTTCCTCGCCGTCTTCGTATGCCTTCGCGACGGCCTTGTCCGCCTGGATCAGGCTGGAAATGATATAGCACTGAACCATTTTGTTGCTGAATTCGGACTTCCCGGCAGTGGTAGACTCGTTGGCGTTACGGAATCCAACCGAGGGATACGAACTGCGGAGAACAGTCTGGTACGACGTACCCCGAATTGTACGCGACGGGAATACCGCGAGTTCCGGCGCATAGGTCAGATTTTCCTCAATCAGCCCGACGACCTTGTCGTTGCCATTCAGCTTTGCAATGTCCAGGAGTGTAGCTTGTGCCATAAAATATCAGTGGTGGTTGGTTATTGGTTTTGAGCCCGTGCAGCAGATTCCGCTTTTTCAATCGCGATAACTTTTGCGAGGCCCTTCAGTTCCGAGAATTGGGCCTTGGATTTGTCCTCCGGTTTGTCGCTCTTTACAGCGCCGAGTTGAACGCCTTGCTTGGCGATAATCTCCAGGGATTTTGCAGCGGCTCGGGTTTCAACCTCTTTCTCTTTCGCTTCGAGCGCGGCCTTGTGTTCGGCTTCGGATTTCGCGGCTGATGCTTCAAGTTCAGCAACGCGGGTTTGTGCTTTTGAAAGTTCGCCGCCCTTAGCTTCGAGTTGTGCTTTTAATGTAGTGACCTCGGTCTGGACGGCGGAAAGCTGTACGGAAAGCTGCGTAACATCTGGCTTTGCTTCCGATTTGCAAAATAAACCCTTGATGGTGTCGAGAATTGTTTTGTCGTCCGGTTGGTTCATTACTTCCGGACTGGTGTCAACCTTTGCAGAAAAAAGACCCGACGGGTTCGCCGCTGGTTCGTCGACCATGTCGACACTGTCGATCCAAATTGGGCGGGCGAAAGTCTTCCCGTCCTTCGCTTCCTTTGTGTATTCAAACGAGGCGCTTAGCCCAAACTCACCCGGAAGCCGCTCGGCAAGTTCCACAATGTGACTAAACTGCGGGTGTGACTGGATCAGATGCAGGTCGGCGAGAAGCTTTTCCCCATCAATTCGAAAGTCTTTAAGGGCTCCGACAATGGCATCAAAGTTTGTGCCGTGCTTACTTTTGACCTTTACACCATTAGGAAACCCGGTGCTGAGTTTCTGAAATTGAGCCAGCGTTTCACTGTCAATCCAGAGATTGTGCCCCTTGGCCTCGCCCATTGTTACAACAGAAACACCGCGAATCACCCCGGCGTCGGCCTTTTGCGTGATTGCTTGGAATGATGCGTGCGCGGTCACTTACCAACCGCAGGCTTGTCAACGTTGCTAGCTTCCTGTGGTGGCTGTGGAAGGTTTCCGTTTGGTGTAGGTGGTCGCAAAACAACAAGGGCCTCCTGAATAGAAATTCCGTGCTTTTTGGCGATTTCACTGGCGTCCGTTAAATCGTCGTCGGCTTCTTGTTTGGTCTGACTGCGAACGTCTTCATAAAAACCACCGCGTCGGGCAATGCTCTTTTTGCGAGTGCCAATGCGCTGGTTGATTTCTTGAATATCAACATCTGAATCATACTTGCGGTCCGCCGTAACTTCACCTGGCCCCTGGTATTCCCACATGTACCATTCGTCATTAGGTGGGAGGATTCCCAGCTTGATAAACTTGGAGATTGCCCAGCCATGAATGCGGCGCATTGCCTTTTCAACAAGCTGCTGGTTCTTCCGAATCGTGGTGTTGATTTTCTCAACAACCACGCGCATGGATGCGCCGCCGACTTTTGACGGGTCCAGCGAAAAGTCCACATCCCATTCCATGCCCTTGAAAGCGCCACGAATCACATCTTCTTCAAATGCGCGAGAGTTTGCCCCGGGCCGGTCAAGGCGAAGTTCTTTTAATCCGGAACCCGTGTTACTTCGAATATAACGAATTGTTCCGCCTTCGATTAATTCAGTTGCAATACCTGTTTCAGAGGTTGGTGTTGTGCTGGCTGATGGACGCGCTACGCTACCTTGGCCTGGAAGCGGCTCGCCTGCTTCGTTTTCCTCGATCAATGCAATCGAAGCTCCAAGCTTCTGGGCAAGTAACTCGAACTTACGTCGCTCAAAAACGTCCTGCCAATCACACGCGCAGGATGCCAGTGAGGACATGAATCGGTACTGGTCGCAGAATTCAGGGAAGCCCATCAGGAATGCATCTTCTGCCGACACATCCACGTAATCCCCGATTAAAAGGCTGTCACTGTAAAGCCGGTATCCCAAAACTCGGCCGTATTCATCAGAGGCAACACCGTGAATCAGGTTCGCACCGTCAAACGGTCCTCCCTTAGCGATAGTTTCGTCAGATCGGCTACCAATGCGGTGTGTTCCGACAACCTGAACAAGCGGGTAGCCGTCCTTGTTTTCCGTTAAAATTGTGAGGTGATCGCCAACCACGCGGCAGGTTGTAATCAGCCCCTTGCGGTATGTATTGCCGTCATAGGGCCACCCGCGCACATCCATGATTCGGTCCCACTCCATCAACTGGCGCTCAGCCAATCGGCCCCATTCTTTATCGCGACCAACGAACTGGGGTATAAAATGACCGACAGAAAGCTCGGCCTGTTCCAGGACTCCACCATGGACAGCGCCAAAGTTCGAAAAGATGAACTTGCCGATGTTCTGTAGCTGGTTGATCCCAATCCGGTTTATATTCCGGTAAGAATCAAATGAAAGGTTTGGTGTGGATTGACGCTCGTTAGACTGCGCGGCTGCGCGGTATTGCGAATTATTCGAAGGAGCCCACCCGGCAGAATTGCCACGACGAATATTTACCTTGTAGGGAGCAACGCTCATTCGTCCTCCGTGGTGCTACCAGAGAAGATCGCCTTAACCCTCGTCACGGGTTGGTAGTCATCCGGATCGTATGTCGCCGGAGCTACAATGGTAAGATCGTGAAGAACCCTGCGGCGGCGCTCATCGAGCGAAAGCCCCTTTTCTTTCCGGCTGCGCAACCCCTCGCTGTCAACTTCAGCAACATAGCCCTGCGCCTGCTCGTCATTCAAACGAGTCAACCGCGCCTCAAGGGTCGCCTGATTTTCGCCGGGAAAGTACCTGAACGCCATCTGAAATGGCGTCAGGTGTCAACGATTACGCAGCTAAATCCTGCGCGGCATCTCCTATAATTCCCTCCATGCAAGCCGCTAACACCTGAACCTTTTCGCAGTCCAGCAAGTGATTTGGCCTACGCCCAACGTTCTCGAATTTCCAGAAGTCTTGACCGAGTTTGTCCCAGACCTTAATGCGCCTCATGGCGTACATGTGCTTGCTCCACTCATCACAAACACCTTCGTACGCCATCCATGGTGCGCCCTTTCCGTCGCGGAGCCGGAACAAAATTTCCATCAATGCGGTGTCGGCGTACTGGAGCAGGGGGCACAGCTGGCCTTTTCCTTGGCCTTGGGTCCCACTAAGCGGATCGCCATAGGAAATCGGCCAACGGTACGGCAGGTCAATGCGCCCCTTTGTTTTGTGGAAGAACGGGAACGATTTGGCGGGCTCACCCTTAGTGGCTTTCCAGCAAACCCATATTTGCTTACCACGCACAACCTCAACGTGCCCGTATTCAACGCACTTCTGGTATACCTCGCGAGTGTTGTAACCAGAGTCCACGAGAACGCTTCCGTCGTAGACTTTGAATTCAAGCTGCTTCGCCCGGATCTCGTCCCAAGAAATTAACCGCCCAGCCCACAGTAAACGACTCTCACCGCTCTTGGCCCATGCCCGAATAACAGCCCAGAAATCATGCTGCTGAACGTCCACGGTCATTACCCGCATGAACTCATCGGCCCATTGCTGGCTAATGTCGATAATGCGTGGCCCCTGCATTCCGCTGTATTTGTTGGGGTCGTAGAATTCAGCGAGTTGCTTTTGAATGAATTGAATTCGGTCCTGCTCGTTCCCGAGTTCAAACTGATTTTCCGCAAGCAACCACTTTTCGGCCAACTCAGTCCATGCGGTGTCTATGATTGAATTCCAGTGGAACGAAGATCGTTTTTCGTTTGGTTCCGTGGTGAGCTCGTAGCGCCCGGTCCGGTTCCATTCGGACTTGGTGCGCGGCCCATCAATATGTGGGTGCCCGCAGTGCTGGCACTCAAGGCGCACAGTTGGGAGAGTCTTGGCTATGTCCCGCGTTCCATCGCCACGACGCTTCTCGTCCCACATGATGCCATAGCGCGACTTGTCCTGACGGAACCCGGAAAAGATGGGGATAAAATACTTTGAACACCCTTGGCATTGGACGGACCATTCCAGAATCTCGGCTTCGTTATACTTTTTGTGCCAGTCCGTTCCAACGTCACCGCCCTGCGAGATGCGGAGAATCTTTTCGTTTTGAAGCTTAGCGAAGTCTCCGGTTCTCGCGTCGGCCTCACCGATAACACCCTTGTCGTACAGCCAAGGTTCATCCTCAACGATATAGCGAAAGCCCTTGCTTTGAAGGTTGTTGATAGATGGACCCCAGACGAACAGTGGGAAGCCGTTGCTAAAAATGATTTCCTGTTTTCGTTTTTTGCTCTTGTCGGTTGGCAGGAGCGCCCGTGTCAGTTCGCAGGCCTCCAGTATCGGCATGACTCGGAGTTCGCAATGCTCGCCTGCGATGGTGTCCTTTTGAAAGATCCAGAGAAAATTCCCAGGTTCATTGGAGAACGTCCACGGCATCCAAATATCTGCGATGAGGGTCTTACCGGATCGGGGAGGCGCGAGAACGTTAACGGCCCGCTTGCGGTCGTTGTGCAAAGCGTCTAGCGGGCCAATGAAGTGGCGCGAATCTTGAACCGAGAATCGTCCGCTTTTGGTAAGGGACCCCGGGAGTATTATAAATTCCTCTGCCCACTCGTAAATCGGGCGGCGATCCTTCGGCCTAAAGGACTGCTGCCACGCTTCTGCAATCAGATTTGCCATGCGGTGAAAAGCTTCTGGAATTCCTCTTTAATGGAGTCAGCCAACCGCTTCCCATAAACCCGCGCCTGCGGAACATCGAGGCCAGCAACTGCGCTCGGGTATTCGTTCTCAAGCTTCTGGTCGATTATGAAGTTGATAGGGCCAGCAACCTTGCGGATGGATTCAGCGACAGCGGAGCGAAGCACAAGCTTCCCCTCGTCTTTGTCGTTTTTAATCTTCAGCTTGCGAATTTCCTCGGCAATCTTCTTATCCTTGAGCGAAGCGCCGTCACCGGCAGGCGGCTTAATTGCCTCTAGGACGTCTGACAATGGGCGACCCTCTGGAGGATACAGCCCAGCATCAACAAGGCGCTTCTTGACGGTCCTACGATCAATGCCGGTCTGCGCTGAGAGTGAGTTAACCGTAATCGGGGTGGAACTCGGCTTTTTCATGCCTCGGTTGTAAATATGGTGAAAGCTTGATAACCA
>Ga0196964_10000460_pt1 | contig 25199 bp, 37 predicted proteins | sample S1_10metaG_FD_148615 | JGI IMG/M metagenome (GOLD analysis project Ga0196964, IMG submission 148615) | Soil microbial communities from Anza Borrego desert, Southern California, United States - S1_10 | ecosystem: Environmental > Terrestrial > Soil > Desert | place: USA: California | collected... | reverse complement strand
GGGCGCCGCCCCCCGCCAGTCCGTCGAGGACGCCATCGTTGCCCAAACCGTGTCGTTCCTCGAGCTCGCCGCCGCGCACGCCGCCGGCAACGCCCAAGCGGTCGCCCAGATCCAACTCCAGATCGCCCGCACCCGGCTGGCCGCCGCCGGCGCCGGCGAGGCCCGCAACCGGGCCCTCGCCGAGCTCGTCAACGCGCAGCGCGCCTACGACCAGACCCTGCTCGACGCGTCGACCGCGCAGCATGAGCTCGCGGTGTCCGTCGCGAACTTCCGGGGGGACAGCGTCCGGGCCGCCACCGAACAGCTCGCCGCCGCCCGGGAACAGCTCAACTTCGCGCTCGCCCACGGCGCCGGCCCCGCCGAGATCCGTCGGGCCATGGCCCAGATCGTCCAGGCGCACGCCGCGTTGCGAGACGCCCAGCTCGCCGAGCAGCAGTCCGACATCGACTTCGCGCTCCAGATGGAACGGATCACCACCGCGGAGGCGATCCGGCAGCTCGAGGCGTTGCTCAAGATCCCGAACCTGACCAAGCAGCAGACCCAGCAGCTCCTGTTGCGGATCAAGCAGCTTCGCGACGAGCTCGGCGCCGACTTCCAGTTCAACCTGCCGTCGTTCCTCGGCCTGCCCACCTTGTACGAGGCCCGCCGGGTCAACCAGGTCGGCGGCACCGGCGCCTACCAGGACAACCGCCGCTACGACATCCGGGTCACCACCCAGCCCGGTCAGGACAACTCGGCGATCGCCCGGGAGGTGCTCGCCGCGATCGACGACGACGTCACCGCACCCCCCGTCGTCGCACCGGGGCGGTTCTACTGATGGCCCGCACCGCGTGGAGGTTCGAGGACCCGTACACGTCCGACACCTACGAGTTCGCCGTCAACCCCAAGACCCCGATGCCGTGGCAGGACAACCGCGACATCGTCCACCAGGACGTCGAACCCGACGGCACCACCGTTCTCGTCGAAGGTCACAACTCCACGCCCGACGACATCCAGTTGTCCGGGTTCACGCTCACCGCGGAGCAACTCGCGGACCTCGACGAGTGGATGGCGAAACCCGGGATGCTGCACCTGTACGACCACCTCGGCGGTGCCGTCAGGGTCATGGTCTCCTCGTTCGTCCCGACCCGACCTCGCAAGACGTCCCGGCACGGGTTCCACGAGTGGACCGCCACCCTGATCTGGTACGGGAACCTGTGACATGGCCCGCGTCGCCTGGGTCATCGAAGCGCCCGTCGAAGGGGTGTCGTACTCGTTCGAGATCAACCCCCTCTCCGGGGGTGCGTTCTCCCGTGGCCGCCACTACGCCAAGACGTCGAACCTGCGTGGCGACCCGATCGTCCAACAGGGGCACGCCACCCCTCGCACCACCCAAGCCGAAGGGATCGCCCGGTCCCTCAACCAGAAGAACGCCCTGTACTACTACCGGGACTTCCAACGCCAGCTTCGTCTCACCGACGACCTCGGCCGGGTCACCTGGGTGGTCATCACCGGTCTCGGGTTCAAGCCCGAGCCGCGCCGGCAGGCCCCGCACCGGGCGATCTTCACCCTGTCGCTCACGGAGGTGAACGTCCCGTGAGGTACGTCAACTCCGACCTGTGGGACATCTGGCGGACCAGGGACCACACCGGCCCGTTCGCGCCCCGCGGGGACGTCACCATCGAACCGGGGTGGTGGCTCACCAACTCCCAGCGCATGAACGCCGGCCCCGTCCTGTACCCGGGCAAGTGGCCCGTCGAAATCCCCCCGCCCTACGGCGGCGCCTGGAAGTGGGGGCGGATCCGGTCGTACCAGAACGCCGACAACGACCAGTACGAGCTCGCCGTTCCCCACGTCGTGTCCATCGACATCAACCGGTCCCTCGAGCAGGACGTCGCCACCTGCACCATCGTGCTCGCCAACACGGAGATGCGCACCAACCTCGACCCCGGTGAGGACCCCGAGGAACTCGGCGACAAGGGCTACTACACCGCGTACCGGGGCGGTGTCCGCTGGGCCCGTGACCCCACCAACAAGCGCAAAGGGTCCGGGCCCGGAGAGAACATGGCGTTCCTGCGGTGGGCGCACGAACGCAACCCCTGGTACCAGCGGCTCGTCCCCAACGCCCTGCTCCGCACCTACCAGGGGTACGGCGGGGCCGGCAAAACCCGCGAGGACGCCGTCGCCGACGGTGACATCGTCCTCACCGGGGTGTGGATCGTCGACCGCATCCGCGAGAACGCCCGCCGAGGCACCATCACCGTCGAGTGCCGCGACATCGGCGCCCTTCTGCTCAAGCACGTCATGTACCCACCGCTCATGCAGGTCCGCTACTACCCGTTGCGGTTCGCCCGGTGGAAGTGGGAGGACTACAAGGTCCGGGTCAAGGTCCGCGACCAGCTCTACCGGGTTCGGCAACGGTGCACGTACAGGGACTCGTCGGAGGACCGCTGGTACCCGGACCGGATCGTCGCCGGGCGGGGCGCCAACATCCACGGCCACTTCCCCGCGGATGCCATCGACGGTTCCCAGACCACGTACTGGCTGTCGGTGGGCAACAGCGGCCCCAACAAGGTGTTCGCGTACAACTGGATCGAGTTCGACACGTACAACCAGTTCGTCGACGCGATCGACCTCACCACCATCGGCTCCGGGTACCAGGTGTTCGTGTCGGTCATGGAGAACGGCTCCTGGATCGGGAGTCGCACCATCCCCTACGACCACACGCCGCTCATCGGGAACCAGCCCCACGTCGTCGACACCGGCGCCGACATCCCCTACATCCACCAGTTCGGTCTCGGCCCGCCCGGCAACAACGACCACCGGTCCCGGGGCATCATCCCCCTGCCCCGCCGGTACCGGGCGCAGAGGATCCGGCTCACGTTCCACAACCTCGTGTGGTTCCAGTGGGAACCGTGGAACTACCGGGCCGCGCTCGGCGACTTCGCGCCGCTCATCTCCCACGTGCAGGCCGTGTACGAGGACCAGACCCGCAGCCGGCGGGTCGACGGCAACTACAAGGACTACTGCCTCGACGAGGCCAGCGAGATCCTCACCCGTCGCGGATGGTTGCGATGGGATGAGGTCGACGTCGGCGACGAGACGCTGGGTGTCGACCCTGACACGAACACACCGGTGTGGCAGACCGTCGAGCACGTTTACCGCCGGCACCGTGAACGGGACATGGTCGCGATGAAGGGAGCGAGCTTCGACGCGCTCACCACCCCCGACCACCGGTGGCTCACCCGTCACGGCGACAACAAGTGGCGGTGGACCACATCCGACGCGATCACCGCCACGGACCGCATCCCCCTGACTGTCCCCGCGGGGCAGGCCCCCACGGAGGCCAAGTACGACGACGCGTTCGTCGAGATGGTCGCCTGGTTCTGGACCGAAGGGTGGTGGCGCAAGCCGTCCGGGTCCGCGCTCGCCCAGTCACGGCGTGCGAACCCCGCACACTGCGACGCCATCGAGCGGTGCCTCACCGAGCACCTGGGCCCGCCCGGGGTGATGGCACGCGGCCGGTACCAGGAGGGCCGCGGCGCCGAGTGGCGCATCGGCGAACAGCGTCCCAACGGTGTCGTCACCTACATCCTGTCCACGGGGGTCACGAAGGCGCTCCGCCAGATCGTCGACGACGACAAGGTCCCCAACGCCGAGTTCCTGTGCGCGCTCACCCAGCAGCAGCTCGACCGGTTCATCGACGTGTCCATGATGGCCGACGGCTGGGACCGCAAGGGTCGCCACTACGGCTTCGCGCAGCGCGTCAAGCGACGCAGCGACGCCTTCCAGTTCGCCTGCGCCCTCGCCGGTCGCCCCACGATCACACATGCCAGGACGGTCGACGGCAAGACGATGTGGGCAACCACGATGCTCGAGACCGACTATGCCGCGCCCATCCGCTCCGCCTCCCGGGCGGGTCGCGCCACTGTCACCCGCGTCCCGTACGAGGGCATCGTCTGGTGCCCGACCGTCCAACACGGCAACTTCATCGCCCGCCGCAACGGATCCGTGTACGTCACGGGCAACTCGGACATCGTGAAGATCCTGTTGTTGTGGTCCGGGTGGTGGCTTGCTCCCGCCGCGGATGAGAACGGATGGCGACGCACCACCGGGTTGCCCCAGGTGTACGGCAACATCGAGTCGACGGGCGCGTACGCGGAGGAGCAACTCCCCGCGGAGATGTTCGACAAGGTCACCCCGATGGAGTCGATCACGGCGTTGAAGAACATCGTCGGGTACCACTTCTTCATCGACCAGGAAGGCGGCGCGCACTTCTCGTCGCCGAACTGGTGGACGATGGGCAACTTCACCGAGGTCGGGCAACCGACAGCGTTCATCCCTGAGATCGACGAGGAGATTCAGCTCACCGACTACGAAGTCACGTCGGACGCCGACGCGATCCGGTCGGAAATCATCATCGCGACGGAGGAACCGACCGCCGGGTTCCGGTCGACGAAGGCGACCCGGTACCGGATGGAACACACCCGGGACATGGGGCACGGCATCGCCAACCCGGGCATGTGGGTGAACGGGTCGTTCATGGACCTCGAGGAGCAGCAGCGCATGGCCGAGCTGGTCGCCATGCACGTGATGTTCTCGATGCGCACCGGCCAGGTGACGTGCCCGGCGAACCCGTTGCTCGACATCGACGACCAGGTGCGCCTTTGGGAACGGGTCACCGGTGACACGTTCATCCACTACGTCCGGGGGATCAGCACCCACCAGGACCTGGTGCAGGGGTCGTACACGATGACGTTGACGACGAACTGGTTGGGTGACCGGGACAACTGGGCGATCCGCCGTGGCACCGACCACCCCGGCACGTACCGCCGGTACGTCGTGCCCGACGACCACGAGACGTGGGCCCGGGTGAAGCTGCGCTGCGAGGGCCGGTACTTCCCCGAGAAGTTCCACATCTCCCACCTCCAGGCGTTGAACGCGGAGGCGCTCGCGGCGACCGGCGGTCTGCTCGTCAAGGGCATGGAACTGGAGGTCTGAGGTGGCCGGTGTCCCGATCTTCGACGTGTCGGACCGTCTCGCCGACTGGCTGGACTCCCGTCCCGGGTCCCGGACCGTGAACCGTCTCGTCGGCGGTGTCGCCCGGTACCCGCAGGGTGGCACCATCCGCGCCCGGGAGGATCCCGTGGCGATCGGGCAGGCATCCGAGAACGCCACCGGTCTCGGCCAGTCCGGCGGTGCCGGGGTGAGCAAGAAGCTGCGGCTCATCTTCGACACGGCGATCAGCGAGAACCTCGGCGGGGCGTTCGCCATGGACGCCCGTGACGTTGACGTCGGAATGGTCTGGGATCTCGAGGTGGACTTCACGGTCCGGTCCCCCGCCCCCGAGTACGTGTTCGCCGGCCTCGCCGTGTTCATGGACACCTCCGCCCCGGAGGACTTCGGTGGGCTAGTCGGTGTCGCGCTCGGCATCGCTCTCGCCGACTTCGCGTTCCCCGAGGGCCGGTTCACCGGGGACTACGAGCTCTCCGCCGGTGACATTTTCACCTACCAGGCAGTCGACGGCCCGTACGACTTCAACGCCAACGTGAAAGCCCAACCGTCCGGGCTCACCTACGCCAACGGGGACCGGCTCGCCGTGCGAGTCGTCCGGGACCTCGTCGCCGGAACCGCACGGTTCTACGCCGCGCAGGGCACCAGCTCCTACTACCAGGTCGGTGACACCGCGTCGTGGGACCCGCCGTTCGCCGGCGGGTTCGCTCCTCCGGCGTCGATCAACGCCTACGACCCTGGCATCGCCGTCGGCGCCGGCGGTGCCGAAACGATCGACGACAACGCCCGGGTCGACATGCACTGGGCGAAGATCGACATGGGTGACACGGTGCTCACCATGAACCCCGACACCAACCTGACCGGCTGGTCGCTCGGCGCCGGGGCGACGGTGATCTCGTGAGCGTCAACCGGGCCCTGTCCCACCGGGAGAACCGGTCGATCCAGGTCGAACGGATCCACGGTGGCGCCGCCCGCTGCTGGGGGCTCGTCGCGTGCGACGCCGGCGAGTCCCGAATCCATGTGCCGTTCCCGGTAGAGTTCACCGACCGTCCCAACTTCGTGTACGGCGCCGAGCTGCTACCTCCGGCGGCGCTCATCGCTCAGGTGTGGCCGACTATGTCGGCGATGGTCACGAAGTGGGACCGCAAGCTGTGCACCGGGGTCGTCGAACACTTCACCGGGATGCACCTCATCATCGTGCTCACCGGCCCGCCGATCCCGTGGGCGCCGAAGGCGATGTTGCACTGGCAGGTGACCGGCCCGTCGATCGTCGGCGCTGTCCCGGAGGACACCGAGTAGATGCCCCGCGCCATTCCCGTCGCCACCCTCGGACAGGGTCTTGGTCAGCGCCTCGTTGGCGGTGGTCTCGGCGCCGCGTCGCGGCTCAACTCGCATCGGATCGGCAACTGGAAACGGGTCCGCACCCAGACCATGCACAACGCCGACCTGGTGTCCCAGAACGTGGGCCCCACCGACCCGTTTCTGCACCGGTCGAACGCTGTGTTCATCATCGACTGGGGAACCGCGCTTGACGTGCCGCCGTTGCCGGCGAGCGTCAACACCCCCGCCGACGAGGACACCCCGTTGGTGCTGCGCACCCCCGGCACCTGGTACGTGTACGCCGCGGCGAGAAGCGACGCTGCTGGCCCCGGTGAGTCCGTGACGTTCTACGTCGACTCGATCAACCTCGGGATCACCTCGATCGGTGACGCCGCCGTCGAGTCCGGGCGGTTCACAGTCGCCGCGTCCGGTAGCGGCGTCGGTAACACCGACCTCACGGTCCGTCGGGTCTACAACCCCGGCACGGAACCGGTGATGAGCCACGCCGAGCTGTTCCTTCTGGTCTGGCAGGACTGATGGGCGGGCTGGGCATGGGAGGTCGTCCCATGCGTGACGTCGGCGGCGGGTTGGGTGCCGCCACTCGGATCAACCCGTCGCATCCCACGTCAGGGAAGTGGCCGAACCCGGACTTCGCGGTGCTGCGCTCCACATCCGGTGTCGCGACCGACCCGGTGATCGGCCTGTTCGGCGATCCCATGTACGCCCTTCGGTGGGACGTGGTCGTCCCCCACCCTGATGTGACCATCCGCACGGGGGAGTTCCCCATCGACGGCGAACCCGTCACCGTCCCATCCCCCGGCGCGATCCACATGGACACGAAACCGGCCGGCTACGACGAGCACTTCAACCTCCTGTGGGAGGTGCGGCTCCACATGCTGTCCGGGTCCCTTCCCAGCCTCGGCGGCGGTGGCGGGTTGCTGTTCTCCAACTACCTGCTCGGTCAGACCATCGCCGCCGGTGACGGGTTCGCCTCCAACTACCAGTCCCTGGACATGACCCCTTCCAGCGGCGGCGACTACTACATGCTCACCATCACCGCCCCCGCCACCGCGCACGACAACGAGCTGTACGTGCTCACCGAGGCCGCCTCCGGGTTCGAGATCGTCATGTACCTGCGCCCGTTCCCGTACCCGTGGCTCACTCTCGCCGACTTCGCCCAGCTCATCACCAACGCCGGCGAGCCCCTCGAACCCGCCATCCTCAACTACCTGCGATGACCCCTATCCACCCGCTCGCGACCCGCCGGCGCGTACCGTCGCGCAACCCGTAAGGAGCCTGGCGTGCCAGTCCAGTACGACCCGATCTTCGGTCTGCCCATCCTCATCGACGGCACCCTCGCCGAGGACGACTACGCGTTCGGCCGGTTCGCGGAACGGCTCGCCCCGGTCCTGTCCGGGGTTCTCAACCACACCCACGACGGGGTCGCCAACGAGCTCGAGGAACCCTCCGACGTCCCCACTGCGGTTCTCGACCCCAACAACGCCGACGGGTCGCTGCCCGCCGGCGGGTCCGTGTTCTACGCGTACACCCTCGTCGACGCCCACAACCGGGAGTCGTTGCCGTCCGCCGCCGTCGAGGTCGAACTTCCCGACGTGCTCGGCCGCCCGTCCCCGCCGTCGTGCAGCTACACCGCGACCGGTGGCACCCTCCCGTCGGGGCGGTACGCGTACGCCTTGTCCGCGTACACCGTCGACACCACCCACGAGACCGTCGCCTCTGTCCCCACCGAGGTGATCGTCGCCCCTACCGGCGCCTCAACGAACGAGATCACCGTCACGTTCCCCACCCTCCCCGAAGGTGCCGACGGGTGGAACGTGTACCGGCTGCGCCCCGGGACCGTGTCGTTCGTGTTCCTCGCCGCGGTCGACATGAGCGGCGGGGGGCCACCGGCCACCTACGTCGATGACGGGTCCGTCGCCGAGGACGCGCAACGGCTCCTCCCGTTCGAGGATCACACGTCGGGCACGAACGCGGTCACGATCACCCTCCCCGACAACGTGGTCCCCGTCGGGTACACGTGGAAGCTGTACCGCACCTCGATCGACGGGTACTGGGAACGCAGCCTCGTCCACCACATCGTCGAGGAAACCTCCGAGGGGTCCGGGATCATCACCCCCGAGTTCCTCGACACCGGGTTCCCCACCGACGTCGGCTCCCCGCCGATCGCCGCTCAGACCATACCGAACCCCGGCAAGATCAACCTCGAGAACGGGGTTCATGTCACCGGCCGGCTCCCCCTCGGGTTCCAGGTCCACCCCCACACGATCACGTTCCACCAGCCCGGCCCGGTCGCCGTCGGCGTGTTCGACCAGATCATCCCGCTGCTCGGCGCCTACCAGCTCGTCTCCCTCGCCGCCATGCTGTCCGAGGGGTCGTCCCCGTCGGCCACCCCGATCGTGGCCCGCCTCGTCACCGCCGACGCGTCGAACATGACCGCGCCGCTCAACAACTGGCAACTGGTCGGGGACGTGTCTATCCCCGTCGGGGACCAGGGCGCCATCGCCACGTTCTCCACGCAGCTCGGCGGACCGCCTGCCGAGCCCATGCAACGGGTCGTCGGCACGAACGCCCTCACCATCCAGATCACCCAGGACGGCGGCGGCACCACCCCCACCGACGCCAACCTCACTGTCGTCGCCGTGTTCTACCTCGACACGGTGTCCACCCCGGTGAACACGACGTTCGAGCTGTCCTCCGAGGGTGGAACCTGACCCTCTGAAACCGCACTCCGAGCGGTCGATAACTAGGGCAGGCAGGCAGGAGGGCGTGTCCATGTCCTGGCGGTTGCACATCACACGATCAACTCGAGGTCTCGGCATCTTCGCTCTCGCCGCGCTCATGGCCGTCGCCGGCCTCGCCGGATCCCTCGTGTACCGGCAGTGGTTCGTGGAACGCCCCTACGACCCGTTGGGCGTCTACCCCGACCAGACCGTCCAGTCGTCGGTCCCCGGGATCCACGGGCCCGCCGCGCCCCTCGACGGGCCCGTGATCGTCACCGGGTTCAAGTGCAACAACGCCTCCCACCCCGTGAAGGTGCGGGGCACGTCGTCGTGGCAACCCGTCGACGCCGCCGGCAAACAGACCGGCACCGGGGTGGCCGCCCGCACCGGGGTCGGGTTCCGGCGCGCCGGCCCCGGGTGCGAAGCGTTGCGGTACGAGAACCCCGTCCCCGACGAGGTGCGCCGCATCACCCTCCAACTCCACGAACGAGGCCGGGCGGCACACTGGCGGATCGTCGGCGTCGAAACCCCGGTCGCTGACAACGGTGCCGACGGGGAGGCCCGCATCTGGCGGACCGAACCTTTCAGGATCGTGGTGGAGGAGCCCGTTGAGCCGGACCGATGAACGACGAGACTTCCCGACAGACAACCGAGTCGCGCTCGCCGAATCCGACCTGGACAAGCTCGAAGGTGCGCTCGCCGCGGCCATCGAGAAGATCGACACCAAGTTCGACAAGGCCGTCGCCGACCTCGAGGGGCGCCTCGACAAGATGCAAGGCGTCCTCGTCGGCATCCTCATCTCCCTGGCGACAGCGTCGCTGCTGCTCGCCGTCAACGTCCTGGTAGGTCGCTGATGTCTGAGAACGGCACGATCGACGACACCGCCATCCCCGACCCGAACCCACCCGACGAGGCCGCCGCCGACGCCGCCAAGGAACAACGCCGGCACCGCCGGGACCGCATCCTGATCGTTGTCACCGCCGTCATCGCGTCGGCGCTGCTGGTCCTGGCGATCTTCACCCTCCCCGCCGCCCTCCAAGGGCGCGACGAGGCCCGCGACTCCGAGAAGGCCGCCGCCTCCGCCCTGTCCGCGTCGGTCGCCGCCGCCGAAGCGGCCCGGGAAGCGACCGACGCCTCCGCCACCGCCGCCGCGACCGTCGAGGTGTCCGCCTGCCGGGCCCGGTACACCGCTGTGCAGGAGGTCGCCATGGGTCGGGTCATGCGGGCCATCGCCATCGCCCTCAAGGCGCTCGCCGACGAGGACACCGACGCCCTCAACGAGGCTGTCGTCGAGGGCGCCGACGCGGTCGCCGAGCTCGAGGCCGCCACCGCTGACATCCGCCGCATCGACGAGCTCTGCCCGACCACCACCTAGAAGGAACCGCCCGTGAACAACTACGTGTCCAGTCTCATCCGCACCTGGGTGCCGGTGTGGGTCAGTGCCGCCCTGGCGTGGCTGTCCGCCGAGACCGGTCTCATCGTCGACGAGAACACCGCCGCCCAGGGGGTCCTGTTCTTCAACGCGGTGCTCACCGGCCTGTACTACGCCCTGATCCGCTGGCTCGAGCAGCGGTACCCGCAGGTCGGGTGGTTGCTCGGTCTCGCCAAGCAGCCCGGGTACTCCCCGGAGGAGCCCCCGCCACCGCAGCCGCCCCCGGCAGGGTCCGACACCGGGGCCGTCGCCGGTCGCACCATCGCCGTCCTGTTGTTCGCCGCCGCCGCCGTGTTCGCCCTGCTCGCCGTGCTCAAGGTCGGCGACCCCGGCGACCCGTGGGTGGCCTGGTCGCTGCTCGGTATCGCCTCCGGGCTCGTCGCCGACCGGATCTAGTTCGCGGGCCGTCCGTTACTCGGATCCCCTCCGCCGCCGGGGGCGGACGGCCCGCTCTACCCCTCGCGCCGTGCCTGACGGTCCCAGTGGCGCCGCTGCCGGGTGCGCAGCTCGAACCGGGTGAGCGGCGCGTCCCCCGGCAGGTACAAGGGGTGGCGGGGGTGGCCCGCCACCGTCGTCCCCAGGCACCACAGGTCCACGTCCAGGCCGTCGAGGTACCCGTGGGCGACGTCCCACGCGTGGGCGCCCATCGTCTCCCCCCACGCCGCCACCACCGTCGTGTCCGGGGCGGTCACAACCGTCTCGATCGCGGCGACGTTCTCGACCCCACCGGTGATGTCGACCCCGGCGCGCATCGCCTCGGCCATCACCTTCGGGTACGGGGACCGGAACGCGTACAGGTTCACCACCTCAAGCCGCCCGCACCCCTCCCGGCGGGCGAACCCCATGCACCGGGTGACGGTGTTGTCGGACCGGAACGCGTCCGCGACCGACGGGTTCAACATGATGAACGCCATCGTCGGACCCGGCCCCCACTCCCGCCACAGCCGGTACCGGAACACGTCGTCGTCGGAGAACACCGCGGCGGCACCCCCGTCGAACATCGACTGCGGGCCGAGCACCGTGTGGGTCACGGCGTCTCCTCGTCGACGTCGCGGTACGACCACGTCGGGTGGTGCACGACGTAGACGCCGTTGCGGTTCTCGTGCTCGACCACCCCTACGAACGACGCCCCCCACGCCACCCGCCGCGGTGCGCTCACAGCTCGAGCCGGCACGCGTACACCGGTGCCGGCACCTCGACAACCAACCGGTTCCCCACCCAGTCCGTGTGCACACGCGGGGCCGTCCCACCCAGATCCTGGATCTCGACCAGCAGATGCCGGCGCGCCGGGTCCGTGAGGTCCCACGCCACCCTCGCGGCCAGGTCGCGGCTCTCGTTGACCTTCGCGACGAGCGCCGACACGTGGCGTTGCAGCTCGGCAGCCGGGTCCGGCATCATCCCGGCAGGTTCGCCGGCGGGTTCCGGCGGGCGACCGCGACCGCGTCCGAGAACGCGGTCGCCGCGTCCATCAACTCCTCGAGCTGCTCCCGGCACAGGTCCGGGTCGACGTGCAACATCTCGGTCTGGATGACCCGGGGATGCGGCATGTGCGGATGGGAGAACACGACGTCGACGAACGCCCCGAACGTCACCTGCTCCACCCGCACCCCCTCCACGGTCACGTTCCCCTCGAGGTCCCCGACCGGGACGCACCCGTTGTCCTTCGCTTCCCGGGTCGCTGACACCGCCGCCACGTACGCCAGGGCCGCCTCCTGGAGCTCGGCGAGCTCACGGGGGCACAGGTCCGGGTCGACGTGCTGGGCGGCGCCGACGATCACCAACGGGTTCGGCGACGACACCGGCAGCGCGTACGCCAAGTCGACGTACCCGTCACCGAACGCGATCTGCTCGATGTAAAAGTCGGGGCGCAGCTCACCCATCGGGTTCCTCCCTGAACGATCTCTCAGCGAGCACGTACAGCAGCACGCCACCCAACGCGACACCGATGCCGGCCAACGTCCAGGTCAGGTCACGGTGCCAGTAGGCGACCTGCCCGATGACAGCACCCGCGGCGATGACCACGATGGCCGCCACGCACACCGCCACGGACCGCCTACCCAACGGTCGCCTCCTCGGCGAGGTGATGGGACTTGCACAGGATCTGCCGGCGGCGGATCCAGGAGAGCTGGGCGTAGTTCACGACCTGCCCACCCTCGGTGGTCTCGACTTCGCACGGCTGGCCGCACAGCTCACACGGCGGGGTGTCCGCCTCCCCGGGCATCCCCCGGGGACGACGCGGCACATCCTCCGCGGCGGGCGCCTCCACCGGCGCCGGTGCCTCCACCGGTTCCGGGGTGTCCTCCACGGCGGCGCTGTCACCGGGCCGGGTGACCGGCACCACGACCTCGTCAGCGAGGACGTCGTCGAGCCCGTGGTCGGTGATCCCCCGTTCCTCCAGGAAGTCCGCCACCCGGACCCGGAGCGCGTCGAGGCGCTCCACCAGGTCCACCGGGACCAGCACCCACCCGGGGGCCAGCATCAACCGTTCCGCCTCGATCAGTTCCCCCGCGGCGATCCGCCGGTCGATCTCCTCCTGCGCCAACGCGGACGCGAGCTCAGGGTCAGCGAGCAACCCTCGGACCGCCTCGGTCAGCTTCGACGCCACCGGGTCCCGACGTCGCCGCATCGGCGCCGTCACCGGACCCGCCTCGAGATCAGCTCACGGGTGTCGAAGATCCCGGCCAGGTCCGGTTCCTGGTCCATGACCAGCCGGGCGTACCGGGACCGGTACACGTTGTTCAACCGGTACGGCTCGGAGTCATCCGGGCGGACCATGTGCTCCCACCGGAGCACCTCGAACAGCATCCCGATCCCGAGCTTCGTGTGCCCTGCCGCCTTCCCTTCCCGGGCGAGGCGAACCAGCGCCGCGTACACCTCGGGGTGGGCGGCGTGGAACTCTGCGAACCGGGCGTCGATCGACCGGTCCGGGCGTGGCTCCACCACCGGCGGCGGCGGGAACTCGAACGCCGGGTCGTCACGCCGGCGCCGGTGCCGGGGAACGAGCCGGTGCGTGGGCTCGTGACCGGGGGCGGTGGACACGGTCAGCTCGTGGTGGCCTTGTCCCGGCGGCGGGTCTTGCCCTGCCGGAACCGGTGCGCGTAGTCCAGCGACGCGGGGATCAGCACCGTGTAGAGATCGACCCGGAACCGCTTGGCGAGCTGCTCGAGCTCGTACAGGGATGGGGACGTCTCGTCGAGCTCCCACCCTGACACCGTGGACTGTGACAGCCCCAGCTCGCGGGCGAGCATGGTCTGGGACAGCCCGGCATCTTCACGGGCTTCACGGATGATGTCGCACAGCTTCCGGCGTCGTCGTGCCATGGGACGAGACGTTACCGGTTGGGACGGTGACCCGCCAACCACCGTGGGTCAGGGGCGCCACTTGTGGGGGATCGGGAGTCCGGCACGGCGCAACCTGGCGGCGGCGTTGCGCACCCCCCGGTAGTCCCCGGAGGTCGATCCGGTGAACACGACCTGCCCGTCGGGGGTCTGGAACCGTAGGTGCCGGCGTCGGGTCAAGGTGACCGTCCACCCGGCGGCCTCAGCCCGTTGCACCAGGTCACGGAACCCCGGGTCGGTCACCTGGTGGGAGACCGCGTTGCTCACCGCTTACCTCCTCACCGCGTACACGGTGTCCTTGATGACAAGCGGCTTGTCCGGTGGTCCCTTCACGTACGCGTCGATCCAGATGAGCCGGTGCACCTTCTCCGACGGGTACCACTGGTTGCGCCAGAACCCGCCGGCGTCACCACCGACGAGCCACCGGTGCGACCAGTTCACGCTCTGCCCAGTCGCCTCCGACGGCGGCTCGACGGCACGCTCACGCCGCAACGTCACCACCCGCACCGGGTCGGGCACCTTCCCGGCCGACCGTTGCGCACGGCGCGCCGCGGCACGGTCCCGGTGTTCGCCAACCTCGGCGACGTGCTGGTTCACGAAGTCCCACAGGGTCGCCATGACCTTCTGCCACGGCGTGGGAAGCAACTCCCCTTCGGCGGCGTCGGTCGTGGCGAGCGGCATCAGGGTGCACGACAGGCGACGCACGTCGTGGGGGTACTGCTCGACGAGCCCTTTCTGGTCACGCAGGTCCGGGATCACGAACAGTCGGGCGACGGGCACGACCACCACGGGCGTGTCGAGGAAATGCCCGGCCATCAGGATCGCCCGGACGATCGCGGGTTCGTCGACCTCGCCGTCGACGAGACGGGGCAGGGACGCCCTCACGAAGTCGTACATCGAGCACAGACGCCCCGTCACAACGGTCCCGTCGGGCTGGGTGAGCGACGCTGTGCGCCCGTCGTCAGCGGGTTCCCACATCCCGCCCATCAGGGCCTTGTTGCGTTCGTCGTCGAGCAACGAGAACGTCTCCAACGTGGTCCACCCCAGGTACCGGACCAGCCAGCTCCGCCGGTCCAACGGGTCGAGCTGCTCGTCCCCGTCGGCGCGGTGGGCGGCCTCGATCGGTATGTCGAACCCGACGAACCCGTCAGGTGACGGCAACGCCGTCCGGTGGTACCTAGAGTCGGGGCGGGTCTTGGCGGCGGCGACCACGAACTGGGTCATGGGCGCCGACACCCAGTAGCAGGGGGCGCCTTCGAGGTCGCGTGCGGCGCCCGTTCCCCACGGGTTCCCGAGGCGCGTGTCGGTTTCCTTGGTCATCGCGTCGGTGAGCTTGATCCCGTGGTCGGACCGAAGGAACGCGCAGAACTCGGTCCGGGCGTCGAGCACGTCGACCGGTCTCACGCCGGCGCTCCCATTTCGTCGCGGCCCTCCGCTTTGTCCCACAGGACCGTGACAACGCATTTGGCGGCGGGGTCGTAGTGGTCGGGTACCCACACGACGACGATCCCGTCCCGGACGGCGCACCGCGCGTCGGGGATCCGTCTCGGGTTCCCGGGGTACTCGAGGTCCGGGTCGAGGGCGACCCGTTCGACGGTGCTCCTCGAGAGGGCCATCTGGTCGATCCGCTCTAACGCGTGGGCGGTGTAGCGAAGGGTCACAGCGTCACCTCGATCCGTTCCCTGTCCGGCCACGACCGGGTGAGGTGCGGGTCGGTGGGTTCGACGTTGTGCGCGTTGCCGTGCCAGTCCTCGTCGCGCAGATGCAGCCACACGAGGGGCCACACGTACTCGCCGGTCGACCAGCGGGTCTTGGCGAACGCCGGGCCCCCGCACACCGTGCAGGTCGCGCCGAGCGGCAACGGTCGGCCACCGCCGTCGACCTCGGGGGTCCACGTGTCCCCCGAGCGGGTGAACGCGGCGGCGCCCATGAGCGTCGGTAGGAGCAGGGTGGCACCGTCGGGGGCGTCGAGGTGCGGGTCGGTGACGGGGATCTCAGCGATGCGGGGCATCAGGTCCTCCTGGGGTTGGGGGGACCGGCCAGGTCCGTTGGAGGGTTCCGGCCGGTCCCCGAGTGTTCAGGATGCCCGACGGCGGGACGTCGTGCCCGCCGGGGTGCCCTTCTTGGCGGCACGCTTCGCCGGCCCCGTCTTGCGGGGGGTGCGGGGCGTGACCTTCGGGGCGATCACCGACTCGAGCATCGACAGGACGTCCCCGTCGAGGGCGTCGGCGCCGGCGGTCGTCGCCACCGGTGCCGGGACCTCACCGGAGGCGACGGCCCGGGCGGCGGCGTCGAGCCGCTCCGCGGCGTCGGACCGGTACCGGACCGGGTCGAAGTCCTCGGCCATCGCCTCGGCGAGCTGGGCGGCCATCGCCCGGTCCCGGTCCGACAGCTCGACCGGGCCCAACGTGACCGGGTCGGTGATGTCGTCGGGGTGGACGAGCTCGCACAGCATCACCTGGTCCTGCCACACCTCGAGGCGGAACAGCTCCGGGGTGCCGTGCAGGTTCGCCCGACCCACCCAGATGAACCCGGGGGTGGAGGCGGCGACGAGCAACGCCTGGTACAGCTTGACGTCGCGGCTGGTGGCGTCGGCCTGGGGGCGCAACCGGTACCCCTTGGCACCGGGCCGGGTCGCGGTGAGGACCTGGTCGGCGGGGTGGGGGGTGATGTCGACGACCGGGTCGGTGACGTCGGCGGCCTTCGCCGCCTTCACCGTGGCGGCGTCGACCTTGACGAGGGCCCCGTCGACCGGGCGGGCCTTGTGGAGCTCACCGGCGGTGAACGGGCCGTGCTGCCCGGTCTCGCACACGTACTGCTGCTTGACACCGGTGGGGTCGGTGCACGCGGGGCACACCGACGTCATCTTCGTCGCGGTGCCACGCGCCGTGCGACGTACCGCGTCGGCGGCGACGTCCACGGTGAGCATGCCGGGGAGGCCGATCTTGAGGTTGCGGTGGGATCGTGAAGCCATGCTGGGGTTCTCCTGGGGGGTGGGGTGGTGGGGGTCAGGCGAGGGGGATGCGCAGCGCCCAGCGTCCGCCGCCGCGGTGGACCCAGTCGCCGGCGTTGAAGCTGCGCCCGTTCGGGTCCTGGCACGCCTCGAACGTGCCGCCGGGGTCCGAGTACCGGCCCGACGAGGGATCGAACGGTGGTTGACCGAGGAGCACGACGTCGACGTAGTCGAGGGAACCGTTGCGTTCCCGGAGCTCGTCGGTGATGTCGACGCTGTCACCGCCGTCCACGTTGCCGGTGTGGACCCGCTGGTTGGGCAGCAACGCGAACGGGGGCGCCTCGGAGAGGAACTCCATGTCGGCGATCCCGGTCCCGTCCGGGTGGAACGTGATGAGCGAGTAGATCGTCACGGGGTCTCCTGCATGTTGTCGATCTCGTCGACCCAGACGCCGGCAGGGTGGACGCCCTCGACGCCCTTGCCTTTGTCCTTGTCGTCGAACAGGGTCTCGGGTGGGGTGTCGCTGGCCTCCCACTCCGCGACCCGGGCCTGCTCGCGTGCCGAGCCCTTGCCCTTGGCGACGAGACGCAGCACGTGGGCGACGTAGAGCCGCCACGCCCGCCGCTTCGCGTCCTTGCGGAGCCGGTGGTAGGACACGTCGACCCGCTCGAACATGACCGTCTCCCCGCGCGTGAGCGCGGCCTCGAGCGACTTCGCGGTCCGGTACTTGATCGGGCGGTTCACACCCGACGCGTACTTCCCGCCCGTGGCGTCGTCACCGGCACCGGTGCGCTCCGTCGTGTAGAAGAACTCGCGCCCGTCACTGGTCTCCCAGTACCGGTAGTTCGGTTCCCGGGGCATCATCGCGGTGAGCCGGTCGACGAGCTCGTCCGGCAGCATCAGGACTCCTTCACGTTGGCACGCCCGGCGACGGTCAGCTTCCGACCCCGGGGCGTGAACGAGATCATCCGCCGGTCGACCAGGAGCCGCTCGAGGTTCACCGCCGCCGCCTTCGGGATCCGCAACCGGGACGACACCTGGTCGAGACCGGCGGTGCCGCCGAGCTGGTACAGGGCGCTCAGATAGGCGCGGTGGTCCTCGGTGAGCCCCTCCGGGGTGACCCGGCAGAACTCCAGGATCCGGTCCGCGTCGGGGACCGCCCCGTCGGGATCGTTGATGGTCAGGTCCCGGGCGGCGACCACGAACTGGGCGGCCATGCGCGGCACCCCACCGGTGGCGACACCGAGACGGCGGGCCGTGTCCGGGGTGAACTGCACCCCGACCCGTCGCCCCATGCGGGCCACGATCGTCGCGAGCTCCCGGTCCGTGTACGGCTCGAACGGCGGGTGCACACAGGCACGGAACCGGTCGAACAGCGGGGGGATGATCCGGTCCGCTTCGGTGGTCGCGCCGATGATCGTGATGTGCGGGAACGGCTCTGGGCCGAACCCCATGTCGAGCACCCCGTCCTCCACGAGCGAGAGCAGATGCTCCTGGCAGACCTTGCCGAAGCGGTGCAGCTCGTCGAGGAACAGGACACCGGGTCGCCCGTCGAACGACCACAGCGCCTCGAGGAGCTGATCGAACGTGAGGGGCTTCGTGGTGGCGAACAGGGGCACCCCGAGCCGGCCGGCGATCAGTCGGGCCAGGGTGGTCTTGCCCATCCCGGGTGGGCCGGTCAGCAGGACGTGTTCCATGCGGCGGCCGCTGGTCGCGGCGGCGTCGATGTGGACGTCGAGACGGGCCTTCATCGCGTCCTGCCCGATGAAGTCCGCCCACCGGGACGGACGCAACGCGTCTCTGTCGGTGGTGGCAGGGTCGGTCATGGTCATGCGAGCTCCTGGTTGTCGGGGCGGAGCGGATCGTCCCACTCGTCGCAGAAGTGAATGTTTGAGTGGCGGCCGGCGTGGTTCGCGGGGCGTCCGCAGTACGGCTTCACACACTCCGGCACGCGGTCCTCGCCCCGACACGCAGCGCACAGCGCGTCGCGCTCGTTCACCGCGCACCTCCCCACGGGGAACGAACCCACCCGCGCACCACCGGGTCACGAACCCACCGCACTCGCCACCGACGCCACGACGCACGCGCCGACGAACACAGCTCAGGCCACATGGGGGACCTCGGTGAGCGCGAGCATGCGGTCAACGAGACCGTGGGCTGAGGTTTGCAGTTCGGCAACGGTAGGAGCGAGACGCCGACGCGCAGCGTCCCTCGCAGCGGCCCTCGCAGCGGCCCTCGCAGCGGCCCTCGCAGCGTCCCACGCAGCGTCCCCCGCAGCGTCCCTCGCAGCGTCCCCCGCAGCGGCCCTCGCAGCGTCCCTCGCAGCGTCCCCCGCAGCGTCCCTCGCAGCGACCCACGCAGCGTCCCACGCAGCGTCCCTCGCAGCGTCCCTCGCAGCGGCCCACGCAGCGGCCCACGCAGCGTCCGCGTCCTTCCGCACCGCGTCGATCACCGGCCGCACCGACGGCACGTCCATCCCCGCCCGGAACTCCGGCAACCCCGCGATCCGCTCTGCCTGCTCGGTTAGCCCAGCGAGCCGCAGCCACGCCGGCGTGTACGTCCGCACCAGCCAGTCCATCGCCGACCACGCCCTAGCGTCCTCCACCTCCTGCGACGCGGCCGAGCCCACCAGCCGAGGGACGTACTGCTTCAACTGCTGACGCTCGTCGTCGGGCAGCGCGTCATTCCACGCGCGCAGGAACGCACCGATGACGGCGGAGGCGCACGACGGCGAATCGCTCCACGGCTCGCCCGCCACGTACGCCACCGCCTCCATGACGCACGCCTCACGCACCCCATTGGACGGGGCAGGGTGCGACCCTTTGCCAAGCGTCAACGCCTCCACAAGGGGCAGACGGTCCTCAATGATGGTCATGCAGAAGTCCTTTCCAAGAGGCCGCTGGGTGCCGGTCATGGGGTGAGCCCGTCGGCGGCGGCGTGGAGCTGCGTCTGCTTGAGTAGCAGCAACACGTCGGGGTTCGACGCGTGGACCCGGTCGTCGGCGGCCTCACGCCGCTCATCGGCGGTGATCGGCAGGTCGACCAGGTGGATCTCGTACAGGAGGCGCAGCTCGACACCGTGGATGTACGCGCCGACGATGTTGCCGAGGTCGGCGATGCCTTCCATCTCGTCGAGGTCCACGTCGGGGTTGTCCCAGTTCGCGGCGAGCCCGGTGTCGAGCATGTTCAGCGCCTGGGTGATGACGACGATGGGGCACACCGCGATGGCGACGCCCCGCTCGTCGAACCGGACCCGGTTGTAGCCGAACGGGTGGGTGTCACCGACGGGGGGGATGGCCGCCCAGTCGGCGACGGTGCCGGCGATGGTGAGGTCGACCCGGGACAGGTCGGGGCGTTCGGGGTTCTCGAACAGGTTGCGCAGGTCGTGGGCCCACTCGTCGGAGAGGTGCCGTGCAGCGAGAGCGTCGACGCTCATGGCTGCTCCTTTCTGGGGTGAACATGCGGATGCTACCCGCATGTTCACCCCTCGTCTAGCGGGTGGGTGGGTCAGGCTGCGGCGAGGAGGGCCTTCGCCTCGTCGACCAGGGCGGTGTGCTCGTCGGTGTCGAGCGCCTCGAGCAGAGCCTTCGCCAACCGGACGAGCTCCGGCTTGCCGGTGCGGCGCGGCTTGCCGGTGTCGAACCCGTACCGGGCCGCCACCGTCGCCGGGTCCTCCGGTTCGGGGACCGGGTACGAGTCGGCGAGCTGCTCCGCGGCGCGGCGCACCGCGGTGGCGTCCGCGAAGCATGACAGCGACCAGTCGACCACCGTGGAGGTGATCTCGGCGGTCAACCACGCGAACTCGCGCTCCATGTCGGCGATCAGGTCCCGCTGCTGCCAGGAGGTCGCCCCGGCGGTGCGGCGGAAGTCCCGGTCGAAGCGGGTACCGGCCATGTACTCGAACAGGTTGCCGGCGGCGTTCCGCAGCATCTGCCCGAGCGCGTAGAGGAAGTCGTCCTCACCGCGGCGGCGCAACGTGACCGCCTCGGTGTTGTCGGCGACCTGCGCCGTGATGAACCGCTCCCGGGCGGCGGGGTTCCAACGGAACAGGTACCCCTTCGCCTCGAGCTCGGTGTCGAACACGACCACGTGGTCGGAGTCGGGCCACGACCAGCCGTCGATGCGCCGGTCGAGCATGAGCTGGTGCAGGTGATCGTGCAGGGGGCGCCACTTGCGCGGCACCGTGGGCCGTCGTGCGGCCATGATGGTTCCTCCTGGGGTTGGAACGGGGTTGTCAGGCGGCGTCGCGCCGCTTCGGGTACGGGGATGCGGGAAGGGCGAGCTCAACCCGGCGCCGTTGGGCGCGGGTGCCGAGCGTGAAGCAGTACCGGTGGTTGCCACGGTGACGGACACGGGTCGCGCCCACCGCGGTGAGCGCCTCGGTGAGCCACGCCGCCGGGTGCTGCCCGGCGCGGGGCACGGGGGCACCGAGACGGATGAGACGTTCCTCGACGTGACGGTGCCCGCGTTCCTGGGCGCGCACCTTCTGCTGGGCGCGGTCGTTGAGGACGGTGCCGTCCGGCAACAGGGTCAGGGTGCGGGCGGTGCCACGCCCCGTGTAGATGGCGTTGCGGGCCTGGTAGATGATCCCGACGTGCCCGGGGAACACGACGTCACCGGCGACACGACGGGGGACCGGGTCGGCGAAGGACACGACCCCGCGGATGCCGCGCAGGGCGGCGTCGTCGAAGCACCGGGTGATGAACCACGTCTCGCTGTTCGCCGGGCAGGCGTCGGCGAGAACGAGGCGGGACAGCTCGACCGACTCGACGTACGGTTCGAGCCCGGGGAACGGGTTGGTCAGCACCCCCCGTGACGGCGGGAAACCGAGCACGCACACCCCGACGAGGTGCCCATCGGTGTAGAGCCCGTACCGGAGCTTCGCCGACGGGTACGACCCCGAGTAGTGGTGGTCGAGGATGTAGCCCTTCGCGGTGGTGTCGTCGGCGATCACGTCGACGGTGAACCGGGCCGGGTCGAACCCGCCGTCGGACCGGTGCCGCCACGTGTGCCGCCCGGTCTCCCACCGCTGGCACCACTCCGACGCCGGTGACACCTCCAACAAGTCTGTCACGTCGGCGGGTCGGCGGTGAGGGACACGAACCCGGCGCGCACCTGGGCGTGCAGGAGCCGCACCGTGAACCGGTGCACGTCGCTCATCTCCTCGAGGTGGTGGTACGCGAACCGGTCGATCGCCCGTTGCGTCACCAGGTCCCACCGGCCGTCCTCGAGGAACCCGGTGCACACCTTGCACGCCGCCCACTGGTCGTCGTCCACGTAGCGTTGCGTGTCCCCCCGGGCGTTGACGAGCTCCATCGTCGCGACCGGGCGGGTCGTGATCGTGGCGACGGGGTGGTCGTCGGAACAGAAGTCGCACACCCCGATCGCGTCACCGGTCTGAGGCACCGGGACCGGGGCGTGGTCGGCGTCAAGGCGGGGCACCGGGTGATGCCACACCGGGTCCATGACGACCTTCCCGCCGAGGGTCTCCACGCTCGGGGTGAGGATGTGGAAGCACTCCCCGCACATCATCGGCGGCGGACGCAACGCCTCGTAGTCGATGCTCACACCCACACCTCGCACGGCAACGCCAGCAACTCGCGGGCGGCGTCGATCAGGGTGTCGGCGACGCTGTGCGGGTCCGTGGGGTGCGGCACCGGGAGCATCACCGCCTCGGACATCTTCGACCCGTCCGGGCCCGCGTACGCGTACCCGCCGACCCACGGCCAGTCGAACTCGGTGCCGGACGCGCCGGCGGCGGCACCTTCGACCCACGGGCCGTCGGCGTCCTCGGTCTTGCCGACACCCAGCCACGCCCAGTGCTGCGGGTTCTCGGAGAGAACCTCCAACACGACGAGCCCACCACCGACCCAGGTGAGGGCGGCGGGCAGGCGGGCCTGGATGTGGTCGAGCGCGGTCACCCACGCGTCGGTGTCGGGGCAGTTGTCACGGATCAAGCTCATGCACGCCTCCTCGGCGGTCGGTCCTCGACGTGGATCTGTTGAGCGGTCCGGTACTTCGGGGACCAGCCGTGCGGTGCCATCCGCCGCTTCGGGCAGGCCAGCAACCGGTCGCACTCCGGGCACCGCCCCCGGTCCCGGGTCACACGCCCGATCCCGGCGATGACGGTGCCACGCCGGGGTCGCATCCCAACTCCGGGGCACCACGCCGTGTCGTTACGCATCGACGTCGACGGGATCGAGCTGCGCGGCGGTGTACAGGTCCAGGTCCCACGGTTCGGGTTCGGTGTCGGCGGCGAGGATCGCCCGCCGGTGCGCCTTCACCGCGTCCCGCAACTTCCCGTAGTCCTTGGTCATCCGGGCCAGGGCGTTCTTCGCGAGGCGGGTGGCCCGGTTCACCTGCCGTCGTTCTCGCAACGCCTGCACCCGCCACTGCTCGTAGGCGTCGACCTCGTCGAACGACGCCGACGCCAACGGGCGCCGCTCCGCGATCTCCGCCTCGATGTCCTGGTTCAGCAACCCGAGCTGGGTGATCGCGTCGTTGAGCTCGACATGGTCGAGCCGCTCCCAGAACTCCGCGGGTTCGGACAGGTGCTCACGCACCCACTGCTCGTCGACCAACACTGGGCGATCCCTTTCCGTCCAGGCGGACCCCCCTGCGGGGCCCGCCACCTCGCCCAGCCTACGCGGCGTGGTTGAGCGCCGTCTGCATCTGCTGGTTGAGCAGGTCGAGCCGCACCGTCACCGCGGACAGGTCGGCGGAGGTCACCTCCGTGTACTCCCGGGCCTTGGCGACGAGCTCGGCGTGCTCGGTCATCTTCGTCGCGAGCTTCTTCGACGACACGTTGCCGTCCTGGAGCATCTTGGCGATCTCGGCCATGTGCGACTCGATCGCCCGGTTGATCTCGTCGGCGACGGCGGCGGCGACCATGCCCCGCTGCTTGGCGTCGTCGACGAGGGGCAGCGAGTGGATCTCGACGTTCGCGACGTTCGCGGCGAGCTCCTCGAGCCGGTCGGCGACGGCGGCGTGGGTCTCCCGGATGAAGTACGCCCCGCCGGTCGGGCGCACCGCGGTGGCCTTCACCGAGTCGAGGATCCGCTGCACGGCGGCGCGCATCTGGTCGGCGTCGACGGTGCCCTTCCGGGCGGCGAACGCCGCGGGGATCGCCTGGGCGACACGGTCCGCGACGGCCTCACCGGGGTCGCCGTAGATGGCGGGCAGCTTGCGCACCTGGACGGCACCGGTGGCCTTGTCGAACCGCAGGTCGTACGCCTCGGTGTAGGAGAGACGCTTGCCCTTCGAGTCGACGCCCTCGATGACGATGCGGCGGAGGATCTCCTCCTCGTCGGCGGCGACGTCGGGGACGAGGACGTTGACCCGGCCACCGCCGGGGAGGGCGATGCGGCTCTCCTTGGCCTCGGTGGTCACCTTGCGGAACACGTCCGCGTCGCATCGGGCCTTCGGGACGAACGTGTCGAGCGCGGCGCCCTTCATGGACGCCTCGACGGAGGCGGCGCTGATGTTGGCCTGGCGGATCGTGACGAACACGATCCGGCCCAACCAGTCACGGCCGGCCATCCGGTCCTTGTACTCGCTGAGGTCGGTCACGGTCACTGCTGCTCCTGGGATGGGGTGGGGGTGGGTGCGGTGGTGGTGGTCATGCGGTCACGCTCCTGGTGGTGACGTCGGTGAACAGGGTCGACACGTCGGTGTCGTCGGACACGAGGTCGTCGGTCAGCTCCACGAGCCGGTCCGACACGGCGACCAGGGCGGGGGATGCGGCCGTCCCGATGCAGAACGACCACACCCGGCACCCGAGGTCCGCCTTCGCGTGGGTGAACCGGTCCGCCCACCCGGGGGGAACCTGGCACAGCCCGTCGGTGGCGAACACGATGTCGGCGTCGACCATGTGCTCGTCGTTGCGGATGATGTCGACGGCCCGCTCAAGCGGACCGACGAAGTCGGTGCCGGCGTCGCTGAGGAACGCCTCGGCGTACGCGACCATCGACATCGGATCGTTGACGTCGACGGTGAACTCCCGGACCAGGCCGGGGCCGCCGAACATGACCGCCCGGAACTCGCGGCCCTCGGCGGTGGCGATCGACGCCAACGTGAGCCCGATCGCCTTCGCCCACACGAGCCGGTCACCGATCGACATGGACCCCGAGGAGTCCTCGCCGTACACGATCGGACCCCGCCCGGCCTTGATGTGGGTGCGCAGCTCGTAGCCGAGCAACTGCGCTTCGACGAGCCGCACGTAGAAGTCGTCCTCGAGCTCAGGGATCGCGAGGGCGCCCAGCTCGGACGGCAGGACCCGGTCGAGGTCACCGGTGAGGATGATGTCGTGGATCTGGTCGGGGCCCAGGTGCCAGCGGTGCTGCTTCGCACCGAACGCCACTGCCCGGAACCGGCCGAACAGGGCGGTCACCCGGCGCATGAAGTCGGTGCGGAGCCGCCCATGAG
>Ga0196964_10000459_pt1 | contig 25265 bp, 17 predicted proteins | sample S1_10metaG_FD_148615 | JGI IMG/M metagenome (GOLD analysis project Ga0196964, IMG submission 148615) | Soil microbial communities from Anza Borrego desert, Southern California, United States - S1_10 | ecosystem: Environmental > Terrestrial > Soil > Desert | place: USA: California | collected... | reverse complement strand
GCTGGACCGGATCCTCGCTCTTGGGATTCGCAAGATCCTCATGGAAGCCCAGCCACATGGAGATTCCTGCGCCCGCTGAGCCGCCATAACAGGCCACGCGTTTGGGATCGATGTTCCATTCTTTCGCTTTGCTGCGCAGGAACTGCAGCGCGCGGGCACTGTCGTGCTGCGGAACCGGGAAGAGAATGTCTTTACCGTCGACAAATCGGTAATGGATCGACGCGAAACTGATACCGGACTCAAGGCCCGCCTTCAGCATGCCCTGGTTGATGCTGTTCTTATTTCCCGCAACGAACCCGCCGCCGTGAATATAGATGATCAGCGGCGTGGGCTGGGCGGAGCTCGCCTGGTAAAAGTCCAGCACGTTGCGTTCGTGTGGGCCGTACGCCACGTTCGCGTGTGTGGGCTTGATCGGCGTCGGCTTCTCTCCCTCGCCGGCCTGAGCCAGTGCAATGGTGACGACCAACAGGCAGCAGGCAAACACGCGCTGGGGCATAAGCATGACAAGTCTCCTTCAATAGTACTGTTTTGAATACACCGGCAGGGGCGAGCGTAGTAGGCTCGTGAGACTATACTTAAGAGGTGGCGGTTACTACTTACGCGCGAAAGGAGGAGCCGATGTTCCGTTTACTGCTCACCGTAATCTTTTCTGCCCTCGCAACCTCCACGCTTGCTGCCGCTGAACCGCTGGCTCTCGGAGAACGCCGGGAACTGTTCGTCGACCATTTTCTTATCGAGAAGCTCAGCGGCGCAGAGCTGCGTCTGCACGAGCCGCGCGATGAAGGCGTGACGATGAAGTTCGACGCGCCATGGGAGGGTGGCTTCTGCAATTACGTCACCGTCATCCGCGACGAGAGCAGAATACTGCTCTACTATCGCGGTAAACCGAAGGCATCAAACGACGGCCAGGACGAAGTGACCTGCGTTGCCGAGTCCAGTGACGGCATCCACTGGACCAAACCGAAACTCGGCCTCTTCGCGTTCAACGGTTCTAAAGAAAACAACATCATCTGGGCCGAGAGCCCCACAGCCCACAACTTCTCGCCACTCCTCGACACCAACCCTGCAGCCGTGCCCGCGCAGCGCTTCAAGGCCTTGGGAGGCACGATTGAAAGTGGACTGCTGGCCTTTGTTTCGCCCGATGGCGTGCGCTGGGAGAAACTCCGCCAGCAACCCGTTTTGACGAAGGCGGCCGTACAGAAAGCGCTCGGCTCGCCATACATGTTTGATTCTCAAAACGTCGCGTTCTGGTCGCCTTCTGAAAAAAAGTACGTGTCGTATTTCCGCGTGGCCAAAGACAACATCCGCCGCATCGCGCGAGCTGAGAGCGCGGACTTTGTAAACTGGAGCAACCTGCAGCTCATGGAATACCGCACCGCGGAGAGCACGCCCGCGCCGCTTGAGCATCTTTACCTGAACCAGACATACCCATATCCCAGAGCGCCGCACATTTACGTCTCGCTGGCGGCGCGTTTCATGCCCGATCGCCAGGTGATCACCGCCGACGAAGCCAAAGCGTTGAATATGGTCGACGCCCACACGTACATGAAGGACACCTCCGACGGAATCTTCCAGACGACGCGTGGCGGAAACATCTATTACCGCACCTTTATGGGAGTTTTCATCCGCCCCGGCATCGGGCTGAGCCACTGGGTGTCGCGCACAAATTATCCGGCGCTGGGCGTGGTGCAGACCGGCGAGAGCGAGATGTCCTGCTACATCGTCGGCAACTACGCGCAGCCCACCGCGCACCTGCGCCGCTTAAGCCTGCGGCTGGACGGCTTCGCATCGGTAGCAGCGTCCTACAAAGGCGGAGAATTGCTGACCAAGCCGCTGACGTTCTCCGGCAGCCAGTTACTGATCAATTTCTCGACCTCCGCCGCAGGCGGAATTCGCGTGGAGATCCAGGATGAATCCGGAAAACCACTCCCCGGCTACACGCTCGCGGACAGTATCGAGTTGATCGGCAACGAGATCGAGCGCGCCGTGCGCTGGAAGTCAGGCCCCGACGTCTCGAAGCTCGCCGGCCAGCCCATCCGCTTGCGTTTCGTCATCAAGGACGCGGACGTCTACGCCCTGCGCTTCGGCACACCCGACACGCGGCGCTGAGGGGAAGCTCACGCAAAGACGCAAAGGCGCGAAGAAAACTGGATATAAGGAGACGAGTGACATGGGTGCTGATCCGTGGTTCTATGTCGTACCCTTTCAATCTGATATTCAGAAAGCAATGGAAGAGCTTCAGCATGAAGTATTCGCGACGGCTAATTACCGGGGATCCGAAGACAATCCACGGAATATTGATGAAGCGCGGGAAAATGCTGCGGAATCTGGGACCAATTCTATTCTGGATATGTACCAAGTTGTCGATGCGGATCTGGAGCACGAGGATGAAGATAATGTAAACTTTGCAAATCTGGCGGAAACAATGTGCCGCATTTTCCGGCTATCCGACACTGACCTCAGACAACTATTTAATACAACGCAACCGTCGCTAAAAATGATTGAGAGTAATCGCGATTTTTATGACTGGCTTGGACGGGGAGTCGGTGTGTACATAGTTGCATACACGGATAAAAAGCCGACCGAAATAGTTTTTGCAGGATACTCGATTGATTAGTGAGAGGAATCGGGCCATCTGGCCGGAGCAGCCCGGAACAACCGGGACGTTCAAAGATTTCCGGGAGAAAAACCTTCGTAGGAAATAGGTGTCCCTGGTTTTCCCGTTCCGCGCTCCGCGCTGCAAAATAGTTTCGTGAGCGTCCCCGTAAATCTCGCGTGTTGCCAGCCGCCGCTATTTCTCCGGCGCGATATAATGGTACTGATTGATCGCCGGTTTATTTATCCGCCTTGTTTTTCCATTGGCCCATTTTACTTCGATGTATTCGGCTTGAGCATCCTTGCTCAGGCCGAAATGTTTCGTGTTTGCATGTTGCGCACGGTACGAATCGCCCGTGACGAGCAGCGCTTTCTGTTTGCCTGAGGCGCTGGCGACGGTGATCTGCGCGTTCACGGGTGTGAAGCCGCCGCCTTCCTCGCGAAGCCGCACGCCTATCCAGTTATTTCCGCTGTCAAAGTTGTTCAAGGCCATGTGCAGCGCCGCGTTAATTTCGTAGCTCCACTCGGTCACGAGAAGATCGACTTTCCCGTCGGCGTTGAGGTCGTCGCTGACAACCGCGCGCCCATCGAATTCATAAGCAACGCCCATGAGGAAGGCGACGTTAATGAAATCCTTTCCATTCAGATTCATCAGCAGGTTTTTGTGTTCGAAGCCGTTCCATGAAATGTTGGGGCCGTAAAGTTCCGGGTTGCGATTGAGAAATGTGTTTATCGAAGGGTTCGGCTTGGACGTGTCCATGTAAATATCGTGTCTCCAGAATTCAGTGCAATAGTCCTTGCAGGATTGGCCGCTTTTAAACCCATTGGCGACGAAAATGTCCTGAAAGCCGTCGTTTTCGAAATCAAAAGCGGTAACACCCCACGACCATCCCGTTCGGTTGACGCTCCCGTCAAAGGGTGCATCGGCGAAGGTGCCGTCTCCGTTGCCCAGGTACATGCGGTTTCCGTAACCCATTTTCATACGCATGGCATTGTGTTCTGGAAGGTCTTCGCGATTAAGTTTCATCGCCTCCAGCCGCCGCGCGGTAGTGGAACTCATGCCGATGGCGTAGAAGTCAAACTTGCCGTCACAATTGAAATCTGCAATCGAATGTCCCATGCCGAAGAGCTTGGTACTAGTCAGCGCTTTGCTGGTGACGTCAATAAAACGGCCGCGGCCGTCATTGTGATAGAGATCGACACCGCAAAAGTCGCTCACGACAAGCAAGTCGGGAAAGCTGTCGTCGTTTAAATCAACGAGCGATGTGCTGAAGGTGCGGCGATTGCGCTTCTTGCTCAATCCCGCCTGTTCAGTGATGTCGGTAAAATTTCCATGACCGTCGTTTTTGAGGAGATAGGAGGGATGTCCGTCGTTGGCGTCGTAATAAGGCGTGGCTGCCATCTGCCCTGCAACGGGCCAGCGGTATTGGCTCACAAATAAATCGAGCACGCCGTCTTTGTCCAGGTCTCCCGCAGTTAAAGCGACCGCCATGTTGACCTTTATTCCCAGATTCCTGCTTTCTTGCGAGAACCTGCCACCAGGCAAGCCCTTGACCATGATCAGTTCGGAATCCTCGGGCGCACAGATGAGATCGGGCTGGCCGTCGTTGTCGAAGTCGGCAAGGATCGCGCCGGTGACTTTTGAAATCGGCCTTTGAAGGAGTGGCTGGGTTTCGAATCGTCCGTTACCAACGTTCCAGAAGATCAGGTTCCAGCCGGGCAAAATGATTTCAGAGAGCCCGTCGCGGTCGAGATCATACAAGATAAGGGGTTCAGGCGTCGACATGTGGCGCAGGCCGACGCGGAGGTCCGCAGCAGTCCAGACCTTGCCGTCGATGAACGGCGTCAGGCCCTTGCGTGAAATGACGGTGATGTCAGTGGCATCGATTTTATCGGGAATGAAATTTCCGTTCTTGTCCTTCTCTTTGCTCCAATCGATCTGCAGCGCGCCCTTGATGATATGGCGCTCCTGTTGTGCGGTGCGTACGACATGCAGCAGCATGTTCATGGTGGAATGCGCAAAACCCTGAGGATCAATGTCGAATTTTGCATGGTGAAATTCGCACTCGAGCAGCCGGTAACCGTCCGCTTTTAACGAGTCGAGCAGATCGCTCCATTGCGGCTGCGTCAGCGTCTTTTTCTCACCGCCCTCAGATTTGAGCCGCTGGATGCCCCATTTGATTTGTTCGGGAGTTCCGGGTTTGCCGAGCTGAAGACTGGTAAAGGGAAACTCTTTTAAAACTTTAGATTTGTCGGAGGTCTTGCGCAAGACATCCCATAAGTGGATGAACGTCTTCTCGTATTCCTGTGCCTGGATTTCCTTTTTCCATAGTGTCGCGTCGAGGCGATTGGCCTGATCGGCCAAGTCCGGCGTGGGTTCACCGGAATTACAGTGCTGATTGAACGACAGAAATAAAACAAGCGCGGGAATAAAAGTATACCGACTCATAATCAAAGTCTCCGTGCATGCGATCTCTCGCGCAGGGGCTCCGCTCGAGTGCAATACCTGTCTTCAGAATTTACGCCAGCTGTCAATCTTGAGAATATCGTGAGTACATCACAAACTTTTCGAAACAGAGCGGAACACACCTCACACGCCAGCAATCCAACAGATGTGCTCCCTGCAAAACGGTAATTCCGGGAACTCCTTAATCAATATCAAAAAAAAAGAGACCTGGATGGTACTGCAGAACTCGGCACTTACCCAAGCACTCAATACCGTTCAGTAGCTGCCCAGTTCGCTAGCCTCGATAACCCTAAAAATCTTCGAAAAATGATGTCATAAATGGCGGGCTCATGCGTCTAATATTAGGGTCGAATCCGCCATGGCGGAAAGCCCTATCCGAAGATCTGCGCACATGTGCAAAAGTTTTCAGGGTTGCAAGGCGCGAAGAACGGAGTGGCTCACGCAAAGACGCAAAGACGCAAAGGCGCAAAGGAGAGTAGACAAAGAAGGAGGGAAGGACGACTGCACCGGCTGGCTCTTAGCTTCGCGAGGGATTAGCGCACACAGGTGCAAAAGTTTTCATCGGACGGATTACGCTGTCACCCGTCACGCATCACGCGTCACCGCACCCGTCACTCGTCACTCGTCACCCGGCACCCGGCACGGTCACGCCGCAACGTGCGTTTTCGGACAGATTGCGATTCGCCGCGCACCCGCGAGTGAGGGTCGCAAAGACAGATCGATTCGCCGCGTGAAGGGTTCAGCTTCTACTGGCCGAGCGGTACGTGTGCGGTGTATACCTTTCGGCGCCGAGGCGCTAGAAGGCATCGTCTAAATAAGGAGTCCACGTTTTGAACTACGTTCTGATTGTCCTTGCTCTGTTACTGGCAGCACTTCCGTCACAGGTCATTGAGGCCGGTGAGGCCAAGAAGAAAATCGTGCTGCTCGCAGGCAAGCCCAGCCACGGGTTTGGCTCCCATGACCATTATGCCGGCTGCATGCTGCTGGCCAAGTGCCTCAACGAGAATGTTCCGGGCGTCGAAGCCATCGTGCACAAGCATGTCTGGCCGACGAATGCGGATGCCTTTGAAGGCGCGGCGGCGATCATCATTTACTGTGACGGCGGCGGCGGCCATATGGCCATTCCGAAGCTCAAAGAGCTCGACGAGATTTTGAAAAAAGGCGTGGGCCTGGGCTGTATTCACTATGGCGTGGAAGTGCCCAAGGGCGATCCCGGGGAGGCGTTCCTGCGCTGGATCGGCGGCTACTTCGAGACGCACTGGTCGGTCAATCCGCACTGGGTCGCGGACTTCAAGGAGATCCCGCAGCACGAAATCACACGGGGCGTAAAGCCATTCTCGACCAACGACGAATGGTATTACAACATGCGTTTCAACGAGGCCTCCAAGAAGGTCATTCCGATCCTCAGCGCTGTTCCGCCAGACAACACACGCAAGGGCAAAGACGGTCCGCACAGCGGCAATCCGTTCGTCCGCGAGAACGTCGGCCGCAAGGAACATGTCGTATGGGCGTTTGAACGGCCGGAAGGCGGACGCGGCTTTGGTTGCACCGGCGGGCATGTACATTGGAACTGGGCGCAGGACGATTTCCGAAAATGCATCCTGAACGCAATCGTGTGGATCGCCAACATGCCCGTGCCCGAGGGCGGAGTTCCTTCCAAGCGGCCGACGGTTGACGATATGCTCAGTAATCATGATGAAGCGGTGCCGGCTAATTTCGACAAAGCCAAGATTGAGCAGCGCATCGAAGACATGAACAAACCGCGTTAAGCGGCCTGTGGAGTAAGGGGGCAATTTGAACGGCCGGGCAGAGCGATCTGCCCGCTGTCAATTCTGAGATTGTTCTTTCCGACCTGAAAAAAGTAGCTGCTTTGCTGGACTGCGTGGTGAAGTTTACACTGCTGAGCTGGGCAAAAATTCTCACATTGCAATGCATTTAGCGTAAACAGTTTGCGACATTAACACATGTGCACGGGGAAGCACGCTTCTGTACGCTTGGCATTCTGCCTTGGCATATGAAATGCTTAGGTTTTCCGCATCCTAGCGAGCGGGCCGACGAAGTTGGTCAAAAGTCTCGCAATCAGGCGCGGCCGTGACGCGTACTTCCACGAGCCGCAATGAAAAGCGGAGTTGCCAGTTCGATGGCAAAGCCGCTTTTTTATTTGCCACCCTGCATCGTCCTTTTTCCACGTTGTTGAACTCGAAGCTTCAGGCGCTAGCATCGGCACAATGCGCTCGATCCTGATCACTCAATGCGTTCAGAACGACTTTCTGCGGCCGCTCGGACCGACCGAGCCGCTGCCGAACCTCGTCCACATCGGCAGGCTGGAAGCCGAGCGCCTCAATGCGCCGCTCACGGAGTTTCTCACTCTGGCGCATGGCGTTGATCCGGAAAAGCTCGCCATCGTCCACATCGGCGACCAGCACGACCCGCAGAAACACGCCGAGCACCTTCGGCACTTCCGGCCGCATTGCATCGCAGGAACGCCTGGCGCGCAGGCGCTTGACCCCGTTCCGCTGCTGGCCAAGCGCCGCCGGAGAACGTACGACATTCAGGCCGGCGACTTGACCGATCTGGAAGACACGGCGCTGCTGGAACTGCTCAAAGATCTCACTGGCGACGACCAGGATATCCGCATAGCCGTCGTAGGCGTGTGGACGGACGCAAAGGTCTCCTTCCTGCTTTACGATCTCTGCACGCGGCTGCGCATCCGCCAGCTTGCCACGTGCTCGGCACTGACGGCCTCGCGATCGATCGAAGCGCATTTCCGCGCGCTTGAAAGCCTCTCCGATCTTCTCAACGTGACGGTATTTCATTCCGGCGGCGAGCTGCTCAAGTGGCTCGTGCCGAATCTTGCGCCGCTGCGGCCGGCGCAGAAGCCGGTGAAAATCACCTTCGCCAAGCCGCCGCAGCTTCCGGCCAGGTGGACTCGCGAAGATGAGAACAGTTCTAACGCGCTGATCTCGCGGCTGTACGCGACCGGAAATCCGGTCCCGGCGCAGGGAACAGAAAACAAAGACGAGTGGCCGGGACTTCAGCTCCAGCAGCTCGGCGGCGGTTTTTCAGGCGCGCAGGTTTTCATCGGGACCAGCAAAGCCGAGCCGCCCCGCATTTACAAGGTTGGGCCGCGCGATGAGATTGCGCGCGAACGTTTCGGCAACGAACGCATCCGGCGCGTGCTCGGCGATGCCGTCCCGCGCCTGCTCGCCTGGCAGGAAGGTCCAGCGCTGGCGGCGATGAAGCTGGAGCTCGCTGAAGGAAACCGCGCCGATCTGAAAGGCCCGCTGACCTTCAAGGCGCTTTACGAAGGCGATCTTTCCGAGACGACAACCGAGGTGCTGCAGTCCACGCTTGAGTTCACACTCTCGTCGGCACTCGGGCGCTTTTACCGCACCGCGGAAAAAGACAACGCCGATCTGCTGGAACTCTACGGCTTCACCGACCGGCAGGGTCGCCCGCAGTTTGCGGAGTCCATCGCGCGCAAGTGCGAGGCAATTGCAGTGAACGCGAAGTTCTCCGGCGCCGCGGCCATGCTGAAAAAATGGAAGCTGCCCGAGCCGTGGATGCCGCCAGAAATTTTCTACACGCAGTGGCTGCCGGGACAGTCCGTCACGCGCGAGATTCTTCCGTCGCTCGTTCATGGCGATCTGAACCTGGCCAACATGCTGCTGACCTACGCGCCGGGATCGCGCTCGCCTGAGCGCGTCTGGATAATCGACTTTGCGCGGCTGGGGCGGCTTCCGAACCTGACTGATTTCGCGAAGATTGAAAACGATCTGACCTACATCGCTCAACCCGTGCGCGATCTGCCGGGACTCGAGCAGGCGCAGAAGCTGCAGGAAGAACGGCTCGCCAGCCCGACGCTGGCCGTGCCCGGACTCATGGAGAAAGCCAGGACGCCGCAGCAGGTGCGCTACGCGCGGCTGATCTTCACGCTGCGCGCGCTCGCGGCTCGCATGGATCCGCGCGGAAAGCTGGCGATGAGCGAATACCGGATAGCGCTGCTCCGCTACGCCGCGCACACGCTTGGATTCGACGAGCCCAATCCGTTCCAGTTGCGCCTGGCGCTCACCGGCTGCGCGCAGCTCTGCGGCTATATTGCGCGCGATTTTTCTTAAAAATCCGCTGTGCGTTTACGGCATCCCAGCGGGCTTCACAATAGTGTCGTTCATATTAACTAAGTACCACCAACAGGTTATATGTATTCAGTGCGCCCATGTTGCCGAAAATATAAAGTTGACACTTGAATACGACAGTAAGGTGTCGTATTATACTGTCATGAACGCGGAAGACGCCGACGCACCACTCTTGACCATTGGACAGCTCGCCGAACAGACCGGAGTGAGCCGGCGGACGGTGCGCTATTACGTTCAGCGCGGGCTGATCGATCCGCCGGTCGGTCGCGGGCGCGGCAGCGGCTACACCGCGCAGCACGCGGCGCAGATTCAGCGCGTCATCCGACTGCAGCGCGAAGGCCTGCCGCTTGAAAACATCGCTGAACTTCCGGCAGACGCGGCACCCATTCCACCGGTTGTCGTTCAGCCGCAGCTGATCATGCGATTACCGCTGGCTGACGGCGTGCGGCTGGAACTGGACGCGGGCGCCAGCGTGCCCGACGCCAAGACGCTCGACCGATTAGCCGAAGCGTGCCGCGCGATTCTGAGCGGCGATGCGGCAAACGAATTCAACCACCGGCCGTTTGACGATGGCCACATTGACGGGGAGGGAACGGTATGAAAAACGTTGAGGCGGGCGGTCTTTTTGCCGGTGGCAAGCGTGTGCCGCTGCGGGGTGTCAGTATCGATGTGAAAGCTAGCGGCGTGGCCGGGCAGGTGACGGTGGCGCAGCGTTATTGCAACGAAGAGAAAGTCCCCGTCGAAGCGGTGTACTCGTTCCCGCTCCAGGAGAGCGCGGCCGTCTCAGGTTTTGAAGTCGAGATCGGCGGCCGGCGCATCGTCGGAAAAGTGGAGGAACGCGAGAAAGCGTTCGAGCAGTACGACGACGCGATGGCGCAGGGCCACGGCGCATTTCTTGTCGACCAGGACCGACCTAATATTTTCACGGCGAGTGTCGGGAACTTGCTGCCGCAGCAGGAAGCGATCGTGCGCCTGAGTTACGTTACGGAGCTGGAGCAAACGAAAGACAGCATCCGCCTGCTGATTCCCACCACGATTTCGCCGCGCTACATTCCCGCGGATGTCGCGCGCGAAATGGATCCGGCCGAGCTCGACCATGTTACTCCGCCAACGGTCGCGGGCGGTGTGCCGTACGGCCTCAAGCTGAGTGTCGATTTCCAGGCGCCGTGTGAAATCGCCGAGATTTCCTGCCCCTCGCACCCGGCAAGCACGCGGCTCTCGGGCCGTTCTGCGCAGGTGGAACTGATGGGCAGCAACATCCAACTCGATCAGGACTTTGTGCTGAACATTACGCTCGCGCAGTCGCACCAGGCGTCTGCGATCGTGGCTCGCGATGGTGACGGCGTGCGCGCGGCGATGATCAATCTCTTCCCCGATCTCTCGTCGCTCAAGCGCGGCCCGTGCGAGTTTATCTTCATCGTCGATCGCTCGGGCTCAATGGGCGGGACCAGCATTCAGCAGGCCCGCAACGCTTTGCTGCTGGCGCTGCGCTCGCTGGAGGAAGGCGACAGCTTCAATGTCATCGGCTTCGGCGATTCGTACGAAACGATGTTCACGAAAAGCGTTGCGTATTCGCAGAGCACGCTCGACGAGGCGTCGAAGAAAATCGCCGGCATGGACGCGAACCTCGGCGGCACGGAACTGCTCGCCCCGCTGAATTTCCTCGCGGGCAGTCGCGCGGAAAGCAACCTTCCCCGCCAGATCGTGCTGCTCACGGACGGCCAGGTCGGCAACGAAGCGCAATGCCTCGAGGTCGCGGCGAAACTCGCGGCCAATGCGCGCATCTTCGGTTTTGGAATTGGCCACGGCGTCAGCGAGCATCTCGTGCGCGGGCTCTCGCGCGCAACGAACGGGCAGGCTGAGTTCATCCACCCGAATGAACGCATTGAGCCCAAAGTGATGCGTCAGTTTTCACGCATGGCCTCAGGAGCGCTCACGAATGTGCGCGTTGATTTCGGCGGGCTGAAAACCGATCTCGTCGCCCCTGCACAGTTGCCGCAGCTTTTCGATGGCGACCGCTTCACCGTGTACGCACGGATTGTCGGCGGCGCGGCCAATGAAATAGCAATCACGGCCGATTCGCCCAATGGCGCGCTGCGCTTTCCGGTAAAAATTGATCTCGAAAAGCCGGCCGATGATCGTGCTGTTCCGGTGCTGATGGCGCGCAAGGCGATCCAGGAACTCGAGGAAGGTCGCGGCGGATTGCTCGGGTCGGCTCAATCCAACCGCAAGGAGAACGCGACGCGCAGCCGCATTCTCGAGCTCGCCGTGCGCTATCAGATCATGTCGTCAGCCACGAGCTTCGTGGCCGTCGAAGAACGCCAGGCCGGAACACAGACGCAGGCGGCCGAGCTGCGCCGGGTGCCGGTGGCACTCACGAAGGGCTGGGGCGCGGTCGAAGAATCCTGCGACCTGTCGCTGCAGGCGATGCCCCGCATGGCGAAGATGAAAGCGGCGTTCCCAGCAGGAGGTGCCGGCATGCCCCCGCCTGCCCCTCGCGCGGCGGCATGCGCACCAATGCAGGCTCCCATTCCAGCCCCTTCGTCCGCAATGAAGTTTGAATCTGCGAGCGAGAGTGCCGAGCCTGCCGAGGGCAGCATGCTCAGCAGTATCACCGGGTTTTTCGGCAGAGCGAAAAGCGCTGTGGCGGGAGCCGCGATGCCCGCGACGGCCGATCGCGCTGGCGAGCCTGCCGACCCGCTGCTGAAACTCACATCGTCCCAGCGTGCGGATGGAAGCTTCGATCTGTCGGCGTCGGTGCTGGAAGCGTCAAAGGCCAATCGCAAGAAGATCGACGCGGCGATCAAACAGCTCGGTGGCGACAAGGCGCAGGCTGAGCGCATCACGTCTACGCTACTGGCGCTCGCCGTGCTCGAGCGCGACTTCGCGGATCGCCGTGATGAATGGAAGATGATCGCCGACAAAGCCGAGCGCTGGCTGAGCAAACAGAAGCTGCCCGCGGGAGCGGCCGACTGGAAGAGCTGGGCGAAGAGTGCGCTGTAGCGAAATAGGCGAGCGGCATGCTTAAAGGCGTGCCGCTCGCTGTGCTTCTCGCAGGCTGGAAGGCTGCGCTACAAACGGCGGCGTTTTTCTGCACCCTTTCGAGCCGCGCCTGCCACTATTAAGGTATGAACTCATCCTTGAGGCCAGGCTCGACCATGTCCACGCCGATCCTGCTGCTCGTCTGTCTTTGTGTGATGTCGTCCGCGTTCGGCGCTGCTGCTCCCGCGGCAAGCACTGCGCGTCCAGTGCGTTCGCGCGCTGAAGTCGAATCGCTCATTAATAAGGAGGGCACCTCGGCGCCGCCGTGGTGGAATTCGGTGAAAGTGGATCCACCCAAGACACTGGATCTCACCTGGGCCAAGCCGGCGCCGAAGGAACCCTGGACGCCGTCGAAGTACCTGGGCCAGCACATCTGGAGCGTCGTGAATGAGAATCCGGGGCGCTGGAAGTATGGCGCCAAGCTCCTGCATCAGACGCTCGAGATCAACAAGGCCGATCCGGACAAGCTCACGCAGTCCATGCGCGCGCTGGCGAGTCTGTATCACAATCTGCTGGAAGATTACGCGCGCTCGGCATTCTGGTACCGAAAAGCCGGTGCCAACGGGGAAGACAACGTGAACCTCGCCGATTGTTACTGGAAGCTCGGCTGCAAGGAGATGGCTGCCGAACTGCTCAAGAAAATCGGTGCGGACGATACACGGCACGGCGCTGTCATAAAGCTCTGGGCGGATATGGGTGAGTTCGATATGGCGCTGAAACTCGCTGACGCCAAAGCAAAAGACGGCATGGCCGATATTGCCTGGCTGATGGCCGGAGATGCCTGCCGGTTCGCGGGGCGATCCAAAGAGGCGCTCGACTACTATGCGCGCGTGCTCAAGGTTGCCGACGCTGATGGCGGACGCGACATCAAGCAGAGCCGCGAGCGCGCGAAAGCGAGCATCGACGCTGTCAAGGTGTTCGATCTGCTTGATCTGAAGAAAATCGCGGACGGCACGTACTCGAGCAGCAGCTATGGTTATTCGGGCCAGGTCAATGTTTCGGTGGTTGTGAAGGCCAGTCGCATTCAAGCAGTGAACATCGGCGCGCACCAGGAAAAACAGTATTACGGTTCGATCACCGACACGCCGCGCCAGATCATTGCCAGACAGCATGTCAAAGGCGTCGATACTTTTTCGTCGGCGACGATTACGTCCGAAGCGATTATCAACGCCGCCGCAAAGGCGCTGAGCAGCGGAATGAAGTAACGCCGCAATGTAACGCCGCTTTTCAAGCGGCGAGTGGACGTTGAACGGATTAACGGCGACTCGCGAATTGAAAATTCGCGTTACATACCAGTGAATTGGCAATTCGCGTTACGAGAGGCTGCATGAGGCTCGATTTTTTTCTACCCTTTCTGCGCCGCCCGCCCAAGGGGCAGCCGCCCCGCGCACCGGGCGCGTTGACGCGGGTTGCAAAGAAGATTCTGCCGGCGGCCCTCTTTTCCGATGACGTCAAGCCCGGCCTGCTGCGGCGTTTCTGGAAGAAGACCGGACCGACGTGGCTCTCGTCGCCCGTGCGGCGCATCATCCAGTCGCTGTGCTTCATCGCTTTCCTGGGACTTTTCTTCCATGTCTGCTGGCCGTATAGCGCTCAGCCGCTGGAGAAGAGCGGCGAATGGCCGTCGCACTACGCGGACGAGCTCGCGCGCAAGGAAGTGATCGCGGCCGAAGCGTTTCTGATCATCGATCCGCTGCTGAGCCTCTCGACGGCGCTCGCAGCCAAGGCGTGGGTGTGGTCGCTTGTGTGGGCCGGCGTGATCGTCGCGGTGTGCGTCATTTTTCCGCGCGGCTTCTGCGGCTACATCTGCCCTCTCGGCACGCTCATCGATTGCTTCGATTGGGCCATCGGCAAACGCGTCACGCGTTTCAACGTGAAACACGACGGCTGGTGGGTCAATCTGAAGTATTACATTCTGCTCGGCACACTCATCGCCGCGATGTTCGGCGTGCTGCTTTCGGGATTCGTCGCTGCGATTCCCGTCGTTACGCGCGGGCTGCTGTTCACACTCGCGCCATTGCAGATGGGCGCACTGCGCGGCTGGCATCAGGTCCCGCCGCTGAATGCCGGGCACTACGTATCGCTCGTGCTGTTCTTCGCCGTGCTCGCGATGGGCTTCTGGCGGCCGCGCTTCTGGTGCCGCTATGTGTGTCCGTCGGGCGCGGTGTTCTCCGTGGCGAATTTCTGGCGTGTAACCGAACGCAAGGTGGAAAGCAGCTGCATCAACTGCAACAAATGCGTGGAGATCTGCCCCTTTGACGCAATTAAGGCTGACTTCACAACCCGAACGGCCGATTGCACTCTCTGCCAGACCTGCGGCGGCGTCTGCCCGACGCACGCGATCAAGTTCGTCGACCGCTGGGACATCACAGACCTAAAAAAAGAGAACGATCCCGAGACACACGAAATCCCTCTCGCGCGGCGCGGCTTTATGGCGGGCGCGCTCAGTTCGCTGGCACTGGCGTTCGGTGTGAAGAGCGTCTTCGGCGCGTCGCTCGCGAAGACAGTTCCCGTGCGTCCGCCGGGAAGCGTGCCCGAAGAACAGTTCCTGCAGATGTGTATCCGCTGCGGCGAGTGCTTCAAAGCCTGCCCCAACAATGTTCTGCAGCCGATGGGATTCACGCAGGGTCTTGAAGGGCTCTGGACGCCCGAGGTCGTGGCGAACTGGTCGGGTTGCGAATCCAGCTGCAATGCCTGCGGACAGGTTTGTCCGACGGGCGCAATCCGCGCTCTGCCGCTCGAAGAAAAGAAATCGGCGCGCATGGGGCTGGCGATTATCAATGAAAAAACCTGCCTGCCGTTTGCGGGACGCGAAGCCTGTCAGATGTGTGTCGATGAGTGCACCGCTGCCGGCTACAACGCGATGGAATTTATCCGCGTGGGCGTGCAGACGGACGACAACGGGCTGCCTATCGATGGCAGCGGTTTCGCCGCGCCGGTGGTGCTCGCCGACAAGTGTGTCGGCTGCGGCCTGTGCCAGACGCGCTGTCATCAGATCAATGTGAAGTCCAAGGGCTTGCTGCAGTCCACGGCGATCTGGGTCGAAGCCGGCGAGGGCAAGGAAGACCGCTTGATGAGCGGCTCGTACATCGAGCTGCGCAAAAATGAAGCGTCGTCAGCTGAGGGCGGATCGGAAAAAAAGACGCCGGGCGAAAAGATGTATCTGCCGGATTTTTTGAAATAGTCTGAAGAAGAGAGTTGGCGTCCCGCCAGGCTTCTGGCCCAGCGGGACGCCCGTTGAATTTACTGCACAGGTTTAGGCTGCGCCTTCTCCCACTCTTCCTTGCTGACCTTCGCGGCTTTGTGAACCAGCACGAACACGCCGCGCTTGCAGCCGACAACCACGTCCGGCAGCTTGTCGCCGGTCACGTCCGCGGCCACGACCTGCGTGCCGACTCCCGAATCGTTGTCGATCTGGTAGGGAATGTATTCGACGCCGTTGGCGCCGCGCACCAGCTTGAACCAGTACAGCACTGGAGCGGCCTGCGGTTCAGGATCACCCTTCGGACCATGCGCCCAGTGGCGCTTGCCGGTGACGATGTCTTTCAATCCATCGCCATCCATGTCGACGAGATCGACCGCGTGAAGCTGCGAGAACTGCACGCCGTATTTGTCCTTTAGTTTTCCGTCAGAGGGCAGAATGACATTCTGCTTGAACGACACCGCGCCCTTGTCGTCCTTGGCCTGCTTGTACCAGCTCAGGCCGTAACCGTGCGCAACAATGCTGGTGATCACATCGTTGAGACCATCGCCGTCGACGTCGTAAACGTAGATCTGCGCGCCGCCGTTGCCGAACTTCGTCGCGTGGAATTTCCAGGGCTCTTCTGATTTCAAGTCAGCCGGCTGCTCCCACCAGCCGTTCTGTTCCAGCAGATCCTTCTTTCCATCGCCGTTCACGTCGCCAATGCCCAGGCCGTGCGTGAAGCGCTGCCAGCCGCCCTTGGGTGAAATTTTCTTGAACGTCCAGGGCTTCTTGGCGTCGCTCCAGTCCGCTTCGGCATAACCCATGTGGCCGCCGGTCGTGATGATCATCTCGGGCTTGCCGTCGCCTGTGATGTCTTCAAACTGCGGCGATTCATTGTCCACAACAGGGAAAACTTTATAACGTGTCCACGGTCCGGGTTTGCCCTGGTTGTTTTCAAACCAGGAGGCGTCTTCGCCGGGGAAACCGTAGATCAGGATGTCACTCCAGCCGTCGCCGTTGAAGTCGTACGTGAAGGCGAAGAAATTCTTCGAATAGCCGTTCTTGTCGACGGCTTTATTTTCCTTGCCGTCCGGCGGCGGGTAGTACTCATGCTTCGTTTTAAAGTCTGGTCCTGCATACCAGAAGGGACCGGCAACGACGTCCATCTTGCCGTCTTTGTTGAAGTCGGCGTAGTTTGCGCCTTCTGAATAGAAGAGCTCGTTGAGCGTGAGCTTCTCCCACGTGTGTACGGTGTAATCCTCCGCGCTTGCGGCCAGGGAAAGCACTCCCAGCAGCAGCGCGATACTCAGCTTTCGTACGTTGAACATGTCGGCCCTTTCCGGTGTCTTTAACCACGAAGCTCACGAAGGACACGAAGAACAAAAAGAGATTTCGTCTTCGTGACTGTCGTGGTCTGAGTGATCAATTCCCCATTCATTGCAAAGCAGTTAGAAAACGCTTAAGCGCGGGATTATATACACCTTTCGCAAACGCGTGTTGCAAACGAAACCGATTCTCGAGACGGACGAAAGAAAAACGTAACTTTACGTTTTTCTGCTGGAGACACCGATGAGCCCTGAGCTGAAGAAAGAAAAAGTCGCCCGCTTCGTGCTTGCCTGGAGCAAGCTTGACGAGTTGCAGCAGGCCGAGCCCGCCGGCGATCCGGCAGCGCAGGAACGCGCCGCCGCCAACCACGTCACGAGCACGCTCGGCATTTCCCGGCCGCTCGCTGATCGCTATATCGCTCAAGCCAATATCATTCGCAAGACAGTCCTGCAGGGCGCGCCAAAGCCTGAAGACGTCGAGAAGCTCATCACGGACGAACTCATCGAGCGCGTCAGCAATCTGGACGAAAAATTCGGCATGTCATTCATGGTGCTGCCGCATCATGTCGATCAGATCCTGAAGGGCGGCAAACACATGAGCCGGCGTTTCCGGCGCTGGGGCGATCCCGGTGACACGTTCCTCGTGAAAGGAAAAAAGTTCCGCTTCACACGCGTCGACCGCCTGCGCGTGGGCGACATCACCGACGAGGACATCAAAAAAGAAGGCTACGCCACGCGCGAAGAATTCGACCAGATGTGGATCAAGAGCCATCCCAAGTCCGTTGCGGCCGGCAAAGTCTTGAAGCCGGACGACCTGTGCTGGTGTCACGAGTACGAACCTGCTTAACAGGCTGTGGCCGCCACCATCTCACTTATTTCGCCAAGGACGCCAAGTCGCCAAGAGCGCCAAGACTACCTTAAGGTCATTCTTGGCGCCCTTGGCGTTCTTTGCGTTCTTGGGGAAAAAGAGCATTTCAATAGAGCATCGTCATCCGTCATCCGTCATCCGTCATCCGTCACATATAAATAGCTTGCAGACACAACATTATCAGCGTGTCAATCAGGCCTTCTAAATGCTCCCCTTCCCGCCATCGGGCGGTTACCGAACGCCCGCTTCGGTCCAGGCTGCACGAGGGACCGCTCTGTTTCGGAAACAGGAAACAAGGAGAGACACATGAAGCTACACGCAACAGTCGTTGCCCTTTTCGTATTGGCAACAGCGGGCCGGCTTTTCGGGGCAAACGTCGATGCCATGACCGAAAACTTCGTTAAAGAGGCCGCTAAGGGCGGAATGCATGAAGTGGCCGTCGGCAAGCTGGCGATGGACAAGGCTACGAATGAGGATGTCAAGAAGCTGGCTCGTCATCTGGTTGACGATCACAGCCGCGCCAATGATGAACTCAAGCAGATCGCCGGCAAGCTCAATATCGATCTGGCCGACGTCGCTCACTCACCCGAACACGATGCCAACCTGATGAACCAGTCGGGCGCGCAGTTCGACCGCGCGTTTGTCAGCATGGTTGTTGAAGACCACCGCAAGGATGTCGCGAATTTCGAACGCTACAGCCGCGAAGGCACCAACCCGGACGTCAAGGCGTTTGCGACCCGCACTCTGCCCGGCCTGCGCGATCATCTGGATATGGCGCAGAGTCTCAATGACAAGCTCGGCAAGGGCGCGATGCTCGACCAGCCCGCTGACCGCCCGCTGGATACCACCTACGAAGCCGCACCGTCCCGCGAAGACCTGGCCATCGACGACATGGGCAAGAAGGACATCCACATCAACCGTGCCGAGAAGGACATGCAGGTTGAGCGCCGCGAATTCTCAACGCGCCAGGACCTGAACGATCGCGACTTCTCGTATGAAGCCCGGCTGCGCGAAGACACCCGCGACCGTGCTTTCTCGGAAGACAGCCCCATCAGCACGCATCAGCGCCTGAGCGGCAGCGGCCGCGCGCGCGGTGAAGCGTTCATTGACGACATGGAAGAGCCGATCGACGTCACCTACACCCGCGGCAGCGCGCTGGATTGCGACAGCTGCGGCCACGTCAGTGAATGCAGCGCGTGCGAAACGCGGTGCGATGACTGCGCGACAGAGTTCGAAGAGTTCATGTACGACAACGATTATCGCGCCGGCACAACGCACTGGATCATCGATCCCGACCGCGATGATGATTAATTAACTCAGTGAACCAACGAGAGGCGGCCCGGACCCGGGCCGCTTTTTTTATTTTACGCAGCGAAAACCGGTATGCGAAAGGCCCGTGTCCACCGCGCCTTTGCCGCGCGCGCCCGGCAGGTAGCGGATGCAGTAGAGATCGCTGCAGAGAAACGAGCCGCCGCGCTGAACTTTCTTGGGCATGCCTGGTTCAAGCGGGTCAAAGCTGTCGCTCGGGCCCGTGGGATTCTTCTCTGGGCTTTTCTCGTAGTAATCCGGACGGTACCAGTCAGCGCACCATTCCCAGACGTTTCCGGCCATGTCGTATAGCCCGAAGCCGTTCGGCGCGTACGAGGCAACAGCGGCAACACCGCGGCTGCCGTCTTCTTCCGAATTCTCCGCCGGGAACTTGCCCTGCCATATATTGGCCATCCATTTCTTGTTCGGAGTCAGCTCTTCGCCCCAGGAGTAGCGCTTTTGATGCAGCCCGCCCCGAGCGGCATATTCCCACTCGGCTTCCGTCGGCAGGCGTTTGCCCGCCCATTTGGCAAACGCCTCAGCGTCGTACCAGCAGATGTGCACGACTGGAAATTTCTCGCGCCCTTTAATGCTTGAGCCCGGGCCTTCAGGCTGCCGCCAGCTTGCGCCGGGCACGTACTGCCACCACTGGGTATGGTCGTCCAGCGCAATGGCTTCCTTCGGTGGCGAAAACACGATTGCACCGGCGACGAGTTTGTCTTCGGGCACGCCCGGAAAATCTTTAGGATCAGGCTTGCGTTCGGCGATGGTCAGGTACCCGGTCTCTTTCACGAACTGTTCGAACTGTTCGTTGGTGACCTCGGTCTTGTCCATCCAGAATCCATCCACGGTAACTTTGTGGATGGGCCGCGTGTCGGCGAATTCGCCTTCCATGCCCATGGCGAATGTGCCGCCCGGAATCCAGACCATCTCCTTGTCGAACTTCACGCCTTCAAGTTTGCGCGGCGCCTGCGACGGCGTTTCTTTCGCAGTTGAGAGCTCTAAAGTCTTCGGCGATTCCGCGTTAACCTTTGGCGATGCGGGGGAGGCTCGCAGGAAAAACAAGCCAAGCACCAGGACAACGGCGAGCATCCCGAAGATCACGCCGAAAGGGATAGGAGTATTTGATTCTGCTTCAGTCATAAATAAAGTCTCGAGCCGGCGCTAAAGTATAATGAGTCGCGTGACTGGAGGAACTGTCATTTTCAGGGGGTGTATGGCGACTTTTACCTCTTGCCGCTACTCGGGGGAGCTCATATGCTCGTGCGTGGGGGTCATACACTAACTTACACGCAAGCCGCTTTTCGCCGCTCGAAAAAAGAGAGGTCGCCCGCTGCCGTCGCCGCGCAACGGGCCTGACGCGAAAGTGCACTATCATGAGCGAGCTCATTGTAACATGCGCGGGGTGTGGCAAACGCTACAAGGGCGTTTCAAGCGGCAAGCGCTTCCGCTGCTCCGGCTGCGAAAACATTTTCAGCTTTCCTGACAGCATCCGCCAGCCGGCGGACGGCACGATCCTGTGCTCCAATTGCTGGACCGGCTATGAAGCCAGCGACCAGGCTCAGACCTGTCTGATCTGCTCGCAGAAACTGGCGCCCGGGATCAGCGCGCGCGCCGTTCCATCTGCCGATACACCGGCATCGCGGCCAGCTTCGGTAAGCGGCCATTACCAGAGCATTCCCGGTGAAGGCGGAATACTCACTGACGATTCTTCCAGCAGCAACGGCGATGAGAACGCAAACTCTATGGACGCATTGAAGCAGGAAAATGAAAAGCTGAAGCTGCAGATGGCGGAGCTCAAATCGCGGCAGGCGATGATCCAGGAAGCGCAGATCAAGCTGGGTGAAGAACGCGACGCCGCCGTTTCCGCGCGCAAAGGGCTGGAAGACCGCATCACCGAACTGAAGACGCGGCTGGCCGTCGCTGCTGAAACGCAGGACAAGATGAAAGCCGAAGTCGAAGCGGCGCTCTCCGCAAAGCTTGTCGCGGAAGCCGCGGTGCTCGACCATGAACTGCGCACCAAGGCCGCGCAGGACGCTGCAGTGGCCGCCACACGCGAGCGCGATGATGAGGAACTCGCCGCCAAGGTGCAGGCCGAACGCGACGCGGCGCTCGAGCGCGAGAAAAACACTGAGGCGCGCCTGGTCGAATTTTCAACCCGCGCCGATGCCGCGCGGGAAGAGAAAGACCGCGCGCAGGCTGAACGCAAGCAGCTCGAGGACATCCGTCGCGAGCTCGAAACGAAGCTTGCCGCCCTGCAGAGCCGCCTCGATGCGCTGCAGGACAATCTGACTTCGGCGCAACTTGAACGCGAAGCGGCGACGGACGCCCGGCAGAATCTGGAAGCGCGCCTGAGCGATCTGCAGAACATGGCTCTGAACGCACAGAAGGCTCAAATGACGCTGCAGATCGAACGCGACGGCGCAGTCGAAGCGCTCGAGACCGAGCGGCGCAAGCTGGCGGAGACGACGGAAAACCTGCGCCATTTCCAGGAGCTGGCCACGACGGCGCTTGGGCCGCTCGGCAGCGAATACAGCAAGATCGCCACTGAGCTGATCGAGCAGAGCGAAGCGCTGTTCCGGCTCTCGCTGCAGACGCAGGAGGAGCTCGACCGCCGCCGCACGGAGCTGCGCGCGATTGCCGCGTCGCTGAAAGGAAAGCTCGACTCAAGCTGCCGCGATTTCGTCGAACGCCTCTCACAAACGGCGCCCGAAATCCCGCAACCGGCGGATGAAAGCAGCGGCGTGCTCCTCGCCGCGGAGCCGCCCGTTATCGCCGACAAACCGGTGCCGCGCAGCACGGTGGCGTAAATGCCGAACGACGATTGACGATTGGGACGGGTATGCGGATCGATGACCCCGACGAATGCGATTTCAGCCGCCTTGTCCCAATTGCAGCTGGTATTGCGCTATGGATGATGGCATTTGTTCACTTCCTGGATTTCATCCGATACCGTAACATTTTTGCTGATTATCGATTCTTTTTTAATGCAACGCAGTCGAAATCGAACCTGATTCATTTTCTCAACCCGCCGCCATTCGTTGTCAGCTTCCTGTGCATGGCAGGGAGCGGCGCCATCGCCTACGGGTTTTTTAAAAAAGACGAACGCCGCTTCAGCTTGCTCGGGCTTGTTCTGTTCGTTTTGCTGATTGGTTGCGCAGGGGCGTTACCTTGGATCGGGCACGATCGTCCAGGCAGAATCGCAATCGTGTGCGCGGATTTTAAGCCTATCTCGCTCGAGACTCTGAAGAAGATAAAAAGGACTGTGGAAGACCGCTGGTATGACTCGCACAAAACCCATATTCATGAATTCGTTGAAATAAGGGGTACTGACACAGGATTGACATTCACCGTTTCGACCGGAAGAACGCCTGAAGACCGTCGGCGAGCTGACCAGTTCCTCCGGTTTATCGAACCGGTCTTGTCCGAACTCGCTGTTGAAGCAGGTCTTCCGCCGATAGAACCCGAGAATCGAAGAAAGACCGTATTTCCTCGCGGATCAGGGGAGTTCTGACGTATGTTCGCGAAGCACGAACACGAACCCTTCAAATATTTCTCTGCGCAACTCCGCGTTCTCTGCGTCTCTGCGGTGAAGTCGTTAAGTTCCGCTATTGCCTTTGTGTCTTCGTGTCTTTGTGTTTAAAAAGAGCCTCAAAGACACGGAGCGACGACGCATGAGCGAAAATACGTTTCACGGGACCACGATTATTGCGGTGCGGCGCGGGAATGCGGTCGCGATCGGCGGCGATGGGCAGGTCACGCATGGCAATACGGTGCTGAAGTCCACCGCGCACAAGATTCGCAAGCTCAAAGGCGGCAGCGTCATTGCGGGCTTCGCGGGCTCGACGGCCGACGCCTTTACGCTGCTCGAAAAGTTTGAGGGCAAGCTCGACCAGTACAAAGGCAACCTGCGCCGCGCGGGCGTGGAACTCGCCAAGGAATGGCGCACCGACCGCATGCTGCGCCGCCTCGAAGCGATGCTCGTCGCCGCCGACAAGGAAGCGCTGATCCTGCTGACTGGCCAGGGCGACGTGGTCGAGCCCGATGACGGCATCATCGGCATCGGATCCGGCGGCGCCTTCGCACTGTCCGCTGCCCGCGCGCTCGTCAAGCATACCAAGCTCACTCCGCGCCAGATCGTCGAAGCCGCCCTGAAAGAGGCCGCCGAGATTTGCATCTATACCAATGGAAATCTGGTTATCGAGGAGCTGTGAACCAGGGCTCTAATACGAATGGCGCGAAAGAATTCACCTTCCGTATACCTCGACACGAGCTTTATCTCCGCACTGCACTATCGCGGAAGCGAGATTCACTGCACTCACAGACACTTGGAATCACGCGACTGGTGGGAGAATGAACGCGGCCATTTCAAACTGCTGACATCTCGAATCACGGAGGAAGAGTTACTCGCGGGGGAATATTGGCGTCAAGATCAGAAGGCCGTTGCCGAGGCTCGGCGTTTGACTTTTCTGCCCTTATGTAAAGACGTTGGTGAGATTGCATGCCTTGTGACGGAACAGCATATCGTACCGAAGAATAAACCGTACGATGCTTTGCGTTGGCATTCTGCATTCACTACGCTGTAGATTACCTGTTGAGTTGGAATTTTGCCCATTTGGCCAACGAACGGGTGCAAGAAGCACTCCGGCTTGTGGCGAAGGAACAAAGCTAAGAAGGAGACACTCATGTTGACTCGAACTTCTCGCAACGACACCACGGATCGTGACTTCGTGCGCGAGTCGAGGCGCGTGAGGGATGATCTCAATAGAAAGTTTTCAACTGTTCAGGCTGCCTATGAGCATTTGATGGAGTTGGAACGAAAAGCAAAGCGCACGCCTCGCCGACGAACTACCAATAAGGCCGCTACACTCGCGACGCACCGTAAAAGACGAGCAGGCTGAAGGCCTGCTCCGCTCCGCAGAAAAACCGCTTTTTCACGGGAAATCCGCTCGCCTTCTGTGGCTATAGAAGCACAGGGGGTCGTTCTGTCATGCTTAAACGGATCTGTCTGCTCGCGCTTCTCGTTGGCTGCATTCTTCTTTCTTGCCGCGCCGTAGCCTCGGAGCGTCTCGAGCTAAAAGGACAGCGCATCGTTTTTCTCGGAGATTCCATCACCGACGGCAACAGCTATCCGCTGATGGTCCGTCAGGCGCTAAAAGAAGCAGGCAAAGATCTGCCGGTGCTGATCAACGCAGGTATCGGCGGCGACACCGCGGCGGGAATGATCAAGCGTCTGGAGCGTGATGTGTTCGTGCACCGTCCGACGCTCGTTTCGATCAGCGTGGGCATCAACGATGTCCTCCGAAAAGTCGAGACGCGCGATTACGTGACGACGGTCGGTGCCATCGCCGAGCAGATCAGATCCAAGAATATTCCCCTGCTGATTCTGACAACAAGCGTGCTCGGCAAAAAACACGAAGCTGCGGATAAGCGCCTGGAGGAATTCAACGCAGCGCTGCGCGAGATCGCCATAAAAACCGGCGCGAGGCTGGGCGATGTCAATCAGCGCATGAACGCGGCTCGGGCGGCCGGCGAAACAGTGCTGGAAGAAGATGAAGTGCATCCAAACTATGCGGGACAGCGTCTGATGGCCCGAACGGTGCTCGATGCTCTCGGCTGCGAGAGCGTGCCGCTTCCAGCGAAATTTGAAGTCGAGCTGATACCGGACATCGTTCGCAAGTGGCAGATCGTTCCTGTGCCCGACAAGACTCCGCCTCTCATGGCCGAGACGCTGGCGAAGCTGGCACCCGATGGTAAGTGGAAAACGCTGCGCCTTCCGGAGAAGGAAACGCTCGAGCACTGGTGGCAGGACCAGGAGCGCCAGCGCGGCTTCGCCATGTCACTGGATAAGCTCGCCGGAAAAGCGAGCACCTATTATGGCGTGGCAACGTTCGGCCAGCCCAAGGCACGCAGCGCGTTCATCAATACTGGCGGACAACTGAAAAGCGTGTGGCTTAACGGCAGAAATGTTTATAAGGCCTCAGCAGAGTGGACCGGCTGGCACGCCGGCCGCGAACGCATCCCTGTCGAGCTGCCTGCCGGAACCAACACGCTCGTGATTGAAACCGGCTCGCAGTTTTTCCTGAGTATTTCGGAAACTAACGATTGGTGAAAAAAGAAAGGCTTCCAGGGTTTGGGGTTCAGGGTCTGAGCGCGACACTCAAACGCACTGTACCGTGAAACCCTGAACCCTGGACCCTTTTCCCTGGACCCTGCCATTACTCGCGCTTCGTGTGAATCTTTACGGCGCGGCGGCGCTCGTCGGCGGTCCATTCGATTTTCACCCATTCGCCCACTTTCAGGCGCAGCATCTGGCGTATCATGTCTTTGTCTGGGCCACCGC
>Ga0196964_10000458_pt1 | contig 25265 bp, 24 predicted proteins | sample S1_10metaG_FD_148615 | JGI IMG/M metagenome (GOLD analysis project Ga0196964, IMG submission 148615) | Soil microbial communities from Anza Borrego desert, Southern California, United States - S1_10 | ecosystem: Environmental > Terrestrial > Soil > Desert | place: USA: California | collected... | reverse complement strand
AAAAGCTGGGGATTTCCAAGGTAGAAAAAAAGGGAGTTTCAGCCCCAGCAACCAATGAAAATAACGAATTAAATGGCAAGCTAATTAACTATGCTAAAGCTGCCAAAGAATGTGCTGAGGGAGCGGGGCAGAAGCCTGGAAACCTCATCTGTTTACCCGTGGGAGACAATAAATTAACTGTAGATTTTCAAGCAGCTCAAACTTCAACTAGACTCACCTCTAAGGACAACAAAGACTTATTTGCAGCTAGTGCTTCAGAAGGTAAAAACCCGAATATTGCCATGTCCAATTTAACCGAACAAGAAAAAAATATGATAGTAAAATTGCCCCAAGACAAAGACGAGTTTAAACAGTTAATATCGGCTCAAGCGATGGCTAAAACTGTAGTGGAGTGTAGCAGTGCTACTGGCAAAAATCCATTTAAAGTCAGACCCCCAAATAATACAGATTGTTACGCTTTCCAGGTAGAAACTGACCAAGAGACAAGCAAGAAAACCATAACAGGCGTAGACACTAAAGACGACACGAGAATAGTATTTTCAGCAACTATGCAAGGAAAAAACTCCCCCGTAATTGAAAAAAGTAATATTCCACAGGCAGTAACAAATGGAATCACACAAAAGTTAAGTGATGTAATCAGTAACACCAACACAGTAAACCAGCAAAAAGCCGAAGCAGCTAAAGAAACGAAAGTTACCACAGAAAAACGAGAAGCACAGACAGCTCAAATGGAAATGTAGTAGAAAGGAACCGTGATTATCATGTGGAAAGTTGTAGAAAATAACCGGAATAATCGCAGCCAGTCAAGGAACCATCAAGTGAAAATTAGACTATGGCATATAGGCAGTGTAATCATTATCAGCACTACGCTGCTTGCCATCCAAGAAATGCCAGCCAGCGCCTTTTTACTGAACAATCTAGAGGCTAAAATATCTAGCGTTATTCAGCCAAATGGTGCAAGTACAGCAACAATACCAGGGCAGCTAGTGAAGCCAAGCTTTAACGTATTACGAGGGATATTCCTAGTACTACTAACAAGTGCAGCCATTTACAAGTTCAAACCAAAACACCAACAAAGAAACCAAGAAAGTGAAGCCCTTAAAGTCGGTAGTAGAAAGTAGAGAGTAAGTTTTTTTCTACTCCCGACCCGGCAAGCGTGAACAAACCGACCTCAAACTAGAATCAGGAAAATTAAAATGAACGTCAACGAATACATCACCGAATATCGCCCAGAAGAAAAAAGACAGACAGGCTTCAATCTCAAGCGATTACTGCGTAAGTTCAAAGTTAGCAGAGCTGATTTAAGTTGCATAGCAATGCTACTTATCGGCGGTATATATTTGACCGTCACTCAGCCCGTTTTTGTTAGCACCCTTGGTTGCTCCACTATTGTCTGGATGGGCATCTGGCGGATGATACAAACAGCCCCCATCATAGAAAAGTGGCTAGGAGTCAAAATCAGGTTTTGGCATATAACTAGCGCCATCGTTACCATCACAGCGGTTTTAAGTGTAATCGACTTACCTGCACAGGCTATTTTTTTGAGCGGTCTAGAAGCTTGGATGATTCAATTAGCACAAGAAGCTGGGGCTGCTGGTGGTGGTACAGCAGTAGATGCAAGCACAATTACGCTAATATTCAACGTCATCCGAGGTGTCTTTCTCTTATTAGTTGCAGCAGCCGCTCTTTTCGCTTACAATCAGAGCCAGCAGGGGAATGATTACCGCCCAATTGTTACTCAAGTAGCCCTTGCTTTCGGAATTGTAATTGCCATTGATGTCATAACCTACCTATTTATAGGTAGTGGTTATAACAGTGGTGGCGGTGGCGGCGCAGGTGTCTAAACCAGCAACAACTTTAGTTCCGAAAATTGAGAGATTTACATGAATACAAGAGAGCCAGAAAGAGACTTCATTAGAGTCAATAAGATTTTAGGGAAGCAAGCAAGTATTGGGTTTATACCAGCTTCTCAGCTACTCCCTTGGTGCGTAATAATCATCATTGCTTACACGCTAACCAACGGGATATTCAGCTTTGGTCTAACTTGGTTCTTTGTCGTTAGTTTCTGGCTCATTACTAGCTGGTGGTTTCTTACAGGTGACAAACCCCACTTATTCATAGATTCTTTCAGAAAGCCACCTGGGACTGAATGGTGCGACGGTAGTAGCCTATATGTTTCCCCGCTGCCTTCAGTCCGAAAAAGCCAAGCACACACAAAACAATTACCGGAGAAAGCATCCCAAACTAGAATCAAGCTAAAACCAATTATTGTCCAAAGCCGTAAAGGAAAAATAAACAGGTTTATGCCATTCCAAAATGAAACAGATTTAACTTGCCTAGTAGAAATAGAAAAAGACGGCAGAAAAATATCCGGATTACTACTAACCAATGAAAAAGGTACTAAATACCAAGTAGTGTTCGGATTTAAAACTCAAGGTTTACATGACTTACTTTTTAAAACTGAGGTAGACGAGTTCTCCTCTTCTATCGAAGAGGGGATGAAAGACATGATGCCGGGTGAAAAAATGACATTCTACTTCGGATGCCATAGTGAAGACGAAGAAAGGCAAGAGAAGCTTACCCAAATAGCAGACCAGTGTGATTTAAAACCTATATCAGTTCTGATAAGAAATGAGCAGGTGAAAATCAAAGAACTGACAAAGAAAGGGTCAAGACAAATTTGGGATACAGCTATTTTCTGCACCTGGACAGCGGACAACGAAGGGGAGCAAGCTTCTAGGGATTTTCTCTCCAAAGTTGTAGATGGCGTAACCAATTTAATCAATCAACTGGCTGGTACAAAGCAATACCACGAAGAACGCTTTTACATCAGAATCCTACGCAAAGCCTTTGACGAAGGGTTCATTCCTTGGGAAATCCTACTAAACACCAAAATGGGGCTGGATATTAGCCCCATGAACACCGAGGAAACCTGGAAATGGCTATGGAAGCGATTCAATCAAGGTAAAGCCCCTAAAGTGCCCCAAGTATTGGTAGTTGAAGAAACAGAGAAAGGGTTCAAGATACATGAGAAACGGACTACTGAAAAGCATCCGATAACAGTCCTCATCAAAGGAGACAAGGGGGTTTCATCCTGCCCGGAGCATCACCAAAGCAACGACAAGGTGTATATTCCTGGGAAAAACCAAGTATGTGGCGTCCTGACGATGGATGAAGCTCCTGGTGGCTGGGCTAATGCCCGCGAACAGCTCAGATTCATTTGGAAGACTTTATCCAATAGCTACGTCCACGATACTGAAGCCTGGGTAGAAATAAGCACTGGCAACAACTACATCATTGCCGATAACCTCTCAAAGCAGGCAAAACAGTCCAAAAGTGCCCGCACTAGAGCCATAACTAAAGGGCAAGGACGCGATATTGGCGCAGAGATAAACCAAGAAGAGTCATTCGACGCTCAGAAACGCCTTTACCAAGGGACTAAAGCACTTAATTGCGGCGTAGCGTTCCTTGTCTACCGCACCACCAGCGAAGATCTCCAAAAATCTTGCAATATGCTCTCTCAAGCCTTTGGTAATGCCAAAGTCATCCGCGAACGTAATATTGCCTGGGAAATTTGGTTGCAGACCCTGCCAATTACCATGAAATGGTTACTCAACAGCGGCCTTTCGCTCACTGAGCGACGATTAACCCTAGATACACAAACAGTGGCTGGTGTCCTGCCGCTAACAGTGCCCCGCGACATTGATAGCAAGGGAGTGGAGTTCACCTCAGCAAGAGGCGGCAAGCCACTATTTGTCGATTTAGTCGATGACCAAATTAGTCGCGCTCTAATCGTTGGTGAGTCCGGCAGTGGCAAATCGGTTCTTGCCTGGAGAATTGTTACCCAAGCCCTAGCAAAAAATATTCCAGTAGTTGGAATCGACATCTCAGCTGGAGGCAGTAGCACTTTCAAAACAGCGATTGAAATTTTGGGCGATCGCGCCGGGTATTTTGATTTATCAAAGGGAGCCTCGAACCTAATGGAGCCTCCTGACCTACGAAGCTTTGACAAGAAGGAGAAAGCACGACGGTTAGACTTTTGGAAAGAGTTTGTCCGCAAAGCCCTGACTGTAATCGCAATGGGGAAAATTGACCACCCCCATTTAACCCAAAGGGTAGATTCTATCATTCTAAAAATGCTGGACTTTTACTTAAAAGACCCAGAAATCATTGAGCGCTATAATGCAGCATTTGAAAAAGGGTGGAAATCCGATGAGTGGCAACAAATGCCAACCTTGCACGACTTGCTTAGATTTTGCAGCAGGGAACGCTTGAATCTAAAGTCCTATGAAGAATTGGACAGAATGGCTATTAGCCAAATTAATAACCAAGTAGAAGCCTTATTAGCATCTAGAATTGGCAGAGCTATAGGCAGAGCTAGTACGTTTTCACCGGAGCCTGCTGTTAAATTCTTCGCCTTGTCAGGACTAACCAATGAGCAAGATTCCTACCTGATGGCGATTAACGCTCATATGGCTTGTATCAGGAACGCACTTTCCCACCCCAGAAGTTTATTTATAGGGGACGAACTTTCAGTAATTCTAAAGAAAGCAGGATTTGCTTCCTTAATAGGCGAATTGGCAGCCACAGGCAGGAAAGAAGGCATCAGTTTAGTACTTATAAGCCAGGATTTTGATGCTATTTGCAATTGCCCTGCAGGTGCCCAGATAATGCAGAACATGGTCTATAGAATCACAGGGAGAATAACTAATGCTGGGGTAGTATCAGCTCAACGCTACCTTAACTACGATCCAAGTATTATCAGCAAGAACGCAACTGAAGCATTTGAGCCAAGAAAATCAGAGTTGTATTCTTGTTGGCTAATCGAAAAGGGTGGCAGATTTTGGCAAACTAGGTTCTATCCAGGCGAAATGTTATTGGGTTCAGTTGCCAATAATCAAGCTGAGAAAGAAGCCCGTGCCCGGATAATGGCTAAATACCCAGGCACGATGAAAGGGCAACTTATGGGCTTAAAGGAATTCAGCTCTGAATACACTAAAGCCATTAAAGAAGGTAGAAGCCTAGCTACAATTGGTCAAGATAATCAAGCTTTTTCGGAACCAGTTGATAGCCCAAGTGACAGTATTAGAACCAACAAGAATTCAAACAATAATTCACCTTCACTTACTATTTAATGCAGAGACAAGAAAATGATGAAAGTAAGAACAACAGCAGTTATTGCAACAATGGTAATATGGCTATATGCCCCTGGAGAAAGCAATTCAGGACAAGCTAAAGCTGAAGATACAGCGCCAAACATAAACACCAATCAACCAGTACCAGGCGTCACCCCAGAGACAACTCAGCCACAAGTAGGTGCTACTAACACCCCACAGCCTACACAAACACCAGCAGCACAGCCAAACCCACCAGTGGCAGAAGCCGAAGACGACAACTGGCTAGTAAATGCGATCGGCTTCCTCAGTGATGTAGGTAATTTTGTCGAGGATGAGCTATTTGGAGTTGTAGGTCAGTTTCTAGGCGCTATTGGTTTGCCAGACTTAATAGAGCTAGGTGCATCAATCATTAAAACACCGACCTCAAGTAATCAGACTACCAAAGCTTCAGAGGTGTTAGAAAACAACACCGGGACTAGCGGCGGTTTGGGGTCTTATGGAATTAGAGACGATCGCGTCATGCAAGCTCAACGAACCGCAGCAATTCAAACGGCTGAAAGTACAAGTTTAAGTAAAAAAGCTCAACAGCGAAGTGCTAAAGCCCTAGCACAAACAGAGCAAGATACAAACGATAGCATGACGCTAGGAATTGCTTCCCAAAATACCGATGTAACTCAGAATATTATGAGAAATATATCCTTACAAACTAGCTTAAATGCGAGAGTCAACCAAAGGATATTACAACTAAACCAGCAAACAAAAGATAACGCTGCAATAGCCAATATAATGCAGACCCAAACGGCTAAGGAGCTAGCTGGGAAAAACACAGCAGAACGCCGTAAGGATGTTTCGACCAGAAACCAAGCTAGTCAGCAGGCTGGGATGATGATGATGCCAGGGGGATTTTCTTTAGATAACAGTAACAGTAATAGCAATGATACTTGGTTTAGCTCTCCCTCAGAATCCCCTACCAACCCCAACTGAATGAAGAAGGCAGAAGTACGAAGGCAGAGGGCAGAAGTTTCCGTCTCTATCGGGGATTCAAACCCCACCTAAACAAAAGCCACCAAATTGAAAATTTGCTGTGGTGTTTCACCTTACTCCCTTTCTGTCGTAGCTTCTGCTACTAATCAGAAGTTCCTTCTGCCTTCTGCCTTCTGCCCTCTGCCTTTCTTGATAAAAAATTTACCAGCTCCTCAGTTTTTTTGAAATATTAGGAGATAACGATGCTTTTAGCCTATATGACAACCCCATCCGGCATGACAACTGGAGGAGAAGGGGATGCGATGGGAGTACTCGGCGGCTCCATTAATTTAGCCAAGCAAACAGCAGAAGCTTGGAACGCCAGCTGGATAACTTTATTCCAGTCTCAAGATTCCGGTCTGTGGTTCGGGCTAGTTAAGTTGGGCATAACTCTAGGCGGCATTAGCATCCTATATCTGACAATGACTTCTGGCAAAGAAATCATTGATAGGCAAGCTTGGTCTGAACTAGCAAGTATATTCGTATGGCCGCTAGTTATTATGCTATTTCTGGGAAGTAATGGCAACCTACTTGCAAAAAGCATCTTAGTTACCCGTAATTTTGCTTACCAACGAGTTCAAGGGGTTCTGCAAGCCCAACTAGGTGAAGTTACCTTTAAAAATGCGATTAGGCAAGTAGACCTTACTGGCATAGGAAGAGAGCAAATAGAAAACCTTTACAAGGAATGTCAAACCAAAAGCGGGGCAGAGCTTTTAAGCTGCTGGGAATCAAAACAATCAGAGGGGCAGAAAATTATCGCAGATATAGAAAGCCGTAATGGCGGCCCGTTACAAGTGCTGCAAGATTTTAGCAATACTATTATGAACGCAGTTCCGACAGCAAGCATTGGACAAGCAGTTCAACTTGCAGTAGATCCTGGCACAGTATTCAGAGATACAGCGATTACATTAATCAGATTCATCCTGTATAGCTTGCAATGGGCGTTCGTGAATATGCTAGAAGCAGCATTACTAATAACTAGCCTATTTGCCCCGATCGCTTTGGGTTTATCCTTGTTGCCCCTGCAAGGACGCCCAATATGGGCTTGGTTAAGTGGGTTTATCAGCCTGTTTGGGCTTCAGCTTGGATACAACATCATCATCGGACTTTCAGCAGCAATATTGGTAAATTCTGGGGCAGAATTAGCTTCAGACATCGCTTTCCTGTTTTTCATATCTGTGTTTGCACCCATACTCGCTAGTCTGATCGCTGGCGGTGGAGGAATTGCTCTATACAACGGTATAGCCAATAACGTCAAAGCTATCGTAGACATCATGGGGAATGCGATCGCTACAGCCACAACTGCAATAGCAAAAATGGTGTAAAGATGCTAAAACTTGAACGATATAAGGATGAGAAAGGGCTATTACCAGAAACTAAGGAAATCCTAGCTTTATGCTTCGTAGGGGTAGTTGGAATTCAAGCAATAATTCTGATTATCCTATTTTTCCTAGCTGTTCGCGTAAATACGGCAGCATCCCGAAAAACTACCCAAGTTCAGCTAATAAACGGGACTACATACTATGTTTCTGAAAAAGACCAATACTGGCGATATCCATCTGTACTTAAAAGTTTTGTGAAGCAGTGGCTCCAGTTGACCTTTAGCTGGAATAATAAAATACCAGGGACAAATGACAGTGACAAAGGCATAAAAATAGGGAGCAAAAAAGTGCCAACCGCTGCCTACTTTGCTTCCCTGTTAATGGAACCACAATTTGGTAAAGCGACACTAAATCAGTTGTCAGATATAATCTCGACTGAAATCTTTACTGGTGACGCCCAAGCAACTGTAATCATTTCCTATGTTTCGGAACCAAGACAAGTCCGAACCAACGAATGGGATATAGACGTAATCGCCACCCGGTTAGTAGTTAACCAGCGTTCCGGAAAAGAGGACAGGATACCGTTCAATAAAACGTTTCGAGTCAAAGCAGTAGAAATTCAAAATGCAACGTTTGGTTCAGATTCATCACCATTCGAGATGAAGGTTTACGACCTTCGTTCGGCTGGTCTAGAAATCCAAGCAATCACTGACTTTATCGCACCGCAATAAGGAGAATTACCGTGAATAATCAACCCAACCCATCAAACAATAATTCCAATTCAGAGTCCAATAACCCTAAGCCTAATATGCCCAACATAGAGGATATTGACGACATAGACGATATTGCTGTCCCCGATAACAATAATCCCAAAGCTCAGACAGCAATAAATGTAGAGACAGAACATATTTCCAAGACTGATGAAGAGAACCTAGCTGGCAAAGTAGAAGAATCTTCAATGCCAGAATCGCTGGTAGAACCCGACCAGGAACTAGGCTCAGAGACAGAGCGCCCAGCATCGCAAAAGCCCACTCTAAGGCTAGTAACAGTATTAGGCGGACTCGGTATAGTCACTGTGGCACTAGCGACGATCTGGTCTGGCTTCTTAGCGCCTAAACCGGCAAAACAGAGAGTAGTAGCAGAAGCCCCTACTCCAACAGCAACTCCAACAGAAAATAATGAACTGGCTTCTACCAAAGCCAGCCTAGCACTACAAGACCAACGGCAGGCAGTTAAAGCTACGCCACCACCAATCGCTAAAAATCCCAAAGCCGTCGAAAAACGTACACCTCAACAACCCCGCCCTCAACAACCGCGCACCCGTAGACCAGCACGCAATGTTGAAAGGGTAGCCACCCGCCCAGCACCGAGAGTAGTAACCAGAACTATCACCGTAGCAGCTAAACCGACACCTACTAGACAGGCAAGTACTGCCCCCAGACCGCAACAAATAGCTGCAAAACCCCCTATTCGCAATAACAGCCCTAACCCAGCTAAACAAGAAAATCCACTCGACCGCTGGGCAGCATTAGCCAACCTGGGAGAAATGGAGCAACCACAAACAACACCAGGACAAACCCAGCCCAACCGCTCTAAAAATACAGCGATCGCACGATTCAATCCAACAATACAACCTGTAGCAGCAACCTCAGAAACCGACGCTACCGGGAATAGCACCTACTCGACAGTAGAGTACTCACGCCCGAATGGCTCTAGCGCCATTAACCCGGAATCTGACCGAGCTAAAAGTGACACCCGGATACCAACAGTGACCATCGGAGAAGAACCACAAGCCAGTTATGACGGCTCAGAGGAAGATAGCCCAGAGGATAATACAGAAACTCAACCTAGCCCCGCAGGTCTGCCAGAAACGCTTGTTGCTAGTGCTAGCAGGAATCCCTTAATAACGACAGATAGCGATAGCTCCACGCTCACACAGGTAGTTGAGACAGTAGAGGAAGCAGAGGCAACTGACGCCCCAGCAGCGCCGTCCGGTGAGGAGAGCGAAATAACTATTGCAGGGCTAACAAGCGGAGAAACTGGAATTCTCAACCAAACACCCAGTAACACCAGCAGCAACGCTGGATATAAAGAAGTCCCGATCGGGACTTCGACCAAGGGTGTAACACTGACTACCATGACGTTGAACGAGGCATCCGACCAAGATCCCACATTCGCAAGAACTGCAATCCAACTGACCCAAGATTTAATGGCATCCGACGGTACAGCCGCACTGCCCAAGGGCACAACGCTGATTGTCCAAGCAGAAAAAGGCAGCTTAAGCGCTATCGCCATAGTTTACAAGGATGCTGCTGGAAATACGCACCAGCAACAAATACCCAGTGGTGCTATCACAATTAAGGGTACAAACAACTCACCCCTAATTGCTCAGAGCAGCTCTGGTAACAGACCCATTATCTCCAAACAGGATGTGCTACTAGGAGCCTTGTCCGGGCTAGGCAACATTGGACAAGTAATCAACCGCCCCAGAAGCCAAACTACCATCAATTCCTCAGTGCTAGGCAGTAACCAAACTACAATCAGCACTGCAAATAATCCAAACATCCTAGCAGCTGCGCTAGAAGGGGTATTCAACACGACAGTCAGACGGGCAACAGAGAAAGCCGCTCAAGCTGACATTCAACCAACCCAACCCCGCAATGTCAGCGTTATCGCTAAGGGGACAGAAGTAACAGTATTTGTCAACGCCTTTTTGAGAGTCGCTAAGTAGAATCATGTCAAACCTAGCAAAAACCGTGGATAACAATGTATCCACAGAGACGGCGAGACTTTGCTGCCCGCTGCCACAGACTGAGAAGGATGCCACCTGGGTTAAATTCTGCTGGGGGTGGGAGGATTTTAGTCAATTAAAGACCCCGGCTTCTTCAGATCCTAGCTACTTAGCAGGTTGGAAACAAGCCAAAAATGTATCCAGCCAGTTTCCCGGTAGACGGTGACATTGCTTAAAAATCAAACCCGATCGCTCACCCACTGCGTTGCTTGCTCCAAAGGTTACTTTGAAGGTCGAGCAACGCAGACCCCCGAATCAAAACTACAAAATTTAAAAATGATACTACAAGTTCTATGAACCAGCTACTACAGAAAATACCAAAACTAACGCTACACCTAATTTGTATTGCCAGCCTATGTAGTATCAGCCTTAGCACTCCCAGCAAATCCCAAGCATCTACAGTAAAAAGCATTGCTAGAGAAAGCGCTGTCAACAGTACAACGGATGTACCAGTCTGGGCTGGAAGAAGTACATTTATTGACTTTTCTGGAACCAATGAAGCGATTATATATATTCTCCTAGCCGATCCCTCACGAACCATATTCAGTACCGATGCTCCCCTAGCTAGTAAGCAAGCAAGAACCATATTCCTTAGACAGATTAAGGCACTCCAGTTTCGGGGAGCCACAACCGCCCCAATTACCAACTTATTAGTTAAAACCCAGTCTGAGGACGGGAAACAGCGAATCTACAACTTTAACATTGTCCCCAAGTCAGGACAAGTAACAACCAACGGCGTCGCTATAGTACCATTTATTCCAATTGTTGAACAAAGAATCCTCCAGCTAGGAAACCAAACAGCGACAGCCAGCGATATTGAACGAGGTCTAGCGATCGCTATCAGTAGAAAATACACAAGAGCCAGCGATCCGGTAGTTTCAAAGGTTCGAGAATTTATAGCATTAGCCAGGAATTCTGTACCCGTTTCGACAGCCGCAGAGAGGGCAAAACTTAGCATGGAAATAATTACCAAATTAGCCCAGATTGGCATACAAGAAAAGTCTTTAAGGCAGAGGCCTGGTCTAGTTTATAGCCGTTAAATTTACATTGAACTCAGGTTGGCTACATCTGTAAGGGGTTTAGGTTCGATTTACTGGCAACAGTAACGTATCTTCAATCTCCTGGCGAACTGAACGACTAACGTAACATTCGCTGTTTAGACAATTAACTAGCAACGTATTAGCGTCATAATACTTCTGTAACATTTGCCGTTGGGAGTTGCTGAACTGCCAGTCATGTCCAATGTTGCGGTGCTGAATCATTACGGTGCTGAGTTGTTCAACCCAGGCGTGGGCATATATCTGCCACCAGTGTTTGAATGTTTTTGAGTTTTCTTTGGTTACATCCTCTAGTTGTTGGTTAAGTTGTTGTAACTTACACTGCAATTCGGGGTCTCGAGCAAGAGTGAGGTATCGGGCGAGATCTCGGTCTCGGTCTTGCTCTCGTGCGAGGGCGTGTTCTATCTCGAAGGTAATGGCAAAGTCGAGGTATGGGGCGAAGTTGGGGTCGAGGCTAAAGGCGTAGTCGAGGTCGAGGGCGAGGTCGAGGTATCGGTATCGATCTCGAGCAAGATTGAGGTCGAGGGCGAGGTCTTGGGCGAGGTCAAGATCTTGGGTGAGGTCGAGGTCTTGGGCAAGGTTGAGGTATGGGGCAAAGTTGCAGTCTCGGTTTCGGTATCGGGCGACAGTGAGGCGAAGGCATTGAGTGATACCAAGGTCAAATTCGGGGTCTGGGTCTCGGACGAGGGCGAGGGCGTAGTAAAAAGCTCGAATAGCAGATTTTTTATAGGGTGCTTCTACAGAACTGGATTTCAAATCAACCCAAGTGAGGAACTCCTGTAACTTTTCATCAGTTCCTAAAAGTCCATCAATCTGCTGTTTCATTAACAGCAACAGGTCATCAGCATCCTCCAAGATTCCTACCGTTAGCAAAAAGACTTCTCGCCAACGCTTGGGATCATTAACCGTTGCCATTATGATTTCCGAGGGGTCTTGACCGGACATATCTGCCATAAACTTTTACAAGAGCGAATTCTCAATAATTGAAAATGATTTTACAAGAGCGCTATGGGCGAACGCAAAACTCTCAGGACGTATTTTTGCATCGGTCTTGCTTTCTGTATAGCCAAGTTACTTCTGGTTATACGCCTAATTGGAAGATTGAGTAGGGATGAGATTAGGTCTCAAGCGAGAGCGTTGCGTTGCTGCTGTCTAGATCGCATCACAGAAACCTGCTAACCTGAGTTCGACGTAAGCGCGCCGTGCCAAAGGCACGGCTAGCGGTAATTAGCCACTTACACCAATGGAGAAGGATGAAAATTTAAAGATGGTTTTTTGTCGCGATAAGTGTAAGCAATTAAACCAGCCACTAAATTAACTATAAAATTGAAGACACTCCGGTGTCGGGAATGCTCGATGTGACAAATATTTTTAACAGCTACATCACAGAACAGATGTACTATATCCATTTCCCGTTTGGCCTCAACCATTCGCTCTTTTCCCTTACGGTATCTATCATACATAGAACTTACGCAAAGCCTCTACCTGTAGGGTGCATAACGCTGCATTAACGCACCCTAACCCGATATGTGGAGTAACTGCGTAAGTCCTGATACAGTGCCTTTAGGCGTGAGCGCGCGTTACGCCGAACTCAGGTTAAACATGGCAAAACCAATCAGATAAAAGGTGGGCAATGCCCACCTTTTTTAGTGCTTGTGTTAAAAACAAGCTAACCAAATGTCCAGCGATCGCTGGGTTAATACCAGGTATTTACTCAACACCAACCAATGATAAATATACTCAAATTCCAAAGACAATTATTGCTTAACCAGGAAATAGCTTATGTAGGTAGAGGCACAACCCTAGACGACTTAGGACTAGGAAACCCGTTTAGTCATAAACGGGATAGAGCTAAATGGACTGTTTGTAGCTTAGAAGAATCAATTTCGGAGTATCGTAAATGGCTCTACAGACTGCTTAAAGCCTATCTAAGCAGACAAACGAAATCGTTATTGGAAAATTGGGAAATAGCGTATCTCAAGCAAGTTTTAAAACTGGCAAAACAAATAAAAAGCGGTGAAATTAGTAGCCTTATGTGCTGGTGCATAAATTTTCCTAATTACAGTCCCGATAGGTCAAAGGATTACAAATGCCATGCCCAGGTGCTATATGCAGCAATACTTTGGCTAGAAACCCAATCAAGGGAGCCGAAATCTTGAGTTTAAAATTCCAGCAGATAGTCATTAAATTTAGGCTGGCTGCTGGAATTATTTTTTAAGTAATTAATTAATAAAAATAAATAGAAATCAGCTAACGCTGATTTGGGTGTCAAGAGAAATTAGGCACCCAAAAATGATTGCATCAACTAGACTTTCTCAAGAAATCACCAAAATCACACCACAACCAATAACACTCACAGCTCAACAAGCAAAAGCCATATCAAAGCTTGTTGAGTTCATAGACTTTCCCGAAAAAGCGTTCGGGCTGTACGGATATGCGGGCGTGGGCAAGTCCACGTGCATATTTGAACTCATAAAGATTCTACAACAGCGAGGAAAAAGAATTGCGATGGTGGCTCCCACCAACAAGGCGTTGGGAGTGCTAAGAAAGATCGCGCACAAGAACGGCGTTACAGGCGTCACTTTCCTAACAATCCACAGCTTGCTGGGGCTAGCTCCCGTGCGCCAGGGGGCAGAGAAAGTTCTCAAGCAGGTAATGCCAGATAGTTTGCAAATGTTCGACTTTATTATCTGCGATGAATGCTCAATGATTGGGAAACCTCTATGGGAAATCATGGTGGAAAAGATCGTAGGAAGCCTGTTCAACAAAAAGCTAATCGTCATGGGCGATCCGGCACAGCTTCCACCAGTCAGCGAAGACGGGGGCGAGAACGAGAAAAAGTCGCTTTCATTCAGCCTGGAGAACAAGGCTGTACTCACTGAGGTTGTACGGCAAGCAGAAGCCTCACCTCTGCTAAAATTCATTACTGCCTGTCGTAAAGCGGTAAGAACTAAAGAGGTGTTCAAGCCGTTCAGCATCCACTCGGAGGATAAGAATAACGGAGCGCTGATAGTTAAGGAAGCCACTCTATTAAAGTACGCCTTCAAGAAATTCCTTTCTGAGTTCGATACAAATCCCGACTGCTTAAGAATCCTATGCTACACAAATAAATGTGTAGAAAAGTGGAACAGTCAAATTAGAGCGTTCATCTACGGAGAAAATGCCCCTAAATTTGTCGAAGGAGAAAGGTTAATAGCGAAAAAGCCCATACTGGGACCTGACGGTAAAACCACAATTCTGCAAACCTCGGCAGAATTCGAGGTGCTAGAGGTAACAGTAGACCGTTATGCCGGGTACAAAGCCTGGTGCCTTAAGATTAAAACTGAAACAGGAGAAACACGACAGATTTTCGTACTGCATGAAGACGACGCCCAAAAGTACGAGAGTGACAACCAACGATTACTGAAGAATGCTAAACAGAATCCCAGTCTATGGAAAGGCTGGTACGAACATAACGATCTGTTTGCCGATATTAGGAATTGTTGGGCACTAACCGTCCACAATTCTCAAGGTTCTACTTTCAGCGAGGTGGCAATAGATAAGAGAGATATAACCACAAAAAGTTGGGGGAAAAACGGAAGCATTAGAGAGTGCAATCAGCTTTGGTATGTATCAACAAGTCGAGCCAGTAATAGAGTTTTTATTGTGCGGTAAAAACTTTTGTAACCGAACAATAAAGTTGTTTACTAGCGCGTAAACTTCTTTGCTAATTGGTAATTTTACCACAGATGGAAATACAGATCAAGGCGTCAGCTTGAGGGGGCGTTGGCCCTGTACTCGACCGAATCAATGACCTCCCGTGAGGAGCGATCGCGTCTATCAAACCCTTTGTCCAGCAAATAATATTAGCGGTGCCTTTCTTCACATTGGCAGAGGGTGCGATCGCTAATCTAAATCTAATTGCCACGGCTGCTTACGCAGCCTTTTTTAATGAAAAGACAGGTTACACCTCCACGGCTGCTTAACGCAGCCTTTTTTTTTGACAATTGGGAGATAAAACTAATGAGCAAAGCTGCAACTAAATCTAAAGAAGAGCAACTTGAAGACGCATTAACGGAACAGGACGATGCTATTAACAAAGGCAATGGAACCAAAAAATCTGGGAAAAAGTCAACCACTGGCACTACAGCACCAGCCACAGAAAAGAAAAGCTCCAAAACATCAGCCACTGCCACGCCGGAGAAAAAAGCCCCAGCATCAGAAGCCCCAGAAACACCAGAGAAAGAATCGGATACCGCCAGTCCAGGTAAAGCTAACCAAACTAAACAAAAACAAGCAAAACCGGATACTGTCGAAAGCATCCAAATTATTTGCCTCCAAGAGAAAATAAAGGAACAGCTTAGTGTAGTAAAGCTGGCAACGCCATCAAAACCGACTCACGCAATACTGGGAAACGTATTAATTGTCACCGATGAAAAAGCTCAACAAGTGATATTGAACGTGTTCGATCTGAGTTTGGGGATCGAAACAAAATTCAACGCTAAAGTTAGCAGTAGTGGACAGTTAACGCTACCTGTGGGACTGCTTACGGACATCGTAGGACGCTTTAATCGCGATTCTAGCATCAACCTCAATACGACGATAGGGAAGGAAGGACAGCCCACAACCACAATCCGAGCAGAAACCGGACATTACCAACTTAATGGGATGTCTGCTGTCGAATTTCCACCGTTTCCATCTGTTGAATCGGAGTCTACGTTAAGCATATCTGTGGAATTGCTCAAAGAGGCGATTAAGCGAACAAGCTTTGCTGCCAGTAATGAAGAAACCAAGCAAATATTGACTGGAGTACATATCAGAGCAGAAAAAGAGAACATTGATTTTGCCGCTACCGATGGGCACCGATTATCGATAGTGACAACCCGTTGCCTTAGCAGCAGGAGTGCGATCGCAGCTCCTTTTAGTTTCACTTGTCCCAGCAAAAGCCTAGTGCAACTAGAAAGAATGCTGTCAATGCTATCATCAGATGAAAATGGCAATTCTAGCTCACCTTCAACTGTTGAAATTGGTTGCTCTTCCGATTCTAGTAGCTTTGAATTCACCTTCGGTAAGACGCGCTTAGTAGGTAAATATTTAGTAGGAGATTACCCAGATTACCCAAACCTTGTAAAACAGCGATTTAATCACAAAGTAGTTCTAGAGAAAGGTTTGCTAGTAAAAGCTCTTGAAAGAATAAGCATTCTAGCCGACACTGACAGGAAAGATAAGATAGTTAAAATCGAGTTCAATTCCGAAGACAAACAGGCGACAATTTCTATCAATCGTAACTTCGGCAAAGGAGTCGAAACAATCCCAGCTTATATAGAAGGTGAGAGTCTTACAATCGGCTTTAACCTCAAGTTTCTTTTGGATGGTATCAAGAATACCCCAAGCGCCGAGGTACTTCTAGAACTAACAATAGCGACGGGACCAGCAATAATCACGCCCTACGGAAACCGCGATAACCCCACGCTAACACTAGAAACCAAATACCTGCTAATGCCAGTCGAATTTTGCTAAGTAGCGTTTGTACCTACACCAAAACCCCTTATGGGGTTTTTTTATTGAGAATTATCTAACAATAACCATGCACATCCCATTAAGCCTTAAATACCGACCGCAACAGCTAGCTGATTTATGCGGTCAAGAATTCGTCCAAAGAACGCTTGTTAACACAATTAAATCGAAGAAGATAGCGCCAGCATATCTATTCGCCGGACACCGAGGCACAGGGAAAACTTCAGCAGCCAGGATATTGGCAAAGTCCCTTAACTGCACTCACAGCGCTCTTCCAACCCTTACACCGTGCGGGGAGTGCCAATCCTGCCGCAGCATTGAGAAAGCTACGAGCTTAGATGTCACGGAAATTGACGCTGCTAGCCACAATGGGGTAGAGGATGCCAGACAACTGGTTGAGCGAAGCAATCTAGCGCCTGCCATCGGTCGCTACCGCATTTGGATTCTAGACGAATGCCATATGCTGACAAGTCAGGCTATGAATGCGTTGCTGAAGTGTTTGGAAGAGCCGCCAGCAAAAGTCATATTCATCCTTTGCACCACAGAACCGCAGAAACTGCTGCCGACGATAACCAGTCGCTGCCAAGTGTTGAACTTCCGCTCGTTGTCCCTAGACAGCATTACCGAACAGTTATCTCTCATCGCTGAAAAAGAGGAGATTGCTATCAGCACTGAGGCAGTGCGTGCGATCGCGCGTACTGCGTCTGGCGGACTAAGAGACGCACTCCAGGTGCTTTCACAGCTGAGTCTGCTAGAAGGTGAAATTGAGGTACAGCACGTTCTAGAAGTATCAGGCGAAGTAATTGAAGACGACTTGGTAGCGATAATACAGGCTGTAATTGCCAACGACACTTTTACTTTACTGCTGAAGGCACGAGAGCTGATAGATAGTGGCAAACCAGCCATAACCATCACCCGCTCGCTGCTAAAGGTTTACCATGACCTATTGATAATTAATTCGTCGCCAAAGAGTAAAAATTTGATAGCTGGTGCGATCGCGCCTTCTCGGTTAATCCAGTTAGCCAGCGCCCTGGAGCATAAACAAATAATGGCGGGATTAGAGGAGCTACAAAAAGCCGAGCATCAGCTTAAGCAGTCGCTACAACCAAACCTATGGCTAGAAGTGTTTCTAGTGGGACTAATTGCAGAAAAGCATAACGCCAATACCAACGGGCGAAAGAACGGAGCTACCGTTGTAGCACCTCACCCAGAAGCTATCTGGAACCAAGTTTTGGCAACAACGACTCCTAAGAACCGCCAAACACTTTCTGTCGCCATGCTAACGGAAATAGAAGGCTCGGAGGCTGTACTAGCTGTGCCACCAAACCAGGTAGCAAAGTTTAATAAGCTTGCTGAAAAGATAGCCAAAATGGTTTCTAAAGTATGCGACAAAGAAATCCAAATTTCAATTGAGGAGTTGGATTAATGATTACGATTTTAGCAGGTGACGACAATTACAAGATTCAGGAGAAAGTCAAGAAGCTGTCAGCAAAACTAGAACCTAGTTGGAAAGTCTGTAACTATCACCGATTTGCAGGTGAAGAGTTAGAAAAAGCTATCAATTGCGCCTTAACTCCAGCTTTTGGTTCTAGTGGTAACAAGCTAGTTCTAGTGGAAGACTGCAATTTTAAGCAACTACAACTAGACAAATCCGACCTAGAGGCATTGCTGAAGATTCCGCCAAAAACAGATCTAGTAATTATAGCCAACTCAGTTGACAGGCGACTAAAAATAGTAAAATCCTTACTAGCCATCGCCAAATTAATTGAGTTTAACAAGTTCCTACCTTGGAAAACTGATGAAATTGCCAACTCTATGCGATCGGCGGCAAAAGCCAGAGGGTTGTCACTCACCTCAGAGGTAAGCGATTACTTAGCATTAGCAATTGGCAATGATACGGCTCGTGCGTATTCAGAGTTAGAAAAGCTAGCAATTTATGCTGGGCGAGACAACAAAAAGTTGACACTCGCTCTTGTTCAAGCCCTAGTACCAGAGCAAACCCAAAGTAGCCTACAATTAGCCGATGCAGTTAGGCGGGGACAGACAGCAAGGGTGCTTTCACTGCTCAAAGACCTAGAAACCCAGGCAAATCCGCCACTGGTAATCTGTCGCACCCTCCAAACACAGTTTAGGACTTGGCTGTGGGTCAAGGCTGCTCTAGCATCAGGGATTAAGCAAGATTCGCAGATAGCTACCAGTTGTCAGATCGCCAACCCCAACCGCGTATACTACCTGCGACAGGACGTGGCAGCCATATCGCTCAAGTCTCTGTCCCAAGCTTTGACAGCATTGTTGGAGTTAGAGATAGCTCTCAAGAATAGCTATTCTAACCTCGTAGTATTGTGCTGCTTACTGGACATCACCCGGCTATTTACTCGCTAGCCAAAAACCGGGATGCGATGCCTTCCTTGCGGCGGCTACGCCATCGCACCCAGCGTCCGATCGCATCCCAAAATTTTTGATTAATCGAAAAAAATCATGGAAGGAACTCTGTTTGACTTGGAAAAATATGCGGGAACGCCACAACAGCCCAAAATTTTAAATAAAGATGCAATCCCGCTAGACGCAAAAATCCCGATACCCTCCGGCACCTACAATTCCCTTAAGGAAATTGGCAGTCATTGCAACGCTTGCCGGCGATGCCCGCTGGGAGAAAGTCGCACGCATGCAGTTGTCGGGCGCGGAAACCGCCATGCCCCGATCATAATAATTGGCGAAGCACCAGGGAAGTGTGAGGATGAAACCGGCAAACCGTTTGTTGGCCCCGCTGGTAAACTGCTCGAAAGAATGCTCCTGAAAGCCGGGATCTTAACCAGGGGGGAGCTGGCTAACGCCTATTTGTGCAACGCAATTAAGTGCCGACCACCTGCAAACCGCACGCCAACGGCAATGGAAATCGCCGCTTGCAAAGGATATCTGCTAGAACAAATTCGCCTAGTTGATCCCAAAATTGTAGTACTCGTAGGAGCGACCGCAGTGCGCGGGTTGCTAGGTGATAAAAGAGGCATTACTCAGCTAAGAGGCGTCTGGCGGAATTGGGAGGGGCGACTGGTGATGCCAATTTTGCACCCGTCGTATCTGTTACGAAATCCCGAATCCCTTAAAGGCAGCGCCCGCTGGCTAACCCAGAGAGATTTGAAAAAAGTGAAAAAAAAGCTCAATGAACTGGCATAGCAGCATCTGCCAAGCCTAAAACTTGGCAGGTGTATGTCAAAGCAGTTGCGCTTTAACCGACTAAACATATTCCGCAATTAGTTGAAACCGCTTATCGGTTGCAAGCAGATTGCTAAGTTCGGCAACAGAATCCGGTGCTGAAAATGTTGCTATCGCCAAACATAGCCAGTCATCTGTTGTAGGAAGCGAAATTCTCGGTTGAGAGGGCTGCGACGCCAAAGATTCATACGAGTGCGATCGCAGCATTTCTACGACTCTAGAATCGCGAAAACGTGTACAGATTGGCGGGTAGACCTCGACAATGTTCAATAGTCGCTCAATATTGGTTTCCAACCTACCAGATCTAGCAATATCGTTCAACTCATGTTGAAAGGTATCTGGCAATCTCTCATTAAGCAAACTTAAGGCAATTACGAAACTTTGAATTGCCAAATGTTCTAATGGTTTTCTCATGTTTCCTCCGATAATTTATATCTATAGCGAGCGATAGCGACCATTCACTTGGTCGTTGAAAATTTGCCTAAATTGAAAACAAGAAGTATCAACCACAACCATGTCTAAAATCTACAAGTGCGATCGCTGTCTTTTCAATGCCCACAACCCCCTCTTAGTCTGCGCCATCCATCCATCTGGGGTAGAGAGCGATGATTACCTAGACTTTCGATCTGCGCCCGATGCTGAAGTCTCTGAACTTTGGCAACCAGAGGGCGTTCGGTTTATCGACGGAGAGTTGGTTGTTGATCGGGAGCCATTCTATTTCTATTATGACTGTTTTCCTATTAATAACTACCTGACTCCAGAAGAGAAAGTAGAATTACTGGACACGCACCCAATGTTTACTGGCAGATGTCCGCAGTGCGAGATACCTTATCCTCAATTTGAACAACCTCCGGTGCATTGGGACTGCGACCAGTGCGGGTGGCTGGATGATACAATTTAAACTTTTAATACACCGCGCTATCGCACGGTCAAATGTAAGGTTTTTAATTTCTGTGTCTGAGATTACATCTCCTGTAGCGATGTGTAATCTGTTAATGAAATTAAAAATCAAACTGCTAAGTACCTTCTTGCTTGTAACAAGAAGGTTTTTTGTATATAGTACCTTGGATCGGAAAAAATTATACGAAAGCAATTTCCCATTAGTAAAAATAGCTCAAGAGGAACAAGCATAAGTATTCAAATATTGCCAATATTTTTTTATTGGTAACATTAACGACTCCAAAAATGAAGTCGGTAACGTCAGCAGTGGTAGAAGCGATCGCTTCTACTCCCATTAGCGATCGCTTTTAACTCAAACCTACAAAAGTCAGAGTCAACTAACATGATATCACAAGCCAGGGCTTCTATTCAGTCTCTATGACATTATAAAAGCCTCCTATTAGAAAAGGTTGGCTGCTATTCATCCATAAATAATTCAATAAAAAGCTGACTTAAAACGCCTAACGGCGCAATAAAAGTAGGTAAACTTAAGAAAGAAACAAATGATTAGCTTTAACGGCGTAACAGATTCGTCAATATCTTTAGCTTTAGCCCAAATCACTTGGCAAATTAGGTATAACGTGCTGACAGGGGAATGCCCTAACAACCAGATGTTCCGCGAAGCAATAGCTAAAAATAGCTGTGAAAGCGAAGGTAGATTCAGTATCAAATCTGCACCAATAGCAGGAAGTCAAGTAACAACAATAAACTGGTACATAGACGAGGACAGGGTAAGATTTTCTATAGAATCAATTACCGCTCCTCAATAATGTTATTAGCCCATACCGGATTATCGGCATGGGCTAAAGGCTCTCTTTATCAATTTAAGCACCTATCGGTGTTCTCTATAGATGTTTTTAAACTAAGACAAATGTTTGAAATTATTGGACACTTAACCCCCAAAAATCAAACAGTCATAGAGACAAAAGCACAAAAACTTATTAAGAAGATGAAACTGGATGTATCTTCTTACGCACCCGGACGCTACCGAATTTGGCTATTTCATGAAGCTAATTTAAGAAACCCGCCTACAGTAAAAAAAGCATATTTCGATAATTTCTGGTGGAGACTGTCACAAAAAGTTTACCCAGGCTGCCAAATTGGATTGCTGACATTTGGCGACGAAGCTGATAGTATAAAAAGCGATGCCCGTATAAGCTGGCACCGTGACCACAGTTTTGCCCTGCCGATAGCTAGAGGCATAAATTTCGGAGCTAAAGCTAAATTTGGATACGATTTTCACAGGCAATCTGGACAGAAAAAAACTATTAACTTAGATTCTGGAGATGCATTAAAATTCGACTGTAAGCATCTACACTCGGTAATCTCTCATGAGCCTGGACGGTTTAGTCTAATACTCTGGAAAGTACGACAAGACGGACGATATCCCGGTCTGAAATTGTGTCCTAAGATAGCTTCCTTACTTGCATAGAAACTACAACCCATTTGGCAAGTATACCGATTTAAAAACTAAACTCCCGATGGGAGTTTTTTTGTCTGGATATTGCGTCAAATAACTATGAACAACACAAAAACTACCAACTTAACGTTGCCCCTGCTCTACGAGCAAGTAACCCAGAACCCGCCTTTTGCTTGGTTCCCTACCCCTCCCAAGCTAATCAACAAAATGCTGAAGCTAGCCAAAATTAAACCCGGAACATTAGCGCTAGAGCCGACTGCTGGATGCGGATGCGTAGCCGAAAAAATGCGCGAACTGGGCGCAATTGTAGACGTGATCGAAATCGATCCAGTATTACAGCAAATCTTGCTACAGAAGAGTTTTAATCTAGTAGGAACCGATTTTTTGAGTAGTGAACCCCAACGACAGTACGAGTTGATTGTAGCTAATCCACCATTCAGTAGCCTCAATGAGCGAGGGATAGATACAAAAATCATTTCCAGAGCCTACCGACTATTCTTAAAACCTGGAGGACGGCTGATAAGCATTGTGTCGGCATCAATAGAAATCCGCAACTGTCCTAAATCTCAAGCTTTCCGTTCACTGCTAAAAAGAACCAACGCCAAGATTGTCAAATTGCCGATTGACATTTTCACTGAAGGTGCAAGACCTGTAATTACGGAAACTTGGCTGGTTTTAATGAAAAAGTAGCTGCTGGGCTTGAGAAAAATCAGACAGTTCATCGCCCTAAAAAGCGCGACTAGCGTCGCTTAAATGAGTAGTCATAACTACTCATCACCATGCTACTACTCGACATCAAAGATCTTAAAGAAAAACCATTGTCTGCGTATGTATCGCCTAACCTCCATCGCCAGCACCAGCAACAGTATCAGTTTCAGCTACTAATGCAACAAGTTCTTTTAAAGCTTCCAGTAGAACCAATATTGGCAGCCTATCCTCAGTTAGCAACCTGGCTGAGCGAAGTGCGATCGCTACTGCCCAGCCTCTTCAGAGTACCCGCCAACAAACTGCACTTGGATATCGCCTATAGCCATGCCCTCAACACTACTAGCTACATTCAAGTTAGTACCAATGCCGTATATAAGAAGCAGAGAATTGTGTTGATTGACTGGGCAATCAGGAAAGCAAAACCCACATGGGGTGACAAAGTAAAGCTTTGGGTAGTAAGCGAATCTTTATCAATCGAGCCAGCAAGCTTGGGTCTGATAATATTAGCGGTTCATCGCGATCGCCCAGCCAACAAACTAATAATTCCGTGGAACCTACAGGAGCATAATCAAACTGGTAGACAAGTTCTCAAAGCATTAAAGACATCAAGACAAAATAGCAACCAAGGAGTTTCTTCAGATGCTATTGGCAACGCTAACGATAATTTGTTGTTGCCTTCAATTGCTGAAATTGATGAAGTGCCCATCTAAGATTTCGAGATAATTTGCTGCTGAATTTGAATCAACGTATTCATGAAATCGTGACCAGGGTCTGCTGCCTCTCCTGCTTCTGAAGGGTGTTCAACTTTGGAAACAAGGGGGTTGGGTGTAGTAGTGGGAGCCGATGCAGATGGTGGAGGAACGGGGGTAGGTGCTTGATCGGGCAAAGGTAACATGGCCTCGGCTGCCCTGACACGCTCATACAGGGCAGCAGTAAGCTGATCTAGAGAAGAAAGCTGCACCCTCTTCTCTAGGCGAGAACGAATCTGAGTATGCCACAGTTTTTCGCATTCAGTAGCACGCCGTATATCTGCACCTGGAACAGGAATACTCAAGGGGTAAGGGATAAAACCCTCAGACCCAGAGCGGTAGCCGGGGCTAGTGATAACACATTTCCCTTGAGGGAACCGCATGATTTCATCTACTGAAATAATGGGAAGCTTTTGCAAGGATTCGTTCGTACTAAGTGTCCGCTGCGCCTGAGTCTGGCTAGTAGACTTATTCCGCAGCAAAATTTCTTTTTCCCCGTAGCGATCGGAGTATTTCTTAGCCGTGTCCGTATTACCGGGGTTGAACAATACATGAGTGCTACACGCACTAGCGATCGCAGCCCCCATTTTATCGCCGTACTGTTCGTACAGTTGCTCCAAACTTTGGATTCCCAAGATAAAGCACCCGCCGTTGCTACGGTATTCATTAACCCACTGAGGGGTACGGTCAAGCCGAATAGACGGAAACTCATCTAGAGAAATAACCAAGGGGTCTTTCCGCTTTTCAGTCAGGTTATTGACAACTAACAAGTGGATGGCGGCAGCTAACAAGGGACCAACAACCGTGCGCCGAGCATCATCCAGCTTAAAAATGATAATCTCTTTACCAGAGATTTTTGACGGGATATCCGATTTACCCATAAATGCCCGTAATAAGTCCGCTTGGATGAAACTGCTAAACGTACCAGCAGCAGTTGTCAGAATGCCAGAGATTGTCTTTTCAGCTTCTTTAGCACTCAAGAATTGAATAAAGCTGGTTGCTACCCATTCATCCATTTGCTTGGTCTGAACAGCATGGTCAATGCGCTTCACCAAGTTAGGCAAGCGCAAAAACGAGTAAAGCATAGCCATATCGTGGTAATCAGGATTCTTGTGGCTTTTGACCAATTGGAGTAATGCTTTAGCCAGTAAATCTCCGGCTTTAGAGAAAAACTCGTCCCCTTTACCTGAACCAGAACTGGCATTTCTATTAATAACCTGTCCCAGTTCCCCTGCCATTACTGAATCCTGGGGAGATGCAATAAAATCGAGAGGGTTAATAACTTCAGGGGGCGACCACGCCGCTAAAGCGGCTGGTCTATAAGGTTTACGGCTCTTAAGCCCCTTTGATAAAATGGCTTTTTATTCGCAATAAGGTTAAGCATTTCCTCTACCCATAACTGGCAGGCTTGAAAAGCAATCAGCCAACT
>Ga0196964_10000457_pt1 | contig 25305 bp, 17 predicted proteins | sample S1_10metaG_FD_148615 | JGI IMG/M metagenome (GOLD analysis project Ga0196964, IMG submission 148615) | Soil microbial communities from Anza Borrego desert, Southern California, United States - S1_10 | ecosystem: Environmental > Terrestrial > Soil > Desert | place: USA: California | collected... | reverse complement strand
GACAGGCAGGCTGAAGACAGCGCACACCGCCCAGCCGATCACGGGGGCCAGTGGAAAGCCAAGGCTGTTGAGGTACTGCACGGAGACCGCCTGCACGGCTATGGCAAACACACCCGGGAGCAGCGCGCGGAACACCGGCGAGGCTGGAACGAATTCAGAGCCATAAAGCAGATGGAGAAGCGATTCAGACAGGAAGCCTGCGGCAATGCAGCTGGCGAGCATGATCAGCGCGATGGTTCGTGTTGTTTTGCGCGCCAGCTTCCACTTTTCCTCGCGCTCTTTTAACGCGACCAGCTTCGGGAAAACAATCGTTCCCACTGTGGTCGGCAGCATCATCAGCAGATCGGCCATGCTCATGGCGATGGCGTACAGCCCTGCCTGCTTGTCTCCGAGAATGCTTTGCGTCACGAGCACATTGACGCGCATGGCCAGGAAAAAGAGCAGCGATGAAAAGTATGGCTTCATGCCAAAGCGCAGATGATCCTTCAGGACTGCCATCGAACACGTCAGCGACCCCTTTGTGTGGCGCATGAGAAAATACATCACGGTGCCGAACGTCGCGACCGTCACTGCGAGAGTGGCTGCAACGACAGTCTCAATCGTCACCAGCTTTGTGATCAGCAAAGCGGCCAGCAGCACCACGCCCAGAATTTTTGTTGCGATCTCAATGCCGTTGTAGGCGCGGATCTCCTGAATTCCCAGCAGCAGATTCTGCAGAAGCATCGATGCCAGTCCGAATGGAACAATCAGCAAAGCGAGCAGCAGGACGGTTCCCTGGACGGGAAGAATCGACGGAAAAATCTGGCCCAGGAGCCAGTACAGGATCGTTGCCGGAATACCGAAGCCAAAAGATACCAGCAGCGAATTCCCGGTGAGGCCCGCGAGACGTGAGCCGTCTTCGGAAACGAAGTAGGTATTGGACGCATGCAGGCCGAAGTTGCCGAACTGCATGCCAATGCCGGCGATCGTCATTGCCACCGCGAACGTTCCGCGCGCTTCCGGCCCAAGCACGCGGGCGGCCAGCACCGACGTCACCACGCCGACGCCAATCAGCAGCACGCGCGTGCCGAGTGTCTCCGCGACCTGGCGCACGAAATCGGACTTCGCGGCGTTCCGCGCGCGATCGGCGAAGCTCAGCGGCGGCGCAACGGGCGGCGCGTCGATGTCCAGCGGTTGGCTCACTTCACGAATTCCTTCCACCACAGCGCGAAGTTCAGCACGAACCACGCCTGCGGCCCGGCGCCGGTGTCGATCAGGCGCAGCACTTCATCACGATTCAGGAAATCGGTCTGCTCGCAGAATTCGGACAATTCCTTGCGCGCCTGCGCTCCGAGGCGGTCGAAGAACCATTCGTATACGGGCACGCCGAAGCCCTGCTTCTTGCGATCGATCAGCTCGTCAGGAATCACGCCGCGCACGGCTTTCTTCAAGATATGCTTCAGCGTGCCGTTGCGCGTTTTCACTTCAGACGGAATGCTCATGGCCAGCTCGACAAATTTGTGATCGAGGAACGGCACGCGCCCTTCAAGGCTCACGCCCATGCTCATCTTGTCGACGCGCATCAGGAGCAGTTCGGGCAGCCGCATGTTCAAGTCAACGTAGGTCATCCAGTTGAGCGTCGACTTCTCCCACGCCTTCGTTTCGAAGCGGTCGTAGATCGGCTTCATCGCTTCCCACGACGTGTAGTTCGCGAATTTCTTCTGCAGGCGCGGCGAAAGCAGCCGCATTTTGTGATTGTGCGGAAATGCTTCCGCGCCGCCCCAGAAAACCGGCTGGCCGTGCGACGAGCGGCGCAGCCATTCGTAGTATGTGCGATCCTGCCTGCCGAGCAGTTCGAGGCCCGTCAGCGACATGCGCTTGAGCAGGCGCGGAACCGGCATGTCCGCGTAGCCCTGCAACTCGAGCGATGTTTTCCAGCTTGGGTATCCCCAGAACAGTTCGTCCGCACCCTCACCGACCTGGCAGACGATCACGCCGTTGTCGCGCGCGAGCTTCGAGACGTAATAGACCGGCACGCAGACGGGATCGGCAATGGGCTCATCCTGCAGCTTGATCATCTGCGGCAGGAAGTTGATCAGATCGTCCTGCGTGAGCAGCAGTTCGTGATGCTTGGCGCCGACTTTGTCAGCGATCATCTTGGCATAATGCAGCTCGTTCCTGTACGAACCGTATTCGCCTTTGTAGCCGATGGTGAAGGTCTTGACTTCGCCGCCTTCGCCCTCAGAAAAGAGCGCGGCGTTGGTGCTCGAATCAATTCCGCCGGAGAGAAAAACGCCGACGGGAACGTCGCTGACTTTGCGCAGCTTCACAGCCGTTCGCAGTTCGGCAAGAATGCGCTGCGCGATCTCTTCTTCGCTGACGCCCGTAAGCGGTTTGGTGTGATCCCACACATCCCAGTAGCGGCGCTCTTCGGTCTTGCCATCTTCGGTGATGCGCAGCCACGTACCGCCCGGCAGCTTTTTGATGCCGTCAAAAAGCGTCTGCGGCGCCGGCGTTGTAAGAAACGACAGGAAATGGAAGAATGCCTCTTCGTGAACGGCGCGCTTCTGGCCCGGATCTTTGAGCAGCGCTTTGATTTCGGAAGCGAAGACGATGCGGCCGTCGTGAATGCTGTAATAGACGGGCTTGATGCCGATGCGGTCGCGGATGAGCCAGAGTTCGCGCTTCTTCGCATCCCACAGAGCGATGCCGAACATGCCGCGAAATTTATGCAGGCACTCGATGCCCCACTGTTCGAACGCGTGCAGAATTACTTCGGTGTCGCTGTGATCGGTCTTCCACGTATGGCCGCCAATATTCTGCAGTTCGGCGCGGATTTCCGCGTGATTGTAAATCTCGCCGTTGAACGCGACCCAGAGCGTCCCGTCTTCGTTGCTCATGGGCTGGTTGGCCACGGTCGAAAGATCGATGATCGAGAGGCGGCGATGGCCCAGTCCGATGCGGCCGTCAGGCGAAATCCAGTTCGCGCCGCCGTCCGGGCCGCGATGGACCATCGTGTCGCGCATCGCCGTCAGGTACGGCTCGGTGATGCTGAACGTGCTGTTCTTAAAAGAGAAAGCGCCAACGATACCGCACATGAATTTTGATTGCTCCGACTCTGTTTTCAACGCCAAGGGCGCCAGGAACGCCAAGAACGCCAACAAAAACTTTATTACTCCACCTTGGCGATCTTGGCGTCCTTGGCGAACTTGGCGTCAATCCCGTAACTCAGTTCGTCGCCGCGCACAGATCGCGTTCGACATCGAAGCTGATCTGCGTGGCCTGGATCTGCTGCCAGAGCGGGATGGGCCACTCGCCGCCTTTCTGTATCGCGTCGGCAAATGCAACCAGCTCGTCCTTCTGCCCCTTGTCGATCGCGGGCAGCTCAATGCCTTTCGCGCGCGCGCCGCGGATGATCAATTTCTGATAGTCTTCGAGAATCAGGACCTTGCCGTCGACGAAAACCTCCAGCGATTCCTTGGGATGGTCTTTCGATCCCAGTGCGGTGTAGGTCAGCGTCGCAATTGAGCCATCGTCGAACGATATCGAGGCGCAGAAATTGTCGCTGCGGCTGTAGTGCTGCGTCTTCGGGCGGATCGCCACCGTTCGCACCTGCGTGGCCTTCGCATTCGTCAGGTACGTGAACAGGTCGTAGATGTGGCAGGCTTCGCCGCGGTTGCGGCCGCCGCCTTCTTCGGTGTGGACCCAGTGCGTCAGCGGAATGTGCCCCGCGTTCATGCGGTAATTCAGGATCATCGGGTTGCTGCGGGTTTTGATCAACTCCGCGATGCGCCGCGCGAACACCGAGAAGCGGCGGTTGAACCCCGTCAGCAGAAGCGGCGTTTTTTCATTCTTCGGCGCGTTGGCGTAGAAGCGTTCGATTTCGGCGAGCTCGTCGGCGGTGAGCGCCAGCGGCTTTTCAAGCAGCACGTGTTTTCCGGCTTTGAGCGCCTCAAGCGCCATCGGCGCGTGCAGATTGTGGCGCGTGGCGATCAGCACCGCGTCGACGTCTTTGTCGCCGTAAATTTTCTGCGGATCGGTCGTCGAGTACGCTGCGCCGTATTGCGTGGCGGTCGCGGTCGCGTTATGGCCGCTGCGGCTGCAGACGGCGTAAAGCTGATAGCGGTCGGCGAGCGCTTTCATGTTGGGCAGATGCATGCCCTTGGCGAAATCGCCTGCGCCGATCAGCGCGACCTTGATCACGTTTTTATTCAGCGCCGTCGCATACGGATTGGGAACCACACGCGCGGGCACCAGGTCGTTTTCGCTGAGCTCCGGATATTTCAGCAGCACGATCAGCGACTTGCCGCCGCCAGTCTTGAGCTTGTTGTACGCTGCTTCCGATTCGGTGACGGGGAAGGTGTCAGAGATCAGCGGCGCGATGTTAACCTTCTTCTCCGCCAGCAGCCGCAGGTACTCGATCATGTTGCGGTTTTCGGTCCACCGCACATACGCGATCGGATACTCCATGTTCTTCTCTTCGTAGTTCCGGTCGTAGCGGCCCGGCCCGTACGACGTGGAGATCAGGAAATCGATCTCCTTCTGATAAAAATCTTCGCGTTGCAGATGCAATCCCACATCGCCGACCAGCACGACGCGGCCTTTGCGGCGGCACATTTTGAACGCCGTCGAGACGACAGCGTCCGAGGGCGTCGCGGCCGTAATGATCACGCCATCCGCGCCGTGGCCATCGGTGAGGCGCGCGATCTGCGGCGCGTCGTCGCCGTCGTCGGGATGCAGTCCGCAGTCCATGCCGAGAGACTGCGCGAGCTTGATGCGGTCGCGATTGAGATCGGTTCCGATCACGCGGCAGCCGTTCGCCTTGAGCATCTGCGCCGTGAGCTGGCCCAGCAGGCCCATGCCGATGACGACAAACGTTTCGCCCAGAGTGGGCTGCGCACGGCGCACGCCTTGAAGCGCGATCGCGCCGAGCGTGACAGTGCTCGCGGGTGCCATATCGAGCTCGTCGGGAACCGGCACGGTCAGGTTGCGCGGCACGCGGATGAATTCAGCATGATGCGCGCACTGCGCGCCAGCGCACGCGACGCGGTCGCCGGGCGCGAGATCGTCGATGCCCGCGCCAACTTCGATGACGACCCCCGCGGCGGAATAACCTGTCGGACTGCCTGCAGAAATTTTTCCTTCCACGCGGCTCCACGTGCGCGAAAGCCCCTCGGTCGCGACCATCTTCACGGCCTTGGCGACTTTGTGCGGCTGCGTCAGCGCGCGCTTCCAGAGCGGCTGCGCGCTGTGCTTGAGGCCGCTCATTTCGGTGCCGGCGGAAATGGTGGAATATAGCGTGCGGACCAAGACCGTTCCGGGTTCGACCAGAGGCGCAGGGACATCCTCAGGCAGAGCCTGGCCCTTCTTGATCAAGACTTGCTTCATTGCCAGATGCCCCGAGTGTCGATCACGATCTTGTTCAGGAGCAGCTTGCGGTCAGCGTTGATGAACTCCTGATGATTGACCAGCAGGACGATGATGTCGGCTTCTGCCACGGCCTTGGCAAACGGCGTGAGCTTGATATCCAGATGCGCGAGCTTCTTCGGCAGCGCCGTAACGAACGGCTCGACGGCCAGGATCGTGCCGACCTTGTCCTTCGCAAGATGTTCGACAATTTCGACGGCCGGACTTTCGCGCAGATCGTCGATATCGGCCTTGAACGAGAGACCCAGGCAGGCGATGACCGGGTTTTTGAACTTGGCCGCTTCCTTCTTGACCTTATGCATGACGTAGCGCGGCTTGCCGTCGTTCACTTCACGGGCCGTGCGGATGAGGCGTGCTTCGTCCGGAGCGGAATCGACGATGAACCAGGGATCGACGGCGATGCAGTGCCCGCCGACGCCGGGCCCAGGCTGCAGAATCTTGACGCGCGGGTGATGGTTCGCGAGGCGGATGAGTTCCCAGACATCGATCGAGAGCCGGTCGGCGATGAGCGAAAGTTCGTTGGCGAAAGCGATATTCACGTCGCGGAAGGCATTCTCAGTCAGCTTGCACATTTCGGCCGTGCGGCTGTCGGTGCCGAGGACCTTTCCGGCAACGAAGCTCTTGTACATCGCGCAGGCTTTTTCAGTCGAAGGGCCATCGATGCCGCCGATGACGCGGTCGTTCTCAACCAGTTCGCGCATGATATGGCCGGGCAGCACGCGCTCGGGACAGTGCGCGACATAAACCTGTTCCAGCTTCTTGTTCTTCGGTGCCTGCTTCCAGCTCGGAATAACCAGATCCGGGCGCAGCGCGCGGAGCCACTCCGCGACCTTTTCGGTCGTGCCGACCGGGCTGGTGGATTCGAGAATGACGAGGTTGCCGGGCTGGACGAACTTAGCGATGGACTTCGTGGCCGCTTCAACGTAGGAGACGTCCGGGACGTGGCCATCCTTAAAGGGTGTGGGCACCGCGAGGATGAAAACATCGGCCTCAGCGGGAGTCAGCGAGGCCTTCAGCCGGCCGCTCTGCACGGCGGACTTGACCAGCACGTCCAGATCGGGCTCATAAATGTGGATTTCGCCGCGGTTGATGTGCTCGACAGCAACCTTGTTCACATCGACGCCATGAACCTGGAAACCCTTTGTGGCCAGAAGACTTGCCGTCGGCAGCCCGATGTATCCCAGCCCCACCACGCACACTTTGCCAAGCTGTCTGCTCACGAAAAAAGCCTCCAAGTGACCAAGGCATCGTTACACTTCTGTACGATGCAGTGCGAGCCTTCAGTTCGCTTACCGGTGAATCGTCGGTTACCTGCAAACCCAAAAGGTCTTATCAAAGCGGCCTCAAAAAGCAACTGCTTCGCCCAACGTTTTTGGTATCCACCACTTAGAGATAGTGACTCACAATGCCGCGCCCGCTTACCGCTTAATTTTCCCCTCATCTATATGCGCGTGAATCTAACGCCAAGAACGCGGAGAGCGCCAAGATCGCCAAGAAGGAACCTATGTCAATTTCTTGGCGTCCTTGGCGTTCTTGGCGGACTTGGCGTTTAAAAAGGTGTCCTGATCAGTCCAGCGGCCCGACGAGTTCGTACGTGCCGTGGCCCTCGTACTTGAGCTTGCCCTGCTTGACCAGTTCGTCCCAGATCTCCTGGTGGAACTGGCTGGGTGGGGTGATCGCGACGATGCTCGAGGATCGCCCGCCGCTGAGCGGACCGCTGATCTTGCCGGATTCATTATCCAGGCGCGTTGAACGCAGCTTCTTCTTGAACGCTTTAAGCGCACCCTTCAGTTCGCCATGCGAGGGAGGCGTGCCCGGGGCGGGCGGACCAGACGGACTCGGCGGGACGGGATTGTCGGCCATGGCAGGCATCTCCTGGTTGAAACCGCTGCGAATTATACAAACTTTCTCCGCGCGTGCATTGGTCATTGCCGACTGTGTCGGCTTCTGCTAATGGAGAATAAATGCGGACGTCTCTGGCGCTGCTGGTTGGCGCTTTTTTTCTGTGGCTTTCGATCTGGGTTTTCGGCTGGATCGTTTCGGGCGACATCGCTGACGTCGGCGTGCGCATTCGCCGGGACGATACGCCGGTGAAGTTCTGGGCAGGCATTGTCTTCTTCAGCGCCGTCGCGTGCGCGGGGCTGGGGCTTGCGATGGCAATATTGTTCCGCATGGTTTGAATTTTTAGCCGGCCTGATGCGTTAGGATTGAGAGCCTCTAACAAAACCGCTGCGCAGCCATATTGCGGCGGGACGGGACTGTCTGCTTCGTTGCGGCTACTCGCCGATATTCGCACCATATCGACTCGTAGCCGACGCCTCGCAGCCAGTCCCGTCGCGCTCGCAATCTGGCCACGCGACGGTTTTGTTAGAAGCTCTAAGCTGGGAAAATCTCTCTGCGCATGGACCAAATTTGTATGACGGTGTATACGTAGGTGCTTCCAAAAAAGAGTGGGGGACAACCGATGAAGACAGCGCATATTTTTCTTCTGATCGTCCTGGCGGCCTCGAGCGTCGCGTTCTGCGGCGAAAACTGGCCGCAGTGGCGCGGTCCGAATCACAACGGCTCGAGCGGCGAAACGGGACTGCCCGATAAACTGGATAAGGATTCCACTCTCGTCTGGACGACGCCGCTTCCCGGCCGCAGCGGGGCGACGCCCGTCGTCTGGAACGACAAAGTGTTCCTCACAGCCGGCGACAAGACGAACAAGGATCTGCTCGCCATCTGCGTGAACCGCGCGGACGGCAAGGTCCTCTGGCAGAAGGTTGTCGCGCCGAGCTCCGACAAGCCGTACGGCAAGAACAGCAACATGGCCTCGCCTTCGCCGATCACGGACGGCAAGAGCGTCATCTTCCTCTTCGGCACGGGGCACCTCGCCGCATTCGACATGGATGGCAAGGAACTCTGGACGCGCGACCTGACGAAGGACCACAGCAAGTTTGCGATCATGTGGGGCTACGGCTCCAGCGGCATGCTCTATAAGGATAAGCTCTATATTCCGGTGCTGCAGCGCGATACCAACCCCTACGTTCCGGGAGCGGACTCGGGCGGCAAGCCGATCGAATCGTTCATCCTCTGCATCGATCCGAAGACGGGCAAGGAACTGTGGAAACACGTCCGCCCCAGCGACGCCGTTCAGGAGACGCGTGAGTCTTACGCGACGCCGATCCCGCTGGAACTCAAAGACCGCAGCGAGCTGGTCATGGTCGGCGGAGACTGTGTCAGCGGGCACGATCCGGAGACGGGCAAGGAATACTGGCGCTTCGGCGGCTGGAATCCGACCAAGATCAACCACGTCCGCCTCGTGCCGTCCGTGACGACGTGGCAGGATCTCGTGTTCGTCTCGACGCCCAAGCATCTCTTTCCGTTCTTTGCGGTCAAAGCCGGCGGCAGCGGCGACGTAACCAATTCGCACCAGGCCTGGTCGCTCGACAAGTCGATCTCGCCCGACGTCTGCACGCCGCTGGTCTACAAGGATCTGCTCTACGTTCTCGACGGCGACAGCGGCAAGCGCATGCTCTACTGCATCGATCCGAAGACCGGCACGAAGAAGTGGGAAGGCCAGATTCCCGGCGCGAAGTCGACGTTCTGGACCTCGCCGACCGCGGCCGACGACAAGATCTACGTCATCAATGAAGCGAGCGAAGTCAGCGTCATCCAGGCCGGCGGCAGCGAATTCAAAGTGCTGAACATGACCAGCATGGGCGACACGATCTGCTACTCGTCGATCGCCATCGCGCAGGGCCAGCTGTTCGTCCGCACGGGGCAGAACCTGCACTGCTTCGCCAAGAAGTAAGATCACGCCTCAGCAATTCTGAACGGAACGGAGCGCCAATCAGGCGCTCCGTTTTTTTTCATCGACACGCGAAGGCGCCAAAAAATAAATTTCGGTTTTCCAGAAAAAGCCGTGCGAAAAAGTTGCGGTTGCAGCGTCAAGCATGGTACTAAGTTAAGGCAGACTCAGGATTAGAGAGCCTTCTTTCATGCGGCAATTCTGGCGGGAAAAACATCTGGGCCTCAGCGCCGAAAACACCGATCCGCCTCGCGCGCGGTCGTGCTCAGTGTTTTTCACTCAACGCCAAGAAAGCTGGCGGGAGCGCCGCGCAGCCATCAGCTGATCGATTCGCCGCAGCCTCCCGTTCCAGCAGTCGCCAGAAAAGGGAGGCTCGCCATGGCCGTTAAATACATCACAGACATTTCGAAGCTGACGCAGATACCAGAAGACATCCGCGAGCGCCTTCAGCGCGTTGCCGACAAGTACGTTTTCCGGGTCAACGATTACTACCTGAATCTCATCGACTGGAGCGATCCGGCCGACCCCATCCGGCAGCTGATCATTCCGCACGAAGACGAGCTGCAGGACTGGGGCTCGCTTGACGCGAGCAACGAAGCCGCAAACACGCCGCTCAAAGGCGTTCAGCACAAGTACCCGCACACGGTTCTGCTGCTCTGCAACGAAGTCTGCGGCGCGTACTGCCGTTACTGCTTCCGCAAGCGGCTCTTCATGAATGACAACGACGAAGTCAGCCTCGACATCAGCGAAGGCTTGAACTACATCCGCGCGCATCCGCAGGTCACCAATGTCCTGCTCACCGGCGGCGATCCGCTGATCCTCGGCACCCGACGCCTGAAAGCGATCTTCGCGGCGCTGCGCGAGATCCCGCACGTCCAGATCATCCGCATCGGCTCGAAGATGCCGGCGTTTAATCCCTGGCGCGTGCTCGACGACACGGAACTGCAGGACGCGTTTCGCACCTACAGCACGCCCGAAAAGCGCATTTACATGATGGCCCATTTCGACCACCCGCGCGAGCTCACCGAGCCGGCCATACGAGGCCTCGACATGCTGATGAAATGCGGCGTCGTCTGCGTCAACCAGTGCCCGCTGATCAAAGGCGTCAACGACAATCCAAAAACTCTCGTCGAGCTCTACCGCAAGCTTTCCTTCATCGGCTGCCCGCCGTACTATCTCTTCCAGGGACGCCCGACCGCCGGCAACGCGCCGTACGAGGTGCCGATCGTCCGCGGCTTTGAAATTTTTGAAGAAGCCAAGCGGCATCTGTCGGGCCTGGCCAAGCGCGCGCGGTTCGTGATGTCGCACGAGAGCGGCAAGATTGAGATCGTCGGCGTCGACACGCGCTGCATCTACATGCGCTACCACCGGGCGAAAAATCCAGACAATGAAGGGCGCTTTCTCGTGCTCAAGCGTGACGATCAGGCGTTCTGGCTCGACCAGCTCGAGCCCCTCGAGCTTGTGCCCTCGACCACTCCGGCGCTGGCGCAGCATTGGATGAAAATCGTGCGCGGCTCGGAGCCGCCGGTGCTGGCCGAATCGATCTAAGGGCATCCGGCAAACCGGCGGCTCCTGAAAACGTCCATTGATCGCGGGGCGGAGTTGGACAGAATAGCACCCTCTGTCACAATCGTCCCTGCCGTCGATCGCGGGCCGCACCCTCCCGCGTGCGACGCTTTTTCAGGAGCCGCTTTACGTCGATGTCACAACGAGCCAAAGCCATCACCGATTCTACGCCCAGGAATGCCACGCGCCGCCGCTACGAAAGTCCGCTGACCGGGCGCTACGGCTCGGCGGAGATGTCCTACATCTTCAGCCCGCAGTTCAAATTTTCGACCTGGCGCAAGCTGTGGGTGGCGCTGGCCGTCGGCGAACGCATGCTCGGCCTGCCCATCAGCGAGAAGCAGATCAAGCAGCTCGAAAAGCATGTCGACGACATCAACTTCGACGTCGCGGAAGCCAAGGAAAAAGAAATCCGCCATGACGTCATGTCGCACGTGTACGCCTATGGCCAGCAGGCGCCGGACGCCAAGGGCATCATCCATCTGGGCGCGACCAGTGCGTACGTCACCGACAACACCGACCTGATCCAGATCCGCGCCGGCCTTGAGCTCGTCGCGAAGAAGCTCGTGAACGTCATCAACGCGCTGGCAAAGTTTGCCGACGAGTACGCCGATCTGCCGACGCTCGCATACACGCACTTCCAGGCCGCGCAGCCGACCACCGTCGGCAAGCGCGCGTGCCTGTGGATTCAGGATCTGCTGCTCGACCTTGAAGATATCGAACGCGTCCACGACACGCTTCCGTTCCTCGGCGTGAAAGGCACGACCGGCACGCAGGCCAGCTTCCTTGAGCTTTTCGCCGGCGACATCAAGAAAGTTCAGCGCCTGGAACACCTCGTGGCCGAGAGCATGGGCTTCGACCGCGTGCTGGCCGTTTCGGGGCAGACCTACACGCGCAAGCTTGACTACCGCGCGTTAGCAGGCCTCTGCGGCGTCGCGCAGAGCGCTCACAAGTTTGCCAACGACCTGCGTCTGCTGGCTCATCTCAAGCAGATCGAAGAGCCCTTCGAGAAAGAGCAGGTCGGCAGTTCGGCCATGGCCTACAAGCGCAACCCCATGCGCGCTGAACGCATGACCGGCCTCGCGCGCCATCTCATCGTTCTGATCATGGACCCCGCGCTCACTGCCGCCGAACAGTGGTTCGAACGCACGCTCGATGATTCAGCAAACAAGCGCATCGCCGTTGCCGAAGCGTTCCTGACCGCAGACGTGGTGCTCGAAATTTACCTCAACGTTGCCAGCAACCTCGTCGTCTACCCCGAGGTGATCAAAGCCCACCTGGCGGCCGAGATGCCATTCATGGCGTCCGAGAATCTGATGATGGAAGCCGTCAAGCGTGGCGGCGACCGCCAGGAGCTTCACGAACTGATCCGGCAGCACAGCCAGGACGCCGCGCGCGAAGTCAAAGAGCACGGCCGTCCGAACGACTTGCTGCAGCGCATCGCCAGCGATGAGGCTTTTGCGAGCGTGCATGACAAGATCGAGGAGATCACCGATCCGCGCCGCTATGTTGGCTTATCGGCGCAGCAGACGCGCGAGTTCCTGCGCATGCAGGTCCGCCCGGTGCTCAAAGCCCGCCGCGCGTGGCTGGGCCTCAGCGGCACAGTAAGCGTGTAACGTTTGTAGCGCAGGCTTCCAGCCTGCGAGTCAATCCGTCGGCACCGTGAAGGCGTAACACGTTTTTGATACATGGTAGCACTCACGTCGCGCCCCTGCGCACCGTCCGGCGCAATTGAATGATTTTTCCCAACGGCGGGCAGGCAGGATGCCTGCGCTACATTATTACTTCGTATCCGCCGGCTTTTTCTCCGCCTGCCGCTTCAGTTCTTCATGGCAGAGCGTCAGCGTACGGATGGCATAGCCGGTCACCATCACGGCGTCGTTTTCCATCCAGCGCGCGGACGCTCGGTTGCTCCACGAGCCGTCCGGATTCTGCAGCGAAATCAGCTTGTCGCTGAGCTCCTGCGCCCAGCGGTGCTCCTTGCCATCGCTCGTCGTGATCACCGGTTCGCCGTAAAGCGTCAGTGCTTTGGCCATCGTCAGAAAATAATAATAAAGGCCGTCCGCGCCGATGTTGCGGTTCTCTTCCAGCGTGTAATTGTCCCTCACCCACTTCCACGCGGACTGCACGCGCGGGTCGTCCTTGCCGACGTTCATGTACAGAAAGCTTTTCAGCCCGGCGTAGCTCATCAGGCCGTAGCTGCGCGGCATGCGCTTGCCGGATTTTCCTTTGCCGTCGGCCGGCTTGCTTTCGCCCGGGCGGTAGATAAATCCGCCGTCATTGTCGAGCTCCGTATCGGGTGCCGGGCGGTCATTGGTTTCAGGGTTGTTCTGCAGGCGCGAGAGAAACTTCTTGGCGTTCTCAAATGCGGGGTCGCCTTCCTTCACGCCCGCCTCCTTGAGCGCCTCGACCCAGTACGACGCCAGATCGCCGCTGGTACGTCCGCCCGGTGTGTAACCCGGTGCGCCGAATGTCTCGCTGGTCTCGTCGTCTTTGTACTGGACGGCAAGCAGATAGCCTTTCGCGCGTTCGATCGCCTTGGCGTGCTCGGGATTTTCCAGAGCCGTCAGTGCGAGGACGCTGACGGCCGTGGTGTACGTGTCCAGCCCAAACGCAGGCGTGCTGATCGCGCCGTTGTCGCGCTGATAGGACTTGATCGCATCGGTAGCTTTCTTCAGCCACGGATTGTCCTTCTCGCGGTACTTGTCGGGCGAGCGCGCGATGGCGTCGACGACCAGCGCGGTGAAGCCGGGCTTCGGATCAAGCAGGCCCTTCGAGAATTCGCCGTTGGCTTCCTGGTGAACTTTCAGGTATTCCACGCCGCGGCGGATGGAATCGAGAACTTTGTCGCCGCTCTCCACGATGGCCTTCGGCGGCGTGACCGGCGTTGAATGATGCGGCTTCTGGAAAGTCCACAGGTACCAGGCCGTGGCGGCGAGGACCAAAATCAGGACGCCGAGAATCGTTGCGATGCGTTTGAGCCACGAAGGTCTGGCGCTTGAACCGACAGCTGCTGGTGACGAAGTCGACACGTTTTCTGGCACTGCCATAGGACGAGCCCCCGCAAGGAGAGAGTTTTGCTATTCCATTGCATATGGCCGGCCAGATTATTTCTTGCGCGAAGCTTTCTCGTCGAGGCCCGAAATACCGTGCCGCTTGCCGAGCTCCGCCTCAAGGTGCGCAAGCGAAATGTTTTTGTCGGCCATCAGAACCATGGCGTGGAAAAACAGGTCGCACAGCTCCTTGGTGAGGTGCTCCGTGTCCTGCTCGCGCGCGGCCTTGATGGTTTCACCGGCTTCTTCGGCAACTTTGCAACAGATCCCGTCCGTGCCTTTACGCAGCAGCGTCGCAACGTAGCTCTTCTCGGGCATCGTTTTCTTGCGTTCTTCAACGGTCGCGAAAACGGCCGCGAGCACCGCGCCTGTTCCCGGTGTGTTCGGAGATGACATGAAGCAGAATCCTTTTACTGTCCGGCCTGCGCCGGGTTGTCCTTGTCGAGCTTATCCAGAGTCTGCATCGCTGCCGTTCGGACGTTCTCATCCGTGTCGTCGAGCAGGAAAATGAGTTTTTCCAGCGCGGCCTTCAGACCCGCCTTGCCGATCGCCACAGCCACCGCTTTTCGCACCTGCGGACTCTTGTCCTGCAGCGTTTTACATACCGCCTCCGTCGCGCGCGGGTCGCCGTAATAGCAGAGGCCTTCTGCCACGAGCGCGCGCTTCTGCGGGCTGGAACTGCTGGTCTCGCTGATCAGCAGATCAAGCAGGCGCGGATCTTTCAGGCGGCCCAGCTGCAGGAAATCGCCGGGAATGCCGAGGATGACCGGCATCCATTGTCTCTCACCCATGCGCGTAAGCGCCTTGGCGACGACCTTGCGCACTTCGCCTTCGCTGTCTACGAGCATCGGAATCAGGTGCGGAACATTTTTCTTATCGCCCCACTTTCCAATCGTTCGCGCAATTGTTGCGCGGATGAACGGGTCATGGGATTTCAGCAGCGGCAGAAGCTGCTCGACCTGGCCCAGGTCTGGGAAATCGCCGATCACGCGCGCGGCAGTGGCCTTCCCGTCAGCGTCGCCTTTCTGCAGCGTATTCAGAAGAGGCTCAAGCGCGCGCGGGTCCCGCGTCTGGCCGATGGCCTTGATGGCTTCATGGCGCACGTGTACGTCCCCGTGTCCCATCGCCGCAAGAATGGCATTGAACGACTTGATGCGCCCGGTTTCGGTCTGAACGCGCGGAGCGGCAGCGGGTTTGGCGTCTGGCTTTGGTTTGTTGAAGAACATTCGTTCGTTTTCCCTGTGACGAGTGACGGGTTGCTGATGGGTGGCCCGGACGTTAGTCCGGGTGCCGAAGGCACATCCACCCCGACTTGTACTCCGCCCAGGAGAGCACGCGTTGTCTCTACTGAAAACGTGAGTGCAAGGAGGGTTGATTGTCGCTTCGCGACCCGGACTTTCTTCCGGGCCACCCATTGCGTGCGTTACAGTTCTCCCTTCAAAAAGCGGCCCATCAGTTCGTAGCCGCGTTCGACAAAAACCTTCGACAGCCGCGCCTGGCTCTCGTGGTATTTCAACCCGTTGGCCGCGAACCCAGGACCCCAGGCCACGAACGGCGAGGGTTCCGTCGCGTGTGTTTTCAGCGCGACGGGCGTGGGATGATCGGGGCAAACGAGAATGCGCAGATCGCCATTCTTCGCGTGCGATGTTTCCAGGATCGGCCCGAGAATTTTCAAATCGATGTCTTCGAGTGCTTTGACTTTGTTCGGCGCGTCGCCCTGGTGGCCGCATTCGTCCGGCGCTTCAACGTGGACGAAGACCAGATCGTGGTTTTCCAGTGCATCGATTGCGTACTTCCCCTTCGCGGCATAATCCGTATCGATGTAGCCGGTGATGCCCGGAACTTTCAGCACTTCAAGGCCCAGGTACAGCCCGAGGCTGCGCAGCAGATCGACAGCGCTGATCATCGCGCCGCTTACGCCGTACGTATCTTTAAACGGCGGCAGGTTCGGCCGGCGGCCGTGGCCCCAGAGCCAGATTTGCGTCGCCGCCGATTCGCCGGCTTTCACGCGCGCCTTGTTCACCGGGTGAGCGGCAAAAACCGGCTTGGACTTTTCCATCAGGTCCAGCAGCACCGCTTCGTCTTCGCCTTTGGGCAGATAGCCGGCAACTTCCTTGCCCGTAATGTTGTGCGGCGGCGTGCAGGCTGCCTTGAGCGGCTCCGAGCGGCGCAGCACCAGCAGATGGCGGTAGCTGACGCCGGGAAAGAAGTGCTGCCCGTCTTTGCCGAAGCGTGCTTCCATTTCCTTGATCAGTTCGCTGCTTTCTTCGGTCTTGATGTGGCCGGCGGTGAAATCGACCATCACGCGGTCTTCAATCGTCACGGTGTTGCAGCGTACGGCGATGTCTTCGGGCCCGAGCTCGACGCCGAGCGATTTGGCTTCCAACGGGGCGCGGCCGGTGTGGTGCTTAGCGGGATCAAATCCGAGCAGGGACATGCAGCAGATGTCGCTGCCGTTGTCCATCCCCGGGGGAATGTGCATGGCGCGGCCGACAGTGCCTTCGGCGGCCAGTCGGCCGAGGTTGGGCAGATTGCCGGCCTCAAGCGGCGTACGGTTTCCGAGTGCCCCGATCGGCCAGTCCGCTCCGCCATCGGGACAAATCACAACGTATTTCATTCCACTCTCCGTGCACTGATGAACAATGTGTCCGCAACCCCCGAGGCGTGACTGTAGCAAAACTTATAACCGTTGCTACGTGATTTGCCCTTTCTCACCTGCATGCGAAATCTGTCCAGAAACGCACATGCTGAGGCCGCCAGGCTGCTTCGCCTTAGTGTTGAACGCCGAATCCACTCTCCTATCAACGCGAGACTTCCATGCTACGACTGCCTGCAAACTTTTGCACACGTGCAGAACTAGCTTTGGCCATGCGGCACAGAATCCCTAATAAAGGACGAGTCCGGCTGCGTATTCTTGCGCGGAAAATAATAAAGATTTAGGGTGATTTCTCGGGGCACGGTGTCAGGTCCACCAGTACGAGTGGTTCACCCTTTCCACTTCTGCTTACCGGACACATACCTCATCAGCGAAATGGTGGCGCGCAGCGGACTGGTAGTGACGACCTCGGTGAGCACCACGCCCGGCGCCGTCTCGTTCTCCGCCTGCGGCAGGAGATACACGAACGCGGCGGCGAGCACGCGCAGCAGCATCGAGATCACCATGATGCCGATGTAAACCGGCGTGCTTCGCGGCGGCTGCCCGAGCAGTGCGCCAATCACGTTGAAGAGGATGCCGTCAGCCAGCAGCAGCGCGGCAAAGTTGGCCAGGTTCAGCACGACATGAAACGTGGCGATGCCCACTTCGCGGCCGCCGCTCTTGTTTTCGGTGTAGCCGATCAGCATTGGCAGCATGAACAGATTGATGCCTGAACCGCCGATGCCGATGATCGCCATACCGATGGCCATGTACGCCACGTCATGCGGCCCGGCGAAAAAGAAAATCACCGGAGCGGCCGCGTGCAGCAGCAGGCAGACGATCAGCGGTCCGCGGTGGCCGTGGCGGTCGGAGTATTTTCCCCAGAACAAACTGAAGACCGTCAGAGCCGCGACGGAGATGGCGGTCACGACGGCAATCGACGTAACGCCCATCTGCACGCGGTCGCGCATGAAGAAATACGTCGTCGGGTTGATAAAGCAGTTGGAGATGCTCCAGAGGATATACACACCGCACAGCCGCCGGAATGGAACCTCTCTCAGGCGCTGCACAAATTCGGCCAGCACATGCGATTTGCTCGTGCGAAGCTGCGGATCGCGATGCTCGACCCAGATGAACGTCAACGCGTCCGCGACGCCGAGAACCGTGGCGACGCAGAAGATCATCGCGTAGCCGTTCCAGTTGTGATGCAGATCGAGGAAATAACCGGCAACCGTGCCGCCGACCATCCCCGTGGCCGAACAGCCCAGCTGCCGCAAGCTCCAGTATCTGCCGCTTTTTTCAGGCGGCACCAGGTCGGCCATCCAGGACAGCCACGCCGGGCCGCCGAGCGAATGAAGAAAATAGAAGAGCACGGTCAGTGCCGACAGCCACCAGAACGCAATATCTGGATCGCGCCACTCGGGCTTGAGCAACGGGAGCAGCCCGATGGCCATCCACACCAGGCGGCTGCCTCCGATGGTGATCAGGAAAAGTGCTTTGCGCCGGTTCCAGCGATCCTGGATCCAGCTGCCCACGAGATTGCCGACCTGTCCGATGCACCACAGCGCTGTGAAATAGGGAAGCCGGTCGCGCAGATGCAGATCTTCGAGCAGGAAATTGAAGACGGTGCCCTGGATGACGGTAAAGAACGTCGCGCCGAGCATGCTCGCGAAGGCCGAAAGGAACATGCTGCGCGAGAGGACGTGCGGATCGAGCGCGCGATGAAAGCCCTGCGGTGCAGCCAGATTGCCGTCGGGTTCGGTGCGGGAGTTTTCAGGCGGCGAGGGTAAGTTTTCCGCCGAGTCCGCCCGCCTGGAACTGCTCATCGTTACAAACCGCGCCTTTCGCCCCGCCAAAGCGACGAATCATAATTGGCGCGACGGAGGTTACAACCTATTCACCGCAGAGTCGCGGAGAAGTGTTGGCGTGCGGTGCACTTTCAACGTTCAGATTCTGTTCGGCTCGGCAAACGCGCACAGTTGGGCAACGGTTGACCCCTCATCCCGCGTTCGCTCCGCTCACGTCGGCCTTCTCCCAAGGGGAGAAGGAACAGCACGCTCGGCATTCCCTCTCCCCAGCGGGGGAGGGGAACCCTCTAAGATGAATAGCGGTTTGACCTTGAGCGTCCTTCCGGTTATTCGAGGTGCAGATTTCTTTCGGAGCATTTGCCTATGATTCGAGCACTGAAGATCAGCCTGCTTTTCCTGAGCCTCGCGCTGTGCCTGGTGGCGCGCGCCGGCGAGTTGCCTCCTTACAAGACCGAGCTGGGCATTGTATACGGGGTCGTCGACGGCAAGGAACTGAAGCTCAACGCGTTCATGCCGGCCAATGCGGCAAAACCCACGGCCTGCATGGTGGACATCCACGGCGGCTGGTGGCACAGCGGCGCGCCGACGACAAAAATTGAAGATGGATGGTACTGGAAAGATCCGTTCATGGCGCACAGCATCGCCATCATTTCGATCCAATATAGGCTCGGCAAGGAAGGCGGCTTTCCCGAAAGCATCCGCGATTGCCGCAACGCGATACGCTTCATCCGCAAGAACGCTACTCGCTTCAACATCGATCCCGACCGCATCGGCTGCATGGGCGGATCGGCAGGCGGGCACTTAAGCGCCATGCTGGCCATGGTGCCGGAAGATTTCAACGACGGTGGCCCGCTGGAAGACCTTAAAGGCGTCAGCGCCAAAGTGCAGAACGCGTTCTCGTTCGTGGGCCCGACGGATTTCGTGCGGCAGTGGAACGAAGCGCCCGATGACGTGCTGCCCGACGGCAGCTTCCGCCCGGCCGACAACAAAATTCCGCACGACGCGCGGCCACGCCACCGCGTGCTGTTCAAAGGTGTCACGCCGAACACGCCCGAGAACGAGGCGCTCTACCGCAAGATGAGCCCGATCGGGCATGTGCGCAAAGATATTTCTCCGCTGCTGATCTGTGACGGCGAGCGCGACGCGGTGGTTCCCTATCACCACGGCAAGTATCTGGCCGAGAAGCTCAAGGCAGCGGGGGCCGATGTGACGTACTGGATGACGATGCAGGGCGGGCATTCATTCCCGGGCGGCCCCGGCTTCAGCAAGGTGCTCGAAGATTTCCTGGTAAGGACGCTGAAGCTCGAGAAGTAGCTGTTTCCCTCTCCCTCCGGGAGAGGGCGGACACGAGCGACAGCGAGTGCCGGGTGAGGGATGAACGCTGACTGCAGTCAAACGCAGCCCTCACCCCGCGTTCGCTCCGCTCACGTCGGCCCTTTCCCGGCGGGAGAGGGTTAACAAAAGGCGCTGTATAGACGATACAGGTGCATGCTTATGAACGTGGCGCGATGGTCCCTTCCGCTTGCTGCGGCTCTGCTGAGCCTGGCGCCGCTGTGCGCGGGCAAGGAGTCGAAAAAGCCCGAGGAGAAGCCCAAAGAGCAGCCGATCGCATGGACGCAGAAAATGGTGCCGGGCCCGGCGGTGCTTCTGCGCATCAAGCGCGAAGAAGGCAAGATCCTCATCTATGACGGTACGCTCAACCGCACGCAGGACAGCGTCAATTCGTATATCGACAGCAGCGCCTTCTACCTCACCTTTCTCTGCGCGGCGCGGCGCGAAGAAAAAGTAAACGGCCGGCCGGCGGTTCTCGATTTAGTCTGCATCCGCCGCACCTATACCAACCGCGACCGCGAAGAAAAATTGGAGAACGGCAAGACGGTGAAGCGGCCGATGCAGCTGACCGAAGACCAGATCAGTATCGGAGAAAACTACGAAAAGGTCGGCTCGCTCAACTGCCTGAAAATTGATTCGCAGAACTGCGCCGCGTTCATGACTCAGCAATTGGCGCAGCTCAAAGACGGCCGCAGTCTGCGCGGCAGCGTGCTGAGCGAAGAGAACGACAAGATCGTCTTCCAGACCAGCACCGACCTGTTTAATCTCAAGCGCGACGAGATCGCTTCGATGACATACGTCCCGCAGCCGCACGTCATCCTGGACGAATCGCCGCATTACCTTTTTCCGCCGCTACCGTCGCAGAAGAAATCGCCTGGCGAAACCTGGCGCTTCCGCATCCCGGTGGTCATTCCCGTGCAGCAGGGAAATCCGCCGCGCATCCTGCCAACGATGTTCCAGGCCGTGGTGGACTGCCGGCTGTGTGAAGTCAAACAGGCTGGCAACAGCCAGACCGCGCTCATCGAGTACAAGGTCGCGGGCGTTTTCGATTCCGCGGGCGAGGAGTTCGCGGCGCGCTTCACGCAGGAATTCCACGATGCCATGCGCATCATCCACCGCATGAACGGCGAGGGACTGCTGCACCTGGACGTTGAAAAGGGGCGAATCCTCGAGAAGAGCGAGAACTTTAATTTCTTCCTCTACGGAAAAAACAACGCGCCGCAGCCTGAAGCCGAGAAGCCGGCGAAGGGCGAGAAGCAGGAAAAGAAGGAGCGGCCGACCGAGCAGAAGGCGGACATCAACAGCCAGTACCACATGAAACTGATGCTGCCGGGCCAGCGGCTGCGCAATAATGTGGTTGTCCCGAACTACGATTGAAACTTCCGCCTTTGTTTTATTTTCCTCTGGTTTGCGTTATAAACGGTGCCGCATAGCCGCTTAAAACAGGAGTTCGTGTGGCACTGGAATCGGAAGCCCTTTTTCTCCGGCGCGCAGTCCGGGCCGGAGTCCTTGATGTCGACAAGGGCACTGCCGCGCTGTACGTGTATTCGCAGCTCAAGCAGATGGGCGCGCAGTTCACCTTTGGGCAGTTCCTCGTGGAACGCGGCCTGCTCAGCAATATCGCGCTCAGCGCCCTCGAGGGCGGCAGCCAGACGCAGCTTAAAAAAGTAGACACGGTCGGCGATTTCCAGCTGATCGAGCTCATCGGCGAAGGCCAGAATGGCGCCGTTTTCCGCGCCTTGCAGAAGTCGCTCAACCGCCATGTCGCACTCAAGATTCTGAACTCGGCCATTTCAAACGACCCCGCTGCGCTGGAGCAGTTTCAACGCGAGGCCCGAGCGACGGCGAAGCTCAATCACCCCAACGTCGTCCAGGGCATCGACGTCGGCAGCGACCAGGGCCTGCACTATTTTGCGATGGAACTGATCGATGGCGGCTCAGCCCGCACGCTGCTTGATTCAGCCGACGGCATGCTCGAGGAAAACGGCTGTCTCAACATTATCCGTGATGCGGCCGAAGGCCTGAAGGCCGCGCACGCCGCCGGACTGCTGCATCGCGATCTAAAGCCGGACAATATTCTGCTGACGCAGGAAGGAGAGGCCAAGCTCGCGGACCTCGGCATCTCGCAGAAGCTCGGCAAAGCATCGACCGAACCGGGCGGCGAGTTCTGGGCCAGCCCGCCGTATGTGGCTCCCGAGGTGATCCAGGGCGTCGCGGACGGCGACCCGCGCAGCGACATCTACAGCCTGGGCGCGACCCTTTTTGAGCTGCTCGCGGGGCGGCCGCCGTTTATCGGCGACACACCCGAAGACATCATGCATCAGCATCTGCATGCCGAAGTGCCGGACATCCAGAGCTTCCGGCCTGACGTGACCGTGCAGACCGCGAGCCTGCTCAAGCGCATGCTCGCCAAAGACGTAAACGAGCGCGTGCCCTCGGCGCAGACAGTGGTCGACGCGGTCAAGCGCATCCTGGCTTTAAAGACTCAGGCCGCCGCGCCGCCGCCGCCTCCCCCGCCCCAGCCACCTCCGCCAGCACGCAGACCGCTGACGCCGCACTCAGGCAACGTTCGGCCGGGAATGCAACGGCCCGGACAGCGACCGATGAATCGCCAGAAGCCGCGCGGCAGGCGCTGAGCGGCTCGAGATTTTTGAAGTATGTCAAAGAAGAACGGCAGCCCGAAGGCTGCCGTTCTGTGATTGAAGGATGTCTTATCAGCGTGCTTTGCTGAGACCGATCGCGCCCGAATCGCCCTTGGTGCTGAGCTTGAACTCGACGGGAATGATCGTCTCGTAGGCGACGCCGTTGAGCACGATGGCCGCCTGCAGCTTGCGGGTGCTGCTCAGGCCGGTGTCGTTGCGGCCGCGCTTGGCCGTGATGCCATCAGCCGCGAAGCCTTTATTGTCCAGGTCAGGCTTGGCGAGCGTCAGAGCGATCTTCGCAACGGAGGTGTCGTCCTGCGTGATCGTGCCGCCGGTCTTCAGCTTCGGATAGGTGATCTTGAACTTCGTCACGTTGCCCAGCTTGGTCGGCAGTGAGGGCTTGCCCTTGCTGTCGAAGTTGATGGTATCGATCACGTTTCCAACGCTGATGCTGATCGACTGGGAAGGAGCGCCGATATCGAAGCCCTTCGGCAGAGCCACGGTGCCGGAAAACGCGACCGTGTCGGACTTGGTCCCGGTGAAGACGAACTTGCCCTTCACCGCGGGAGTCTGGATCGTCGGATTCGAAGCGGCGAGAGTGCCCTGTCCGATTTCCCTGGCGCTGATGGTGATGGTCTTGCGGGCCAGGCCCTTCACCGTGTTGCTGGCCTTTTCTGTGATCGTGCTGCTGGCGACGTAAACGCCGGGCTCGGTGAACTTCTGCACGGCCTTGTTGCCGGCGGCCTTGCCGACCTGTCCGTTGACGCCGTCGAAGGAGGTCTCGATGTTGTAATCCGATACCGCGCGAGAGATGTCCGCGACCGTGATGGTGACTTCGACCACGCCGCCGCCGCTCTTCGTGACGGTGATGCTGATCTCGTCGACGGGGTTCTCAACCGTCTTGCCATCGGAAAGATTGCCGCCGCCGCCCGAGGCCGGCGCAACGATCGTGATCACCTGGCTGGACGTCACGGCTGTCGCACCGTCGGTGACCGTCAGCGTGGCCGTATACGTTCCTGCGGCAGCATACTTCTTGCTGAAGGTCATTCCGCTTCCGGCGCTGCCGTCGCCGAAGTCCCACTTGTAGAGCAGCGAGGGCGAATCGGCATCGGTAGCCGTGGCGACGAAGGCGATGGCCGAATCCACCTGCGCCGGATTTGGCGTTGCCGTGAAAGCCACGTTTGCCGGCGCGGCGCCTGCCGGCGCGATCTGGCGGATGCGCAGGTTGGCTGTGTCGGCAAAGTAAACGCGGCCCGCCGCATCCACTGCAACGCCGGTCGGCACGCTCAGCGTCGCTCCGAACGAGCGGCCGCCATCACCCGAGAAGCCCGAATACGCTGGGAAGGAGGGCGGCACCAGTCCGGGAATGTTGTGAATACCGCTGTCGTCCACGACCAGGTCGCCATAGTAGTGCGCGTAAGCCTGCTCAAGCGTGTTCAACTGATCGGAAGGGCCGCTGCCCGAAATGGAGCTGATGCGGCCGGTCAATGCATCGACTTTGCGAATCCGGTTATTGCCGATTTCGGTGATGTACACATTACCCGTGCCATCCACTGCAACACCACACGGTTGATTGAGAGCCGAAAGCGCGGCAAAGTTTCCGTCGCCGAAGAACCCGCGTATGCCCTTGGCATACTCCGGTCCGTTGCTTTCATTGTCTGCATCGAACCCGGCGATCGTGGTCAGCACATTCGTAGACGGAATAAGCTTGCGAACCTTATGCGACTTCTGCTCAGCGATATAGACGTGTCCGGCGCTATCCACCGCTACCGCAATGGGATGCTTGAGGCGGACGTTCAGAGCAGGACCGTCCAGATTAATGGCAGACGTGCTATAGAAAGGATCAAGGAAATCGAATCCTCTATTGATATTGCCGGCGATGGTCTGAATCTTTCCAGTTGCCGCATCGACTCTGCGCACCACCCCGTTGCCCGTGTCGGCAATGTACAGGTTGCCTGCCGCATCGACAGCCACTCCGCAGGGGAAGTTCAGGCGCGCAGCCGTGGCCGGTCCACCGTCTCCGGCGAAGCTGCCTTCGTTCGTGTAGGTGCCGCCGCTGCCGGCTACAGTTGTGATCATCCCCGTTACCGCATCCACGCGGCGCACGCGATGATTATTCACGTCGCAGATGAACAGATTGCCGTTTGCATCCACCGCAAGGCCGCCGGGGAAGTCCAGCGACGTAGAGGTCGCCGTAACGCCGTCTCCCGTGAATCCACGCAGCCCATTACCAGCGACGGTGATCACGATTCCGGTCGTGACGTTGATCCTGCGCACGCGATTATTGCCCATGTCCGAGAACAAAATGTTGCCGGCTGCATCCACCGCCACGCCCGTGGGCGCACTGAGCGAGGCCGCGGTTCCCGGCCCTTCGTCACCAGCGAAAGTGCCCAGCGGAGCAGCCGCGCCTTTTCCGGCGAAGGTGGTAATGAACAGTTCAGGAATGATCAGGATGGACAGCTTATGAATGGCCGAACCACCCGAGCTCTGCGCGGTGATCACCGCCGTGAAAAGGCCTTCCTGCGTTGGAGTGCCGGAGATCAAGCCCGTGGCGCTCATCGTCAGGCCGGGCGGAAGACCGGTCGCGGAACCGCTCGTGTTCGATCCGAGCAACGTGAGCTGGTAGCTGAACGGCGCGTTCAGCATTCCATTGGTGCTCTCCGGGCTATAGATCAACGGCTCGAGGTCGTTGTCGAAGATATGCACATTGCTGTTACTGTACAGCACGCTCAGGTCGTATGTCGGCGTGCCGGTTGTCGGATCATTCTGGAGATACACGAACACGTTTTCGTAAGGGTTATCGTAGTTGCCTTCGGAAATCTGATCGTCGACCGGCACAATTCCCACGGCGACAGAGTTTGCGCCGGCGGGAATGATCGCAGAGAAAAGATCATGCGTCACATCGAACGTCGCATTGGTGAGAGTGAAGTCTTCCGGTCCATTGCTGGGATCGCCGTCGCTCACAACGGCCGTGCCGCTGAGGTCGAACCAGACCGTCAGCGGTGACGTGGTGTCGCCGGATCGGAAAAGGGTAACTGCGCCGGGCACGCTGCCACTGGTGAACGCCATCGCA
>Ga0196964_10000455_pt1 | contig 25363 bp, 34 predicted proteins | sample S1_10metaG_FD_148615 | JGI IMG/M metagenome (GOLD analysis project Ga0196964, IMG submission 148615) | Soil microbial communities from Anza Borrego desert, Southern California, United States - S1_10 | ecosystem: Environmental > Terrestrial > Soil > Desert | place: USA: California | collected... | reverse complement strand
GCCCCTCCAACCCCCGTGCCCTCCGCCGCACGGGGGTTCCCGTCCATCTGCTGCTCCCTCCCGAGGCCAAGCGGGCCCTGGCCGCCTACGCCCAGGCGCAGGGGATATCCATGGCCCAGGTGGTGATCAGGGCACTACGAGCGATAGGAGCGATACCATGAGCAACGGACCGAAGGACCCCGCAGGCTACACGATATCCCGTCGCAACCGCCGCGACATGTGGACTCCGGAGGAAGTGGCCATCCATGACGCGTTGGACGCGGTGGAGGCGCTCGGTGCCCACCCATTGCTGACGGATGTCGTCGTGCTGCTAGGGCACGCCCAATCCAAGCTGGCCGACTACATCGACGCGCACCCCGCCGTCGCCCGGAAACCATGACCCGAGCCCAGGCCCAGCAACTCCGCAGAGACCGCGAGCGCATCGCACGTCTTTACCCCGAGGTAGCCAGGCTAGCTGCGATGCTGGCGGCGGCGCTGGGGAGGGTCGTGGTAAGGGAGGGGAGATGAGCATCTGGGACATGTTCCGCCTGTTCATGAAGGCCGCCGGCTCGCACGGGTGCTACAGCGAGACGTACCTGCCCGTTGGTTGGGGTTGGCCCGAGAAGCCCGTCAGGGTGTGGTTCACGACTCGGCCGAGTGGGCTACGGATACCGCTTTACACCGAGACGCTGGAGCGGCCGTGAGCGAGGACGAGTTCGACATCAAGCCCGGCGACATCCACGAGATCAAGCGCGTGGTGCTGGACGCCAAGCTGCTCCTGGGGGACTGGATGGTTTTCAAGGACACGGTCTACGTGCGGCCCGAGAGGGAGGGGGCAATGCGCAAGCTGTTCCCCGGCGATGGCACGGAGTTCGTGCGGGACGATGGGGGCCTGATGCGAGCCATGGCCGAGGCGCACAGGCGCGTGACCAACGTGCTGGAGCAGCCGTGAGCAAGCCGCCCGAGCCGACCGAGGAGCGCGCGTTCACCCCCGCCATCCGCAACGACCGTGGCCGCTGCCCGATCTGCGACTCGCCCGGCGAGGAAGGCAGCAAGTGCGGCGTATGCGTGGGCTGGGTGCGCACCCTCAAGGGCAGGTAAGCCGTGAGCGAGCCCAAGCAGCCCACCAAGCCCAGGAGGGGCGGGAAGCCGTGCGAGCACACGACCGTGATTCACCGGCCGGCAAGCAAACGACTGCCGACCCGCTACGTGTGCGCCGCGTGCCGTGCGTGTACGGCGTGGCTCGTGCTGGGCACGTGGATGCATCTCGCGGGGAGGAGGCAGGGTAAGGAACCAAAATCGGCCCAGAAGGGAGGGAAGCGGTGAAGCGGCTGATTGACGCCGTGGCTCAAGAGGAACGCCTGCCGCTAATCGCCCATGGCCACGATGAATGGCAGGAATACGACCCCTGGCACCGCCCCGCCCACATGCCGCAATTCCATTCCTGGTGTGAGGTCCATGATTGGGGCGTGCTCATTGCCGGTGACGGCACGGCCTATACGACATGCCTAACCGCCGTGGCTCCCCAGCACCCCGCCAAGCGCAGGAGGAAGCGGAAGCCATGACCTACGAGCACGCTGAGGCCCGCTGCCCCCACTGCCCCGCCGTGGCCCATGGCCGCAGCATCACCAAGGTCCGTCGTGCCATCCTCGAGCACATCGCCGAGGCTCACCCCGGAGCGACCACCAACGGCATACAGACCGTCCGGGTCACAGGATAGCGATGGGACGCGCTAGGCTCACGCCAGTTGCACGCAAGCCCGTTTTAGGCCCCACGGACACCGTTGCATCCCAAAACGAGCCCCTGAGCGCACGCCAGACGTTGTAACAGGGGTCGATTGCGACCAGCGAGCGCGTACTTAGCCTCGTTCGTTGTAACAACTGAGGCATCATGGGTCTTGACTCGCTGTCTGACGCGGGGCCCTAATGACCCAACGCGCGCCCGGTGATTCTGAGCCCCGTAGGGGCGACTTGGGAGAACGTCGGTTAGGTAACCCGGGTTGGCACTGAAGCCACCCGACGGACGAGGCGACGCCGAGCCGACGACGAGCGGGCCGATGCAATGAAGGCGCGAGCAGGGCGGGAGGAGGCCGCGAGCGCCTTACGACGGCGACTCAGGTGTGCGAGCCCCTCGCCTCGCTGGCCGTCGCTCGCCGTGACAATCTCGCCGTCCCCACTGGCCCGGTAGCGCCTCGCTCTCGACGGTAGAGGCGATTCCCAATGAGCATGCGTGGTTAGCGTGACGCCAGCTCGCGATACCCTAGTTAGGTAGCGGGACGACGGGCCAGGCTCGAACGACGGGGGTGGGGTGAAACCGGCGAGGGCCCGAATCGGCACCGGGGGTACCCACCCCCTCGAGGGTGTAAATCACCCTCAGGAATCCCCGCACATAAAATCCCCAGCGGGGAAAGTTTCGCTGCGCTGCGTTGGTGATTAGTCCGGCAGGATCTCTCTTGGTTCCACCCCGAGCAGCGCGGCCACCTGCCCGGCGATGCGAGCATCCATCGCCCTACGGCCATGGACCATGTGGGAAAAGTCCGTCTCTCCCACCTTGAGCTTGCCCGCCAGCCAGCGCTGGGCACGTCCGCGGCGCTTGAGCCAGAAGGCGAGCTTTGCACCGTCAATCGCTCTGGTCGTCATGTTCAAGACCTCCGGAGGACACCATCGCGCCAAGCACTAGCTACTGCTACACGTAAGAACCCCCCGGCCCCTGCGAGGGCTCGCCAGCGATCCAGGCGAGGACCGCGGCGCGCGGGTACAGAATCAATCGCGTACCCGGTGGCCTGACCGTCGGGATCAGGCCCTTCTTGCGCCAGAAGCGGACGCGGGCCCTGGGGACCCTCAGAAGTTCCGCGACCTCGTGCTCCAGCATATACTCGACTTCAGCCATGGCATGGACCATACTCCAGTGCCGCTACGCCGGCCTACCGCCACAACACTTTCACGAAGTTGTGTACACACCGCATCCACGCGAAGCGCGCTCTCTTTCAATACTGGGTGCTCTTGATCCGGGTGGAGCGCCTCATCGGGGTCTATCCAACGCTGGACGCGGACCAGCAGGCGGACTGTAGCTACGCGATCGACCAACTCGTCGACACGCGCGCAAGTCTTCCGAGTGACGACCCGACCGTACGCGCGGGCGATCGTCGGCTTCGCTCCATGTTGCCCGACATCTTGCGCACCTTCGGGCGCGACATCAGCGCGTGTCTAGCGTACACGCCGCCCGTGACGTACGACATCGACGCGGACAAGTACCGCCGCTAGGCTTTTCACCTTTTCGCCGCTAGCAGTGGTTGCCGGCCGAGCCAGGCGGCGAGGTCTTTGTCCTCGATGAGCACGCGGTTACCGATGCGGTAGGCGCGGAGGGCGCCGGATTTGATGTGGCGGGAGACGGTGCAGACGGAGATGCGGAGCACCTGAGCTACCTGCTTGCGGGTGAAGAATCGTGGCGGATCGGGGGCTGGGCGTGGCTTGCGGATGACCCGGACGGGGACAGGATTCCACGGCATCAGTCAACGAGCCTCCAGTCGTGGGCGGTCTTGTACCTGAACTCTTTCACGCTGCCTCCTTCTTTGCCTTGGTTCGCCAGGGGCTCGTCACCGGCTGGCCATACTCCCAGTATTTGCCGTTCTCGCGGTCTCGCACCCGGGGCCAGTGGCCGAGGCGTACGCGCATGGGCTCGGGGAGAGCCTCGGTCATGGCCTCGATGGCTCGGACCTTGTCGAGCGGGGCCCACTGGTCACCGTTGACCCAGTACGAGAGCCGCTGATGCTTGACCCCGAGCTCGGCGGCGAGAGCGTGGGCCGATTTCCCTAGAGCCCCCAGCGCTGCCCAGAGCTTCAGATCGGGATGCTTGAGGGGCGGTCTGCCGATGTTCGTCACGTTTCATCATTTCCGCTATTGACAAATCATTGCAATGACGATTTCGGTGGAATTCGTGACCCGGGCGGATTCGGTTGCAACATTTGCCCAATCAATCGTTGCAACGGCTAAGAAGCACCCGGCGTCTGGGTACATGCTCTCGCTGGTGACGTCGATGCTCGAGGACCCGCGGCACTTCGCGGGGGTGTCGTCCTCGACGGTGCGCGGGCATCTGCGGGACGCGGCGCGGCTGGTGCGGGCGTCGCGGCGCAGTGCTGGCCTGGGGCGGAGCCGGCTGGATGCGCTGGTCGCGGCGGGGCTCTGCATTGGGGCGTGCCGGGCTGCGCGTGGCAACGCTAGTTACGGAATTTTGTTCAAGGCGTGGAGTGCGGAGGTTGAGCGATTTTCCCAACTGCTGGAGGATGGAGCGAATGTCAGAGAGCCGGTCGAATCCGCGGTCAATCGCCAAGAAGAACGGCCAGCCGATGCCGGCGCTGCCGATGGCCAAGGAGATCTTGGGCCACAAGCTGGAGCTTCACCGCCGCCCGAAAAAGCACGTGCTGGTGGTCAACCGGGAGCACGTGGTGGAGCAGGACGGGGCCCGGTTCCTGATGGCGGGAGCGGGACGTCTCGAGCCGATCCCGGCCGGGGCGGAACTGGTGTACGTCGGTGAGCCCATCCCGGAGAACGCAGATCACATGTTCGACGTCGTCCTCGAGGCGTACGGCGTCTATGGGGAGCCGTCCGGGATCATCGTCGGCCAGGACGGGAACGTCAGGGCGGCCGGCGTGATGCTGACCGAGCTCATGCGCGTGGACTATGCGGACTTCAAGCGCCGGGCTCGAGCGGCGCTCAACGGGGACAAGGCCGTCCCCGGATACAACGAGCACCCGGAGCCATGGCATCCGACATCCGAGACCTCGTAGTCAAGGACGGCCAGGAACTTGCCGCAGAGGAGCTCAAACACTCCGATCTGGAATTGGAGCGTCTCGCCGATGACGTCTCCCGCAAGCAACTACGCATTGCCGAGGTCGCCACGTCCTACCTCGGCGCAGATGAGACCGAGATGGAAGGTCTCACCCCGCGAGAGAAGCGGATCGCAGCCGCGGCGATGCTGCCCCAGAGCGAGGCCCCGGTCGGGCTGGTGTTTGCGCTCCGGTACAAAGAAGCGCGGGTCAGGAAGGACCACGGGTCAGGGGAGCGGGTGAACGTGGTCCAGAACAACAACTACATCATGCTTCCGCCCAAGCTCCCCCCGGCTCCCGAGTCGGAGGTCAAGATCATCGACGCGGACGAGCTGCGGGGAGAGCCCGGGGACGAGTGATGGGCATCTACCTGCACAACTGGGACGAGGTGAAGGCGTTCCTGCGGCAGCGCGGGTGGACTGAGCTCCCCGACGGCCGATGGCAGGTGACCAGGCGCAGGGGCACTCGCATTGCCGAGCTGAAACGGGCCATCAAGCTCGAGCGCGCGGCGTACGGGCGTGAACAGTACTTCGCGCGCAAGAAGGCGGCTGGCGGGTGAATTTCATCTTCACGCCCCACACGGGCAAGCAAGAGCTTTTCATGCGGCACCCGGCCCGCACGGTCGGGTATGGAGGCTCGGCGGGCTCGGGCAAGTCGGCGGCCCTGCTCTATCACTTCTGCTACCTGCTCGACTTCGAGGACCAGCGCTACCGGAGAGGCGAGATCCGGAAGTCGTCAGCCTGGACCTGCTATTTCCGGCGCGTGATGCCGAACCTCAAGCAGGCCATCGCCAACAGCCTGCGCAGCTTCACGCTCATCGACAAACACGCCAAGTGGAACGCCACGGACCACGTATGGACGTTCGAGTGTGGGCTTCACGCCATGTTCGGCGCGATGGAGAAGTCTCAGGATTACCTAAAGTACTACTCGTTCGAGTTCCAGGGCGTCTACATGGACGAGCTCACGGAGTTTGAGGAGGAGCAGTTCGACCAGATTGACTCCCGCATCCGCTCTCCGGACCCCGCGCACAAGCCGTTTGAAAACATTCGCTGGGGGTCAAACCCGGTAGGTCCGGGGCTCATCTGGGTGCGGCGTCGGTTCGTGGACGTGGCTCCGCCCGGTCAGACGGTGCGAGTGCGGACCCGCATCTCCGACGGCCGGTACATCGACCAGGATCAGGTGTTCATACAGGCGTATCTCTCGGACAACCCGTCACTCGCCAAGGACGGGCGCTACGAGGCGTCGCTCAGGAAGAACAAGCCGCACATCTTCAAGGCGCTTTTCGAGGGCAACTGGCATTACTCGCCGGGCGGACTGCTCTCCGAGTTCTGGGATCAGGATCTCCACGTCGTCCCGAATCACCCGATTCCGCCCAACTGCTGGCGGTTCCGCTCGGGGGACTTCGGCATCAACGCCTACACGTCCATTACGTGGTGGTACGTCGACTCGGATGGGGCGATGACGGCCTATTACAACCTCTACGTCAAAGACCTCACGGCGGACCGTATCGCCGGGCGCATCCGCGAGATCGAAAAGCATTTCGGCGACTGGGACCTCGAGGAGAAGCGCTCGATGCTTCGCCGGTCGCCGCTCGATGCGGCCTGCTGGGCGCGCAATCCGACGAGCGCATCCGGTCCGTCCATCGCCGAGGAGTTCAGGCGGCACGGGGTGGCCTGGATTCCGAGCATCAAGGACCGGGTTAACGGCATCGCCGAGGTCATGCGGCGACTGTCCCAGAGCGTGACGGTGGGCCAGGACGAAAGCGGCAAGCCCATCAAGAAGGGGATGATCCGGTGGATGAAGCGGTGTGAGGCCCCGATCCGGATTCTCCCGATCCTGCCTCGCGACCCGAACAACGCCGAGGACGTGCCCAAGGGGTGCGAGGACCACGTTTTAGACGACACCATGTACGGCTGCGGCTCCAACCCGCTCAAGCCCAAGCTAGAGGTCGTCAAAGACAGCGACTACTACGACGAGGAAGAGGACTACGCCAGCCGCTTCAAGAAGAAGCGTTACGCCGAGATCGGATAGACCCCATGGAAACACAGCCGCCCATCACCCCGGAACAGCAGACCGAGCCCATGACCCAGGACGAGGGAGCGCCAAGCCCCATCGTTCCCCCGGAGCAGGGCACGCTCGAAAACGTCAACCTCGTGCCGGCGCTGATGACCACGCAGGAGGGAAGGCATTTCCTCGAGGAGCTGGGAAAGAGGGTCATCCGCAAGAAGGATGAGGACGAGAAGTCGGGCGAGGGATACCGCGAGTGTCTGGCCAGCGCGCTCGAGATGTACCTGGGCCGCGGGGGCACGTTCACCAAGGGCCCGGCGAAGGGCTCTCCCCGTCCGGTGCATCCGACGCTGGCCAAGATCGTGAACCGCACCTACTCCCGGGTGATTTCCGTCGTCCTCCAGACGGAGCCCATCGCGGTTCCGACGGCCGACGATGACATCGAGCGCGCTTTGCGCCTTGCCCAGCACATCGCCTGGGAGAAGCGCGCGAAGCACCCCGACTGGGCGCCGACCATGGCTGACTCGGCGATGCAGTGGGTCCTTTTCGGGTCGATGTTCCGGGCCGTCGAGTGGGACGTGCTCGAGAACAAAAAGAGCATCGACTACATGAGCTGCGGGGACCTGATCCTCCCCTACTCGGAGAAGGATTCTTCTCCGGATATGCGCCGGGTGGAGCGGATCTCGCGCCTGATGCGGATGCCGAAGCACCGGATCAAGCGGCTCGGCATGCGCAAGTGGTTCGAGAACCTCGACATCTTCGACAAGGACTCCGAGATCAAGGCCAGCCCGGTCAAGGACACGGACAAGAACGCCGTGCAGGAGGTCGTGGCGGAGTTCCAGGGGCAGACCGCCGACAATTCCACGGGCAAGCGCGACTCGTACCAGATCGTGCAGCAGCACATGTGGTGTGAGCTGCCCGAGATCCCGGGCTGGAACCCTGACAAGGACGTTCCGCGACGGGTGGCCGTCTGGGTGGAGCAGTCGACCAAGAAGGTTCTCCGCCTGGTCATCATGGAGCGTGAGATCCGGGTGGACCGCATCCGCTTCGAGAACGAATCGAAGCTCAAGGCCATCCAGATTCAGAACTGGCGCGAGATCGCAGCCCGCGCGGCCATGGCCGGGCAGCAGCCGCCCCCGAACCCGGCCGGCGAGATCGCGCCTCCGGCCGTCGAGCCGGTGTTCTCGATCATTCACTACCGTTTCATGCCCAACCCCGAGGGCATCTACGGACTCGGCGCCTGGGCCTTCGTCGGCCCGCTCAACGAGGTGATTAACGACCTCTTGGGAGAGGACATCATCGCCCATCGCATGGCCAACATTCAGGGCGGGCTCGTCTCGGATGACGTGGCCGTCGAGAAGGGCACCTTCGAGCTCGAGTATGGGAAGTTCAACCACCTCGAGGGGGTCACCTCCCAGCAACTCAAGGACGGCGTTTTGCCGCTGCCGTTCGAGCGGCCGAAGGGCAACCTCTCCGGCTACATCGAGAAACTTGACCAGGAGGCCCAGGCGGTCACGTCGTCGTCTGACCAGCAGAGCGGCGTCCCCGGGCCGTCGCACGAGACGGCCACGGCGGCGAGGGCCAGGGCGTACCAGGGCTCGACTGCTACCACGGCGGCGGTCGAGCAGTTCCTCATCCCGCTGGCGTACGAGTACAAGCTCTATGCGCGGCTAAACTCGATGTTCCTCCCGGACACCGAGTATTTCTTTGTCACCGAGCCGCACCCGCAGACCGGGGCCCAGGCACGCAAGCAGGTTCAGATCACGCGGGCCGACTACGATACGGACTATGACATCACCTTCGAGGCCGATGTCAGGCTCGAGGTCGACCCCGGCATCGGACAGAGCGCGCTCGAGGCGTATGCCCTCATCCGCGGCGACCAGCTAGCGGCGGGCGATCCGAACCTGCAACTCGCGGCGCTCAAGAAAGCGCTGCGGGCCCTCAAGGCGCAAGACCTCGCGTCGCGCCTCCCCGACAACATCCCGCCCCCGCCTCCGCCGTCCCCGATGAGCCAGGTGGACGAGATCGCGGGCTTCATGAACGAGCAGGATCACCCGGTTCTTCCGGACGATGACGACATCGTCCACCTCGCCGACATGGCGGAGTACAAGGCCACCGACCAATACAAGGCGCTCAGTCCAACGGGGAAGCAACTGTTCGACCGTCACGAGCGCGGGCACATGGCCCAAGCGTACAAGAAGGGCAAGGCCATACAGCAGGAGGCGGGACTGCCACGGGCCATGCCAGTAACCGGGGCGGAGGGCATGCCGCCCGAGGTCCAGTGATGACCAAGCAGTATTACGAGCACATGAAGGAGTACCGCGAGCGCATCGCGGCCAACCCGGAGGCGTGGAGGGGCGCCGTGGTGATGTTCGTGGGGCTGCTCGAGCAGGACGCAGCCCAGGATGTTCCTTCGGGGCCTGAGTTCGCGTTCAAGCGCGGCGAGAAGTTCTGCGCGCAGGTTTACTTGCGCCACTTCCGCGAGCTCGTGGGCATGGACGGCGGTCCTCCTCCGGTGCCGGTGCTCTGATGGACGCACAACGGGATTGGCTCGACGACGAGCACACGCGCAAGAAGCTGCACGAGATCAAGGTCGAGATCGAACGCGCAGCCAAGGACATCCTCGTTTCCGCTGGCGTCGGCGAGCTCTCCGACATCAGGAACCGGGCGGGGTACTACCGCGGCCTGCAACGTGCCTGGGCAATTCTCAACGGAGGAAAGGCGAAAGATGAAGAGTGACAAGCCGAGCAAGGCGCTGGTGAGAGCGGCCAAGGCCGCGGGCGTGGAGCTGCACGTCCCCACCAAGCAGAAAAAAGGCGAATCGCTGCTCGACTACAGGTGTCGAGACTGGGGCATCCCCAAGGTCACGTTTCAGCCCATCGACAACAACGTGGTGGTGTGGCGACTTCCGCCCCTGCAACTCTCGGCGGGCGGGCTCGTCATCCCGTCGGACCACCAGAGCCCGCACGTAAAGGGGATCTTGCTGGCCATGGGCCCACGGGCGCGGGACACGCTGGCCTCCAACGGCATCGAGGAGGGGCACATCGTGATCTTCGGGCGGTTCGCCGGCTGGGAGGCCGACGACCACACCCCGGAGAGCATGCGGCACAACAAGATCCTCATGATCAAGGACAAGGACATCATCGGCTCCGACGACCTCGCCCGGCAGATGCGCGAGGGGAAGCTCAAGATCGTCCAGGACACCGATGGCCGCCACAAGCTCGCCAAGGTGTCCACCCCTGACAAGCTCCTCCCCGCGGTCACGTCCCGCAAGGAGAAGCTGGAAGCTCTGGCAGAGCGAAGCAGCAACCCACACGAGGCCGCCGCCGCTCGGCGCGCAGCCGAAAGGATGAGGTAGACCATGGCCCGTGCAGACAAGCCCGTAGAGAGCGGAGATGACCTTTCTCCCGTGACCGTCAAGATCGGCCAGGAGGACGACCGCGAAGATCTGGAGGTCGGAGCCGGCGACGATGAGCCGTCGGGCGGGAGCACGCTGGGCTCTGCGGAGCCCATGGCCGAGCAGCAGCCGCGCGAGATGCAGACGCAGCCGCGGCAGCGTGACCCCGGAGACATCGCGCCCCAGCGGCAGAAACCCACCAAGCCCAGCTCATGGAAGGGCTACATCGAGAAAGCGGTCACCGAGCGCACCAAGGAGTATCAGACGAAGGTGGCCGCTCTCGAGCAGCAGCTAGCGACCATGATGGGACGCTGGGAGGCGCTGGAGAAAACCGGCTTCGGTCGCCAGCCCGAGCAGCAGGACCCGGCGAGCCAGGAGCTAACCACCATCTCCAAGCAGCTCAACGACCTGGCGGTGATGGCCTCCAATGCCGACCTCCCGGCAGAGCAGCGCCAGGCCCTCGCACAGCAGTTTCAGCAGCTATCGGAGAAGCGGGAGCGGATTCTCATCCGCACCGAGGCGGAAAAGCTCATCAACGAGCGGCTCCGGCAGCAGCAGGAAAACGTCCCCTCCCCTGACGTCGTGGCGGCGCGTACCGTGCTGGCCACGGAGTTCCCGCGGCTCGAGCAGGACCACGCCGCCAAGGCCGAGGCGAAGGCTTACTATAACTACCTCGTCGCCCGGAACGGCGGCCAGGAGTCGCTGGGCCTGCTCCGCGAGGCGTGTCAGTACATCTACACGCAGAAGGGGTGGGCTCCCGAGGGGTTCCGCTCGTCGTCGGGACGTGAGCGCGGCATCTTCGAGGGTGCCGGTGGCGGCGGCCGGAGCAACGGTCACAGCAACGGCTCGATCACCTTCGGCCCGGATCAACTGGCAGTGCTCAAGGGCTCCGGCGTTTCTCCCGCCGAGGTGGCCGCGCAGATGGAGCGTATGAAGCGCGGCGAGTACTAGTACCGGACCTCGTCGATCCGGATCATCGCCTGCCACGTCACGGTGCGGGTGGCGTCTGCCGTCACACGTAGCCTGACGTTGTTCGAGGAGATGTCGAAGGCGATAGCCCACGCGGCGACGTCCTCGTAATCCGTCCCCAGCGTGTCCGTGCTGATGACCGTTGGAGCGGCAGAGCCAACCCGCCGCGTGCGGACCATGCGCCGGTAGGCAGCGAGAGATCCGTCGGTGGCGATGCCCGTGATGGAGGCGTCGATGCTCCAGGCGCTCGACGGAGACATGGCGTATTGCCATATCGTCGTTGCAGCAGCGGTGAGAGTCGTCGTGACTTCGAAGCGCTCGAAATACGCTTGATTGAGCGCCTGCCGGATCTCCCGGTAGAAAAACGCTACCTCGCGCGCCGGGGCGCCAGTTTCGGGGGCCGCTCGTTTGAGGGTGTTGTTCATTGGCGTTTCGTTGCTACGTTGCAACGAACATTACGATTTTTCTATTTACACACTAGGGGTGTTGTTCTAACTTAGCAATTGGTCCGTAAGGGCCAGCCCCTCGGGGGCCTTGAATCTCGGTCGTCGCGGCCAGAAGCGCGGCGCGGAGCGGTGGACGCCATCCACCGGCGACCTGGAGATTTCATGGCCAAGAAGACCGAGAGCGAGAAGACGGAAGCGATCGAGGTGCTGGAGCGCTTCGACCCGTCGGAGAAGGCCGAGATCGACGGCGATCCCACGTTCGAGTTCAAGGTGGACGAGGAGTCCGTCCCCTCCGACCTCGTGACGGTGTGGCCGCATCTCTCGGACGTCAACACCTACAAGGGCCGCGGCTGGCGCGAGGTGCGCGCCGGTGAGGACGGGATCGAGCTGCTCTCTGGGCTTCAGTTCCAGAAGGGCGAGCAGATCCGGATGGCCGATCACGTTCTGATGGTGCGCGACAAGGGCCGGCATGAGCGAGTGCTCGCCGGTGAGCGCGCCGCGAATCGCAAGACCCGTGAGGCATTCCTCAAGAAAGCCAACGGGGACGTTTTCGTCAACAACCCGGGCAGCGGCCCGCGACAGATGGCTCGGAGGTAGCTAGAGATGCCCAATCTACTGCAAGGCGGTTTCCACGCGGACCAGGAGCTCCGCTCCCGGGCCCGGCGCTACAACGTCGTGAGCAACAACAGCACTGCGATTTTCCGCGGTGACGTTCTCAAGATCGCCACCACGGGTCTCGTGGACGTTGCGGCGGCCGGTGACACCGACCTCATCGGCGTTGCCAAGGAGTTCGAGTACACCACGGGCGGCAAGCGGGTGCGCTCGCCGTACCTGCCGGCCAGCACGACCTACACCGGCAACCTGGTGTCCACGCAGACCTGGGTGTGGATCTACGACGATCCCAACCAGGAGTTCTGGACCACCTCGGCGACAAACACCTCGACGGACACCGCCGCCGAGTGGGAGGCCGCCGTGGGGTCTAACATGGACCTCCTGGCCGGCGCGGGCAGCACGGTGTACGGCTGCTCGGGCCATCAGGTGGACGGCACCCCGGTTGCCGGAGCTGCGCAGTTCCGGATTCTCGAGATCCGGCGCGTCCCGGGCCGCACCTACACGGGTGCGAACCTGCACGTCAAGGTGATGATCAACGAGGGCTTCCACGCGTTCGTGGACAACGCGGGCATCTGAGGGAGTAACGGACCATGGCACAGAGCATTTCTGAAGGTCAGGCGCCCGACGTATTCCACGCGACTCTCGGCGCGATCTGGACGTCGGTCATCGAGAAGAACGAACCCTACTGGAAGGGCTACCTCGAGGAGGGCTCGACCGACAAGCGCTGGTACGATGACGTGGAGTGGGTCGATCCCGGTCTGTGGACCGAGACCGACGAGGGCGCCGAGATCGACATGGACGAGTACAACGAGGGGTACGTCACCCGGTGGCGTCCGCTCAAGTTCGCCAAGCGTCTCGTGATCCCCGACGAGATCAAGGAGGACGCGGTCTACGAGGAGGCGTACGACGCCGTCCGCATGCTGGGCCGCACCTGCATCCAGACCCAGGATTACTACGCCGTCGGTATCATCGACGACGCTGCTACCACCGGCGTCAACGGCGGCGACGGCGTGACCCTGGCCAACTCGGCTCACCCGATCCGCGGCGGCGCGACGGTCTCGAACATCCTGAGCCCGGCGCTCACCCCCAGCAACACGGCGCTCAACCTGATCGTTACTTCGTGCGTGAAGATGGCCGGCTCTAACGGCTACATCGCCGGCACGCGGGTCAAGAAGTGGATCGGGCCGGAGAACCTGCACGCGCGGTTCCTCGAGATCACCAAGTCGGACATGAGGGACGACACGGCGAACAACGCCATCAACTCCCTCAAGCCGCGCGGGGTGTCCTCGTCGTACGCCCCGATCCCGCACATGGCCAGCACCACGAACTGGGGCGCCCACACGGACGCTCCCCGCGGCGCTCGGTTCATCTGGCGGCGTAAGCCGCGGTTCCGCAAGACGGACGAGATCCGGAACGAGTCCGAGGTTCACGTGGGTTCGGCTCGCTTCCTGGTGTCGTGGAGCAACTGGCGCACGTACTTCTTCTCGCTGGCGTAGGAGGCACCGATGGTTCCCTCAGTGCTCACTCCCTCCGGCCCGGTGGAGATTCCGGGGTTTGTTTTCGCGCGAACCGGCGCGAAGATCATCCCGGTCCATCACTCGGGGCCGGGCAACCTCAGCGATGCCCCGGCGTGGTACGCCGAGGACGGCCGGACCACCATCCAGGCCGCTCTCGACCTCTGTCGCTCGGGACGTGGTGACGTCGTCCAGCTCCTCCCCGGTCACACCGAGACCATCAGCGGGGCTGATGCGTGGTCCAACCTGGGCACCAAGACGGGCGTTACCATTCGCGGCCCCGGCTTCGGTCCTCCGGCCACGATCACCTGGGCCACGGCGACGACCACGGCCCTCATGGACGCGGCCGACTTCGTCATCGACGGCGGCCCCAACCGCGGCATCATCTTGCAGATGGAGCCGACCACGGGATCGGTCAACGTCGCTGCTCCGATCACGGTCTCGGCGGCTCGCTGCAAGATCCTCAACACGCGCCAGTTCTTCGGGACCGACGCGAACAACAAGGTGACCATCGGCATCACCACCACGGCCGGCGCGGACTACTTCGAGTACTCCGGCAATCACGCCATCGGCGCGACGGCTGCGGAGTGCACGACGTTCCTTCAGATCGTGGGAGCCGATGGCCTGCGGATGTTCAACAACGTCATCGAGGGCGCTACCTCGGCGGTCGGTGTTGGAATCGTGCGGTTCGCGACCACTGCCAGCCTCAACATCTGGCTCGAGAACAACACGTACATCAACCGCAAGGCGCTCTCTACTTGCGCGGTTACGGGTCTGGCGGGCGTCTCGGGCGTGAGCCGAAACGAGCACTTCGCCTACCTGGATACCTCGTCTCTGACCCCGTGGCTCACCAGCACCGGGATCATGACCTTCCACCGGCCGACCGTCACCAACACGGCGGGCGAGACCGGGACCGAGGTCGTCGGAACCGTCTCGGCCTAGTCAGCTAGGGCCACGCCCTCGGGCCATGGCCCAAGGAGAAAAGCGTGGCTCTACTGGTTCGAAACAGCGGGTTCGCGAGTACGGGGCCTGACCTTCTGGTCGGGTACCCGTACATCTCCTCGGACTCGGTCATATTCGTAGACTCCGTCACCGGCAGCGACTCCAATGCCGGCACGGAGGAGAAGACCCCCAAGGCAACGGTTTTCGGCGCCTCGGGGGCCATCTCCGTCTGCACCTCGAACAACTCCAATCTCATCGTGTGCCTCGCTACCCACCGGGAGACGGTAGCGGCCTACACGTGGTCGACGGCTGGGGTCACGCTCATTTCGCTGGGGTCGGGGACGTCGCGGGCCCAGTTCACCAACTCCGGGATCATCACCGTCTCTGGGACAGAGGTCCGCATCGAGAATTGCTACTTCCCTGCGGCCAGCGCGTCCATCACCCGCAAGCTGGCGATCACGGGGTCGGGCTTCGAGATGCGCGACTGCCTCCTCGAGGGCGGGGCCAACGAGGCGACGGATCTGGTCCTGGTCAACGGCGTGGCAAACGCCACGTTCCGCGGCTCGACGTTCAAGGTGACGGCGTCCGTCTCCGGCACGAGCCGCACGGGCGTGAGGGCCACCGGCGCGTCGACCAATCTCCTCGTTGAGAGCTGCACCTTCGACGGCGGGAGCTACGGGTGGACGTCGGGGTATGCGCTCCAGGTGGACACGGCCACGGCCGACCGCTTCCGGTTCCGGGATCTGACCCTTCAGAACTACTCGTTTGCCGGGGCCTCTATCAGCGGGATCAAGGGCTACATCGGCGGCTCGCACACCATCGACGCCACGAGCGGGTGGAAGTGGACTGAATGAGCGACCACCGCCGCGCCTGCGACGTCTGCGGAGACGACACGTGGCCCTTCCGCAAGATGGCTCCCATCGGGGACGGGAAATACGCCTGCCCCTACGATGCGCGCGGCTTTACCGACGACATGCTCGACGCCGCTGGGCCACGGCCGACCATCCCCCCGGCCATCAGGCCGCGTCCCGCCGAACAGGTGCGCGAGACACCAGACCTCGAGCTCTACCAGAAGGCCGAGGCGCGCATCCTCAACCTCCTGACCGCTGATTTCGGCGACGTTCGCAGCTCGATTGCCGACGCCGGGCCGGGCGTGCCTCCCCGGCGTTTCGTCAACATGAAGAGCGGCGCGGGGAAGATCGAGGATGACAACGGCGTTGACGTGGAAAGCCTCGTCGAGACGTCCGCGGTTACCTGCATGTACCTGTATTCGGTCATCGCCGAGGACCGGCGACCGAAGGTGTGGATCGACCGCGCGAAAACCAAGCTCCGTGCCCTCGCCGACCTGCTGCTCACGTGGCAGGCGGGAGGGCCGTATCAGGCGTCCCAGATCACGACGTGGCTAGGCCGCGCCACGGCGTCAACGGACTTCGAGTATGGGGCTTTCCTCTGGCCCTATAGCAACTCGCTGACCCTCTCGTGGTCCGGTGCCTCGGACGAGGCGAACATCTACACCAAGGATGTCTATCTCGGCGGCCTGGCGCTCCTGCGCGCGTATCAGGCGCTCGGCGATGAGAAGTACCGCCAAGGCTACCGCATGGCCCTGACGTGCCTGCGGCGTTGCCAGAGCCCCGGCAAGCTCACCGGGCGCTATTTCGTCTCCCGTGGCACCAGCACATCGGCGCGCTTTCACCCGGGGATGTGGCCGTGGAACTTCACCAAGGCGGCTGGGGGTGCTTCGACGTGGGAGGCCGACGAGTCCATCAACGTAGATGACCTGTGGGGGCTGGAGTTCATCGCTGCGGCCAAGGCCCTCGAGGGGGACACGACCTACGGCGATACGACGGCGGTCGGGGAGATGACCGACGCCACCGCCGCCACGCTCAGCGCCATGGCCGCCGAGGCGCGGGCCTTCTGGGTGAACGGCGTTTACGACCACACCACGGGGGCCACCAAGACGGGCCTTTCTACGTCGTACATGAGCCGCACCTACCGGGCGTCCACCTCGAACGGGTCATCTGTCACGCAAAACAGCACGTGGCTCGTGGCCGGTGCTGTGTTTCCCCCGGAGTGGGCCCAGGCGATCCGGGGCTGGAACGCCTATTACGGGTTCGACTCGGTCATCAGCCCGATCTGGGATTTCTTCATGGCCACGGCATCGTCTGCGGACCACGCCATCACCGCGACGACTACGCCTTTCGACATCCTGTACTACGGAACGGATCTCGACGAGGAATACAACAACCTAGGGACCTACAACCCGAAGCTCACGTGGTCCGACAACGTTGACATCACCGTCGGCACCCCGTCCGTCAACACCACCGATAGCTCGACTTGGTACGCCTGGGAGTGCATGGGGCTGCTGGCGCCCCTGCTCTCGTCCCGCGAGCCGTCCAATTTCACGGAGGCTAAGCGGAAGGTGTCGATGATGGTCAGGCGGCGTCTCGCCGGGACGCGCGGGGATGACCGTTTCGCCGCCCTGAACCTGCTCGGGAGCAGCGGGTTTTCCTTCCAGCCGTCCGGGGATCGCGTGTGGGCCGGGTTCTTCTATGACGCCTACAAAGCGGCGCTCATCGGCCTTGCCTATCGCGAGCAGCCCCGCGTGTTTGTGGTGAGGGATCACTAATGGCCATCTCCTCGAGCTACAGCTATAACCCAGACCTCACCAGCCTGGCGAAACTGTCCATGCGGACGGCGGGCGTCCTCGGTGACTACGAGGACCCCACCGGCGAGGAGGTGCAATCCTTCGCCGACTGGCTCAACGCCGAGCTCAAGGAGTGGCAGGCGGCCGGGCGGCTTCTGCGCCAGGTGGAGCGGGTCACCAAGACGCTCACGGCCGGGACGGCGACGGTCACGGTGGACGCCGACACCATCGACGTCGAGTTTCCCGCATACGTCACGCTGACCAGCAGCTCAACCTCGACGTACGAGGTGGACCGCATGACCCTCGACGAGTACATGCGGATCTCGAACAAAACGCAGCAGGGCATCCCGACGCGTGCCCTCGTCGAGCGCAAGGACTCGGTGGTGATGACTCTGCACCCGGTCCCTGACTCGACCGTCTCGAGCATCACCTACGTCCGGGCGAAGTTGATCCGGGACCTGGCCTCCGGGACAACCGCCGACGTCAACCAGCGTGTCATCAAGGCCGTGGTGCTGGCCGGGGCCGTCTGGCTGGCGGAGAAGGCCGGCAAGAGCGCCGACAAGATCGACCGCCTCGAGCGGCGGGCCGAGCAGGCCAAACAAACGATGTTCAAGGACAACACCGAGCGCGGCGGGTTCCGCTTCACCCTGAGGTAGACGATGGCTTCCCCTCTTACCTGGCTCCAGCTCGATGGGCTCCGCAAGTCGGACGGGACGGCGATGTCAGCCGCGAAGATCTGGTTCTACGTCCCCGGGACGACGACCCAGACCGCCGTTTACGGCGACGCCAACAAGACGAGCACGCTCTCCCAGCCGGTGACAGCCAACTCCGCGGGCCAGGCCACGGTGTTTACCGATGGCGTGGTCAAGGTCGTGGCCCAGGATTCCGACGGGACCACGTACACCGTCGAGCGCGCCACCGCCACCGCCGCGGCCGGCGTCGAGGTGGAGAGCGCCTACTTCACCGGAACCAAGACCGACGGCTCGCAAGGGGCCGGGGGCAAGCTGCCTGCCTCGACGGCGCTTGACCGCGTGGGGGCGAGCCTCGGCGGCAAGGACGGCAACTACCAGGACGCCCCGGGCGGGACGGAGCGGGCTCTACGGGTCGTCATCAGCGAGCGCGGTCTCTCGGTCAAGGACCGGGGGGCCACCGGGAACGGCTCGGCCATCGATACCAGCGCTTTTAACAGTGCCATCGCCGCCATCAAGTCGGCGGGTGGCGGGCGGCTCATCGTTCCGCCTGGAACGTACATGCTCGATGCCGCCCTGGCGACCATCGATTTCAACGGGCTTCTAGTCGAGGGCGCGGGGTTCAACGCCACGATCCTCAAGAGCACCAGCGCGACCGCAAACATCTTCACCATCGGGAGCGGGTGGAACGTCCAGATCGAGAAATTGCAGCTCACAGCCAACGCGGCATCGACCGGCTACGCCATCCAGACGGCCGGCGATAACGACATCTTCCAGAACCTCATCATCAGCAACTTCGCCGAGGGGATTCGGGTCGAAAGCGGCGCTTTCTGGGGCCAAATCAACGGCGTCTACTTCTCCCCGGCGTCGGGGCAGTTCGGGCTTCACTTCAAGGACGCAAACACGCGGTTCCATAGCGTGCGGGCCTGCTACTTCTCCGGTGCCGGCACGGGCATCAAGATCGCAGACGCCGATGGGCGTATCTCGATCGATGACTGTTACTTCGAGTCGCTGGCTACGGGTCTGAGCATCACCTCGGGCTTTGTCGGCTCCACCGTGTCCATGCGCGGGTCATCTTTCGCCAGTTGCACCACCGACATCAACATCCAGGCAACCGGGGCCATCGGGTTCCGGGAGTACGGGAACGAGATCGACACCGCCAAGATCACGGATCTGGCGGCTGGGTCGCTCTGGGGGAGCTTCGAGGGCGGGCGCAAGGGGGCCGACGTCACCGCAGCGGCGGCCATCGCTCCTCGAGGCGGGCGGTTCTTCGTGGTCACCGGAAACACGAACATCGACCACATCGAGACCCTCGGGCGCAGACCGGGCGACAAGATCACGCTTCAGTTCAGCGGCACGCCCACGGTCAACGACAACACGGGCGGCGCGGCGGCGAACTACGCCCCTATCCAGCTCACCGCGGCCTTCACTGCCTCGGCAAATGACTCGCTGGTGCTGATGTACGACGGGACCGACTGGAAGGAAGACGGGCGGAACGTGCTCTGATGGCTGAACTAGCCGTTCAGAAGGCCCCGCTCGACTTCGGAATCGGCCTATCCGATGCCGTGGATGAGGTGGCCGGGGGAAACCCCCAGATCGCCAACATCCTCAAGGACGCCGCGGGGTTCATCCGCCTTGCCCCCGGCACGTCCTCCTGGTCGTGGTTCCCTTCTACGAGCATCACCGTTGAGGCCGCGTCCCAGGTGGCCCTGGTGGGCAAGGGGTGGCACAAGTTCACGATCACGGGTCCGGGATCGGTGAGTTTCATCCGCACCACGGACTGGGCATCGGGGGACATCGTGACCCTGGTGCTCCCCGGCGCTACCACGCTCGCCCACAACGCCAGCAGCGCGCCCTCCGGGTATGCGCCTCTCCAGCTCGCCACCGGGGCGGCGGTGACGGGGCCGGGGACGTTTCATTTCAAATACGACGGCACGGACTGGGATCAGGTGGCCGACGCTGCGGAGCGCGAGGTCATCGGGATCACCGAGTTCAAGGGGGCGGTTGTCTACGTCACCAAGGATCGCCGCCTGTGGGCCATCTCCGCCCCCGGGCTCATCTCGCCGCTCTCCAACGGGACCGCCACCACCAAGCTCGACGGCAACCAGCCTCCGGTGTTTGCCGCCACGAAGAGCACGCTTCTCGTTGCCGGGGGCGGGCTGATGCAATCGTGGACGGGCAGCGGACTATCCTCGAGGGTGAGCAACGGGCCGCGGGCCTCGCACGTCGTCGCCAATGCCCAGCGGGCCGTGGCCAACGCCTTCGATGCCTCGGGGCAGTTCTCGTGGACCGAGCCCAGCGGCACGGACCACACGTCATCGACCGCATGGGACGCCCTGAACTTCGCCGAGGCCGAGGCGCGGCCCGATGCCGTCTACGCCATCCACGAGAACAGTGACGAGGTGTTTCTCTTCGGTGCGCGGACGGTCCAGATCTTCGCCCCTGACGCCAACGTCGGATATGCGCCCCAATACACGCTCAACCAGGGCTGCGTCCGGTATTCGATCATCAACCTCCTCGAGAAGCGGGCCTTCGCCTGGCTGACCGAGGATCGGGAGTTCGTCATCTCGTCGGTTCGCGACGACCCCACCCCCATCTCCCGACCGGACATCACCCGGACCATCAAGAACCTGCCCCACGTGGACGACTGCACCGGGTTTTACTGGAAGGTCGACAATTACCGCCTTCTGGTGTGGCGCTTCCCCTCGGCCGGCGTCGCGTTCGCCTACGACATCGATGCGAAACGCTGGTTCCGCCTGCTGGGCTACGACACCACCCTTGGTGATTATGCCGCCTACCCCATTGTTTCTTCGTTCTTCTGGCCCGAGCAGAACGTGTTCCTCGTGGGGCTCTCCACGGGCGAGATTGCGAAACTCGACATGGACGCGGTGTCCGTCGCTGGGCAACCCATCATCGGCCGGGCCCGCCTCGGATTTCAGGGCCGCGGGACCGAGGGGCCAAAGCAAACGTTGACACTCCGGGTTCCGTTGAAACGGGGGCTCGGTTCATTGGGCGCGACTAACCCGCCGTTCATTGAACTGCGCTGGGCGGACCGTCCCGGTGCATGGTCCAAACCGTTGCAACTGAGCCTAGGGGCAGCGGAGCAAAATAGGCCGGAATTGGTGAAAAGGATCGTTTCGCGCCCGTACGTTAGGCGACAATGGGAGTTGACAATCGGCGCAGGAGTCGGTGCGCTGGTTGGGCCGTTCGAGGAGACGTTCGAGCTACTGGAGGACTAGGTGTTTTCCATCACCCAAAACCCCATCATGGACTTTCTCACCGGGCGGCCCTACAAGGACGCCGAGGCGGCCAACCGCCGAGCCGGCGAGGAACTGGACGCCACGGGTCGCCAGGCGTACGACGACACGCAGCGGGGCATCGGCCGGGCGCTAGACCAGACGCTCCCCGCGGCTCGCTACTGGGAGCAGCTATACGGTGGCGGCGGGGTGATGGATGGCCCTGGAGCGCTCGAGCGCCTGTACATGGAGCGGCAGAGCGGGACCTCGGCCGACCAGATCCGGGCGCGCGAGCTCGGCGCCAAGTCCATCGGGGACGCCTTCGCCGCCCGAGGTCTCAACAACTCGGGCGCGGCGCTCAGGGCGATCGGGAACCTGAATGCCGACCTGGGGGCGTCCGAGGCGCGGCAGATGGCGGACCTTGCGGCGGGATCGCAGCAGGCGACCGAGACCCGCCTGGGCAACGCATTTGACCGCGTGAACAACCTCGGTCAGTCGCGAGCGAATCAGGTTAGCGGCCTGACCGACTCTGGCACCTCCAACCTCATCGCTGGGAAACTCGGCGCCATCAACGCGCGGCTCGCCGGGACCAGCAACCGACTCGCGCGACACCGGGATCAGGTGGGCACGCTGTCCTCGATTCTGGGAGCGGCGTTCTGATGGCCGCCTATAGCCGCGTGCCCGGTGTGTGGGCAATCCAGACCTACCGCGAGCGAAAGGCTGAGCCGAAGCCCGACTTCTGGGATACGCGTCTCGGGCGCATGATCGACGGTGCGCGAGTCGACGGCGGGCGGGCCGGCAAGCCCGGGGGCGCCAGCATCGGGGCGGCGTTCGATGCTCCCCCCACGGCGACGGGCTCCGCCTCGCCTGGGTACTTCTACGACGATCCGGGGACCTCGATTTTCTCCGGCATCCCCGACTACGCCGCCGTGTTCCCAAGACGGCGGACCCCGGAGCCAGAGCCCGCCCCCTACGATCCCAGGGAGGCGGTGAGCCGCGCCACGGGCCCCATCATCAGGCGGCAGAACCCGCGCATCAAGACCATCTCGGATCTGCTGGGCCTCGACCCCTACGCCGACACTCCTGACGAGGAAAACCCGACCCTACGGGCCTACTGATGAGCTACTGGCAGACACCAAACGTCTCGTTCGCGAAGCCTGAGGAGATCTACTCCTCCGGGGCGGGGATGTTCCTTGCCTCGATGCAGGCGGCCGGGGAAGCGCGGCGGCGCAAGCAGGAGCTAGAGCTGCGCGAGCGTGAGCGGCTGGACCGCGAGTCGCAGTTCGCCCGCGAGTTGACCGAGCGCTATCAGGACAACGAGCGCGAGTCGTGGCGCATCCAGACCGAGGACGAGCGTGCGCGTGAGCTCAAGCGCCAGGAGCTCGAGGCGAAGGCGGCAGAGGAAAAGGCGCGCATCGAGCGGGAGCGGCAGAAAGACGCCGCAGGCGCCATCGAGAAGGTGCAAGAGGCCGTCGAGGGCCAGAACCCCAACCGCGCCGCCGTCATCGCCGGGGCGCACGGTGTCGAGTTCGGTCCATACCGCCTGCCGGAGTTCAAGCCCCCGGAGGCACCCGAGGCGCTGAAGACCGAGGAGGGGCGGCGGGCCGTCGAGGACGAGGGCAAGGTCCGCACGGCCAACCGGGCGCTCCCCATGGTGAGCCCGCTCGGTCTGCCCATGTTCTCGCCGTTCAGCCTCGCCGGCATGGGGACCGACGCGGGGCTCGCCAAGGAGGCCGAAAAATACGTCGACGTCCGCACGGCGGCCGAGAACGAGCGAGAGGGCCAGGAGAAGGCCGCGCAGGGGATGTATCAGGCGTTTTTGCCCAACGGCAAGACGCTGCTGATGTCCTCGTCGGCGGAGACCGAGGCGCGGGCGGCGCGGGCGAAGATCGGCGCCGAGATCGTGCAGAACATGGCCCCGCTTGCCGACACGCCCATCAAGCGCGAGGCGCTCAAGGATGTGTATAACGTCGTCTCCAACGGCGCCTTGCCTCCGGATAAGGACGCCATCGCGAAGGCGTGGACAGATCGCGTGAGCGAACTGGAGCGCTTGGAGCAGGCGGAGAGGAGCAGCATCCGCACGGCGTCGGCCATGCGAAACCGCCAAGAGAAGTTGACCGAGCCTGAGCGCGTGGCGACTGCCAAGGCGTCTCGCCTGGCGAGCATCGCTGATCAGCTATACGCCTTGCCGCCGCTTTCCAAGGAAGCCAGCGAGACCATCCTTCAGCACCTCGCCGACGAGGCGTATTTCGAGGCCAACCCGGGCAAGAAGGCCATTGCTATGCGCACGGGGGCCTACAAGGACATCAGCGAGAAGCTCCAGGGCACCGACCTGAAGTCCTACTACCTGAGCCTTGAGCTAACCACGGACGTCCTCCGCAAGGAGACCGGCGCTGTTATTCAGCCGAACGAGTGGCAAAACGTCATGCAGCGGTACATCCGCCTTCCCGGCGACGATGACGACGTGGCAGCCCTGAAGCAGGGGATGCTCTACGACAAGATCGACGAGATTGCGGGGGCGTCTCGCGCCGGCTACGGCGGGAAGGCACCAAGGCAGAAGCCGGGCAACCCGGAGGCACTCAAGGATGCGCTTAGGAATAACCCCGAGTTGCTGAAGCAGTTGCTAGGAGGCGGCAAGCAGTGACAGCGCGGTTAGATCTTTCGGTAGGTGGCGCTGTAGACGCCGTGGCATCCGCCTGCTCGGTCAACCACGTCGAAATAGACCGTCCCGGTGCCGAGCGATCCCGTGCGATTCCATGTGACACGTCCGCGCATGGTGACGGAGCCGCCTTCAACCGCGCACGTCGTGTCGACCGTCGCAGAGCACATATCAGCCGACGGCGTGGAGCCTCCGGTGCAGGACATGTTGCTGGGCGCCATGTTGGCGTTAAGAACGATGTCAGAGATGGTGCCGCAGTTGCCAGACTGGGCAACGAGCGTAACCCGGTAAAGTCCGTCCCGACTCGCGCACGGGCCGTCGTTGTCGCCGCCGCATGCCGCAAAAAGAACGACCACGAGCGCCGCCGCTATCCGCTTCATGGCGCCAGTGTTGCGCCGCGGGATCTCCTCCACAAGCTGAGCGGAGGTTCAGTGTCCCATGGCTGACAAGCGGGATGGCGCGCTAGATCGTTTGATTCAGCAGGGTTGGACCATGGCGGACCTCAAGAAGGCCGCGGCCGAGGTGCAGGCTGAGAGGAGGAAGGTGACGGGCCCGTCGCCTGCGGAGCGACCCATGCAGATGCGCGCCCTGGCCGCTTCCCCTGCCCCGAAGCGGGACATCACCCAGATCGACCTCGAGCCCGGAGAGTCACAGCACATCTTCCCGGGCGTCGCCTACGAGGGGGTGCCTAACTGGACCTTCCTTCCCCCGGCAGAGCGCAAGGAACTAGAAGCGGCCAGCATCGGCAACGCTGTGGGCTCGGCGGCTGGCATGTTCGGCGGAGAGCTCGTCATGCCCCACATGATGAGCCTCCCGATGCGCCTGCTCGGAGCCGGCGTCGTTGCGTCCGGGGCCAACGCCACGGGAGCGGCAGCCGAGGCGGCCGCCAAGGGGCAGAACCCCCTCCCCGCCGCGGCCGAGGCGGCCAAGTACACGAACATCCCGTTCACCGACTGGCGCATCCCCACCCCCCTGCTCGGGGCTGGGTTCCAGCTTCTTGGCGAAGGGGCCGGGGGCTCGGCTAAGGCAATCCGCGACTCCCGCACCACGACGGGCGAGAACGTTCGCCTCATGGAGCAGCAGGGGGCGCGAATCTCGCCCTTGCCTGGCCCGGTGGCTGAGAACGCCCCCTCTGCTCAGTTCGGCGTGGAGCCGAATTCACGGGGGCGCGGGATCGTCGGCGAGCGGACCGCCAGGACGCTCCAGAAGGAGCTTGAGGTCCAGGAGCGCCTCAACAGGCAGCGCTTGCAGAACGTCGAGAAGCCGCGCGCCCTCGAAAAGCAGGGCGACCGTTCCATCAGCGTTGAGGAACTGCTCCCAGAAATCGACGCCGCCATCGCCGACCCCAAGTACAAGGCGCTCGGCCTCGAGGAGAAGCTCAAGAGCGTGCGCGCCATGCTGGCCGGCGAGATGGAGCCGACCATGGAGATCCATGCGGCGCGGC